>ERZ837910.1142-NODE-1142-length-38744-cov-5.196438_pt1 | contig 38744 bp, 40 predicted proteins | sample MGYA00519940_ERZ837910 | MGnify/ENA primary metagenome ERZ837910 (study PRJEB31850, sample SAMEA3708825) | human gut metagenome | biome: human gut; feature: human-associated habitat; material: faeces | place: China | collected 2014 ... | reverse complement strand
CAAAAAAGACGGCTTAAAGGTAAGCTCGTAACAGGGTGTAGAGGGCTTGTGATGGTCCTTTGAGGCGTTCTACCATGTCTCAAGAAGCCCCGCCCGTTCGCAAGAACGCGCGTGGGAGTATCACAATAGTTGAAAAATACACACAAAACAGCTATAATAGATCAATATAAACAAAACACGATTGCTGTTTTGTATTCAAATGTGGATAATGTTGGAGGAAGTGATTATGGAAAAAATACGAATTGATCTGGTAAGATTAAAGACAGAGGAGGATGCACTGAAGCGTTTCGGACGTCTGAAAGGAATGCCGGCAGATTATAATAGTGAGCTTGAGGAGCTTCATGGTATTTTACAAGCATGGGACAAGCCATTAAAAATAGAGATAGTTATAGGTGGAAATATCGGTCCATTTACAAAGCTGATGGAGATGCTAGAGAATGTAAGAACAACAAATAATAATTTATTGTTTGTTGTTATCATGTATATGGCGTAAGTCTTATCTTTCTAAAAGGGGAAAATTTTGGGGAGGGATATAATCATGACACAGACAGAAATTGAAAAGTTAGTCAAAAAGCAGCGGGACTTTTTTAATTCTGGTGAGACTTTGAATGTATCGTTTCGTATAAGTGCGCTAGAGAGACTGAGAGCATGTATTATAAAATATGAAAAAAAGATCAATCAGGCAATTCGTGCAGATTTAGGAAAATCCGCTTTTGAGAGCTATATGTGTGAAACAGGACTTGTTTTAAGTGAGCTGACATATATGATAAAGCATACGCGCAAATATGCAAAAGAACGGACAGTACGCACTCCGCTTGCGCAGTTTCATTCAAGAAGCTATCAAAAGCCATCTCCATACGGTGTTGTGTTGATTATGAGTCCTTGGAATTATCCTCTTATGCTGACGCTTGAACCATTAGTTGATGCGTTAGCAGCAGGCAATACGGCTATAGTAAAACCGAGTGCATATTCTGCAAATACAAGTGATCTGATCAGCCGCATGTTAGGAGAATGTTTTGATGAAAAATATGTGGCAGTTGTTACAGGCGGGCGGGAAGAAAATACATGTTTGTTAAATGAGCATTTCGATTATATTTTCTTTACAGGCAGTCAGTCTGTCGGAAAAGAAGTAATGCGTTGCGCTTCTGCTCATCTAACGCCAATTACACTTGAGCTTGGCGGAAAGAGTCCATGTATAGTTCATAAATCAGCTGATATAAAGCTTGCAGCGAAACGAATTGTATTTGGAAAATTTTTAAATTGCGGACAGACATGTGTTGCACCAGATTATATTTATTGTGACAGCACGGTAAAAGATGAGCTAGTGAATGAATTAAAAAAACAGATACAAAAGCAATATGGAAGGCAGCCATTAAAACGAAAACAATATGGAAAGATCATTAATGAGAAACATTTTGACAGGCTTCATGGACTGATTGATTATCAAAAGGTTGTTGTTGGCGGAACTGCAAATCAAAGTACTTTACAAATTGAGCCGACCATAATGGATAATGTAACATTTTCAGATTTAGTTATGCAGGAAGAAATCTTTGGACCGATTCTTCCGGTTTTGACATATGACTTTATTGATGAGGCAGTTGATACAATTCGCAGTATGGCACACCCACTGGCACTTTATATTTTTACACAGGATAAGTGCGCAGCAGAAAATGTAATTGAAAAAATCGGATTTGGCGGTGGTTGTATCAATGACACGCTGATTCATCTGGCAACAAGCGAGATGCCTTTTGGCGGCTTCGGAGAGAGTGGCATGGGAAGCTATCATGGAAAAACAGGCTTTGATACCTTTACTCATTACAAAAGCATTGTAGACAAGAAAACGTGGATAGATCTGCCTATGAGATATCGTCCATATCAAAAGTGGAAGAAGCAGTTGCTTCACATATTTTTGAAATAATATTACCTATTCAGAGCCTCACCTTTTTTGGTGAGGTTCTTTTATTTATAAAAAGTGTTAACCAATAAATGAAAATAGGTTGACAATTAAAATAAAAAAGAGTACAATCAATTCGAATTTGCCGGGAGGAGGAAAAAACATGGATATGCAAAAGCTGGCAGAGGAGATTATTGAAGGAAAGAGATTGACAAGAAAAGATGATCTGTCTTTTTTTCTGGACTGCGATTTAGATGACCTGTGCAAAGGAGCGGATAAAATCCGTGAGCATTTTGTAGGAGATAAGGTAGATCTTTGCTCTATCATTAATGGAAGAAGCGGACGTTGCCCTGAGGACTGTAAGTATTGTGCGCAGTCGGCGCATCATCACACAGATTGTGAGGTATATGGCTTTTTACCAGAGGAGCAGATTATAGAAGCCTGTAAGATGAATGAGAGAGAAGGCGTAGATCGTTTCTCAATTGTTACGGCAGGAAAGGCACTTACAGGTGAGGAGTTTGAAAAGGCTATTCACGCGTATGAGACGATGAAGAAGGAATGTCGCATTGATCTTTGTGCTTCAATGGGTTTTCTGACAAGAGAGCAGCTTCACAGACTTCATGAGGCAGGTGTGTCAAGCTATCATCACAATATTGAGACTTCAAAACGTTATTTTCCACAGATCTGCACGACACATACATATGAGCAAAAGATTGCCACATTAAAGATGGTAAAGGAAGAGGGCATGTATGTCTGTTCCGGTGGAATTATCGGTATGGGTGAGACGTGGGAGGATCGTATTGATATGGCAGTAAGTCTTTTTGAGTGCGGTGTCGATTCTATTCCGATAAACTCACTGATGCCAATCAAAGGCACACCACTTGAGAATCTTGAACGAATCTCGGAACCTGATATTTTGCGTACTGTTGCTTTGTTTCGCTATATTAATCCAACGGCAGATATTCGCCTTGGCGCTGGACGTGCTCTTTTGACAAATGATGGAGAGTTAGCATTTGAATCTGGTGTATCAGCAACGATCACAGGAAATATGTTGACAACAGTTGCCTGTGCAACAATTAGAAGCGATAAAAAAATGCTTGAGGGAATCGGAAGAAATGTGACACCAGAATATGAGAAGACTCAAAAGATAACAAAGTAAGAGAGGGAATAAATAATTATGAGAAATGAATCTGTCAAGACAATGACAATGTGTGCGATTATGGCGGCACTTATGTGTATTTTGGGACCAATGTCCATCCCGATCGGAGCAGTTCCGATCTCCTTTACGAACCTGGTAATTTACTTGACTGTTTACCTGCTTGGTGCAAAGAAAGGCTGCATCAGCTATCTAATTTATATGCTTCTTGGTGTGGTTGGACTTCCTGTATTTTCTGGTTACACAGGCGGTATTGCAAAGCTGGCAGGCCCGACAGGCGGTTATCTTGTAGGATTTATTCTGCTTGCCTTAATCAGCGGAATTGTTCTGGAAAAGACAAATAGAAACATTGTTTGGAGCTTTGTTGGTATGGTAGCCGGAACAGCAATTGCTTATCTGTTTGGAACAGTTTGGTTTGTAATCCAGGCACAGTGTACAGTAAGCTATGCACTCAGCGTATGTGTAATGCCATTCATTCCATTTGATTTACTCAAGATGGTAATTGCTATTGCACTAGGTAAGGTTGTTTTTATAGCATTAAAGAGAAGCAGCTTGCTGCCAGCATAAAATAATTTATTTTTAAGGGCTAAAAATAAATTAGGATAAAGGAATTCCTATATTAAAAAGAAGGATAATGGTTTAATTGATATGATACCTCTTAAGTAGACAAGGTAAATAACCTAAATCTATTTAAGAGGTATTTTTATGTCCAGAGAATCGAAGTATTCTATAGAGAAACGAGTACAACTAATTTTTAGCTATTTGCATGTGACTTTAAGAGATATAAAAGGTTTGAAAAATAAAAATTGGCTATACATTTCAAAAAATAAGAAAAACAAGGTGAAAAATAAGACAAAAAGCCTATGCAAAATAAATAAAATACAAAAATGCCATGCAAAATGAATAGAAAATCAAAAATAAAACATAAAAATATGTGAAAAAATACTTTACAAATCAAAAAATGAGTGCTATACTTGCGGCATACTAGTATACAACCTATATTGGACGGTATGAAAAGGTTGTAATTTTGAGAAGGGAGTTGTCCTATGGTAAAAAAGAAAAATAGTATGGTGGGTGCTGTGGCTGTTCCTGTAAAACGGCGCGGACTATGGAAAACAATCTGGCGCTATAAGTGGTTGTATCTGATGCTTGTGCCAGTAATTGCGTATTATGCTATATTTAAGTATGCACCTATGTACGGTATAGTTATGGCATTTCAGAAATATAATGTTTTTAAAGGTGTTTTTGGAAGTGAGTTTATTGGTCTGGACGTATTCAAAAAAATATTTGCAAAAACAAATTTCTGGAAAGCGATACGAAATACAATTTCTCTCAATTTTGCAACTATGGCGATTAATTTTCCACTTACCATTATTATTGCGCTGATGTTAAATGAGCTTCGGAATTTGCGTTTTAAGAAATTAACCCAGTCTGTATTATATCTTCCGCATTTTATTTCATGGGTTGTGGTATACGGTATCGTACAGAATATGTTTACGACGAATGATGGAACAATTAATAACATTTTAAACTCTATGGGTATTAGTTCTAAGCCATTTTTGTCTAACACAAGCTGGTGGACGTTTATGTATGTTATAGTAAATGTATGGAAAGAAGTAGGATGGGGAACAATCATTTATCTGGCAGCGTTGACAAGTATTGATGAGAGTCTATACGAGGCTGCATATTTGGATGGAGCAACCAGATTTCAACGAGTTGTGTATATTACGCTTCCATTGATTCGTTCTACTGTTGTTACGATGTTACTTTTGACAGTATCTAAGATGATGAGTATTGGACTGGATGCACCATTATTATTGGGAAATTCGTCAGTTATGGATGTTTCACAAGTTATCTCTACTTACGTTTATGAACTTGGTATTTTGAGACAGGATTATGCACAGTCTACAGCTATTGGCTTATTCCAGTCAGTTGTGAATATTATTATACTTATTGTGTTTGATAGATTTGCAAAGATGATTGGTGAGGATGGCATTATTTAGGGAAGGAGGAATTTGAGATGGCTTCAAGAAGATCAGAAATAAGAGCTGAAAGAAAAGCTTTAAAGGAGAAAGAAGCACTCCAGAACGCATCGAGCGGATTGAAACATAAATTTACAGTAGTAGATGCATTAATGTATGCCTTTATCGCAATTCTTTCTTTAATTTGTCTTTATCCGTTTGTGAACGTAATTGCGTATTCTCTGAGTGGTGCAGATGCTGTGCTGGCAAATGATGTGACATTTTATCCCAAAGATTTTACACTGGCTGCTTATAAAAATATTGCAGCGCGCCCGACAATTTGGATTTCTCTTAGAGTAACGATTATCATTACGATAGCTGGTACGGCTTTAGGATTGGTTTTGACAACAGCAGCAGCGTATGCTCTATCGCGACCAAATTTGCCAGGAAGAAAAGTGCTTTCAGGACTTATTTTGTTTACAATGTATTTTTCAGGTGGAATTATTCCGACTTTCTTAGTGGTAAAAAGTTTAGGAATGTATGATACTTTGACAGCACTTGTTATTCCAAATGCGATGAATGTTTTTAATTTTGTTATTATGAGAACATTTTTCAGACAACTACCTAGAGAGTTAGATGAGGCGGCTCAGATTGATGGAGCAACGGAGATGCAGGTACTGTTTCGTATTGTGCTTCCGCTTTCAGTTCCAATTCTGGCAACAATCGGCTTGTTTTACGCAGTACAATATTGGAATGATTATTTTCAGTCATTGCTGTATATCATTGATCCGAATAAATTCACACTTCAGCTTAGATTGCGCTCATTGCTACAGACTGAACTGAATACAGATGTATCAAATCCAGAGGGTATTGGAAATCAGGTTATGACACAGTCCTTGAAGATGGCATCAGTTGCCATTGCTACAATTCCGATTATTATTGTGTATCCGTGGCTGCAAAAGTATTTTGTAAAAGGTATGATGCTTGGATCTGTGAAAGGATGAAATCTAAATAACTTGGTATCAAGGAGAGAGTTAATAAAATTAAGGAGATAAGGCATTTGATAAATGCTAATAATAAAGGAAAAAGGAGAGAAGAAAATGAGAAGAAAATTAATTGCAGGTTCATTGGCAGCTATGACATTACTTTCAGTGCCAGTTTATGCTAGTGGAGCAGAGGGTGGAGAAAGCAAGTATCAGACAACGTATGGAAGTAAGCAGTTTGATGGTGTTACCATTTCAGTAGAGCTGTTTGATCGTTCAAACGCACCGGAAGGAAGCACAATTCTGGAAAACAGATGGACAAAGTATGCACAGGATGCTATGGCAGAAGTCGGCATTAATCTTGAGTTTGTAGCTGTTCCTAGAGGTGATGAAGTAAGTAAGATGCAGACAATGGTGGGATCAGGAACAGCTCCAACCATCACACTTACATATACTTACACCTATGCGAGAGATTACTATAAGGATGGTGGAATTTGGGATTTATCAGAATTTGTTGATGGAGAAGATCAGGCACAGAACTTGAAGAAATATGTAGGCGACAGCTGTCTTGAACTAGGAAGAAATGCGGATGGATCTTTGATTGGAATAGTGGCAAGACGAGCAACAACAGCAAATAGTAATATTTTTATCCGTAAGGATTGGCTGGATGATTTGGGACTAGAAGTTCCAACGACTACAGATGAACTAAAAAACGTTTTACATGAAATGGTTTATAATAATCCTGATGGTAATACAGGCGTGGTTGGCATTACTCTTCCATCAATGGTAGATGCGTATCTTACAGGTCAGAGAGATGCTGAGTCATTAGCATTTATGGAGACTGTGCATGATGAAAAAGCAATGGCAATAAATGACGGATACGATTATTATGCAGATCCAGGATATAGAGAATATCTTAGATGGGTAAATGATCTGTACAATGATGGTTTGATGGACAAGGAATTTTTTGCTTCTACGGATGAAGTTTTGCAGTCAAATTTTGTAAATGGCAAATTGGCAGCTTACGATGCTAATGTTGGACATAATGTAGATATTTTGCGTGGCGGTTTGCTTCAGTCTTTGAAAAACAAGGATAAGGACGCTGAAATGATAGCAATTCGTTCGATGGAGTCAAATGTTTATGAGGGTGAGAATTTCGTTCCAGCGTATGGCGAAGGTGGATTGATCATGTTTGTTCCAAAGACATATGATGAGGAACAGGTAGAGGCTGCTGTTACTTATCTTGATTGGTTGTCTACAGAAGAAGGCGGATTTACAATTTATCACGGCTTCGAGGGTGAACATTTTGATTACAACGAGGATGGAGTTCCGATTCCAAAACAAGCAGATTATAATCAGAAGGATAAGGACTGGATACGTACCGATTTGTTCCTCGTTGGAAATCAGGGCTATTTTACTAACGTTGATGATTTTAACTTAAATATTGCTGCAGATAATCCGGGTTGGGAAGAGTATACACTTTCTGATTATCAGTTATCCTTGGATGGAACTCAGATTGCTAGTGCTCAGTATATGTATCAGCCAGAGATCGAATTAGATTTGAGAAATGATTTGGATCTATTGATGAAGGAATGGAAGGTTAAGTGTATTACTTGTGCACCAGAAGATTTCGATAATAATTATGACAGATGGATTTCAGAGGCAGAAGATTTAGGTATTCAAGATATTCTGGATGCCAGAGCAGAGGTTTACGCAGAAGTCAAGGGCGAATAATTATAAATAAAATTGTAAGTAGCGATTCCTGAAAATAGGGGTGTCAAGCAATTGACGCCCCTAAAAATAAAATGAAATTGAACACTTTTTGACGGATATAAGAAAACTGGAATAAGCTTTAAAGAAAGCAGAAAAAATCATATGTTAGATATGGTAGGAGGAGAATTATGTTAGCATCAGATGGAATGAATTACGCACCAAAGGGAAAACCGATGCCAGTTGTAAAAGAGGGCGAATTTGTTATAGCTGCGATTGCCCTTGATCATGGTCATATCTATGGAATGTGCAATGGCTTAGTCGAAGCTGGTGCAACGCTTAAGTGGGTGTACGATCCAGATCCTGAAAAGGTTGAAAATTTTATAAAGACTTTTCCAGGGGTAAAGGCAGCATCCAGTGAAAAAGAAATCTTAGATGATCCAGAGGTAAAGCTTGTATGTGGTGCAGCGATTACAGCACAAAGATGTGCTCTAGGTTTGCGTGTTATGGCAGCTGGAAAAGACTATTTTACAGATAAGGCTCCACTTACGACGCTGAAACAGTTAGAAGCTGCGAAAGAAATGGTAAAAAAGACAGGTAAGAAGTACATGTGCTATTATAGTGAGCGTATACATGTTGAAGCTGCTGTGTTTGCTGGAGAATTGGTAAAAGAGGGAGCAATTGGACGCGTGATTCAAGTACTGGGTATGGGACCGCACAGAGAAAATCCAGGAAGTCGTCCAGATTGGTTTTACGATAAAGAAAATGGTTATGGTGGTATTCTTTGTGATATTGGTAGTCACCAAATTGAGCAGTTTTTGTTTTATACTGGTGCAAAGGACGCTACAATTGTAAAAAGCCAGATTGCAAATTATGCACATCCTGAGCATCCTGGACTTGATGATTTTGGTGATGCAGTTTTAGTTGGGGATAATGGTGCAACTCAATATTTTCGTGTAGACTGGTTTACTCCAGATGGACTAGGCACATGGGGAGATGGACGTACGTTCTTATTAGGAACAGAAGGATACATAGAATTAAGAAAATATATTAATGTTGGAACTGGTGATGGTACATCAAATCATGTATTTCTAGTAAATAAAAATGGTGAACAGCATTTTTGTGTAACTGGTCAGGTAGGATATCCATATTTTGGACAGTTGATTTTAGACTGCATAAATCGTACAGAAAATGCAATGACACAGGAACATTGTTTTAAGGCAGCAGAACTTTGTGTAAAGGCACAGATGCAAGCAACACGTTTGGAATGAATTACAATGTAGTTTAAAAAGCCATAAAGGAGAGAAAGATATGTTCAATATAGCAATTGTTGGAATAGGTAATATTTCGAGCGCACATATTAATGGTCTTTTAGAGTTTCCAGAGCGTGCAAAAATAGTAGCTTTGTGTGATATTTATCCTGAAAAAGCTGAAGCAGCTAAGAAAAAGTATAATTTGACAGATGCAGTTGTATTTGATGATCATCAGAAAATGCTGGCAAGTGATATAAAAATAGATATTGTACATGTTTGTACACCGCCTTATGTACATGCAGAAATTGCAATTAATTCCATGAATGCTGGAAAAAATGTGTTGGTGGAAAAACCCATGGCAACATGCTTGGAGGAGTGTGATGCCATGCTTGAGGCAGAAAAGAAAAATCATGTTGTCATGGGATGTATTGCTCAGAATCGCTTCCGCAATTCTATTTATAAATTAAAAAAAGTTGTAGATAGTGGTCTTGCTGGAAAAATCCGTTGTGCTCATGTGGATTCTTTGTGGTGGAGAGGTCACTGTTATTATGATCTGTGGTGGAGAGGAACTTGGGAAAAAGAAGGCGGAGGTCCTACGTTAAATCATGCTGTACATCATATTGATATGATTAACTGGATTGAAGGTTGTCTGCCAGATGAAGTAGTAGCTATTCTTAGTAATGTAATGCATGACAATTCTGAGGTAGAGGATTTGTCTTTCGCAGTATTGAAGTATCCAGATGGAGGTTTAGCAGAGGTTACCAGTTCAGTTATTCATCATGGGGAGGAGCAGGGAATTGTTCTTCAATGTGAAAATGCAAAAATATCAGCTCCATGGGATTGCAAAGCAGAGGTAACAAAGCAAAATGGGTTTCCAATTGAAAATGGAGGGGATAAATTAGTAAAGGAAATTAATGATTATTATAATTCAATTCCAGACCTTACTTATGAAGGACATACTGGCGAAATTGATAATTATCTGAGCTCACTTGAAAAAGGTGAAAGACCTATGATCACAGGTGAAGATGGACGAAAGACAGTTGAATTGATTAGTGCGATTTACAAGGCAGGGTGCAAGAAAGAGTATGTGCATATGCCAATTTGCAAGGATGATGAATACTACAAGTTTGAAGGCATTCTAAAGAATGCAATTCATTTCTACGAAAAGAAAGAGAGTATTGAGAATTTCGAAGCAGATACAATTACAGTTGGCAATTATAAGTAAATGGATAGGGTGAGACGGTATGTATCTTGAAGAGAGACGAAATGGAGAATCAAATCGGGAGTATGCGCTGCGAATATTAAAGGCGAACATTATTCAGATGATTTTAGAGCCAGGCTGTCCGATTGGTGAACAAAAAATTGCCAAGGAACTTGGTATGTCGAGAACTCCTGTGAGAGAGGCTCTCGTGGAATTAATGAAAACAAGGATTGTTGAGATTTTGCCGCAGAAAGGTACATATGTTTCTTACTTGGATTACGATTTGGTTGAGGAAGCACGTTTTATGCGGATGACGCTAGAGCTTGCACTGCTAGATGAGCTTGCGGAAAAAATGACAGACAAAGATTTTGACAAGATGGAAGCAAACGTTACGATGCAGAGATTTTACTTGGAACGTGAAAATCAATTGTATTTAATGCAGCTAGATGATGATTTTCATCGCATGTTTTTTGAAATCTGTAACAAAATGCAATGCTATTGTCTGTCAAAGGAATTTGGCATTCATTTTGACCGTGTTAGATTCGCAAGTTTGGAAAATCTGCGTGATAATAAAACAGTTCAGGATCACGAAGATATAGTGAAATTGTTGCGCAGGAAAGATGTAAAAAAAGCCAAAGACGTATTAAGAGTACATTTGTCAAGATTTCAAACAGATAAAGCCAAAATTCAGGCAGCGCATGAAAATTATTTTAAGTAAACTTACATTTACGTAAGGCTAGTGATACTCAAAAAACTTGAAATTTAAGAATACTCCTTCACGTTTTGACTAGCGTGAGGGAGTTTTTTTATTGTTTTTCTATTGTTGCTGTGCTATTATAAGGGCAGCTTATGGCGAAAAGAGCAACAGATCAATTTGATGCTTAAAAGCAAAAAACGAATAAGGAGATATGGCAGACGATGCAGGCATATTTATTTGTACATTTTAGAGAGAAAACAACGCCGGATGGAGAGCAGGTCTATTTTGGTGTAAGCAAGGATGGCTTTAACTGGGAAGAGGTAAACGGCGGTGCGCCAGTGCTTTGGGCTTATTATGGTGATAAGGGAGTGCGTGATTTTACTGTAGTGCGCTGCAAAAATCCACAGACTGGAAAGGAAAAATTTGTTATTCTGGCAACAGATTTAAGCTTGTCTTATGGAATGCGCGGACAGTATCATCATTCGTGGGATGAGATCGGTCATAACGGAAGTAAAAGCCTTGCAATATGGGAGTCAGATGATCTTGTAAACTGGACGGAGCAGCGTCTTGCAAAGATTGGAGACGAACAGTTTGGCTGTTTGTGGGCACCAGATGTTATTTATGATAAAAAGGCAGAAGATTATGTTGTGCACTGGTCTTCTTCTCATGCAAGAAATAATTACGGTGAAAAAGCAATTTTTTATAGCCGCACAAAGGATTTTAAAGAATTTTCAAAGCCGGAAATTTTATATGAGTGGAAAGAACATGATATAATAGATTCCGCACTTTATGAGGAAGATGGAAGCTACTATCTGTTTGTTAAGTGTGGTCAAAATCCAGCGCGTATACTGCTGCTTCGTTCAGATGAAATCACTGGACCATATACGAGAATTGAAGCGTTTGATAAGAGTATGGAGACAATCGAGGAAGGCAAATATGAGGCAGCAACAGCTGTTAAGTTAGAGGATGGCAGATGGTGTCTTTTCTTAGATTACTATGGCGTGCCGGGTGCAGGACAAGGGTATGTGCCATTTGTCGCAGATAGTTTAGCAAGTGGAAACTTCGTAAGAAGTGACGCCGCATTTTCGTTCCCATATGGTTTTAAACACGGAACCATTCTTAAAATTTCCATGGAGGAGTATCAGCGTATTAAAGACCATGACTGGTCAGATAAGGGCTGGCAGTAAGCAGTACAATGAGTAACAAGAGAGCATTCAGCAAGGGGATGTATGACAGCATCCCCATTGCACTTGCCTATTTCGCAGTTGCATTTTCACTTGGAATTATGGCAAGAAAAGCAGGACTAACCCCGTTTCAGGGTTTTCTATCAAGTATGCTCAACCATGCATCAGCAGGTGAGTATGCAGAATTTACTGTAATAGAGGCAGGTGCACCTTACATTGAGATGGCACTTGTCATCCTTATAACAAACGCAAGATATCTTTTGATGAGCTGTGCATTAAGTCAGCGTTTTGCACCAGATGCACCGCTTATCCACCGTGTATTAGTTGGATTTGGCATTACCGATGAGATCTTTGGAATCTCCATTGCAAGACCTGGAAATGTGAATCCTTTCTATACTTATGGAGCAATGGCGCTCGCACTGCCGGCATGGTCATCTGCAACGGCAATAGGAATTGTTGCAGGAAATATCCTGCCGGCTTCTGTCGTAAGTGCGCTTAGTGTTGCATTGTATGGCATGTTTTTAGCAATTGTCATTCCGCCTACAAAGAAAAACAAGATTTTAGGCGGTGTTGTTTTGATTAGTTTTGTATTCAGTGGCCTGTTTACATGGCTTCCAGTCACAAAAACTTTGTCTGCAAGTATGAGAACTATAATCTTGACAATTGTAATCGCAGGAGCAGCCGCAGTATTGTTTCCAGTGAAGGACGAAACGCAGGAAGGAGATAAAAACGATGCAGCATAATATTTATCTGTATATCATGGTGTCTGCGCTTGTATCCTTTGCCGTGCGCGCGGTGCCGCTTACACTGATCCGAAAGAAAATTGAAAATCCATTTTTAAAGTCATTTTTATTCTATGTACCGTATGTAACATTATCTGTCATGACTTTTCCAGCGATTGTAGAAACGACTGCTGTGCCGATTGCAGGAGTACTGGCACTTATAGCAGGAATCGTTGCTGCAAGAAAGGGTGTAAGTATGTTTCTAGTGGCAGTAATATGCTGCGTGATTGTGTTTGCGGCAGAGATGTTAATTTGAGAACCCTACAGTTCACGCGTCCTGCTAGATCTGGACAAATCTCATGCTTGCATGAAGATTTGACAGATCAGCAGGACGAAGTGGACGCCCGTTCATGAACAAAACAAAGTTGCGAAGCAACGACGCACGGAACGTGCGGTTTTGCGAATGGGCGTCCAGTGAACTGTAATGAATTTGGTCCGACGACGAAACCATCGCAACGAAGGGCTTTCGTAACATGACGCGTGAGCTGTAACCTGTAACCTTTGTTCCTACCTTTAAAATAATTTGCTTGAAATACAGGCCATAGTTCGTTATAATATAGAGCGCAAAAGAATATGTGATGCAGAAAAAATCTGCAGTTAGGAGTTTTATGAGAAAGTATCAGAAGATGCAGGCAATTATTATGTGTGGAGCACTTGTGGCGTCAAGTACATCTGTATTGGCAGCAAAAGAGGCAAGCAGCGAAGCTAAGTCTGAATCAGCGACAGAAGCAGTATCTGAGGCAGGCGAATCTGAGGAGTCTGGCGAGGTTAGCTATCCGCTTACATTAACAGGAACAGACGGCACTGAAATTACAATTAATGAGGAGCCTGAAAAGATTGTATCCATGGGACCCAATATGACAGAGATTCTGTATGCAATCGGTGCAGGTGATAAATTAGTCGGAAGAACCGATTACTGCGATTATCCGGCAGCAGTCAGCGAGGTTGAGTCTGTTGGCAGTATTTCAAATGCAGATATTGAGAAGATTTTAAGCCTGGAGCCAGATCTGGTTCTTGCCTCTACTCATTTTTCAGATGATGCAGTAAAGCAGCTTGATGATGCTGGTGTTCCTGTTTTGTATCTCTATGATGAGGGCGATATGGAAGGCGTTTATGATATGATCAGTTTGGTTGGCGAGGCTGTAAACTGTGAAGAAGCAGCAGAAAAGACCGTTGATGAAATGCAGACAAAGATGGACTATGTTTCTGATCGTCTGGCAAATGCTGATGAGAATCCGACAGTTTATTATGTAGTTGGATACGGTGAGTACGGCGATTATACAGCTGGAGGAGATACTTTCGTAAATGGTATTCTGACAGCGGCAGGCGGTGACAACATTGCATCAGATGTGGAGGGATGGTCATATTCCACAGAGACACTTCTGGAGAAGGATCCGCAGTATGTTATCTTAAATGCTTATAATGAGGAAGGTTTCTGCACAACAGATCCGTATACTGAGCTGAGTGCAGTAAAGAATGGTTTTGTAGAGACTATTGATACTAACATGCTTGATCGTCAGGGACCGAGAAATGCAGATGCTGTTGTAGAGTTAGTACAGATGCTTCATCCAGAGTGCTTCCCATCAGAGACTGAGTATCCGGTTAATGTAAAAAGTGGTGTTGTAGAGTACAATATCGAATCTTGCCCAGAGAGCGTTTACGCTGCAAACGAGAAAGTTTTCGATCTGTTAAAGGAAATCGGTATAGTTAGTGAGGATGCCGAGTATGAACAAAAAAGTGTTGAGGACGTTGTTTTAGAGGCTCCGGCAGTTGTTGTTGCAGATGCCGAGTATTCTGCTGAGGAAAAGGCAAAGTTTGACGATGCCAATATTCCTGTTATCTATGTTGATGCAGAAGATGATGAGACTGTAATCACACTTGGTCAGATATTTAACTGTAACGCAAAGGCCGATGAGGTTGCTTACGTAAAGGCAGCATTAGAAAAGTAATGGAAAAGAAAAAAACATATTTGTATATTTATGTTTGCATGGCAGCTCTTCTTTTTGTGGGAGCTGCCATTTCCCTAAGTGTTGGATCTGCAGAGATTGGCATAATAGGGAGCATTAAGCTTGCGCTGTCTGGTATTCCAGGAATAGGCCAATTTGTGGATATATCAGCGTATAGCACGATGCAGCGCTATATAATTTTGCAGGTTCGCCTGCCTCGAGTTTTGCTTGCAGCACTTGTTGGTGCAGGACTTTCGGCAGCGGGAGGCGTGTTTCAGGGGATTTTTCAAAATCCACTCGCTGATCCGCATATTTTAGGTGTATCCTCAGGTGCCGCACTTGGCGCAACGATTGCTATTCTTTTTGGTGTACAGGTGAGTGTTTTGGGGATTGGAACTATTGGTGTGTGTGCTTTTATTGGTGCGATTTTAACAATTATGCTAGTATATTTGATTGGAGGCATGAAAAAGGGAGCAAAGACAATAGGTATCCTTCTTACAGGAACGGCAATCAGTACGTTTTTTTCAGCTGTGATGTCACTTCTTATGTCTCTTAATCATGATAAGATTGAACAAGTCTATCTGTGGACGATGGGAAGCTTTTCAGCTGCAGTGTGGGTGAAGGTTTGTTATGTGGCGATCTGTGAAATGATTTGTCTTTGTGTCTGCATTGTCTTGTCAAAGGATCTGAATTTGATGGCGATGGGTGAGGAGACGGCACAGAGTCTTGGTATCGAGACAGCGCGTATACGCCGAATTTTGATTTTAGTAGTATCGGTGATGGTTGCCGCATGTGTTTCCGTCAGCGGTGTGATTGGTTTTGTCGGACTAGTGATTCCTCATATTGTACGATTTTTGCTTGGTGATGATTATCGAAGAATTTTGCCTGGGGCGATTCTTGGAGGCGGATTTTTCTTGATGATTTGCGATACGTTAGCGCGTACTGTGACTGCACCGGGAGAACTGCCAGTTGGTGTGCTGACAGCAATTGTCGGGGCACCATATTTGATTCTGCTTATTAAGAGGAAGATGGCATGAAAAAAGAGAAAATGTGTTTTAGTGGGCAAAGAGGCAAAAAAGAATCTGCACTAGGAATGAATTCAATCAAATCAGTAGACATTGTAAGCAATCATTTGACTTGGACACCAGAAGGGATAGATCATCCAATTTTAAAAGATATCACGCTTACTCTTGAACCAGGTCATATCTATGGAATTATCGGGCCAAACGGAGCCGGGAAATCGAGCTTTCTGCGTCATGTACTCGCATTTTTAAAAACAGAGAGCAAAGAAAGTATGAAAATTGGTGATGTGTCGGCTGCCGATTATTCGCGAAAAAAGCTTGCAAGGCTGTTATCCTTTGTGCCGCAGAAAACAGATCTTGAGACAGACTTTACGGCAGAGGAGATCGTTATGACAGGGCGTACACCATATCAGGGACGCTTTTTGGGAACATCTGTTAATGATAAAGAAGCAGTTTTACGTGCTTTTTCGCTCACCAAAGCAAATAGACTTAAGGATAAAAAATTTGCTATCTTAAGCGGCGGCGAAAAACAAAAGATTGTGATTGCACGCGCAGTAGCACAAACCACACCCTGGATGCTTCTTGATGAACCGATTGCAAGCCTTGACATTAAAAACCAAATTGAAATCATGCAGACGCTTTTGGAATTAAACAGACAGGAAGGCGTATCTGTGCTTATGGTGCTTCATGATATCAATCTGGCTGGAATTTATTGTGATCGTCTGATTATGCTAAAAGACGGGCAGGTAATTGCAGCAGGAAATACAAATGAATGTCTATGTGAAGAAAATTTAAAGAAACTTTATGATATATCATTTTTTCATATGGATACAAAAAAAGGACAGCGATATTATTACGCTGAAATATAAATGATACCAGGGTCAAAAGGTCAGAAAGCCGATGCAAGCTTGCTTACAAGAGGTTTTTTGAACTCTTGACTCGCCAAAAATATGAGTAAGTAGCCATTTTTCAAAGAAAAATGAGCGGATTACGAATGTTTTTGAAGATTGCGAGAGTGCAAAGCACGTAGCAATCTGGTATCATACAAAACATTAATAGGAGTCTTTATGGAAAAACTCAGACAAGATATTCGTGCCAATCAGTTTGAGCGCGTATATCTTTTATATGGTGAGGAACGATATCTGGTTCAGATGTATAAGAATCAGTTAAAAAAAGCAATCATCGGCGATGATACGATGAATTTGAATCAATATACCGGGAAAGGTCTGCCTGTACAAGAGGTGGAAAATGCGGTAATGACAATGCCGTTTTTTGCAGACAGACGTTTGGTTCTGCTAGAGGATACAGGATTATTTAAAAGCAGTGATGAACAGTGGAGTAATCTTGTTAAAACAATTCCGGATAGCTGCCATGTCCTTTTTGTTGAGCAGGAGGTAGATAAGCGAAGCAGAATGTATAAGGCTGTAAAGGAATGTGGCTATTGCGCAGAGATGACGCATCCTTCAATGCAGCAGCGTACACAGTGGATTTTAAAGGGATTTGGGCGTTATGGGTTAAAAATCACACAGTCTGCACTTGATTCGTTTCTTGAAAAAACAGGTGATGACATGGAAAACATCAGAAATGAGATGGAAAAATTGGCTTCTTTTTGTATGGGAAAAGAAGGCATCACAAAAGAAGATGTTGATTTTGTCTGTACGGAACAGATTGAAAATAGAATCTTTGATATGACACAGGCCGTAGCAGAGGGAAAGACACAGTATGCTCTTGAGTTATATGCTGATCTATTAGCATTGAAAGAGCCGGGAATGCGTATTTTATTTCTGATTGCACGTCAGATGAACCAACTTTTATGTGTAAAGGAGATGGAAGTCGGACGTCAGAATAAGGATCAAATTGCAGCTGCTTTAAAGGTTCGTTCATTTGTAGTTAACAAATTGCTTGGACAGGCAAGACAATTCACCATTGATCAGCTGATACGTTGCGTTGAGCGCTGTGTTGAGCTTGAAGAAGCTGTAAAAAGAGGAAATATGAATGAAAGGATTGCAGTCGAGATGGTTTTATTATCAATTGCAAATCGTGAATATCATGCCTGACTAAAAAAAGCTGCCTGCATGAAGCAGACAGCTTTTTATGTGTACAAGACACAAATTAGTTCATAGCGTTAACAGCCTTGTTCATACGGCTGATCTTTCTGGATACAGTGTTATCATGATAAACACCCTTGGATGCAGCCTTTCTCATTACGGACTCAGCCTCAACAACTGCAGCCTGAGCAGCAGCCTTATCACCTGCAGCAACAGCGCTCTCTACCTTCTTGATGTAGGTCTTTACCTTAGAACGAGCAGACTTGTTTCTATCTGCCTTTGCCTGACTAACTAAAACTCTCTTCTTTGCGGACTTAATATTTGCCATGGGGCACCTCCAAAATTTCTTGTTTTTTAATCTTTTTATAGTTTGAAAACGATACTGTGTATCACTCGAAAACACCGTTTCAACACAAGTGGTATCATAGCCTAAAAACATTGATCTGTCAATACATATTTTCAAAAAAAATGCAAAAAATACAAAAAAGTTTTACATGTAAAACAAGTAGGAGTTTCTAATAAAGTTTTACATGTAAAACTTTGAATACTTTCATGAACCATTTTAACTAAGGAAGGTGAAAATATAATGCTCAATGTAAAAGACAACAAAACAATGATGTATACTGATCTCGCTGTTGAAATTCAGGAAGAATGCAGTGGCAGGCAAGGTGAGATTCCAGGCGTTGTACTGGAACAATACAAAGAAGATGGCAAAGGTATCCGTGTCACAAAAATACAAATCCAAACGGCAGATGGAGCAAAACGCATGGGGCGGCCCATAGGAAATTACATGACACTTGAGTCTGCAGATAAAGAACATTCTGATGAACATTCCGATAAAAATCTTTCTGGAACAAAGCTTCCTGATACAAATCTTCTTGCATCCTATATAAATGAGCTGCTTCCATCATCGGCTCATTCTTTTTTGATTGTTGGTCTTGGAAATGCCAATATGACAGCAGATGCACTCGGACCATTAACAATTGAGAAAATGGCTCAGTCAGGAATGGCTTCATATACTTCAATGATCGTTCCCGGTGTATTTGCGCAGACTGGAATGGAAAGCTGTGAAATCATACAGGGCATTGTACAACAAACTTCTCCAGACTGCATCATAACTATTGATGCGCTTGCAGCAAGAAGTGCATTTCGGCTTGGTACAACAGTTCAGCTTACCGATACAGGTATTCGTCCAGGATCTGGTGTCGGAAATGCAAGAAAGGGCATAACTAAGGAAAATATGAAGATTCCTGTGATTGCCATTGGGATTCCAACAGTTGTAAGTGCCGCAGCAATTGTATCTGATGCAATGGATTCTTTAAAGCAGATAGGCTATAATGAAACGATTCTTGGAAGTATTGCGATGCTTGATAAAGAGGAATATTATCAGCTTATATCAGAAGTGTTTGCGCCAGAGCTTGGAAGTCTCTTTGTGATGCCTAAAAACCTTGATGAAGAATTAGATACGATGAGCAGCTTGCTTGCAGCGTCATTGTCACAAGTAATATGTAAAAGATAAAATGCTGTAATAAAGAAAACTGGCTGATGCATAGAATAGGCCAGAAAATAAGAAAGGATTTTAGAAATGTATAGAAGCTTTCATCCAAGGAGAAAAGAGAAAATAGTCACAACGATACTTTGGTTTTTGGCACTTGCCTGCTCTACCTATATTTTATGGAAAATTAATCCCTATCCAATTCAGCGCGGCATTGGCTGGACAAAACAAAAGACAGAACAGTTTTTAAATCACTGCATAGACAATACAGTTTCTAATACACTCCCATCGCTTTCTATTTTTTTTGACTGTGAAGGATTATCTAAAGAAAATATAACTCAGACAAATACGTTTTTTTCAAGCGATCCTTTTTATCAGCAGTTCAAAAATATATGATACCAGGGTCAAAAGCTCCAAAAGCCGTTCGTGCTTGCACGATTAGGTTTTTGAGCTTGGGACCCGCAAAAACATGAGGATGCAGCGATTTTCAAGGAAAATCAGCGAATCCGAATGTTTTTAGAATTGCGAAAGTTGCATAGCAACGGAGCAATTCGTGGATATCAGTTGGGGGAAAAATACCTTTTGACCCCAACATCATAATATTGGTTGCTCTCCAGACAAAAAACAGGTATAATACTGAAAGATACTATTAAATAGTGGAGGTAACAAAATGTCTGAAACAACAAATGTTATGAATTCTGAAGTAGTAAAGCGTTTGCTTTGCTATGTTTCCTACGATACACAGTCAAAGGATGAAAGCAGTGAAGTGCCGAGCACACAAAAGCAGTTTGACTTGGCAAAGGTATTAAAAAAAGAGCTTGAGGAGATTGGAGCTTTGGATGTACGTCTTAGCGATCACTGCTATGTGTACGCAAAGATTCCGTCTAACTTAGATAAGAAGGTTCCGGCAATCGGTTTTATAGCCCATATGGATACTTCACCTGCATTAAGCGGAAAAGATATTAAGCCGCAGATAATACAAAATTATGACGGCGGTGTAATCAAACTTGGTGAAAGTGGCTTTTCTATGGGACCAAATGAGTTTCCGGCACTTGCCGAATTAAAGGGAAAGAGTCTTATTACTACAGATGGAACAACACTTCTTGGCGCAGATGACAAGGCCGGTGTTGCAGAAATCATGACAATGGCAGCATTCTTTTTGGCACATCCGGAAGTAAAGCACGGTGATATCTGCATCGCATTTACACCAGATGAGGAAGTGGGAAATGGTGTTGAATATTTTGACGTGCCGGGCTTTGGTGCTGACTTTGCTTATACAGTAGATGGCGGTTCTGTCGGTGAAATTGAATATGAAAACTTCAATGCTGCAAATCTGCGTGTTGAAGTGCAGGGATATGGCATCCATCCAGGCAGCGCAAAGGGCAAAATGAAAAATGCCATCCGCATGGCAATGGAATTTGAGCAGATGCTGACAGTATTTGATAATCCGGAATATACAGATGGCTATGAGGGTTTTCATCATCTTGGCGGTATCGAAGGCGATTCAGAGCATACAACAATGCATTACATTGTACGTGATCATGACGCTGGAAAGCTTAACCAGAAGTTAGCTGAGATTGATAAGGCTTCGGAGTATCTGAATTTTAAATATGGAGAGGGATCTTTTAAGGTGGTGCGTACCGGTTCTTATCAGAACATGAAGGAAATGATTCTTCCTCATATGCATTTGGTTGAGTATGCAAAGGAAGCTATGAGAGAGCTTGGATTAAATGCTAAGAGTGTTCCGATCCGCGGTGGTACAGATGGTGCAAGATTATCCTTTATGGGACTTCCATGTCCGAACCTCTGCACAGGAGGCGCTAATTATCATGGTCGCTTTGAATATGCATGTATTGAACAGATGGAGCTGTGTGTTGAGATTTTAAAGAAAATTGTTGAAAAGTATGCAGTTAAAGAAATCTGATATTCAGAAATCTATATTCAGAAACAAGAACTACTGAAAAGCAAAAAGATTAAAGTGAGGAATTTTGAATGATAACAAAGCAATTTAGCAGGCCATCAGTGAAGATGGCTCTGTCCGATGAGCTTTTAATGAAGGTAGAGCAGCCAGCTCGTTATCTTGGAAATGAGGTAAATGCGGCAAACAAGGATAAATCAAAGGCAGAGGTATCCTTCTGTATGTGTTTTCCGGATGTTTACGAGATTGGTATGTCTCATCTTGGAATCCAGATTCTATATGATATGTTTAACCGTTTTGAGGATACATATTGTGATCGCGTGTATTCTCCATGGATTGATCTTGATAAAATGATGAGAGAACAAGACATAAAGCTGTTTGCAGTAGAATCGCAGGAACCGGTAAAGAGTTTTGATTTTCTTGGAATCACACTTCAATATGAGATGTGCTACACAAATATCCTGCAGATTTTGGATTTAAGTGGTATTGCACTTAGAAGCGCTGACCGTGATATTAATGATCCGTTTGTAATTGGAGGAGGACCATGTACTTATAATCCAGAACCAATTGCTCCATTCTTTGACCTTTTCTATATGGGAGAGGGTGAGACTCAGTATCGTGCACTTCTTGATCTTTATAAAAAGTGGCGCGCAGAAGGCGGCTCAAGGGAAGACTTTTTACATGAGGCAGCTAAAATTCCTGGCATATATGTACCTTCTTTATATGATGTCACCTACAAGGAAGATGGAACTATTGATGCAATGACACCAATCTACGATGATGTGCCAAAAACAGTACGCAAGGAAATTGTACTCGATATGACAGGTGCAGTCTATCCGGAAAGACCGCTTGTGCCTCATATTCGTGCTGTGCAGGATCGTGTTGTGTTAGAGATTCAGCGAGGCTGTATCAGAGGCTGTCGTTTCTGCCAGGCTGGTATGGTTTACCGTCCTGTGCGTGAGCGTGATGTAGAGCGTCTGAAGCAGCTTGCAGTTACAATGCTTCATAATACCGGTTATGATGAGATTTCATTAAGCTCATTAAGCTCTAGTGACTACTCAAAGCTGCCGGAGCTTGTCAATTTCTTAATTGAAGAATGCAGCAAGCGAAAAATCAATATTTCTTTGCCGTCTCTTCGTATTGATGCATTTTCACTTGATGTTATGAGTAAGGTGCAGGATGTCAAAAAAAGCAGTCTTACATTTGCACCAGAGGCAGGTACACAGCGTCTTCGTGATGTAATAAACAAGGGCTTGACTGAGGAGGTAATTCTTCAGGGTGCAAGAGAAGCTTTTGAGGGCGGCTGGAGTCATGTAAAGCTGTATTTTATGCTTGGACTGCCAACTGAGACAGAAGAGGATATGAAGGGCATACCAGAGCTTGCAGAGCGCATGGCAGAGGCTTATTATGAGATCCCAAAGGAAAGAAGAAATGGAAAATGTCAGATTACCATGAGTACATCTTTCTTTGTTCCAAAGCCATGTACACCATTCCAGTGGGCAAGAATGTATTCTCCTGAGGATTACTTGGGACGCGCAAGAATTGTAAATCACACAATGAAGCAGCAGCATAACCAAAAGAGCCTCAAGTACAACTGGCATGAAGCATATGTAACAGTTCTCGAGGGTGTTTTGGCACGCGGTGACAGAAAAGTGGCTGATGCCATTGAGACAGCCTATAAGATGGGTGCACTGTATGATGCATGGGGAGAAACATTCCACTATGAGATTTGGACAGCTGCTTTTGAAAAATGCGGCTTATCAATTGATTTTTATAATACAAGAGAGCGCAGTCTTGATGAGGTATTCCCGTGGGATTTCATTGATACTGGCGTGACAAAGGCATTTTATAAGAGAGAATGGGAGCGTGCAATGCAGGAGAAGATTACGCCGAATTGCCGCCAGTCCTGTTCCGGCTGCGGAGCAAAGCGTTTTGGAGGAGGTGTCTGCTTTGAAAATCAGAATTCAGTTTGCTAAATACGGAAAGATGATCTATATCGGACATCTTGATATAATGCGTTATTTCCAGAAGGCGCTTCGCCGTGCAGATGTAGATCTTGCCTATACACAGGGTTACAATCCGCATCCTATTTTATCTTTTGCGGCTCCTCTTGGTGTAGGCATTACAAGCTGCGGTGAGTATGCTGATCTTGAGGTTAATTCAAGCGGTTCCTCCAAGGAAATGCTGGCGCGTCTCAATGAAGTTATGGTTCCGGGAATGGAGATTATTGACTATCGTGTATTGCCAGATGATGCAAAAAACGCGATGAGCTGTGTGGCTGCTGCAGATTATTGCCTGACATTTCGAGAGAAACACACACCGCTTGATACGTTTGGCATGACATCTGCTGCTTATTTAAAAGGCTTTGAAGAGTTTTTACAGCAGGAATCTATTGTAATTATTAAGGAAACAAAAAAAGGCACACGCGAAATGGATATTCGTCCGCTGATTTATGATTTTTGTTTACAGGAAAAAAGTGAGACAGGAGACGGTCCGGCAATCTTTTTGCAGGTATCAACTGGAAGCACTGATAATTTAAAGCCTGAACTTGTATTAAAGGCATATCATGAGCAGACTGGTCTTTCATGGAATCCTGGAGACATTTCAATTTGCCGCCTTGAGACTTATACTAATACGGCAGTCTCTGCGCCAGACTGCATTGTAGCACCTCAGTTTGTGCCGCTTCGCGAGATGGGAAGCGTATTATGAGCCGCCGACTTCTTTCTATGCAGGGGGAACGTGTACTGACGGCCCTCTGGGATGATGGGCGTATTATAGAATGCAGTGTAGACGAGCGTGTACCTGCATTTTTAGGACGTATTTATTTGGCAAAGGTAGATCATATAGTGCCAAGCATTAGCGGTGCATTTTTGTCTGCGGGTGATCAGAAGCTTTATTATTCACTAAAAGAAAATCCGCTGCCTGTTGCTGTCTCATGTAAGCGTGAGGGAATGATTACACAAGGCGATGAGATTGTTGTACAGGTGACAAAGGAAGCGCTAAAGACAAAGGAACCTGGCGCTGGTTCTGCCCTTCAAATTGGAGGACGATATTGTGTCGTTATGATGGAGCCGGCAGGAAAACAGCCAAAGACAAAGATTCTTTTGTCGAGAAAGATTACAGAGGCTGCATTTCGTGAAAAGATTTCTGAGGAGGCAGAGGCTCTTGAAGAAGTAAAGCAGCTTTTTGAAGCTGTAAGTCTTAGGGGCTTTTCATTATCTGTGATGGTACGCACAAACGCGGCAGAGGTATCATCTGATCTTGTACTAGATGAAATATCAGTCTGCTGCAGGCAACTTCAGACTGTACTGTCAACAGCAGCTTTTCGCAGTAGTGGAAGCTTGCTTTGGCAGCCGCTTCCAGCCTATATAAGTGCCATCCGTGATACTTCTTTAAATGGCTTAGAATCAATTGTCTGTGATAATGAAGAACTTTTAAACGAAGTAAAAAATGCATTGGATGAATGTAAAGGAAGTGAGGGATTAACTTATTCGCTTTATCAGGATTCTTCATATCCTATGCGAAAATGTTACAACTTGGATACTACTATTGAAAAGGCATTAAAAAGTAAAGTATATCTGTCATCAGGCGCCTACTTAATTATTGAACAGACGGAAGCGCTTGTAGCAATAGATGTTAATACAGGAAAAGCAATTGCATCAGGACGCAAAAAGGAAAATCAGGATTCTTATTTTTACCGCATTAATTTAGAAGCAGCAAAGGAAATTTTGTATCAGCTGCGACTCAGGAACTTATCTGGTATGATTCTTGTAGATTTTATTAACATGACTGATCACGCACTTGAGGAGGCACTGATGGAAGAACTTTCCCTTCTTGCACGTAAAGATCCCGTGCATACAAGAATCGTTGATATAACAGCACTTGGTCTTGTTGAAATTACGAGAAAAAAAATAAGAGAGCCACTTGACAAACAATTAAAGATATGTTAGAGTACTATTCGTGTGCCGCACAATGAGGTTTAAGCGCTGCAATTTAGCAGACACCGTACTTGGCGAGTAATTATCTAGGAGGTGCTATATGTACGCAATTATTGCAACTGGTGGCAAGCAGTACAAGGTAGCAGAAGGCGATGTCATTCGCGTTGAAAAGCTTGGAGTAGAAGCTGGACAGACCTACAACTTTGATCAGGTTTTAGCTGTAAACAATGGTGAGATGATCATTGGTACCCCGACTGTTGCTGGAGCAACTGTAAGCGCAACTGTTATGGGCGAGGGCCGTGCTAAGAAGGTTATTGTATACAAGTACAAGAGAAAGACCGGCTATCACAAGAAGAATGGTCACAGACAGTCCTATACTGAGTTAAAGATTGAGAAGATCAACGCTTAATCAATGATTCAGGTAGAGATTATCCGGGATGCTTCCAAAGCGTATGTTGGTTTTTCTATAAAAGGACATGCCGGCTATGCAGAGCACGGGCAGGATATCATTTGTGCAGCGGTTTCCGTTTTAGCGCAAAATACCGTAAATTCTATTGAGCAATTTACGGATGATACATTCTCCGGTGAGATAGATGAGAAAACTGGCAGTCTTGCTGTTTCGTTTCCTCATGGTGTCGGGAAGGATTCCAGACTATTGTTGGACTCGATGGTACTTGGTTTGACAAGTATTGCCGAGGAGTATGGTAAGAAGTATATTAAAATCCGATTCAGGGAGGTGTAAATCATGTTCAAGATGAATCTTCAGTTATTTGCACATAAGAAGGGTGTTGGTTCTACAAAGAACGGCCGTGATTCCGAGTCCAAGAGACTTGGTGCAAAGAGAGCAGATGGACAGTTCGTTTTAGCTGGAAACATTCTTTACAGACAGCGTGGAACCCATATCCATCCAGGTAACAATGTAGGTATCGGCGGAGACGATACTTTATTTGCGAAGGTTGATGGAGTTGTCCGTTTCGAGAGAAAGGGCAAGGATAAGAAGCAGGTTTCTGTTTATCCAAAGGCTGAGTAAGATTAATAGTATGAAACGAGGAGAGACCGTTGCCGTTCGCAACGGTCTCTTTTGGGTAATGTAGATAAAAATAAGAAAAAAAGCAACAATATATAAAAAGAAAATCAAAAGAAAGGCATTGGTAACGTATTTATGATAGATAGTGCCAGAATATTCATTAAATCCGGTAAGGGTGGCGATGGACATGTAAGCTTTCGTCGTGAGCTTTTTGTTGCTGCCGGTGGTCCTGATGGCGGCGACGGCGGAAGAGGCGGAGACATTATTTTTGAAGTAGATAAGGGTCTGAATACATTAAATGACTTTCGTCATGTACGCAAATATATTGCGCAGTCTGGAGAGGACGGAAAGAAACGCCGCTCTCATGGTGCAGACGGACAGGATTTGATTGTAAAGGTTCCAGAAGGAACAATCATTCGTGACGATGCAAGCGGAAAGATTATTGCCGATATGTCTGGAAAAAATATGCGTGAAGTAATCTTAAAAGGTGGCAGAGGCGGTGCCGGAAATATGCATTTTGCCACACCTACCATGCAGGTTCCTAAGTTTGCAAAGCCAGGTCAGCCGGCTATGGAGCTTTGGGTTCGCTTAGAGTTAAAGGTTATCGCAGATGTCGGACTTGTTGGATATCCGAATGTTGGAAAATCTACCATTTTATCAATGGTAACAAATGCAAAGCCAAAGATTGCAAATTACCATTTTACTACGCTTGATCCGTATGTAGGAATTGTAGATCTTGAGGGTACAAATGGTTTTGCACTTGCTGATATTCCTGGTCTTATTGAGGGTGCTTCAGAAGGAATCGGCCTTGGTTTCCAGTTCTTAAAGCATATTCAGCGTACAAAGGTACTCATTCATGTGGTAGATGCAGCTTCCACAGAAGGTCGCGATCCAGTTGAAGATATTCGCACCATTCAGAGGGAATTGGCATCATATGATCCAGAGCTGTTAAAGAAGCCAGCTGTCATTGCCGCCAATAAGATTGACGTTATTCAGCCAGAAGAAGGTGAGGAAGATCCTATTGAGCGTTTGAAGAATACTTTTGAACCAGAAGGCTTAAAGGTATTTCCAGTTTCAGCAGCTTCAAATCAGGGCTTAAAGGAGCTTTTATACCATGTATGGCAGATTCTGTCTACAATGGATCCAGAACCGACTGTTTATGAAAAGGAATATGTTCCGGAATACGATCTTGGAAGCAATCTTCCTTATACAGTAGAAAAAACAGATGCACATTTATTTACAGTTGAAGGACCTCGTATTGAAAAGATGCTTGGCTATACAAATTTAGATTCCGAGAAGGGCTTTACTTTCTTCCAGCGCTTCTTAAAGGAGACAGGAATCTTAAAGGAGCTTGAAGATCTTGGAATCGAAGATGGCGATACTGTTAAGATGTATGGTCAGCACTTTGATTATTATCACGAGTAAAGAAAAAGGAGACTTTAAATGACAAGTAAGCAGAGAGCATATTTAAAGAGTCTGGCTATGGATCAGTCTGCGATCCTTCAGATTGGAAAGTCCAGCCTGACACCAGAAATTACCAGATCAGTAGACGAAGCATTAGAAGCACGTGAACTGATTAAGATTCATGTATTGAAGAACTGTTTTGATGATGGTTCTTCTATTGCTGAGGTATTAGCAGAGCGTACACGCGCAGAAGTTGTACAGGTAATCGGAAAGATGATCGTGCTGTATCGCCCAGCAAAAGAAGAGAAGAAGAGAAAGATCGTTCTTCCAAAATAATAATATGATACCAGGGTCAAAAGCTCCAAAAGCCGTTCGTGCTTGCACGATTAGGTTTTTGAGCTTGGGACCCGCAAAAACATGAGGATGCAGCGATTTTCAAGGAAAATCAGCGAATCCGAATGTTTTTAGAATTGCGAAAGTTGCAGGGGGCGGAGCAATTCGTGGATATCAGTTTGGGGCAAAATACCTTTTGACCCAAACATCATAATATACGGGAGGATCCATTTTATGGTTAATGATGAAATTCTTTACATCCGAAGACGCTTGAAAAAAAAGATGGATGAAGACCGCTTTGAGCACACAATGGGTGTTGCGTACACATCTGTTTGTCTTGCAATGCGTTATGGAGAAGATCTTCATAAGGCAGAATTAGCGGGTCTTCTTCATGACTGTGCAAAATGTATCCCGGATGATATTAAACTTGATAAATGCAAGCGTAACAATATTCCGATCACAAAGGCACAAGAACAAAGCCCATCTCTTCTGCATGCAAAGCTTGGCGCTTTTATTGCAGCTGACCATTATAGGATTAAAGATCAGGATATTTTAAATGCTATTGAGAATCACACTACAGGACGTCCGGCAATGAGCCTTCTTGAAAAGATTGTTTTTGTTGCTGACTATATTGAACCAAGAAGAAATAAAGCGTCAAACCTGTCCAAACTGCGTCAAATGGCGTTTATTGATATTGATCGCACCGTTTACGAGATTATGGATCAGACGCTTCGTTATCTGAAGGCAAAAAAAGTTCCGATTGACAGCCTGACAAAAAAGTCCTGTGATTATTATCGTGCGCTGTGTGGTGAAAAAGACGTAGAAAATGAAACAGAAAGGAACTGACTTATGGAAGTAAAGCAAAAGGCAGCATTGATTTACAATGCAATTGAGGATAAAAAAGGAAGCCGAATCAGTGTTCTTGATATCAGCGGTATTTCTGTTATGGCAGACTATTTTGTGATTGCAGATGCTGAGAACAACAATCAGCTGCAGGCAATTGCTGATAATGTAGAAGAGCAGATGATGAAAAATGGCAATCACTGCCGTATTGAAGGAAAATCAGAATCTGGCTGGGTACTGCTTGACTTTGGCGATATTATTGTTCATATATTCAATAAGGAAGATCGTTTATTCTACGATCTTGAGCGTCTTTGGAGAGATGCAATCTCAGTGTCAAAGGAACAGCTTGGCATTAAAGAGGCCGCTTTATAATTTACAGCACAAAAAGACCGTATCTTTGGAGAAAAGTCTCTAAGGATACGGTCTTTTTAGCTTTTAAGAAACAATCTTTGGACGGAACAGACTGATTACCTTTCCAATGATCTCAACATTATCAACGATAATCGGTTTCATAGAGCTGTTTTGAGGCTGCAGACGATAATGACCATCTTCTTTATAAAAAGTTTTAACAGTAGCAGAATCATCTACAAGTGCAACGACAATTTCACCATTCTGTGCGGTGTTTTGCTTAGCGACAACAAGCTTATCACCATCAAAAATACCCGCTTCAACCATGCTGTCACCCTTAACAGTCAGTACAAAAACATCCTTTCCCTGTGGAATCATATATGCCGGGAATGGTAAATAGGCATCGATATTTTCAATGGCAAGAATCGGCTGTCCGGCAGCAACCTTTCCAACTTCAGGAATATAGACAGTTTCCGTGCGAACAAGATTAAAGCCATCATCAACAATTTCAATTGCTCTAGGTTTTGTTGGATCCTTGCGGATGTAACCATTTCTCTCAAGTGATTCAAGATGTGCATGAGCGGAAGATGTAGATTTTAATCCAACAGCATCACAGATTTCACGTACAGACGGCGGATAACCTTTCTGCAGAACATGTTGCTTTAAATATTCTAGTACTTCACGCTGCTTATTTGTGATTTTTCCATATGTCATAAATAAGTCCTCCTTTTTCAAGCTAAGTTATTAATCATACATTGATAAGCATTGATTTATACTTGAAAGTAGTATAGCATAAATTATGAGAAAATGCAAACAAAAGTTTGCGAAAATGTGTTCGCGTAATAAGATAATTTTATCACAAAAATAGATGAGCGTAAAGAAATTTACCGTTGCCGCGCTTTTTGTTTTGTGGTAGACTATACATTTGTGAGAGATTGACGTTTAAAAATGACAATCTACGACGATGCAAGTCTTACTAAAGGAGGAAGTTAAAGATTATGCTTAACAAAATAGCAAAACGGATAATACTGCTTTTATGTACAATCACTGTTGTTGGAGTTTTATCTGGCTGCACTGAAACAATTCTTTCTCAAAATGGTCCAACCGCCATTTTTGTCGCAGGAAAATTAGATTCTGATAATACATTTTCCAAATCTGTGAATTGGCTGGAGAATACTTTTTCCAAATTTGAAAATCTGGCAAAACATGGAGCAGAAGAGAAGTCATCAACATTTGTAGTTCCGGATCAATATCAAGTACTCTTAATTGGCAGTGATAGACGTGATGGTTCCTGGAATGGAAATTCTGACGTAATGATTTTAGCTTCATTAAATCGAAACAAGAAGACAATTTCTTTCATTTCATTTATGCGTGATACTGGTGTAAATGTTCCAAATGTTGGATATGGAAAACTTAATTGTTCTTTTGCCAAAGGTGGAGCAAAGCTGTTACAAAGCACACTTGAATCAAATTTTCAAATCTCGATTGATAATTATATCGCAACTGATTTTGTCAGCATGGCCGATATAATTGATTTGTTCGGGGGCGTTGATCTTGATATAACAGATGCAGAGATTCCGGTAATCAATGGTTATATCAATGAAATGGCAAAATTGAGAGGATTTGACCCGTCAGAATATCAACTTTCAGCAGCTGGAACATTACATTTAAATGGTTTGCAGGCAGTTGGATATATGCGTGATCGTTATGTAGGAAGCAACGATTTTCAGAGAACCGAACGCCAAAGAATTGTTCTGCAAAAACTTCTTGAAAAGCTTAAAAACATGAATGCATTAGAAATATTGAAATTAGGTTCATCAATGACAAGCTTGTCAATTCAGCATAATTTTACAGCTGAGCAAATCGCTGGATTGACCGCACTTGCTTTGGAATGCAGAAATTATACAGTGGTAATGGATCGTATTCCTTATGACGGATTATATACTTCAAATGGAGAAAATCTGGATCCTGTATGGCCAGAAACCATTGAAAAACTGCATGCAACAATTTATTAAAACAACGAGTAAAATGATGGTAACAAGTGTTTTTCAGGCCATCATTTTACTTCCAGACATATTTATTCGTTAAACTAGGGTTTCACGAATAAATTGATATATCTCTTATTTCACCCCAAAATCAAAAAATTACATTTGGTTGGTTGATATATGGCCAACTTTTTGGTATAGTTAAAATTAGTTTAAAGTATTATGAAAGGAAAAATCATCATGAGAAAAAATTTTTTAATCATAGGCACGATTACTGCTGCATGTGCTGCTGTATCTGGCTGCGCTGAAAAGAAAGAAGGTCCTCAGACAATTATTATTGAGTTAGCTGATCCAGCTGATATAGAGGAATCTAGCATGGCTGATGAATCTGCAAGCACTGAGGTGCCTGAATCAGAATCTGAATCATTTGCAGAAGAAATAACTACAGATTCTGATGAAAGATATCCGCAAATTGAGGGTCTTTCAGACAATGTTACACTCTCCTACACTCAGATTGGGTCAGATGATCCTATTATCGGTCTTGTGATTGCAGATATTTTGCCAGATATTCATGCAAAAGATTTGGATATTACAAACGTTCAGGCTTACATAGATGATGAAGAGGTAGTTCCATACGGAGATGTTACCTTTAGCATGGATGTTGATCCTGATTCTCAGGTTGTCCTGTATAAATTGGATGAAAATGGAAAGATCACATCAGAACAGCTGGAAGTTACAGATGGCACAGTCTCCTATCAGACTTCTAAATGTGGCCGTTGGCTTATAATCAGCTCCAATTTAGAATCTGAGACAGAAACTGAAACTATGGAATCAGAATCTGAAACCGCAAGTAAATAAGTAAATAACACAACAGGCAGAGGAAATACACCTCTGCCTGTTGTCTGTAATAATCAAACATTAAAAATCACGCATTGGACATCCAAAACTACATTTGTGTCAATCAACAAGACCATACTTATTCCTCATGCTTTCTGTTCGTACCTCGTCCAAGTCGGAATCCTCTTTCAAGATTCCTAATAAAGAATCTGTTAAATAAAATGTAGTGGCATTTTTAGGAACAAAGCGCCCAACCTCTCGCTCAAGACCTCCTTACCATTCATTTCATAATATATTTCCAATATTAGCTAATTGTCAAGTACTGTATTCCCATTAGTTTGAATTTTGTCAGCGTGCAAATCATGTTTAAGAATCTTCGCCTACAAGCGGTCCAGACCAAAAACATAATTAGAACTTGTGATTCTTGCACCATCTTCATCAGCCGCACCAATGATATAAGCACTTTCGATATTACCCGGCACGAAAAATCTTACATCCATGCCTTTGTTTCCGGCTGCACCAACCACTGCAATTCCTGCGGCTGTTGCCTCGTCAATGATCGAGGTTAATGCTGCATTTTTTTATTTAAAATTTAACTTACTTTGTTGCACCACAACCAGAGCATTTATATCCAGTTGTTACGGTTTCATCCCACGCTGCCTGATCTACTACTTTCTCATTGTGACCAGTTGCATCGTGATGAACTGTGGTATATTCCGCGTCGTGGTGGACAACGGTAGTTTCCGCATCATGATGAATGGTACCCGTCTGAACTTGAACATCATGCCATCCACCGCCACAACCTGGATCGACAAACTCATGATAGCCAATATCATCCGCAGTTCCCCCTGCTGGGAACTGATAGCCACACACATTGCATACAGGTAACATACTATACACAGGCTCATCCCATGCCTCTTTTGTTACAATGGTTTCATCCCATGCCTCTTTTGTTACAATGGTTTCATCCCATGCAGCAGAATCCTGTACCCAAACATCCTTATAGGTTGCATCATGATGGACTGTGGCGGTAACTGCTACCCAGTTGTGTGTATGTGCTGTGGTTGTCGGTGCGGTAGTCTCAGGAGCCTTGGTAGGGGCAGTTGTTTCTGGTGCCTTAGTCGGTGCTGCTGTTGGCGCACTGGTTGTTGGTGCTGTCGTAGGCTTAGAAGCAGGCTTTGTCTCCGGTGCCTTTGTTCCTGCTGTGCTTGTGGATACGGCATAGGCAGAGGATGGAGCCTTGACACTCTCCGATGCCTTTGCGACGTCCTGAGAGGCTTTTGTAGGGTCAGTTTCTGGTTCACTGTCCACTTTTCCCTCAAGCGACTCAGAAGCGGTCTGATCGCCCTCTGCACTTGTCTGAGAAGCATCCGGTGTTTCTGCTACCTCTGGTGTCAGGTGGACAATCAGCCAGTGATTCGTTTTGGAATCACTGCCATCCGCACTGACAAAATCGGTATTCTCAATCGTCTTTTGAAGCAAACCTTCTGCATCCAGACTGTAATGGATCACACTGGCTCCATCCTCTTTCTGAAGAAATAGTTTAAAAAGTCCGTTTTCGTCTTCCGGCTGTAAGTAGGTCACTTCACAAATATCAATTGCACCGTAGTCAGCATATGCTTCACAGCCATCCAGCAGGTAAGAAATGATTGCTTCATCCATGCGGACTCCCTTAACGGCATAATCCCGTGCATAAATCATATCCTGCTGATTTTCAGATTCAAACAAACCTGTCTCATTCAGATAAGACGCCTGCGCCGGCTCAGATACGTCCGTCTCCTCTTCTGATTCTGATGTTTCTGATGCAGAGGAAGCTTCCGGTATCCCCCACTCAATCTCCTCCAGATCAATGATCCAGTACTGATCAACCGGCTGCATGTTGGTTTCCTGTGTTGCAATTGCCTGTGTTGCACAAAAAGCGGTATTTCCTGCAATGACTCCTGCAAGAATGCCTGCAAATTTCTTTTTCATATAGAAAATCTCCTTTCTTCCTGCCAGCATTTTCCCTTTTCCATTCGCACATGTATATGTATCACCGGTAAAAGATTTTTGGCTTGTTTTCATCATCATAGCAAAAAAGAAAGGCTGATGCAAGCGCATGAAAAAAGGCAAATTTCGCGAAAATGTTCAGTTTTCAAGGTGCATTCCTACTTTTTGCTTTCAAAATCGCCCCTGCGGCGGTCCCCGAAAGCAATATGTCCAAGTTCTCATTTCTCTGCTTCCCCCTCAATCATGTTTTTCGTTACTTCATCATCCTTATCTGTCGGCTGCTGACATTTTTCTTTTTCCATTTGCCGTTTCAACCTTCTTTTTTCTTTTTCTACAATCAACTGACTCATACCGCTCATAAACAGCAGTATGACACTTAAAACAAGCAGAAAACTGCCCAGACCAAGGAGCACGTTATAACTCTTGTCGATATTTCTCTCAACCCAATTACGAAACATTGTTCCGTTCACCACCGGTTGAACTGCCCACCAGATAAAGCCAATATTGACAGCGATCGCAATACCAATATAGAGAATATATAGCAGAGCTGCTTTCTTTCCCTTTGTGAATCTAATATAGCCAAATTTGTATACAGCATAAATTACAGCATGGATCAGCAAAAAGGCTAACAAGACTAACATCAAACATCTTCCAACAAGATACAGTTTTCCTATTGGAAGATGTTTGAGAACTACCATGCACAAAGCACTTATACAACTCCCCCAATATGCCCAAACAAACGGTTTTATCAACTTGCGCAGACCTGGCCTGTAAGCACATGTAAAGCACGCCCGATCATAACCTTTGTTGGTGTTTGGTGTCAGTATCAGCCAGATAATGAAGGGTAACATCATATCCATCACGAAAGAGGATATCTCTTGCAATATAAGATTTTCAGACAGAGATCCCACTGCAGTGATGAAAGTAACTGCAACACCAGCGACAACGCCTCCAATTACTGCCAATAACATTTTTTCTTATTTACCGCCATATTTACAAACATACTCCCTTCTTCACTTTCTATTTATGGCATCAACTATCCTGTCGGTCTGTCTACGCATGTTTGTATCATTCATGCGCGCCGTGAGCACTGCGTTTATCCCTGCCGCAGCGTCATATGCTTTATCCTCATCAAAACACTGTTTTCGTCTGTCCTTCCGTCGTGGTCAGTCTCAGAGCTCCTTCCTTAAACTTCAGAAACAGGCCTGCAACAATAATAAGGAGCAGCGCGAATCCAACGATGCTTTCAAATGTCAGTGCTTCCTTCATCACTCTTTCTATTCCCAACATGAGGAACAAGACCGCGGCGAGAGGTCTTTGGTAATGGTAGACTGTCACTCCTTCGACAGATGCTATATGAGCCACCGAGATCCTTTCCGTGCGCACACCTGCCCACTTGTTCGGCACTGTGAGCGTTACCATGTTCTCTTCAATGCGTATCCTTCCTTTTGAACGGTTTACAAGTCCCCGTCTGAATACTATATCCTCCATAACTTTATCCTCCTTAAAACTATTTTTTCTGGCCGTTAACTTCTTTTCCATTGGGAAGCTTTCTACTCCGAACACTGTTAGATATCTGCATGCCCTGCCTCCCTCTGTTCTCTTTCTTATCAGCCGTACCGTGATCACCGATCAGCTGAATTGTAAACGGATCTTTTTTAATAACCCGTGCTCGCTTTTGACGTAACATGATTTGAACTTTTCCGCATCGTGTCATTGGTGTTAACGGTTGGCCATCTTTGTCAACCACATATACGCAAACCATGTAATTTCTTTGATGGACAGATAACGACGATACTGCTCAAATGTCATGGACTCAATAAGACTATACAGTTCATCCTCAGTCAGCTTATGAACATACTTTGCAATCTCAAGGTCACTTGAAGCATCGTAGTCAAAATCAAAAGTAGATGCAATAACATCCTCTTCTGAGCCAAACTGGGCAATCCACACGAGCTGATAATCGTCCTCGCCAAGTCCACTTAAAAACTCATAGTAGGCATCGCTTTCGGTTCCACCAATAGCTTCGATATAGGCAAGGATCTCGTCCTTTGTTGCCGTGGACAGATCGATCAGAGCTTCTTCTGTGGAAGCTTCCGTCTCTTCTTCAGATGCGGCATCAGTCTGCGCTTCTGTTTCAATTTCTGTCTCAATTTCTGTTGTTAATTCTTCGTCCGGACCGCGGGTCTCATTTGCTTCTGACTCTTCGGTATCTTCTCCGGACGGATCGACCTCGGCAGAAAGAGTGGTTTTCTCTTCCTCGTAGGTCACTTCTGCGGTTGTTTCAGCAACAGTTGTCTGCACTTCGTCTGATACCTGTGTGGCATCCGTGCCTGCCGCTGCGCTTGAAGTTTCCAGTGCGGTGCCTGTCTGTGTTTCAGCTGCTACCTGTGTGACTGTCTCAGACTGAACCTCTACAGACGAAGCTTCTTTTGTTGTCACTTCTTCGATCTGGCTTTCCACTGCTACAGACGACTCTGCTTCTGATGCCAGTGCAATATTTGGCGTCTGGAAGGTCGTTGTGGCTGTCATGACGATTGCCATTAACGTAGAAGTCAACTGTCTCGCATTTGGCTTCTTTGAACTTCGCATAAGTTTTCCCTCCTTGTTTTTGTTTTTTATGCAAACGGGTTTTACCCCGAAAGCAATCACTGCTATTGCCCTTTACGACAACAAAAAACACCTCTCAAACAAACCGCTTTTTCGCAAATCTGCCTGAAAGGTGTTTTTTCTATGATTGAAGTTAATCTTTTTTTATAATTGACGTTACTTTTTAGCACCGCAACCAGAGCATTTGTATCCGGTTGTTACCGTTTCATCCCATGCTGCCTGTGTCACGACTGTCTCATAGTGACCTGTGGCTTCGTGGTGCACAACAGTAGTCTCTGCCTCATGGTGCACGGTGTTGTAGACTGCATCGTGGTGTACTGTCTGATAAACTGCCTCGTGATGTACGGAACCCGTCTGTACCTGAACACCGTGCCAGCCGCCTCCACAACCAGGGTCGTCAAATATATGATACTCTAACTGATCACCAGTCGTTCCCAGTGGAAACTGATATCCGCACACGTTGCAAACTGAAACCCACTCATACACCGGCTCATCATATGCTTCTGATACCAACACCTGCTCATCATAAGCCTCCTGAACAAGAACCTGCTCGTCCCAGGCTGCTTTCGTTACCACCGTCTCATCCCACGCTGCTGTATCCTCTTTCCACACCTGGTTTGTAACTGCATCATGGTGGACAATTTTTGTTACTGCGACCCAGTTGTGGGTGTGCGCAGTGGTAGTTGGTGCAGTTGTTTGAGCGGCAGTAGTCGTTGTTACTGTCGGTGTTTGTGTGGTAGTTGGAGCCGGAGAAGTAGTAGGGGGTGCAGTTGTTGCAGCAGTTGGCGCTACTGTAGCAGCTGTCTCCGGTGCTTTTGTGGTTTGAGCTGGCTTCGTAGAAGCCGGCTTGGTTGTTTCAGGTGCCTTTGTCGTCGGCTTGGTTGGCTTGGTTGCTGATTCAGAAGACGATTTTTCCGATGGTTTTGTCGGGTCTGCCTTTGCGACATCTTGTGATGTTGTTTCAGAAGTATCCTCATCCACTTTTCCTTCCAATGACTGGGAGGCTGCCTCGTCGGTTTCTTCTTGGTTTTCACCGGCTGCACTTGACTCGTTTGGTATAGACTCAGGAATCAAATGCACAATTAACCAGTGGTTAGTATTTGCATCCAGACTGACAGCCGGAGCACCGTACTCATTCACATAGGAATCAACAGCAGTTTTCTGAAGTGTTCCGTCTGACATGCTGTAATGCACGACATCGGCTCCCTCCTCCTGCTGCAACAAAAGTCGGTATATTCCGCTTTCATCTGCCTGCTGTAAAGAGGCTGCTTCGCAAAATTCGACGGCTGAGTATGTATCATACCCGGCATACTGATCAAGCAGGTAAGAAATCATTGGCTCTCCTGCGCGAATGTCAGAAACGGCATATGTCAATGTACTGGCAATATAAGGATCAGTTTGGGACAAACTACTCTCCAACCCATCCAATTTGTCAAAGTAAGCAACTTTGGTTACATCAATTGATGAGAGGGACAAGTAATAAGGGAGTGTTTCTTCCAATACGGAAGACTCCGACTGATCCGCCAATTCCGTTGACATTTCAAACTCATCCTGCTCGGACAGGCTTGATGAGTCTTCTGTTAACTGCGTATCGTCAGGAATCAGGGCATCCACGTTGTTTTGAGCCTGGGCAAGTGGGATGTTTTCCAAATCAATAATCATGTACTGATCCGCTACCTGTGCTGTAGGCTGCATTTCCTGTGTTGCAATCGCCTGAGTTGCAAAAAAAGCAGTATTACCTGCAAGGACTCCTGCAAGGATTGTAGTGATTGTAGTAAATCGTCTTTTCATCATAGAAATTTCTCCTTTCTCTTGTCAACACTGTCTTTTCGTGCGATAATACCAGTAAGAGTATCGCACCAAAGGCGTGAGATTACTTTTCTTCTGCATCATAGCAAAAAAGAAATACTGATGCAAGTCGAAGAAAGTATTAATTGCTACTGGAATGTTACCAAGAGAAAGGCAAATTTGCGAAAATATTAGGTTTTCAAGGTGCCGAAAAAATTGGAATAAAATAAAGATTGTAATGTTGCTATGCTTTGACTGGTCGTCTATGCAGGCGGGCCTCTAAAGCATCCGTGCTCGATCAATATTTTCATTTTTTAAGCACCTCCGTCCTTCTTGTCAAAAATTAACCATGTATCGACAACTGCCTGGATCGCATTGCATACGTCTTTGCC
>ERZ837910.1126-NODE-1126-length-39084-cov-9.422506_pt1 | contig 39084 bp, 34 predicted proteins | sample MGYA00519940_ERZ837910 | MGnify/ENA primary metagenome ERZ837910 (study PRJEB31850, sample SAMEA3708825) | human gut metagenome | biome: human gut; feature: human-associated habitat; material: faeces | place: China | collected 2014 ... | reverse complement strand
GAATTAATCGGTTATTATCTAATTTATCTACATTACATAATCAACCCCACAAACCTAAATTTATCAAACTAATCTTTACCCACAAATAAAATTGAAAACCCAAATTTATCAAACTAATCTTTACCCACAAACAAAATTGAAAAGCCCTAATTTGCAGAAATGATTTATCTTCATATGCAGTAAAATTGAAAACCAAATTTATTTAAATTTATCTAACTAACATTAACCCACAGAAAATTAAAAATTTAATTTACAACTTTCCTTGTATTTTCTATGAAAAAACAGTATAATGGTAATGTGTATATTAGTATATTGGATTTCTATGGAGGAAAATATATGATAAACAAGGGAACGAAAAGACTATTATCACTAATTGCAATGGTGATAATTATGATTTCTACTACATTAATAACGGTTTCCGCAGACACAGTTAGAGATTATAAGATTCAGGAAATCGGACTGAAAATCAGCCTTCCTGCTTATATGAATGTTATTACAAGAGAAACATCAACTAATGATGAAGTTTATAAAAAGTACGGTACAAGTGGCAAGGATTTAACAGACCTTGATATGTACCTTGTAGCTTATTCTGCCGATGCAACACAGACACTTACTGTTACTGTTACAGAGGATAAGAATAGTAAAAAAGTAAAAAACTACAACACTTTAAGTGAAAGTCAGCTAAACACAATTAAAGATTCTTATCAAAAGAATGATGGTTGTGAAAGTTGTTCTATCGAAAATTACAACAATCTGGTTTATTTCACTTCTATGATTCAGTCAAAAATCAATAACAGTACTGATGCAGAGGTTACTTACTCAATGCAAGGTGATACATTGGTTGACGGTAAGTATTATCATTTTAACTTAGTTTCTGCTGATGGTGCAGTCAGTGATGACGATAAGGACCTTTTAACTTCTGTTCTTGAATCTGCAACATATGATAGTGAGAAAGGCTTTTGGGATGCTAACATTATCACATTTGTTTGTATTGTTGGTGGTGTCTTAGTATTACTGATTATCTTTATCATTATTATTAGTCACAGAAGAAAGAAAAAGTTAAGAAAAAGACTAAGAGAAATTGATGAAGAAATCCATAATAACGACAGAAAGAAAAACAGAGAAAGAGATAGAGCAAGAAAAAATCGCCATACTGCTACAGGTGCAAACAGACCTGATGCTTTCTTTGACGGTGTAGATGGCTATGAAACTTCTGAAAATATGGATAAAATCGAGAGAGATTTAATCCGTGAGGCTCATAGAAATGTTGAGAACCTAACTGAAGAACCAAAGAACACTAGTACGGATAAAGTGGATTATAGTGATTTCTTTGAAGAATATGAGAATACTAAAAATAACAGAACTAGCCAAAGACCTCCTAGAAGAGATAATTCTAGAAGAAACAAGAAGAATAAACGCTCTAAGGGTAGTTCCAGAAGAAAATTTTAAGGGTGATTTTTATTAACAGATTGATTATCGAGAATGTTCGTATCATTTCTCCGGAAGAACAAAGAGATGAGATTGCTAACCTATATGTAAATAATGGTAGAATAGCAGATCCATTTAGAAAAACAGAACAAGACACAGTAATTGACGGTACAGGTCTTGTGGCAATGCCGGGTCTTGTTGACCTTCATGTTCATCTTCGTGATCCCGGTCAAGAAGAAAAGGAAGATATTATTACCGGTACTAATGCAGCAGCAGCCGGTGGTGTTACTAGCTTACTATGTATGCCAAACACTAACCCAACAATTGATAATGCCGGTGTAATCAGCTACATTAAAGAAAAAGCAAAGAACTGTAAGTCAAGAGTTTATATTGCCGGTTCAATTACAATGGGTCTTGAGGGTAAAGAACCTACTGACCTAAAAGCACTTAGAAAAGCCGGTGCTATCGGTCTTTCTGATGACGGCAGACCTGTACTTGACCCTGAAATTATGGCAGAAGCTATGAAGAAAGCTCCTGAACTTGGTATGACAGTTGTTGCTCATTGTGAAGACCTTGAACTTGCTGACGGTGGCAAGATTAATAAAGGCAAAATGTCCGAAAAGCTAGGCATTAAGGGTATTCCTGCCGAAGCTGAGGATAAAGGTACAAAGAGAGAAATTAACTTAGCTAAAGAGAATAATGTACCGGTTCATATTTGTCATGTAAGTACAAAGACTTCTGTACAAATGATTAGAGAGGCTAAGGAAGATGGTGTTAAGGTTACTGCCGAAACTGCACCACATTACTTTACTTTAACAGAAGATGTTCTTGAGAAAAGGGATGCCGACTACAGAATGAACCCACCTCTAAGAACAGAAGAAGATAGATTAGCAATTATAGAAGGTCTTGCTGACGGTACACTTGATTGTATTGCAACAGACCATGCACCTCATACAGAAGAGGATAAAAAAGATTTTGAAAAAGCACCTAATGGTTCTATCGGTATGGAAACTTCATTAGCAGCAGCACTAACTGTGCTATACCACAAAGGAGATTTCTCTCTACTTGATATTGCAAAATTAATGAGTACAACACCTGCAAAAATCCTAAAAATCAATGCCGGTTCTCTAAAGACAGGTGCTTTGGCTGATATTGCTCTTGTAGATGTTGATAAGGAATGGATTGTTGACAGAGATAAGCTACATGGCAAAAGCAAGAATACACCTTTCAAAGGTATGAAAATGAAAGGTAAGGTTGTAAAGACTATCTTTGAAGGCAAGGTAGTTTTTGAAGAAGACTGATTGAATAATTAGTTTCATATAAATTAGTTATTAATAAGTTTAAAATATATAAAAAGGAGTAAAAAAATGGGTAATGGACTTACTTACAAAGAAGAATTTATTAAATTTATGGTAAATGGTGGTATTCTTCGTTTCGGGGAATTCACTCTAAAGAGTGGTAGATTGTCGCCATATTTCATCAATACAGGCAACTACAAGTCTGGCTCTCAGATTTCCAAACTTGGTGAATTCTATGCTGAATGTATTATGGATAACAACATTAAGGGTGACGCTATCTTTGGTCCAGCCTATAAGGGTATTCCTCTTGCAATTGCAACAGGCATTATCCTTAACAACAAATTCGGTGTTGATATGAACTATTGCTTTGATAGAAAAGAAGTCAAGGATCACGGTGAAGGTGGTATGATTATCGGCTATCAGTTCGGCGAAAATGATACACTTGTATTTGTTGATGATGTTATTACTTCCGGTAAAGCACTAAGAGAGTCAATGGAAAAAATCAAGGGTATCTGTAACGCAAATGTTAAGGATATGGTTATTTCTGTTGATAGAATGGAAATAGGTAAGGGTGGCAAGAAGTCTGCCGTTCAAGAAGTGGAAGAAGAATTTGGTATCAAAGTTCACTCTGTAGTTACAATGGACGATATTATTAAGGCTATTGAAGATGGTGTTGTTGAAGGTAAAGAACACCTAGACGCTATGAAGAAGTACAGAGAAACTTATGGTGTTTAAGAAGGAGAATTTATTATGTCATTTGATAGATTAATTGAGAAAATTGTAGAAAAGCAAAACCCAACTGTTGCAGGTCTTGACCCTAAGATGGCTTACATTCCTGAATATATTAAGGAAGAGTCATTCAAAAAGTATGGCAAGACACTTGAGGGTGCTGCTGATGCTATTCTTACATATAACAAAGGCCTAATTGATGAACTTTATGATATTGTTCCGGCAGTAAAGCCACAATGTGCATATTATGAAATGTACGGTTGGTACGGTGTAAGAGCTTTGGCAGAAACTATTAAGTATGCTAAGTCAAAGGGTATGTTTGTTATTACAGACGGTAAGAGAAACGATATTGGTACAACTATGGAAGCATATGCTATTGCTCACCTTGGTGAAACTGATATTGACGGTGAAACAGAAGAAGCTTTTGGTGGCGATGCATTAACAGTAAACGGCTACCTAGGTTCTGACGGTATTAACCCTCTAATAACAATTTGTGAAGAAAAGGATAAAGGTATCTTTGTTCTGGTTAAAACATCTAACCCATCATCAGGTGAATTACAGAACCTTGAATTTAGAGGTGAAGAAACAGTTTACCTACATATGGGCAGAATGTGCGAAGATTGGGGCAAAAAGGTAGTTGGCAAGTACGGTTACAGTGGTGTAGGCGCAGTTGTAGGTGCAACATATCCTGAAATGCTAACTGAACTAAGAGGCGAACTTCCTAAGACATTCTTCCTAGTACCGGGTTACGGTGCTCAGGGTGGTGGTGCTAATGACTGTAAGGGTGCATTTGACCAAAACGGTATTGGTGCTATTGTTAACTCATCAAGAGGCATTATGTGTGCATGGCAGAAAATTGAAGGTCTTGATGAAAAGGATTATGCTAAGGCTGCAAGACAGGAAGCTATCCGTATGAGAGATGACCTAAAGTCTGTTATTGGTGAAATGAAGTTAAAGTAATTTTTACAGGTTAACCTTGTTCACAAAAAGTTTACTGTTGTATAAAGATTTATACATTATGTAAAAAGTTAATTTGTTGACTTTAATATATTAAAGTAATATAATTTTATTAGTGATTTATGAGTATAATCGACTTAACTGTCGGTTTGAAATATTTTGATATTAGATAAGGAGATTTTTAAAATGTCAAGAGTCTATAATTTTTCAGCAGGTCCATCAATGTTACCTGAACCGGTTTTAAAGAAAGCAGCAGATGAAATGCTTGATTATCAGGGTTGTGGTCAGTCCGTAATGGAAATGTCACACAGAAGTAAGCAGTTTGATGGTATCATCAAGGATTGCGAAGCATTACTAAGAGAAGTAATGAATATTCCTGATAACTACAAGGTTCTATTCCTACAGGGTGGTTGTTCTTCACAGTTTGCTATGGTTCCAATGAACCTAATGAACAAGAACCACAAGGCTGACTATGTTATCACAGGTCAGTGGGCTAAGAAAGCTGCTAAAGAAGCTGCTAGATATGGTGAAGTTAATATTGTTGCTTCTTCTGAAGACAAGACTTTCACATATATTCCTAAGCTAGACAAATCAACATTCTCTAAGGATGCTGACTATTTCTATATTTGTATGAACAATACAATTTACGGTACTGTTTATCATGAACTACCTGACACAGGTGATATTCCACTTGTAGCAGATATTTCTTCTTGCATTATGAGTGAACCAATTGATGTTAGCAAGTTTGGTTGCCTAATTGCAGGTGCTCAGAAGAACCTTGCTCCTGCAGGTCTAACAATCGTTATTATCCGTGAAGACCTAATCGGCAATGCTATGGATATTACTCCAACAATGTTTAACTACAAGACTCATGCAGATGCAAATTCTCTATTCAATACACCTCCATGCTGGACAATTTATGTTGCAAAGCTAGTTCTTGAATGGATTAAGAACGAAGTTGGTGGCCTAGATAAGATGAAAGAACTTAACGAAAAGAAAGCTAAGGTTCTTTATGACTTCCTAGATAACTCAAAGCTATTTAAGGGTACAGTAGTTAAGGAAGACAGAAGCCTTATGAATGTTCCTTTCGTTACAGGTGACAAGGATATGGATGCTAAGTTTGTTGAAGAAGCAACTAAAGAAGGTTTCGTTAACATTAAGGGTCACCGTACAGTTGGTGGTATGAGAGCTTCTATCTACAATGCTATGCCATATGAAGGCGTTGAAAAGCTAGTAGAATTTATGAAGAAGTTTGAAGAAGAAAACGCTTAATCAAATCTATTTATTGTGAGGAGAATTACTGATGTACAATGTACTAACTTTAAATAAAATCGCTAAGTGTGGTACAGACATTCTTGGCGATAACTATAAAGTTTCTGATAATGAAACAAACCCTGTTGCTGTTCTTGTTCGTTCAGCATCAATGCACGAAATGGAAATGCCTGAGAGCCTACTTGCTATTGCAAGAGCAGGTGCAGGTGTTAACAACATTCCTATTAAGGATTGTGCAGAAAAGGGTATCGTAGTATTTAACTCACCCGGTGCTAATGCTAATGCAGTTAAGGAACTTGTTGTTGCAGGTCTGTTAATGTCATCAAGAAAGATTGTTAACGGTATTGAATGGGCTAAGACTCTAAAAGGCAACGGCGATCAGGTTGGCAAAATGGTTGAAAAAGGTAAGTCAAACTTTGCCGGTCCTGAAATTATGGGCAAAACACTAGGTGTTATCGGTCTTGGTGCTATCGGTATCAAGGTTGCTAATGTAGCTGCCGCTTTAGGTATGAAGGTTGTTGGTTGCGACCCATTCCTAAATGAAGCTAATAAGGCTAAGTTAGTTGACTGTAAGATTGTTGAAACTAACGATGAAGTTTATGCAGAGGCTGACTATATCACAGTTCATGTTCCTCTAAATGACAGTACTCGTGGTATGATTAATAAAGAAACAATCAGCAAGATGAAGGACGGTGTAAGAGTTCTTAACTACAGCCGTGACGGTCTTGTAAATTCAACAGATATTCTTGATGCACTAAAGAGTGGCAAGATGAGTGCTTATGTAACTGACTTTGCTACTGATGATATTCTTGGTGAAGATGGTGTTATTGCAATGCCTCACCTAGGAGCTTCAACTCCTGAAAGTGAAGACAACTGTGCTGTTATGGCTGCAACAGAAGTTAAGGATTACCTAGAAAACGGTAATATCGTAAACTCTGTAAACCTACCTTGCCTATCAAAGGATAAGACATGTGGCACAAGAGTATGTGTAATCGCTAAAGCTGATGCTGATACAGATGCTATTGTAAAGGCAACAGGTTCTGATGACTTTGCAACTGCTACAAGAGGTGACTTTAGCTACACAATTATTGATAATGCTACAAACACAGATGTTAATGTTGATGGTGTTATCAAGGTAAGAAGTTTGTAATTTTTAGATTAATATTATTAAGAGGAGGTCAAAACAATGAGAAAAGTGGTTTCAATACTTTTAGCAGTTCTAATGCTAACTGCTATGGGTACAGTGGCAGTTACATCAGCAAGTGCTGAAGAAACTGCAACAGTTAACGGTGTAGTTGCTAATGTTGGCGACACAGTTACTGTTGATTACTTCATAAAGTCCGACTGTATTTGGGAAGATTTCCAGGGTCATGTAACATATGATTATGATGGACTACAGCTTGAAAGCTTTGAAATGCCTGACGTAACAACAGGTATTATGACTAACACTCTTAACAAAGGTTTAGTATATTATTCAGGTTTTGACATTAACAGTAACTACAAGTTCTATAACGAAGTAAACTTCTACAGAATTAAGTTTACAGTTCGTCAGACCGGTAACTATGTAGTTAATAATGTTTTGGAATTTGCTGACGGTAACAATGCTGATATGATTGTTGATGATGGTGTTATTCTTAACCCAGCAAGACTAATCACTCGTGAAGTTGTTACAGCTGCTCCAAAGCCAACAGAAACAACAACTACTACAACTGTTCCAAAGACATCAAACAATATTGAGCCATCTTCAACTACTCCAACAGTTACATCTTCAACACCATCACCATCAACTCCTGTTGCAGTAAGTGGTGTTGCACTAAATAAGAAAGTTGCTACAGTTAATGTTGGCAAGAAAGTTACAGTAAAAGCTACAGTAACTCCTGCAAATGCAGATAATAAGACTCTAGTTTGGACATCTTCTAACACAAAGATTGCTACTGTATCAAACGGTGTAGTTAAGGGTGTTAAGGCAGGTAGAGTTATAATTACTGCTAAGACAACTGATGGTTCAAACATTTCTGCAAAATGTACAGTAACAGTTAAGCAACCTGTAACAAGAATTTCTCTATCAAAGAAAGCAACAATGTATACAGGTAAGAAGTTAACTCTTAAGGCTAAGGTTAACCCAGCTAATGCTTCCAACAAGGCATTAACTTGGAAGTCATCTAACACTAAGATTGCTAAGGTTGCTTCTAACGGTGTAGTTACAGGCGTTAAGGCAGGTAGAGTTAAGATTACTGCAACTGCAAAGGACGGTAGCAGAAAGTCTGCAACATGTACAGTAACAGTTCGTCAGTCAGTATCTAAGATTACTCTAAGCAAAACAAATGTTGTTCTTCCTAAGAAGGGTTCTTCTTACAATGTAAGAGTAACAGTTGCTCCTAAGAATGCTTACAACAAGAATGTTGCAGTTAAGTCTGCTAACACAAAGGTTGCTAAGGTTTCTGCTTCAACAGTTAAGTCCGGTAAGACAGTTAAAATTACTGCTGTAAAGAAGGGTACAACTAAAGTTGTATTTACTGCTAAAGACGGTAGCAAGAAGTCTGCTACTTGTAAGGTAACAGTTAAAAAATAATAATAATTAATCTAAAAAATAATTAACTAAAAGCCCTATTCATTGCGAATAGGGCTTTGTTTTGTAATTAATTAGCTATTTAGAATTGTGTCAGCATCAAGAATACCAAGGTCGATTTTCCATTTTAAAATTCTCTTTACAGAGTCATTAATTTGGTTAATAGGTATTTCATTATTTTTAACTGCTTTTAATACGGCAGGATACTGAGTGTCAACTGATGAACAACATAATAGGTCATTACCTGCTTTTGTAGCAATAACTGCTGCTGATTCATCACCGGTAAACTCAGTAATTGCATCCATTATTAAATCATCAGTCATTATAACACCATTGAAATTAAGCTGATTTCTAATAATCTTGTGTACATTCTCTGATAGAGAAGCAGGGTAATTTTTGTCCATACAATTAACTATATTGTGAGAAACAAGTATACAATCTGCACCGGCATTTATTCCGGTAATAAATGGCTTAAAATCTTTTTCGGCGAATTCAGAATAATCTCTGTTGTCATATGCAATGCCTGTGTGGGTATCTACATTGTTTCCGTAACCCGGAAAGTGTTTTAGTACAGTACCTAGGTGGTACTCTTTTGAAGTACTTACAACTGTACTGACAAATTTATCAACATCATCAACATTGTCACTGAATGAACGGTCATACATAAATCCATTTTTATCAGAAGTAATATCGCAATCAGGTGCCATATTTACATTAATTCCAAGGGAAAGTAAAAGTTTAGCCTTTTCTTCAGCATCATTAATAATACCGTCCCAGCCACCATTTGCAAAAGTATCTTTAGGTGAAAGAAAAGGGTTTTCCCTAAGTTCAGGGTTGCTACTGACTCTTACAACTGTGCCACCTTCTTCATCAACACCAATAAGTAGTGGTATTTTAGCCTCATCCTGATATGATTGAATAGTGCTTTTTACTTCTTCCTTAGTTTTATTTTCAAAGTCTTTTCCAAAAAGAATATATCCACCAATGTGATATTGATTGATTTGTTCAAGTCCATTAGTGTTGGGACATCTAACATAAAACATTTGTCCTACCTTTTCCTCGGTAGTCATTTGGCTAATGTAATTATCTAAACTGTTATCCAAAGTTTCTTCTATATTAGTGGTAGGTTCAATTGTTGTTGTGGTAGGTTCTGTTGAGAATGTTGTAGTTTCACTTGTTGATACGGTAGTAGAACTACTGCTATTGCTTTTCTTTTGTGTACCACAACTTGTAAATAAAAGTACTAGCACAATACACAACACAGAAGTGATTAATTTACTGTTTATTATTTTCATTACTATGCTCCTTTCGATTAACCCTATTATATATCATAATAAAATATATTAACAGTAAAAATAAGAGAGAAAAAATATATTATATAAGTTCTTTTTTGTACACAATGTTAAATATAATTAATATGAAATAGTGGTTTTATTGTTCAAAATACAATGTATAAATTTATGCAATTTATACATTTCATTAGTTAAAATATACAATTACAGTTGGTCTACATTGTTAATAAAATCGAAAATAACATTAAATCATTAAAAAATATTGTATATTTTGAACAAGGGTGTTATAATGTAACTGTAATCAAAAGAGATTAATGTTTACACATTTAATTAAGGAGATTTAATCCAATGAGAAATTATGATTCCAAGCATATTCTCAATATTGCATTAGCTGGTCACAAAGGTTCAGGTAAAACCTCTGTTGCCGAAAGTATGCTATATTTGACAGGAAATGTTTCAAGACTCGGGAAAATTGAAGAAGGAAACACTTCTCTGGATTATGACCCAGAAGAAGTTAAGAGAAAATCTTCTGTTCTTACTGCTGTTGCTCCGGTTGAATGGAAAAATACAAAGATTAATCTTATCGATACACCGGGACTATTTGATTTTGCCGGTGGTATCGCAGAGGGTATGAGAGCTGCAGAAAGTGTGCTAGTTGTCGTATCCGGCAAGGATGGAGTCGATGTAGGAACTGAGAAAGTAGTTAATATGGCTACTGAGATGGGCAAAACAAAGATGTTCTTTGTTAATGGGCTTTGTGATGAAAGTGCTAGATTTTATAGAGTGTTTGAAGATTTAAAGACAGTATTTGGCCCAACAGTTTGTCCTGTTGTTGTTCCTTACATTAACGACGGTAAGGCTGAAGTATATGTAAACCTTTTTGAATATAGAGCCTATAAGTACTCTGAGGGTGGCAAGGTTGAACCAACCGATATGCCTGACTTAGGTACTAGATTTGATGGTCTTAGAGAGGCTATCAAAGAGGCTGTTGCAGAAACATCAGAAGAACTACTGGAGAAATTTATTGAAGGGGAAGAATTTACCCCGGAAGAAATTATACTTGGTGTTTCACAAGGTGTTAGAGAAGGTACAATTATACCTGTATTCTGTGGTGATGCGCATAATACATATGGTATTGATCAGTTATTAAATTCACTGGTTTGGCTTGCTCCAAAAGCGGAGTCAGGTACAGAAATCGGCTCAGATGTTAATGGGGAGCCTGTAGAAGTTACAGTTAATTCTGATGGTGTACCAACTGCAATAGTGTTTAAAACTGTTATTGACCCATTTGTGGGAAAATTAAGTTATATAAAAGTTCTTAGTGGTAAAATTTCTACTGACACACCTCTTGTAAATATGAGAACGGGTGCAAATGAAAGAGTTACCAAGGTTCTTACTGTAAAGGGTAAAAAACAGGAAGATACACCATTCATCTCAGCAGGTGATATCGGTGCAATACCTAAACTTTCTGATACTTTATCAGGTGACACACTTTGTTCACCACTTAGAAAAGTAACTCTTGATGGTATTGATTATCCTGTTGCTAACCTTTCTATGGCAGTATATGCTGACAGTAAGGATGACGAAGAAAAAATTACTCAGGGTATTCTTAAATTGATGGAAGAAGACCCAACTATTAAATATGTACACAATCACGAAACTCACGAAAGAGTTGTTACAGGTTTAGGTGAACAACAACTTGATGTTATTGTTAGTAAACTAAAGTCAAAGTACAACATTGATGTCAAGTTGAAGAAGCCAAAGGTAGCCTATAGAGAAACAATTCGTGGTACTGTTAAGGTACAAGGTCGTCACAAGAAACAAAGTGGTGGTCACGGTCAGTTTGGTGATGTGTGGATTGAGTTCTCTCCTAGTGACAGTGATGGACTGGAATTTACACAAACAGTTGTTGGTGGTTCTGTTCCAAAGGGATTTTTCCCGGCTGTTGAAAAAGGACTACAGGACTCAATGAAAAAAGGTCCACTGGCCGGTTATCCGGTTGTTGGGGTAAAAGCTAACTTGTATGATGGTAGCTACCATCCTGTTGACTCATCTGAAATGTCATTTAAAATGGCAGCATCAATTGCTTTTAAGAATGGCATTACACAAGCTAAACCTACTTTACTTGAACCAATCGGTTCATTAAAGGTAACTGTTCCGGAAACACATACCGGTGACATTATGGGTGAAGTTACAAAAAGACGAGGCAGAGTTATTGGTATGGACTCAACACCTAATGGTATGCAGGTGATTGAAGCAGAAGTTCCAATGGCTGAGATGGGTGACTTCAATACCTTTATTAAACAGGTTACGCAGGGCAGAGGTAGCTTTACTCTTGACTTTGCAAGATATGAAGATGCACCTGCTAATGTGGCTGAAAAGGTTATTGCAGATTCAAAAGAATAATGCAAGTTGCTTAATAAGTTTGTTATAGGGTAACACCTATTTCAATATAAATTTTGTTCTCCATTTCTTGAGAATTTATTAATTCTCTATTCTCTTTCTTCCATGGAAAGGACCACATTTGTGGTCCTTTCCTCATATAACAAAGAAATTGTATAATTACAAATGTGCGAACAGAATTATTTAAATGTATATAAGAAAATAGAATGGTAAATTGAGGAATGGGGGTACCGGTAATGAAAAAAGTAATGAAAAGTATTTCGCTATTTTTATGTGCTATAATTTTTGCAACATCATTGCCTGTACTTTTTGCAGAAACTGAAAGTGCTAGTGCAGCCACTACCACTATGGTAAACGAAAAGGTAAGAGGGAAGGTGCTTTATAGCTATAGCTACAAAGTACTAACATTAATTAACAAGGAAAGAAAGAAAAGAAAACTTTCCCAACTAAAAATGACACAAGGACTTATCAGTGTAGCTAATAGAAGAACTGCTGAAATTTCTTTGTGTTATGCACATAGTCGTCCTAACGGTGAGAAAAACCCATTTAAAATGTACAAGTGGAAACACTATGTTGGTGAAAATATAGCTTTAAACCAGCAAACTCCTGAGCAGGTTGTTAAGTGTTGGATGAATAGTCCGGCCCATAGAAAGAACATTTTAAATAAAAAATTCAATAGCGTTGGTATTGGCTGTTTAAAAGTAAACGGTTATATTTATTGGGAACAGTTCTTTGTTGATAATAAGGCAAGTAGAAACGCTGCTCAAAAATCTAATGCAGATGTTACATATACAGTAGCTATGAAAACTTCAAACGTTAAGTTGCGTTCTAGTGTAAAGTCAGTTTGGTTTGATGACTTCTATACAAGAAGAATCACTACATATCAGTTTAATAAAAGAGTTGATAACTATGACTTTGTAACTAATCTAGATAACAGTTGTATTCAGTACAAATCAGCTAATAGAAATATTGCTAAGATAAATTCAAAGGGTGTAGTCTTACCGGTAGCTAATGGTAAAACTACAATTACTGCAAATCTCAAAGGTTATCCTAGCAAAAAGGTAACTTGGACAGTTATTGTAGATGTTGAAGAAATGTATTGAAATTAAAATTTAATTGCATATTTAATAAGTTAAAGTCTTATACATAAGATTTATTTCCTGAAGGGTTGCTCCTGGTGTGTTGGTGGAGCAACCCTTTCGTCTTGCTATTAAGTTTTTATCAATTTGTCAATATTATGTGGAAAACATTTCTAAATAATATTAGATGACAGATTCTTACTCTTATGATATAATGAAAAAGTAAATGAGTATTATTTAATTTTGTATTCGTTATTTACTGATATATGATTTGTTTTACAGCATATGAATTATATAGGTAGGTGAAAAATGATATTACAAGGTTTAATAATTATTTTAATTCCATTTTTGGGAACATCCCTTGGTTCGGCATTGGTGTTGTTTTCTAAAAATCAGTTAAATCCCAAATTGAAAAAGTTTATGCTTGGTTTTGCCTCGGGAATAATGATTGCTGCATCTGTGTGGTCACTGTTAATTCCATCAATGGAACTTGCTGAGGAAAAGGGAATGGTAAAGTATATTCCGGCAAGTGTGGGATTCTTGTTGGGTATAGGATTTTTATTGTTGCTGGATAGTGTAATTCCTCATCTTCATTTGGACAGTAATCAACCTGAAGGTGTAAAGTCCAGCCTTTCAAAAAGTACAATGCTTGTATTGGCAGTTACTCTACATAATATTCCTGAGGGAATGGCAGTGGGCATTACTTTTGCAAGTGCAATGATGAATGACACAAGTATTTCAGTAGCAGGTGCTTTTTCTTTGGCAGTAGGTATCGCAATTCAAAATTTTCCAGAAGGTGCAATAATTTCTTTACCACTAAAGGATAGAGGAATGAACAAGGGAAAGGCTTTTGTTATGGGTGTCCTTTCAGGTGTAGTTGAGCCTATCGGTGCAGTACTTACATTAGTTTTTGCAAGTATGATAAGTTCTATATTGCCATACTTTTTGTCTTTTGCTGCCGGTGCGATGATTTATGTTGTAACTGAGGAGCTTATTCCTGAGTCACAACAAGGTAAACATTCTAATATTGGTACAATCGGTGTAGCAGTAGGTTTTGTTGTAATGATGATGCTTGACTCAGCCTTTGGATAATTTCTAAATTTAAAACCACTAAACTATAGGTAATCTGCCTTTGGTTTAGTGGTTTTTGTTTTGTTTGCATTATTTAAAATTTGTGAATATAGATTGAAAAATAAAATTAAAACAAAAAATTGAAAAATCCCTTGACATTTTGAAAATAAATGATATATAATAAATTCAGTTAGCAGAGGCTAACTGAAAATAAATATTACAGACAATCTATGTATTTTTACTTAACTTTTTTCTTTGATTTGTTTGAGTTTCCGAAAGGGAGTGCTTACCTTTCGGAAGATTGTCTGTCTTAGGAGAGTGTTAAATGAATAATTTAGAAATTACTAAAGTTGTAGGTAGAGAAATCCTTGATTCAAGAGGTAATCCTACAGTTGAAGCAGAGGTAACTCTTGCTGATGGTACAGTTGGCAGGTTCTTACTAAAGAACTTGGTGACAAAGTTCAGCTTGTTGGTGATGACCTATTTGTTACGAATACAGAAAGATTATCAAAGGGCATTGAAATGGGTTGTGGTAACTCAATCCTAATTAAGCTAAACCAGATTGGTTCTGTATCTGAAACACTAGAGGCTATTAAGATGGCTCATAAGGCAGGTTATACTGCTATTTCTTCTCATCGTTCCGGTGAAACTGCTGATACAACAATTGCCGACCTAGCAGTTGCACTAAATACTTGTCAGATTAAGACAGGTGCACCGTCTCGTTCAGAAAGAGTGGCAAAGTACAATCAACTTCTTAGAATTGAAGAAGAACTAGGGGATAGTGCTGTATATCCTCAGATGAAAGCATTTAATATTAAATAAAATTTTTTATACTCATTTACATATCATATATTATAAAATAACGAATTTTGGGAGCATACAGTTGTGTATGCTCCTTATTATTTTGTTTTTAGGTAGTTAGAATTGTTAGATAATGTTAAAATTTGTCTATTAAATTCAAATAATTACTAAAGATTAACACGAAAATCGGCAATATTTTCAATTGTGATTAATATACTTTAATGATATAATATATAATGTATTAATAGATAGTGGGGGTCTGGATTTGATAATTGATTTTCACTCACATTTTTTGCCTTGTATTGATGATGGCAGTAAAAGTACAGAAATGTCACTTGAAATGCTAAAGAAAATGAAAGGGCAAAATGTTGATACTGTTGTAGCAACTCCTCATTTTTATGCTGATGAAAATAGAATTGATGATTTCCTTAGTAATAGGGAAAATGCTTATAATAGCATAAAGAATGAAATAAATAATATCGGCATCAATGTTAAGCTAGGTGCTGAGGTTACTTATTTTCAGGGGATAAGCAAAGCAAATGAAATTAAGAAGTTAACTACTGAAGGTACTTCAATTTTGCTTTTGGAACTTCCTTTTGATAAATGGGATAATAGTATTATTGAAGAAGTGGATTATTTAATAAATAAGAGAAAGTTCACTGTTTTGTTAGCTCATTTAGACAGATATATTAGTATTTCTGAAAATAAAAAATATATCAAAAAGCTAGTAAAAATGCCACTTGTGGTGCAAATAAACGCAGGTAGTATTCTTGACAGTAAAAGAAAAAAGAAAACATATTCTTTAATCAAGAAATGTGATAAGATAGTTTTAGGTAGTGATTGCCACAACCTAACTTCCAGAAAGCCTAATCTTTTAGATTGCAGAAATATACTTTTTGATGATTTAGGAGAAAAGGTTATTTTTAATATAGATATATTCAGTGAAGAATTTTTGTTTAATGGAGGAAAGTAGAATGTCAAAGAAATTAGCTTATATTATTAGTGCAGCAGTATTTGTTGTACTATGTGGCTTGATTGTTTGTGAAAAATTATATCCGGAGGTGGGCTCTAGTCTATTTGGTGGACTACTAGGTTAAAATGAGTACATATAAGGATAATAAAAAACTAAAGAAAAATTTATTGATTGTAGGAATTATTCTGGTAATTGGTGTTTGCTTTGGTGTTGGAATGTACTTTTTGCTTGATGCAAAAGAACCTGTAAAGCTAACAAGTAAAGGTACTGAGTCTAGTGAGATTGTAAAAATCGGTAATGTAAAATGTACCCCAAAGAAAGATATTAAAACATATCTATTTATGGGTGTTGACCAAAGAGGCGAACTGACTAAAATTAAAAAGTACAATGGTACAGGTCAATGTGATGTATTAGAGGTTCTTGTGCTTGATGACAAAAATAAAACTTACAAAACACTGACTATTAACCGTGACACTATGGTTGATATGCTTGTATATAATGAAAACGGTGAATCTATTGGCGAAATGAACGGTCAAATTGCTTTAGCTCATGCTAATGGTGATGTTGCTGATTTTGGTAGTAAGGTTACTAAGGAAGTTGTATCTAAGTTTTTAAACAGACAAGTAATTGACGGTTATGTAGCATTAAATATGGATTCTATTAAGGTATTGAACCACCTTGCCGATGGTGTTACTGTAAAGATTACAGATGACTTTTCTAAGTCAGATAAAACACTTAAGAAAGGCGAAACTGTTAAGCTAAATGACAACCAGGCTTACCATTATGTACACGACAGAAAAAATGTTGCCGATGGTACTAATGAAAACCGAATGGCTCGTCAAGAGATATATCTAAATGAACTAAAATCTACTTATATGGATAAGTTCAATAAAAGTAATAAGTTTGTTGAAACTGTTTACAAAGAAGTAGAAAAGTATATGAATACAGATATGTCACTAAGTAAAATGTCAAAGGTTGCATTAAAACTTTCTAAATATAAAGAAGTTGAAGGTCCTACTTTAGAGGGTACAAGCAAGATGGGTGACTTTGGCTTTATGGAATTTAGAGTTGATAAGAATAGTCTAAACAATGCAATAATTGATTTATTCTATGATAAAGTTGAAAAATAATCGGTACAATGTGCTTGAAGGGAGATAAAAATGAATTTGGAGAATAAGGAAAATACTTCTCTTGAAAATGTGGGAAATACAAAATCATTAAACCCAAAGGCTTTACTTGCTTTTGAAGAGGAAGAAACAAAAGAAACTGAAATTGATTTAGTTGATATGTTCTTTGCACTATTTGATAAGTTACATATTATTATTTTGTGTACACTTGTAGGTGCATTACTGCTAAATGCTTTTTCATATTTCTTTATTAGACCAACATATCAGTCAACATCTAAGATTTATGTTGTTTCAGCATCAAAGGATTCTGTAATTGATTTTTCAGATATTAATGTTGGTACTTCTCTTACTCTTGACTATGAACAGTTGATTCTTAGTTATCCTGTACTTAGCAAGGTAAGTGACAGTCTAAGCCTTAATTATACAATGAAAGACTTGCAGTCAATGATTGCTATTGAAAATCCAAGTGATACAAGAATTTTGAACATAACTGTTACTTCAACCGACCCTAAGGAAGCAATGGATATCGCCAATAAGGTTATGGATATTTCTATTGATTACTTGCCTGATACTATGGGTTCAAATGCTCCTAATGTAGCTGAAAGAGCAAGATTGGCTGACCAAAAGTCAGGTCCAAGTTACACCAAATATACTATGATTGGTGCTGCTGTTGGTCTTATCCTTTCATGTGCAGTGATTATTGCCAGATACCTAATGGATGATACAATTCATTCTGCTGAAGATATGGAAAAATACTTTGGAGTTGCACCACTTTCAGTTATTCCGGAAAACGAATCACTTGATGATGGTGCAGAAGAAACTTCACAAAAGCGTAAGAGAAAGAAGGTTTAACAATGGAAAAAATCCAGTTATCAATTCCAAAGCTACCTTATGCTGTTGAAGAAGCTATGAACAGATTAAGGGTTAATGTAAAGTTCTGTGGTAAGAATACTAAGAGAATTTTAATTACAAGTAGTGTTCCTAATGAAGGAAAAAGTATGGTATCGGTTCAGCTGTGGAAAATGCTTAGTGAAGCAGGTTTCAAGACGGTTTTAGTTGACTGTGACCTTAGAAAATCCACACTAAAGAATCGTCACAATTTTGCCGATGAAAAGATTAACAGCATTGGCCACTACCTATCCGGTCAATGTGAATATAGTGATGTTGTATACGAAACAAATGTGGAAAATGGCTATATTGTTCCTTGTACTACATCTTTGGAGAATCCTATTTCTCTAATTGAAGATGAAAGATTCAAAGAATTACTTGATAAACTTTCAGATGACTATAGATATGTATTGATAGATACACCACCACTATGTGCAGTAGCAGATAGTTCACTTGTTGCTTCTTTGTGTGATGGTGCAATCCTTGTTGTTAGAGCAGGTTCTACATCAAAGAAACTTGTTAAGGAGTCTATAGGTCAGCTTAACTATGTAGGTTGTAACCTATTGGGTACAATCCTAAACAGAGTTGAAACAAAGACCCATATTTACAATAAATACTATGGTAAGTATAAAGAGTATGATGAATATAAAGAAAACTAATTGGTAATAACATATTTGTTATGCAAATGTGTTTATTATATATAGGGGTACAATTCGTGGCAAAATGTGCCTTTGTATTGATTTTATAAGGAGGAGATATTTATGAAAAAGATTGTTACAGTAATTATGGCAGTACTAATGATGATGTCTGTTGTAACCGGTGCTTCTGCAGCAGCTAACAGCCCATCAAAGCCATCAAAGCCAATCGTTGTTAAGCAGTCAAATGTTTCCATTAAGTCACTAACTTACAATGGTAAGACTCAGAACCTTAATAAAAAGGTTACAATTAAGGTTAAGACAAAATATGGTAATGTTACTTTAAGAGAAGGCAAGGATTATAAACTTGTTTACAAAAAGGCTAAGTATGCCGGTACATATAAGGTAACTGTTGTTGGTATTAATTCTTATAAGAACTTTAAACTAACAAAAACTTATAAGATTAATAAAGCTAATAACAAGATTACTATGAGAGCTACAAAGAAAACTGTTAAGTATTCTAAGAAGAAGGCTACAACAGTAGGTGTTTATACTACAGGTTATCATGGTAAGAGAACATTCTCAGTTTCTTCTACACCAAAGAAACTAAGAAAGTACATCTCAGTTAACTCTAAGGGTAAGGTTACTCTAAAGAAGGGTGCTAAGAAGGGTACTTATAAAGTAACAGTTAAATATTATGGTAACAGAAACTATAAGGCTGGTACAAAGACAATTTCAATTAAGGTTAAATAATTTTAGCTTAAATTAAATTGTTAAATAAATAAGCAGACACTTTAGCCACGGAAGTGTCTGCTTTTCTTTTTATAACTTTTTTAATTTAAAAAGGTCAGCACAGAGTACTGACCTTAATTTTATATTAATTTTCGGATTCTTTCTTTGAAGTTTTCAATTTTGTTTGAGTATCTGTCAACAATATATTTATTAGCTTCTTTTTCTTCCTTATCCTCAAGTGGTGAAAGACCCTTGAAAAGCTCACCGTACTTTCTTTCCAATGCTTTAGTTAGCAGATAGTCACAAAGCTGAGGGTTCTTTGGAAGTAGTGGTCCATGTAAATATGTGCCAATAACATTTTTGTACACAACACCTTCGTAACCACTTTTACCGTTGTTACCTTTACCAAATACTACTTTGCCTAGAGGCTTATTCTTGTTAATATAAGTTCTGCCACCATGGTTTTCAAAGCCAACAATAGGCATTTCACATAAATCACTTTCAATGAAAATGTTGTTGATTAGTCTGCCTTTTTCTTGAACGGTATAAATATCCACAATATCAAGACCATCAATTTTGCCATCATCAGTTTCGTAATATTTGCCAAGTAGCTGATAACCACCACAAATAGCAATTACAACACCATTATCTTCTACATAGGACTTAAATTTATCTTTGATTTCTTTTAGTCTGTTACAAACCAGCATTTGTTCTCTGTCAGAACCGCCACCAAGAAGAATAATATCAAGATTTTCAAAATCAATATTGTCCTCTAGGCTATATGTTTTTACTTCTGAGTCAATGCCTCTCCACCTTAACCTTTGTACCATACATTGAATGTTGCCTCTGTCACCATAAAGGTTAAGTAAATCAGGAAATAGGTGTCCAATAGTCAGTTTCATTATTTTTCACCCTCCATTCTCTTTAGAATGTTTCTTGTACTGTATAGACCTGTGTAGTTAACCAGTACATATAGGTTCTTTGTACCGGTTTCAATTTTGTTTCTGATAGCAGTTTCAATATTTGGTTCAAGGGTACTTGGAATGTCAACATACTTTAATCGTAATCTCATATCTTGGCAACGAATACCACTAACTGTAATTGACTTAATACTCTTATCCTTAAATCTGTCAAAGTCAACATCCCATAACCATGATACATCATTACCGTCTTGGTCACGGTCATTAATAAGGATAATTACATCTTTATCTTTAGTGTCTGCCATAACTGCATTAATGTTTTGGTTGAAACCTGCCGGATTCTTAGCAAGGTTAAGTTCAACTATTGTACCTTTAATATTGAAGTGTTCAATTCTACCATTCTCAGGGTTAAAGTTATCCAGCATAGACTGGAAACCTCTCATATCAACACCGGAATGACTTGCAACTGCATATACTGCAAGAATGTTGTAAATGTTGTAGAATCCTTTGTATTTTGCGTGAATGTTCTTGCCTTGTACTGTAAATGCAAGGTGGTCACCACATTCAATATTAGTAGCCGGGTAGTCAATCTCAGGTCGCTTAAAACCACAGTTTGGACATTCATAGTCACCTAGCTGACTGTAGTGGTAGTAGTTGTAGTGCATCTTTGTACCACACATTTCGCAGAATCTACCTTCACGAATTTCTGAATTTTCATCAGCATCAAATACCTTTTCACTAATACCGTAAGTGATAAACTTGTTGCCACTTTTCTTAGCTAAGAAAAGGGAAAGTGGGTCATCACCGTTAATAACAAGTGTCATATTTGGTGCCATTTTAATTGACTTACTGAGAATATCAATAGTAATATCAATTTCACCGTAACGGTCTAGCTGGTCACGGAAAATATTTGTCAGTACCATATAGTCAGGCTTTAGTGTTGGTAAAACTCTCCTTGTAGATGCTTCGTCAATTTCAATACAAGCATAGTCACAGTCAAGCTGACAATCATCATTTGTTGCAAGTACAAATGCAGAAACAACACCGTTTAGCATATTAGAGCCGGTTCTGTTACAAAGAACTTTCTTGCCTTGGGACTGTAATGTTGTACATAGCATATTGTTGGTAGTTGTCTTACCATTTGTACCACATACAATATATACCTTTTCTCTAACTTGGTCTGATAGTACCTTTAGAATATTTGGTTCGATTTTTCTGGCAATAAGTCCTGCCCATGTAACACCTTGTCTGCCCATTTTTAGGCACAACTTGGCAACAAACTTGGCAAACTTAATTGCAAACTTCTGTCTGAAAGTCATAATAACCTCACAAAATTATTTCATTAATTTTTTATATATAAAATCATTATACAAGAAATTACACCTAAATACAAGGTATATAGGTGTAGTGATATTTTATATATGAAATTAAAGTCAATCAATTACAGTATAAACTAGGTTTTCCCATTTTAGTTTAGTACCCTCATCAATATCACTAGGCAAAAGTGCCATAGCAACCTGTAACAAGTCATTATCCTCAATATCGGTTCTTTTTAGAAAACCATAGTCACCACTGATTCTTTCAACAACATAATAATATGGTCCCATTATGTACCTCCATAAATTTTATTTTAATATAAAGTGTTTTATTAATTGAATTGCAACAATATGTAACGGATAATATCCGTAGAAAAAATATTTAATCTTTAATTTTCCCCTTTTGCCATTGTAAAATACAATAGGAATAACTGCAAACATACTCCACCATTGTATAGTATCTCTTGTTAAACAGAGAAGGATAAGTCCTACTGTAAACATTATTAGCTTAAGTTCTTTTTTGTCAAAGAGATATACCATTAGTGGCAGTACAATACCGAAGAAACCATAGTCAATACCATAGTTTATGTCACCTAAAAACATAGGCATAATCTCCGATACAAAAAGTACAAACAAAACTGCTAAAATAGGAAATTGCCATTGTACTGTTTCTGAGTTGTTTCTGCCATAATCAAGTGAATATATTAATAATATAGATAATGAAAAGGTTATAAATATATTCATATGATAATTGTCATCAGCCAAGATGCAAACTGTTTGAAATGCAAGTCCCATTATAAATATAGTGTAAAAATACCTTGTTCTGTTGTGGGTGTATTTACAACCTTCAGCAATCATATATGCAAAGATAGGAAAAGTTAATCTTCCTATTGCTCTCATAGGGTAGGAATTGTCCATTAAGTACAATCCTATATGGTCAATTGTCATACACACTAAGGCAAATATCTTTAGCATATTGCCTGAGAAAATACCCTTGTTTTCTGTTGTCTGTAAATTACTCATTGTTAATACCTCATTTTCCATTATAGATTATATCATTGAGGATAAATAAAAACAATGTGTAATTCTATTATTATACAGGAAAAGCACCTCGTTATGAAGTGCTTTTGTAGAACTATAATTCACTATCCCTTAGGGAGTAGTATTCTGTAAGAATATCATCTTTGCTATGAACACCCGAAAGTCTTTTCAGCTCTTGACCATCTTTAACAAAAACCAAAGTAGGTACACTCATTATGTGAAAGTTCTTAGTAAGTTCAGTATTATCATCAATGTTGCATTTGTAGATGGTTATGTTTTCTTTCCTACCGACTTCTTCAATAGTAGGCAGCAAAATTTTGCAAGGGTTGCACCAACTTGCATAAAAATCTACTATATACAAATCTTTGTTGTTGAATATTTCCTTTGAATTTCCTCTAATTTCAATTATCGACATAAAAACCTCCATTATAAAATAATTAATATTAGGCATATAGTTAGTATTAGAATAAATATAAATTATATACAATTCGTTTATTGTAGTGATAAAAGCAGTTAGTTATAAAATAGAATTTTGTTATATTATGAAACTTTTTATAAAAATAAATTGTTTGTACAATTTATTTGTGGTATAATGTAATAACAGTATACAGATTAATTGCATTTTGGAGGTAAAATATGATTTGTAAAAATTGCGGTTTTCAAAATCCGGACGGTGCAAAGTTTTGTGCCAGTTGTGGTCAAAAAATAGAAATGTCAAATCCAATTCCACAGAATAATGTTTCTGATAGTAACACTCAGCAGAATAATATTCCACAGAACAATGTTCCACAGAATAACAATCAACATAATTATGTACCTCAGAACAATGTACCTCAGGGTAATTTTGTTCATCAGGGCAATGTTAAACAGAACAATGTTCCTCAAAACAACATTCCAAATAACTATAACCCACAGAATAACCCACAGAATAATATGCCGAATAATAATATTCCACAGGGTAATGTTCCAAACAATATTCCTAATAACTACAATCCACAAAACAATATTCCACAGGGTAACTTCCAACCTCAGAATGGAATTCCACAGTTTAACAACTTCCCAAATCAGGGTGTTAACCAAACTGTCATTGATCCGATTACCGGTCAACCGGTAAAGAATAAGAGTTCTAAAAAGGTACTACCACTTATCCTAGGTATTGCCGGTGGTGTAGTAGCTATTGTTGTTGCTATTGTTATTGTGTTTAGTGTTATAGGCAACAGTGGTATTGACGGTGTACTTGATAGTCTGGAAGATGGTATTAATGATAAAAATGTAGAGGCTATCAAGAAATGTGTACCTGAATTTATGGTCAAGGATATGGATATTACTCAAAGTGATATTGACGATATATTGGGTATTAGAGATATTTATAGTTTTGAAATTGACTTTGATGTGAAGAGTGAAGAAGATGTAACTGACTCTAACTGTAGTGAAGCAAATAACTACACTTGGAAAGAATATATCCAAGATAGATATGAAGATTATGATGGATATGATGGTGGCGAAGTAGAGGAAGTAACAAAAGCTAAGGTTAAGTATGATATTGACTTTGATAACGATACTGCAAATGCTATTGCAGGTTTAGCCTCTTTAGGTGAGAATGATCTAACTAAAGATGTTTACTTTGTTAAGTATGACGGTAGCTGGTATCTATTTGAAATGTAATTGAAAATTCACTAAAGGATTGCTAAAGTTTTAGCAGTCCTTTTTATTACCTTGACCTACCTAAATAATAATGTTAAAATCAAGGTAGATAAATTTTAGGGGTATGTTATGGCTGAAGAAAATGTAAAAAACATAACAACTGAAAAGGTAACTAAGAAGAATTTAAGCACAATAAGGCTTATTGTCGGTGGAGTTATTGTTTTAGTTTTGGTAACGGTACTTTGTTTGTTCCTTATTTTTACCTGTGTAATAAAGCTTTCTCCAAGTGGTATGGAAATTAAGAGAAGTGGAATTGGCATTGAAATTGTAAAATATACCGGTGATGAAAAGAATCTTAAAATTCCTGACTTAATAAATGGACTAAGTGTTGTTTCTGTAGGTGAAAAGGCTTTTTATAATACTAATGTTGAAAAAGTAGAAATGCCAAAGAATTTAAAAGAAGTTGGCAGTTACTGTTTTGCAAATTGTAAGAATTTAAAGGAAGTTAAGTTTAATTCAGAGGTAACTAACTTTGGTGATAATGCTTTTGAAAATTCTTCGGTAAAAAAGGTAACATTGCCCGGTAATCTTCAAAAAATCAGCAAGGCAATGTTTAAAAATTGTAAGAATCTAACTAGTGTTTCTTTCCCTAATAAATTGCTATTTGTTGATGATGAAGCATTTTATGGTTGTACTTCACTAAGTAAAATGACTGTTGGTGAGGGCATAAGAAAAATCGGCAAAGATACTTTTAGTAATGAAAACAGAGACTTTATGCTTTGTAGTGTAGCCGGTAGTATTGTTGAGGATTATGCAAGAGAAAATAATATTGAATATGCACCTTGTAATGAATACTATGAAGTATATACAAAGTATCCTGTATATGTAGGTAGCAATAGATACTCTACTGTTGAAGTGTCAAACGGTAATAATGGCATTATGAATTTCTTACCGTCACAAAGTGGATATTACAGAGTTACTTTAAAGTGTAGTAGTGTTGATTTTGACATTAATAAAGCCACCAAGAATACACAAAAACTTTCAACGGTAAAGAATAATACCAATGACTATTTTGCTTATTTTGAAAGTGGCAAAGAATATTTCCTTTCTGTTTTTGCGCAAGAACAAAGTAATTTTACTGTAAATATACAGCAGGTTAGTAAGTCTACTGTTTCTACATACAGTAAATGTGAAAGAATGTATTTAGGTCAAGATATTTATGACCTTTCAAAAGGTACTGAACTAAAGTCCGACCATAATAAATATTCTGAAACAGTTGCTACTGTTAATTCCGACTCTACTATCACTAAAGTTGAAGATTATTATGTTGATAACAAAAATAAAGTATGGTATCAAATAACCACAAAGATGGGTACTATGGAAAGCAAGTTGTGGTTTAAAGCATAAAGAAAACCTATGACTTTCGTCATAGGTTTTTTTGCTTACCGTATATAGTATATTATCTTTTTAGATCAGCAACTGTCCACTTAGTACCTTTGTCAGTTTCAACAAAGTTAATAAGTTTATCCATATCATCAAAGTAACAGTATAGGTCGTGACATTTTTCCCTTACAAAACCTTCACGCATTGAATGTTCCATCATTTCCTGTAGGTTATCGTAGTAGTGGTTAATATTGTAAATAGCAATAGGCTTGTTGATTCTGCTTAACTGCTTTAGAGTAACAATTTCAAACATTTCTTCAAATGTACCTACACCACCCGGAGTAATAATGAAAGCATCGGCTAGTTCCTCCATAATGTGCTTTCTTTCTCTCATAGACTCAGTTTTGATTAGTTTAGTACATTCAGTAAATAAACTTTCAATTTTGTCATCAAAGAAAAATTCAGGTACTACACCGGTAATCTCAGCACCGGCCTTTTTCATACCTCTTGCAGAAGCACCCATAAGTCCTTCGCTACCTGCACCGAATACTAGGGAGTGACCTCTCTTGCCAAGTTCATAACCCAGTTCCTCTGTTGCTTTTATATATGAATCATCAATGATGTTACTCGCTGAACCGAAAATACATATTCTCATATAATTACCTCTTTTCTAATACTTATTATATCTTGATTATATATCATATTTCAGAAAAATTCAATTAATGCCTAATATTGAAATTGTTTAATTTTGGTTGTATAATATTAAAAAGGAGCGTTGCTATGTCATATATTTGTTTGATTGGAAATGAAAATGGAATAGTAGCAGGTAGTGACTCAAGGGAAACTATTGCACCAAATAAATTTTTGGACAATAGGCAGAAGGCTTTTGTTGACAAAAAGCAAAATCTTATTTGGGCTTGTTGTGGCATTACAAAATATAACGGAATAGACTATATTGATGTAGTGGAAAGTATATTGAGAGATACTAACCTGTCTTTTATTGAAAAGATAGACAGACTACAGATTATGATAGAGAGAGTCACTAAAGAATGTTATAACTATATCGGTAACGGTAGTGCTATGGATATTCTGATTGGCTACAAGTTAAAGAGAAAAATACTTATAAGAATGAATATACAAAATGGGGAAGTTAAGAGAAATACTTTCTTTGCACCACTTGCTATTGAGGGTGGTAGTGGAAAAATGATTATGAACAAACTTCCACTAAAAGATTATAACCACTTGTCTTTAAAAGAATTAGAGGTTTATGTTAAGAGTAGGGTGCAGGAAACTATTGACAAAGACAAAGAAATTTCTATAAATGACTCTACCCATGTTAATACTATTGGTGGAAAGGTAAGAACAGTTACCTTGTGAATAATTAAAGATTTAAGTTTTAATAGATAATGTTTAAAATATTACATATTATAATAAGCCTTGAAATATTTCAAGGTTTGTGATAGTATTACAAGGACTTGTAAAGGAGCAGTAGGTCACTGCTCCTTTTTTAAGGGCTTTCTGTTCATAATATGTTCATAAAATTAGTACTTTTTATATAAAACCATAAACTCGATGTTATGGAAAAAGAGTATAGTACATTACTGTATTTTTTGATATAATTAATAGTAAGAGATTTTGGTAAATATGTTTTATGAAATTTGAAAGAGAGGCACTTAAAATGAAAAAATTGTTTAGACCATTATCTTTGGTAATGGTGCTGGTTGTTTTAGCTACAACAACGACTTTCTCAGCGTTGTCAGCTACAATCGACAAAAATCTAACCGGGGCAGGTATTAATGTGGAAAAAGTAGCAGCGTATACTAACTCAAGTGATGGGTATGCCACTTATAGTGGTAACGACTTGGGTGCAAATTATTCAGCTGACTCTACAACCTTTAAGGTATGGGCACCTTCAGCATCTAGCGTGAAGGTTAAACTATACAAGACAGGTTCAGATAGTGAAGCTGGTGCAGGTGTCATTGGCACTTATGATATGACTAAGGACAGTTCTAATGGTGTTTGGTCATTAAAACAAAGTGGTGACTTAAACGGTATCTACTACACATACCTAGTAACAGTCAATGGCAAAACAAATGAAACAAGAGATGTATATTCAACAGCTTGTGGTGTTAACAGTAAGCGTTCAATGGTTGTTGATTTAAATTCAACTAATCCTGATGGTTGGAACAATGACTCTCATGTTCTTTTCAATAGCTCTTCAAAAGCTACAGTTTGGGAAATGTCAGTAAGGGATTTTTCTATTGACAGTTCTTCAGGTGTAGATGCTGACAAGAGAGGTACTTTCCTAGGTGTTGCTCAGCATGGTACAACACTTAACGGTAAAGGCAATATTAAAACAGGTATTGACTATCTAATTGAAAACAAAATCAATTGTGTTCAGATTATGCCAATGTATGACTTTGGTTCAGTTGATGAAACAAAGGGTGGTCAAAACTGGGGTTATGATCCAATGAACTACAATGTTCCTGAAGGTTCTTTCTCTACTAACCCATATGACGGTGCAGTAAGAATTAAGGAAATGAAAACAATGATTAAGGCACTTCATGATGCCGGTATCTCTGTTGTTATGGATGTAGTTTATAACCACACATATAACACAACAGATTCTTGTTTTGAAAATACAGTTCCGGGTTACTACTACAGAATGAACGGTAGTCAGTTCCTTAACGGTTCAGGTTGTGGTAATGTAACTGCTTCCGATAAGACAATGTACAGAAAGTATATGATTGACTCAGTTAAGTATTGGGTAAATGAATACCATATTGACGGTTTCCGTTTTGACTTAATGGGTTGTCACGATATTACAACGATGAATAAGCTTAGAGATGAGCTTGATACTATTGATAAGAGAATTTTAACTTATGGTGAACCTTGGACAGGTACATGGCCAAGAGACCCTAACGGTATTGCTAACTCATCAGCAGCACTAATGGATAACGCAAGTAAGCTAAATCCAAGAGTTGGTATGTTTAACGATAAGGTTAGAGATGCTATCAGAGGTAGCAACGATAACTACGGTGCAGCATCAGGTTATATTATGGGTGCAAGTGGTTTTGATGCTGCAGTCAAAGCCGGTGAAATGGCTAACACCTCCACAATGTGGGGTGGTAACTGGTCAAAAGCACCTACTCAGACAGTAACATATTCTTGCTGTCACGATAACTTAACTCTTTGGGATAAGATTATGAAGGTTTGTGGTAGTAGTGACTATGACGGTACTAACTCAACATACCTTGCAATGAACAAACTTGCGTCAGTAATTGAATTTACTTCACAAGGTGTTAACTTTACTATTGCCGGTGAAGAATTTGCCAGAACTAAGTACGGCGAAGATAACTCTTACAACAAGGGCGATAGCAAGAACTTAATTGATTGGAACAGAGTTTCTAAGTATTCTGATCTAGTAAGTTATTATAAAGGTCTAAGAGAAATCCGTTCTGTATATAGTCCATTTACAGATAGCTCAATGACTTCTGTAAATTCATCTTACTTCTGTTCAACTCCAAGTGGTGTTGTAGCTTATACAATGCAAAACAAGACAGCTAACGCTAACAAGGAGTGGGGTATGGTTGCAGTAATTACAAATGCAACTTCTAACACTCAGACAGTTAAGCTACAAGCCGGTACAACACTTCCATCATCTTGGGTTACTGTTGCTAACGGTAACAGTGCAGGTCTAAAGAACTTAGGTACAGTTAACGGTTCTACTGTTTCAGTACCGGCAAGAAGTTCTCTAATCCTAGTTGATGCAAGTACATTTGACAGAGGTGTAACTCCTACAACTCCAACAACATCAACTACTACAGTACCACCTACAACAACTTCTGCTAAGAAAACAATCACTTACAACACATCAAAGATTAAGAACTTTAATGATGGTGTTTCTACAGAAACAGTAGTAAATGGTCAAAATGTTACAAAGACAATTGAACCTGAAGATGGTTACGAAATTGTTTATGCTAAGGTAGTATGTGGTGGTAACGACATTACTTCTACTGCTTATAACTCAGCAACAAATACACTTAGCTTTAATGTTACAGCAGATACTGATGTAACAATTATTGCAACAAAGATTCCTGATACTCACCTATATGGTGATACCAACAGTGACAATTCAGTTACTGTTAAGGATGCATCAAGATTACAAAAGTATGTTGCTAATATAACTGACCTAAGTGCTACAGAACTTAAGTCATCAGATGTTAATAATGATAATCATGTTGATGTTAAGGATGTAACAATGATACAGAAGTATGTTGCCGGTACAGTATCAAGTTTCCCATCAGGTAAAAGCTTCTCTGATGAGAAACCTACATACACAATTCCTACAAATACAATTACAACAACATCAGCTACAACAGTAACAGTTCCTACAACTGCTACTACTCCATCATCTACTGTTTCTGCCGGTGATAAGGTGTTAACACTTGACCCATCAGCAGTTTCAGCCGGTAATGAAAGATGGGCTGCTTACTTCTTTAATTCATCAAATACATCAAATTATGTATGGATTGACCTAGACAACAGTAACTCAGTAAAAGTACCTGATGGTATGGATACAGTTATCTTTGTTCGTATGAACGGCAAAACAACAGAAAATACTTGGGACAATCGTTGGAATCAGTCAGATGATTTAACAATCGGTTCAAGCACAAAGTATGTTGCTACCGGTTGGGGTTCAGGCAATCTGTTCACAGGTAACTGGGCATAAGTAAATAAACTATGAACATTCAAAGTGTCAACAATTGTTGGCACTTTGTTTTTTATGCACAAAAACTATGCCTATCATTTGTGCATTCATACAAAGTTTCATACTTAAGACATAACAATGTTACGAAATGATGAATAAAATTAAAGTATATTGTAAAATTATTGTCTATTTTGTATAATAAGTATATGATATATAAGTAAAAATTTTTAGTGTAGAGAGATATTGCATAAAATATTTCTCTAGAGGCACTAAAATTCTTGTTTACTATAACTATTTTAAAAATATAATATTGTGTTATAATTATTATTGTATTAAAGACAGACAAATTATGGAAATATAAGTATATTTTAATATACTTAAAAGAAGAAAGGAGAAAGAACTTTGATTAACAAAACATCAAAAGTAGCTGCCAGGTCTTTAACAGCAATTACATTAATAGTAATGATAATCATTTCTTGTATTTCTGCCGTTGCTGTAAATAAAGACACTGCACAAACCGGTGCAAGTAAGGACGTTGAGTCTGTTGGTGCACAGATGACACAGGGTCTTGATTATTACCTAATAGGTAGTTTACCCGACTCTTCTTGGACAAAACCAAGTGAGAACTTTAAGTTATCTAAAATTGATAATAATCATTACACAGGTACTTTTAAAATAACCGGTCAAGCTACATATCAATTTAAAATCTATAATAGTAATGGTGAGTATTATAGTAAACCCGGTACAATTTTTAAATCCGGTTCAACAACAGTTACAGGTCTTGTGTTAGGTGGTTCTGATAACAATATGACACTTAGTGTTTCAGGCGGTGAATCAGAACTTACAGTTGATATGTTCTGTGAATACAGTGGTGACAGCCGATTAACAATTGAATTAAATGAGATAAATGACGATGGTATATATCGTGGAGGTACCGGTCATAAATATATTGCCGACCCTCATGTTGTTAATCACTCAACAGATACAGAACTTCTTAATGTTAAGAGTACATTTTTTGATTACTATAATGATGAAGAAGTTGATGGTAAGTGGAGAGATAGTCTAACCGGTTTCTATAGAACAGTTAAATCCGGTGACTCAAAGAAAAACAGAGAACCTTTTCAAAAGCTTAACAGAGCTATTGCACAGTATGCTAACGGAGTAAATAACAGTTCGTGGACAACACCTCTTTATTTTGGTGATTTTAACACAGATAACGACGGTTATCAAAAAGACGGTTATGCGGGTTATGGCGTAAGTAACCTAAAGAAGTTCTTGAGTGTACCAAATAACTCAAATGCCACATCATCAGGAACCTCAGGTTCTGTTGCCGGTCTTGCCGATGTTACACTTGCAGATAACAAGAAGTTAAGTAAGAATGGTGTTACAATGCCATACTTTGATGAAGATTGGCTTGTAAAGAATGGCTATGGTACAGTTGTTCATTCTGACTTTCCTATGAGAAAGACAAATATAAACGGTCAAGATTATTATGAATTTGATAGTACAAACGGTACAGATAACTGCTACTTTGATGGTTATGAAAATCTTGCAAGTGGTGGAAATCTTACAATGAATTATGCCGGTGGTAAGAGTAACTCGGTTTATGATGCTTTAAGTGGTTTCTCGGAAAGTACTAGTAACAATCCCGGTTTCTTCCCATTTGACAGACAAAAGGACCATAGCAATAATGGTTATGACTTTGGCTTTGGTATGAGATTAGACCTAGATTTTACTCTTGGTGCTAATGATAAAACCAATGGCAAAGACACGGTCTTTAACTTCTCAGGTGACGATGACCTTTGGGTTTATCTTGATGGTGTACTTGTACTTGATATGGGTGGTGACCATAAACAGTCAAGTGGTTGTATTGACTTTACAACTTTAAAGTCTTATGTAAATAATATTGATACTACATATCAGGGCTCTGATTTAGTATATAAGAATGATACAAGTAAGTCAGGCTATGGTTATTCAGCTGAATTTCCAGCTCTGTTCTCTGATGATACAGAAACCAGAGGTTCAAGTAAATTTAACAACAATGTTAATGCTCACCATACACTAACTGTTTTCTATATGGAAAGAGGTATGATTGAATCTAACTTAAAGGTTGGTTTCAACTTTGAACCTATTACTGATTCACTTGATGTTACAAAGAAAGTTGATACATCTAATGTTAACCCTAAACTACAGACAGCAGTTAAGAATGCTGATGACTTTGGCTTTGCTATTCAAGAAAACGGTGCAGATGTAAGTAATAAGAAATATAAGTATTCTGACAATGGCACAATTAATAACGCCAAGACTAATGGCAACACAGCTACACTATCTGATGGTGACAGTGCTTCCTTTAACAGTCAGTTTGCTATTGATAATAATTTAACTGTTACCGAAGGTACACCAAAGAAAACTATTATTTCTAATATGGATTCCGATAGTTTGATTTACCTTGATACAAAGGATATGAGTTGTTCGTGGTTCTTCAAAAATGGTGCAGTTCCTGCAATCTCCTTTGATAACGGTAACACATTCCACCAAATGTTCTCTTATCAAACAAAAGGTAGAACAATTTACTACTATGAATCTGAAAAAGATAGTAGCAGTAATAAAAGCTTTATTATCGGTAGAAAAGATGATATGGGCGTTTGGAACAGAGTAAGATTCTCGGCAATTACCGAAAATACAAATTGTATTAACGTTAAGGCTTGGAGATCAACCTCTACCGGTGATATTAGTGTTGTTGATAACTCCGAATCAATTAGTGAAGTAACTAAGTTTGCTTTAACCCCACCTTCCAGTGGTGATTATACAATTGATACTACAAAGGAAAGTTTGTTAGCTGGTCATTACGATACTAATTGGTCATTGTATGATGTTAGTGGCACTTCACCGGACTTAATTACAAAAGGGGACACAAAGGTTTCTAACTTTAAGTATAAAAATAAAGCAGATGATGATTTGGTTTCAACTCATCTAAGACTTGATTATGTAAACACACCTCAGGTTGCTGATATTACAGTAAATAAGAGTGTTGTTGACGAAAGTGGTAATAAAATTATTACTGATGACACACAATTTGATGTTACTTTAAAACTTGACATTAACGGTGACGGTGTATATCAAGATTACGGTTTAACCGGTAAGATTTCTCAGAGTTCACCATATACATTCACAGGAATTCCTGTAGGTGTTAAGTATGAGGTTGAAGAACAAACCCCAAGTGGATATAAGGTTTCTTATGGTAAAGTGAATACCACCAATACAGGCATACTTGGTAATGCCGGTGCTACTGTTGATGTTATCAACACAGTAACTCCTGCAAGTATTACTGCCGGTATTACAAAGACACTTGACAGAATGGTTTATGATGGTTCAACATTCCAGTTTAAATTAGTAGGTCTTGCTTCTACAACTGTTGGTGGTGTTACAACAGAAGATACTTCTTCGGTAACAGATACAATTTCAACTGTTGTTGATGGTAATGCAGCATTTAATTCTATTGACTATAGCACAGAAGGTACATATCTATATAAGATTACAGAAGAACCATTAGTTGATGGTCACGATTATCAAACTGATTCTTCAGTATATATCTTTAAAGTTATTGTTGCTAAGGATAACGGTGTTCTAAAGGCAACAGGTACTTATTATAGAGGTACTTCTTCACAATCTGTAAAAGAAATTATTGATGCTAACAATACAACTGCTATTGCAAGTTTTAAAAATACATCAACTAAGGCTCAGGCTACAGTTCTAAAGGCTGACAAGGTTAACCCTGACGGTACTGTTCCTGCTGATGCTAAGAAACTTGAAGGTGCTGAATTTACACTATATAAGGTTGATGATGATGGTATAAGAACTGGTACTAAGGTTGAGTCAAAAACAACTGATAGCAATGGTGAAATAACTTTTACTGACCTTGATATTTTCAAATCAGGTAAAAACGGTAACGGTGGTACTAAGGAATATCAGTGGTACTATGTTGTAGAAACTGCATCAGCTGAAGGTTATACACTTTCAACTAATGAACAGTGGTTCTCATTTGATGGTGGACATTATGACTCTACAAAGAATGTATATACTCATTCTTTTGCAGCTCTAAACACACTAATCACAGTTCCTTATGCCGGTATTAACTATCTAATGCAACATAACTTTATTCTTTATGGTACATTAGTTCTTGGTTTAGGTGCAATTTGTTCTTGTGGCTATATGCTAAGAAAGAGAAGACTTGGAGCAAAAGCTCCAACCAATAAACATGGTAGGAAATAAATTACATATATATTTTAATTAAAAAGGAGAAGATGAAAAATGACAAAATCAATTAAGAAAATTTTTGCAGCTCTTCTTGTAGTTGCAACTCTAGCACTTATGGTTCCATTTAGTGCCAGTGCAGCAAGAGATGCTTCAACAAAAGTTACTTTCAAACTAAGTGACCCAACAGTTGTAGGCAAGTTTAAGTTTAACATTTACAAGCTTGCTGGTATTAATACAACAACAGGTGCAGTTACAACAGTAACAGGCTTACCTACTGATGTTAAAACAGCAGTTGAAGCTGAAGGTACAGATGCTAACACATCAACTCTAATTACTGCTTGTAAGAGTAACCTGGCAAGCCTAGGTTCTGCTGTTAAGACTTGGGACGCTACAACAGCTTCTGTTACATACACAGACCTAACAGCCGGTATCTACTACATTCACCCGGTTGCTAAGGCTACTGCTACAAAGGCTAATGACTCAATTGTAGTTCTTCCTAAGTATGATGATGCTACAAAGAAGTGGGTTGAAGCTGGTACAATTGACCTAGCTTCTAAGGTTAGCACAAAGGACATCGTTCTTGACAAGACAATCACTAATGTTGATAATACTCCTGTAAATGCTAAGTATGCTACAGCCGGTCTAGGTAGCACAGTTGAATTTAAGCTAGAAGCAAATGTTCCCGGTTCTGAGACAACAAAGCTAAAGAAATATGCTATCGCTGATAAGATGGATGCAGGTCTAACATTTAACAAGAATTCTGTTAAGGTTTATTACACAACTGATGCTTCTTCACTAAGTGATTCTGACCTAGTTGATGCTGCTGATTATACAGTAGATGTACCTTTCACAGCTAAGGGTACAGAATATACATTTGCAGTTAACTTCAAGGCTGATACAGATGGTTATGTAAAGAACATTTATGATGCTGACAAGAAGATGGTAGTTGTATTTAATGCTACAGTTAATGAAAATGCAACAGTAGGTAAGACTTCAAATGACAACAAGATTTCTCTAGACTACGCTAATGACGATACAGAAATCGTTGAACCTGGTCCAACAGTACAGGTATTTGCTTTCAACCTACAGGTTGTAAAGGAAGATAACGGCGGTCAGAAACTTGCAGGTGCAAAGTTCGACCTATTCAAGGCTGACAAGACTACTAAAATTGCTACTGCTACATCAGATGATAACGGTCTAGTACAGTTCACAAATAGTGGTAAGGAAATTCAGCTAGCAGCCGGTACATACTATGTTAAGGAAACTGCAGCTCCGGAAGGTTATGTTCTACCAACAGGTGATGCTGCTTGGACAGAAATCAAAGTAACTCCTACAATTACTCAGAAGACAAGTGTCGGTGCAAATGATGCTCAGTATGAACTAACAGGTCTAACAAATGCAGGTGACAATACTTTCGCTTTCGTTACAAAGACAGTTAAGAACATTAAGATTACAGTTCCTAAGACAGGTGGTATGGGTACAACTCTATTCACAATTTGTGGTGCTTCTCTAATCGTTCTTGCAGGTGTAATGTTTGTAGTTCTAAAGAGAAAGAAAACTTCTAAGTAATTTTAATATAAACAAATAATCGTTAAAACTTTATTTGATATATGTAATTTTTCTAATTGGGATGTGGGCAACTACATCCCAATATTTTTTGTGTTGCAATTATTTTATGTATATTTTATAATTGTATTATTAAGAAATAAGGACAATATTTATGAAAAAGAAACTTCCGATAATCGCAATAATTTTGATATTTATAATTGGTCTTGGAATAATGAGTTATCCTCTTGTTAGTTCTATGATTAATAATTCTAAGTTTAAAGACGGTATGAATGACTATACCGAAACTGTTAAGAAACTTGATAAAAAGGATAATACTAAATTATTTAAATCTGCTAAAAAGTATAATCATAGCTTAACACAAACCTCAATTATTACCGACCCATTTGATGAAGAAGCATATAAAGCCATTGGTGCTCACTATAATGATGTGCTTAATGTTGATGGTAAAGGTCTTATTGGTTATGTTGTTGTACCTAGAATTGATGTTAATTTACCTATTTATCATGGTTCAAGTAAAAAGGTGCTGGAAAAAGGTGCCGGTCACTTGCAGAACACTTCAATGCCTATCGGTGGTAAAAGTACCCATGCAGTTATTTCTGCCCACACAGGCTTTCCAGACCAAACTTTCTTTGATAACTTAACTGACCTTGTTAAGGGGGACATTTTCTACATAAAGGTACTTGATAAAACTTTAGCCTATAAGGTTGACCAAATTAAAGTTGTTCTTCCGGAAGATACAAATGACCTTAGAATTATTCCTAATGAGGACCATGTAACACTTTTAACCTGTACACCTTACGGTATTAATACCCACAGACTTCTTGTAAGAGGTGTTCGTACAAAGTATGTACCGGAAGAAGTGGCAAAAAATAAGTTAGTAAAACAAGCACCGTTTGAAAAGTGCTTCTACTTCTTAGGTTACAAAATCCCTTATTGGGTTGCCGGTGCAGTTATTGGTGGATTTGTTCTTTTAGTTGTGATTATTGTTTTAATTGCAGTTAGAAAGAATAAGAAAAAATCTTCTTTAAAGCATATTGATGATAATTCTGAAAAGAAGGTAGAGTCTGATGAAAAGTAAAAAGGTTCGTCGAGTTCTAACAATTATTGCAACACTCTTTCTCGTTACCGGTATAGGGCTTGTTCTGTTTCCACCTGTATCAAATACTTATGGTAAGTATGTGGCTAAGGGTATTTCAGATGACTTTGAAACCAGAGCGAATCACCCAAAAAAAGGCTCATATGCTGATGCCAAGAAAAATGGTGAAGTTGACAGTAACGGTTGCCTATCTGATGGTACACAAGTTGTGTATGATGTTGATATTAAAAGACTTAAGGAAGATAGCATTAAGTATAACAATATGCTTAAAGAACACCAAAGGGAAAAGCTGACAAGTTCTCTTTCATATGTAGAGCCTAGCCTAAAGTTAAGTAAATATGGAATATTTGACGGTGTGTATGGTTACTTAGAAGCACCTACTATTGATATGAAACTGCCTATATATTTAGGTACTGCCAGAGACCACTTAAATTATGGTGCAGCACATTTAACATACACTTCATTGCCTATAGGTGGTAAAGATACAAATGCAGTTCTTGCCGGTCATACAGGATATGTAGGAAGAATTTTCTTTGACAATATTAGACAACTTAATATTGGTGACAAAGTAAAGGTAAGAACCTATTGGTCAAAGATTACATATAAGGTAACAGGTACAAAGGTAATTAAACCTAACCATGCTGATGATATATTTATTCATGATGATAAGGATATGATTATCCTTATGACTTGTATATCCAACGGTAGTGGTGGATTTGACAGATATTTAGTTTTTTGTGAGAGGTAACTATGGATAATAATTTAAATAATTTACAAAGAGTAGAGGCAGGTCGCAGACTTAAAATTTTAGGTTATGAAAAAGATGTTTGTGAAAAGTATCTGGATGAAGAATTTGCTTTAAAGCTACAAGAAGCAGACAGTAATGAAGTACCGGAAGAAATTAATATTGCACCATTTCTAAAAATGGAGGAAGAACAAAATATCTTTACTTATCTATATAGATATTCTGTTCTTGATGATGGCAATTTACAGTTAAGATTATTTTTCATAAGCAACAACCCTGATGATTGGGAAAAGGATAGAGAAACTTTGCAGTATGCTTTGGAAAATGGAATTGACTCTAAAGATGCAAAGAACATTTTTAAAACATTCGTAAGACCTTTGAATAAATAAAACAGAAATGGGCTAAAGGTTAAGGAGACTTTTAGCCCACTTAATACAAAGAAAAAATAATTTTAAAAAAATTTAAAAAAAGTGTTGACATTTAAGTTTATATAGGATATAATAAACGAGCGTTAGAGATAAGGCACTTCGAGGTGTAACTCAGTTTGGTAGAGTGCTTGGTTTGGGACCAAGATGCCGCAGGTTCAACTCCTGTCACCTCGACCATAAAAAACAAGGATTCCATTAGGAATCCTTGTTTTTTTATACCCGGCAAATGAGTGACAGAAGTTGAAGGTGTGACGAGAACGACTGCTGCCGGTGGCAGATGAAAGGAGTTCGAGGAAGAGCTACAACATGGAGTTTGAGGAAGTGCATTTATGCACAACGATAAACGACCATGTTGTACTTGGAGTTAAGAAAACAGTCCGGTGGACTGTTTTTAGGGAGAGCGTAGATGCCTTTATCCTTTCGTATTTGTGCTTATAAAGCAAGGTAAGCAGTAGTGCAAGAAGAAAATATGTCACCGATAAAGTAAGCAGAATTTAAAAAATTAGTAAAAATTAAAATATACCATTAGTACGGATACCGTTTGGTATCCGTATTTTTTATTATCCGGCAAATGAGTAACAAGTACTACAAATTAGGGTTTGTAGAGTTGTTTATGTAATGTAGGTTAATTATATAGTAACCGATTAATTCATCAAATTTATAGTTTTTCCCTCCTTCAGTCGATTTATAAAAGGTAAATTGCCGTTCCGTCAATTTACA
>ERZ837910.1123-NODE-1123-length-39120-cov-4.995239_pt1 | contig 39120 bp, 37 predicted proteins | sample MGYA00519940_ERZ837910 | MGnify/ENA primary metagenome ERZ837910 (study PRJEB31850, sample SAMEA3708825) | human gut metagenome | biome: human gut; feature: human-associated habitat; material: faeces | place: China | collected 2014 ... | reverse complement strand
AAAAGGAGCGGCGATCCTAAGAGCAGCGGGAGTCCGGGTGGAAGAGGACTTTATGCGGGAGGAATGCGATGCGTTAAATCCGGTGTTCTTCCACTATATCACAAAGAAAACGCCCTATGTGGTCATGAAATACGCCATGACGGCGGACGGAAAGATCGCTGCGCGGACCGGCGATTCCAAGTGGATCACAGGAGAAAGCGCAAGGAAAAAGGTGCAGGAGCTGCGCCACCGGTATATGGGGATCATGGCGGGGATCGGCACGGTCCTGGCAGACGATCCGATGTTAAACGTCCGGATCCCCGGGCTGAAGAGTCCGGTGCGGATCATCTGCGACAGCGGACTCCGGATCCCGATGGATTCACAGATCGTGAAGACGGCAAAGGAGTACCGGACCATCGTAGCGTATGCGGGGGAGCATTCCGGGGAAGGCTGTAAAGAAACGGAAAAGAAAGCGGAACAGCTTCACGCGGCCGGTGTAAAGACCGTGTCGGTCCCGGACGCAGACGGGCGTGTGGATCTTGGGAAGCTCATGGAATATCTTGGAAAACAGGGCATCGACAGCGTGCTTTTAGAGGGCGGCGGTACCTTAAATGACGCGGCGCTGTCAGCCGGGATCGTAAACGAGATCTGCGCGTTTATCGCTCCGAAGATTTTCGGCGGTGCCGGTGCGAAGACTCCGGTTTCCGGGATCGGTGTGGCGCATCCGGCGGAAGCTGTGAAGCTGACGTTGAGACAGATGGAGACGATCGGGGATGATCTGATGCTCAGATATTCAGTAGATTGAAAATGGGAAAGGAAATGAGAGCATGTTTACAGGGATCGTAGAAGAACTCGGACAGGTGAAGGCACTTTCCCTGCGCGGAAATTCCGGTACACTGACGGTAAAAGCAAAAAAAGTTCTGGAAGGAACAAAGATCGGTGACAGCATCGCGGTCAATGGTGTCTGCCTTACGGTCACAAATATGAAAAATAACGAGTTTTCCGCCGACGTGATGGCGGAGACTGTGAGGAGAAGCAGCCTCGGAGCACTGCGGGACGGAAGCTATGTAAACCTGGAGCGGGCCATGGCGGCAGACGGCCGGTTCGGCGGTCATATCGTTTCCGGTCATATTGACGGAACTGGTCAGATCGAATCGATGAGACGGGAAGAGAATGCAGTCTGGGTCACGATCACATGTGCGGATAAGATCCTGGATCTGATCGTGGAAAAAGGGTCGATCTGCATCGACGGGATTAGCCTCACGGTGGCGGCGGTGACAAATAGGAACTTTTCAGTGTCAGTGATCCCGCATACCGGCGAGGAGACAACGCTTTTGAAGAAAAAAGCAGGAGATCCGGTCAATCTGGAAAACGACATTGTGGGGAAATATATTCAGAAATTTGTGGATATCGGAAGAAATTCCGGTGCGGACCGGGGAAAAATGCCTGACGGTGAAAATGCCGCAGGAAATGCCGCAGGAAATGCGAAGGGAAACTCGGGGCTCAGCATGGAGTTTCTTCAGAAATATGGATTTTAGAGAAGACGATTCAAGGACAAGGACGTTAGAAAGGCAGGAAGCTATGAACGAACAGTACAACACAATCGAAGAAGCGATCGAAGATCTGCGGGCGGGAAAGATCATTCTCGTAACAGACGATCCGGACCGGGAGAATGAGGGAGATATGATCTGCGCGGCAGAGTTCGCGACGCAGGCAAATATCAATTTTATGGCAAGTCATGCAAAGGGACTGATCTGTACGCCGATGAGCGCGGCAGTGGCGGAGCGGCTGGGACTTCCGCAGATGGTATCCGAGAACACGGATAACCACTGCACGGCATTTACGGTCTCCATCGACCATGTGGACACGACAACAGGAATCTCCGCGGCGGAGCGCTCCTACACGATGATGAAGTGTGTGGATCCGGCGACAAAGCCTCAGGATCTCAGAAGACCGGGCCATGTATTTCCTCTCGTGGCAAGGCGCGGCGGTGTCCTTGTGAGAAACGGCCACACCGAGGCAACTGTGGACCTCATGCGTCTGGCGGGACTTTCCGAGTGCGGCGTGTGCTGTGAGATCATGGAGGAAGACGGAACCATGATGCGGACCACAAACCTGTGGAAGCTGGCGAAGGAGTACGGACTGAAATTCATCACGATCAAGGAGCTGCAGGATTACTGCCGTGTCCATGAAAAACATGTGGTGCAGGAGGCCTGCGCGGACATGCCGACCCAGTATGGACACTTTAAGATCTACGGCTATGTGAACGATATTACCGGCGAGCACCATGTTGCTCTTGTAAAAGGTGATATCGGGGACGGCGAGGATGTGCTCTGCCGCGTGCATTCCGAGTGCCTGACCGGAGATGTGTTCGGTTCCATGCGCTGTGACTGCGGAAAACAGCTCCAGACCGCGATGCGTCAGGTGGAGGCGGAAGGCCGTGGTGTGATCCTTTACATGCGCCAGGAAGGCCGCGGCATTGGTCTGATCAACAAACTGAAGACGTATGTGCTTCAGGAGCAGGGCTTTGACACGGTGGAGGCCAATATCAAGCTCGGTTTTGCTCCGGATCTCAGGGAATACTGGATCGGGGCACAGATCTTAAGGGATCTCGGCGTGAAGTCCTTAAGACTTCTCACGAACAATCCGGAGAAGATCTACGGACTTTCCGGCTTCGGACTTGAGATCCATGAGCGCGTGCCGATCGAGATCGATCCGCAGCAGTACGACAGCTTCTATCTGAAGACGAAGCAGGACAAGATGGGACATATCTTTACAAAAATTAAAGTGTGATAGAATAGAAAGTTCATTGCAGAAAACATAAGAAAGAAAAGGAGAATCATCATGAAAGAGATCAAGGTATTAGAAGGAAAAGTTGTAGCACCGGAAGGCATGAAAGTGGGGATCGTAGCTTCCCGTTTCAACGAGATCATTGTAAATAAGCTCTTAGGCGGAGCGGTTGACGGACTTGTCCGCCACGGTGTGGAGGAAGAAAATATCACGGCAGCCTGGGTTCCGGGAGCGTTCGAGATCCCGGTTGCGGCATCTGCCATGGCAAAGTCCGGCAAGTATGACGCGATCATCTGTGTCGGCGCTGTGATCCGCGGTGATACCACACACTATGATTATGTGTGCAGTGAAGTTTCCAAGGGAATCGCTCAGGTGGGACTGGCAGAGAAGATGCCGGTACTCTTCGGCGTCCTGACAACAGAGAACATCGAGCAGGCCATCGCCCGTGCCGGAAGCAAAGGCGGAAATAAGGGATATGACTGTGCACTTTCTGCAATTGAAATGGTAAATCTTCTGAGACAGATGTAATTTCCGGCTGTCGATTATAAAAAAATCCCGTTTTCTGGCAGAAAAAAGGGCAGATGCCGGGATTTACTGGACATTTATGCAGGAAAAAGGTATCCTATCTGATAGGAGAATTCTGTAAAAGAAATAGTAAAGTTTCAATTCAGAGATAATGAAGGAGAAAATGAATTATGTATACAGCATCATCTGAGAGATATGATACCATGGTATATAACCGTTGTGGGAAAAGTGGGCTTTTACTGCCGGCAGTTTCTTTAGGACTCTGGCACAATTTTGGAACCAATGCGGATCCGGAGAATATGAAGGCAATGTTGAGGACAGCATTTGATCTGGGAATCACCCATTTTGATCTTGCGAATAACTACGGACCGGAACCGGGCAGTGCCGAGAAGAATTTTGGCAGAATCTTAAAAGAAGAGATGGGACAGCACAGAGATGAGATGGTGATCAGTACAAAAGCGGGATATCTGATGTGGGATGGCCCTTACGGGGACTGGGGAAGCAGAAAGTATCTGCTGGCAAGCCTGGATCAGAGCCTGCAGAGAATGGGACTGGATTATGTAGACATCTTTTATCATCACAGGATGGATCCGAATACACCATTAGAGGAGACCATGGGTGCATTGGCTACAGCAGTACAGTCGGGAAAAGCACTTTATGTAGGACTGTCCAATTATGATGGACCGACCATGGAAAAAGCGGCTGCGATCCTGAAGGATCTTCATTGTCCGTTTATTATTAATCAGAATCGTTATTCTATTTTTGACCGGACGATTGAGAAGAATGGTCTGAAAGAAAAGGCAGCAGAACTGAAGAAAGGAATCATTGCATATAGTCCGCTGGCACAGGGACTTCTGACGAACCGTTATCTGAATGGAATCCCGGAGGACAGCCGGATCATGACGGATGGAAGATTTTTGAAAAAGGATGCACTTACAGAAGAAAAGCTCATGAAAATCCGTGCTTTGAACGAGGTCGCAGCCGGACGTGGACAGACTCTGGCAGAGATGGCTCTGAGCTGGATTTTACGAGATGGAATCGTAACCAGTGTACTGGTGGGAGCATCGAGACCGCAGCAGTTGCTTGACAATATCAAAGCGATTGAAAATACGGAGTTCTCTGAAGAAGAACTGAAGAAGATCGATGAACTTTCTCTCTGATTTTCGAAGTTTTACATAAAAGAAGGCAGAAAAGAAAAATAAAAGAAACTGAGGAATTAAAATGGAAAGAATTGCAAGTTTTACAATCAATCATCTGAATCTCATGCCGGGATTGTATGTATCAAGAAGAGATGCGAAAGGAGACTGTGTTACGACGACATTTGATCTGAGGATCACAGCACCGAACAGAGAACCGGTCATAGATACACCGGCACTGCATACGATCGAGCATCTGGCGGCAACCTATCTCAGAAACTGTGAGAGTAAAGAAGATGTGATTTATTTTGGACCGATGGGCTGCAGGACAGGATGTTATCTTGTTATGTTCGGTAATTTAGATTCAGAAGATATTTACGACCTTGTTATGGATCTGTGTGATTTTATTATAGGATTTGAAGGCGAGATTCCAGGGGCAGCACCGGAACAGTGTGGAAATTATCAGGAACAGAATCTTGATATGGCGAAATATTATATCAGAAAATACCGGGACAGCCTGAAGAAGGACCGAAACCTGGTATATCCTGAATAAAATTTTACAGCAAAGAAAAATCGGACAACCGGAATCGGAGAAAAAGTTTTGTCAAAGCTAAAAGCAGACAGAAATTTATCTTTGGTTCCGGTTTATTTTTTTGAAATATCTCCAAAATAGAATCAATCCCGAAAATAATAGAAAAAGCACTTGAAATATACCCCTTATGGGTATATAATCACAAAATGTGAAAAATACCTACAGGGGGTATTGAAACCCGCAAAGTGTGTTTCTCATAATTTCGATCAAAAAGGAGCATAATCATGGAAGAAGAAAAAGTCTGTCCGGGTTGCTGTCATAAGACAAAGGAGCGTTCGGAAAAAGAATATAAAGATTTACTGAACAGATTGAGCAGGATCGAAGGGCAGGTCAGGGGGATCAGGAGAATGGTAGAAAATGATGCCTATTGCCCGGACATTTTAGTACAGGTCTCGGCTGTGAATGCGGCATTGAACAGTTTTAATAAAGTACTTCTTGCAAATCATATTCGTACCTGCGTGGCGGATGATATAAGAGAGGGAAAAGATGCAACAGTGGATGAACTGGTTGCAACATTGCAGAAACTGATGAAATAATGATTGCCGTATAGTGTCTGGAAAGTAAAACAGAAACCGGAAGGAAGAACAGGAATCGGAAGGAAGAACAGGAACTAGAAAATAGAACAGGAAGGTGAAAAGATGGAACAATATCGTGTGACAGGGATGAGCTGTGCAGCGTGCAGCAGCCGTGTAGAAAAAGCGGTATCCAATGTCCCAGGGGTAACCTCATGCTCGGTAAGTCTGCTGACTAACTCCATGGGAGTGGAGGGAACTGCGTCGGCATCCGAGATCATTGCCGCTGTGGAGGCATCCGGATACGGAGCATCGCTGAAAAATGCAGAGAACGGAAACGGAGGAACAGCATCTGCTGCTGCAGCGGATGAGATGCTGAAAGATACAGAGACTCCGAAGATGAAAAGGAGACTGATCGCTTCACTGGTATTTCTTATCCCGTTGATGTATGTATCAATGGGACATATGATGTGGGGATGGCCGTTGCCTTCTTTTATGGCAGAAAATCATATTGCGATGGGTCTGACGCAGTTACTTCTGACAACGACAGTGATGGTGATCAATCAGAAATTCTTTGTCAATGGGTTTAAAGGCATGATCCATCTCACCCCCAATATGGATACACTGGTGGCACTGGGAGCAGGAGCATCTTATGGCTACAGTGTCTATGCATTGTATGCGATGACTGCGGCTCAGGTCAGCGGGGATATGGATGGTGTCATGTCATTCATGCATGAATTCTATTTTGAGTCAGCAGCGATGATCCTTACGCTGATCACTGTAGGAAAGATGCTGGAAGCAAGATCGAAAGGAAAGACGACGGATGCACTGAAGAGTCTTATGAAGCTTGCTCCGAAGACAGCAACGGTAATAAGGAATGGAGAAGAACTGAATGTATCTATTGAGCAGGTAAAAAAAGGAGATGTATTTGTGGTCAGACCGGGGGAAAATATTCCGGTAGATGGAATTGTGATCGAGGGGACAAGTGCAGTGAATGAAGCTGCACTGACCGGTGAAAGCATTCCAGTGGATAAAAAGAGAGGGGATGCGGTATCCGCAGCGACTCTGAACCAGTCAGGCTTTATCCGCTGTGAAGCAACAAGAGTCGGAGAAGATACCACTTTGTCACAGATCATTCAGATGGTCAGTGATGCAGCAGCCACGAAAGCACCAATCGCCAAAGTTGCAGACCGGGTATCAGGAGTATTTGTACCGACAGTCATTACGATTGCAGTGATCACGATGGTTGTGTGGCTGTTGGCAGGACAGAGTATCGGATTTGCACTTGCAAGAGGAATTTCAGTGCTTGTCATCAGTTGTCCGTGTGCGTTGGGACTTGCAACTCCGGTAGCGATTATGGTAGGAAATGGCATGGGTGCAAAAAATGGCATCATGTTTAAGACAGCAGTATCGCTGGAAGAGACAGGAAAGACGCAGATTGTGGCACTGGATAAGACCGGAACGATCACAAGCGGAGAGCCGAGAGTGACGGATCTTTTCCCGGCAGAGAAAATTTCGGAGGAAGAACTGGTCAGAACAGCTTATGTACTGGAAAAGAAAAGCGAGCATCCACTGGCAAGGGCAGTACTGGAATATGCGAAAGAAAAGGGAGTAGAAAGTAAAGAAGAGGCAGAAGATTTTCAGGCGATTGCAGGAAACGGACTTTCGGGAAGGCTGGGAGAAGCCTGGCTTTATGGTGGAAACTTAAAATATATCCGATCAAAAAGTGAAATACCGGATGCGGCAGAGCAGCAGGCACAGAAGTTTGCACAGGAGGGAAAGACTCCGCTGTTCTTTGTAAAAAATGAGAAACTGATCGGAATCATTGCGGTTGCAGATGTCATCAAAGAAGACAGTCCACAGGCAGTAAAAGAACTGCAGAATATGGGAATCCGGGTGGTTATGCTGACCGGAGATAATGAGCGTACCGCAAAAGCAATCGGAGAGCAGGCAGGAGTGGATGAAGTCATTGCAGGTGTGCTGCCGGAAGGAAAAGAGGCAGTGATCCGTTCACTGAAGAAAAAAGGAAAGGTGGCAATGGTCGGAGATGGGATCAATGATGCTCCGGCTCTGACGAGAGCAGATATAGGAATCGCGATTGGAGCGGGAACAGATATTGCCATTGATGCTGCAGATGTTGTGCTGATGAAGAGCAGACTGAGCGATGTTCCGGCAGCAATCCGGATGAGCCGGGCGACACTCCGCAATATCCATGAAAATCTATTCTGGGCATTCTTTTATAATGTAATCGGAATCCCGCTGGCAGCAGGAGTATGGATTCCGTTATTCGAATGGCAGTTGAACCCAATGTTTGGGGCAGCGGCGATGAGCCTGTCCAGTTTCTGCGTGGTAACAAATGCATTGAGACTGAACTGGTTTAAAATGTATGATGGAAGTCATGACAAAAAAGTCAGGGCGAATAGAAGCAAGAAAAAGCAGGAGGAAGAAATGATGACAAAGACGATCAAAATTGAAGGTATGATGTGTGGACATTGTGAGGCAGCAGTGAAGAAAGCACTGGAAGCACTGGACCAGGTAGAGACAGCGGAAGTAAGCCATGAGGCCGGAACAGCCGTAGTGACACTGAACAGCAAAATCAGTGATGATGTGCTGAAAAAAGCTGTGGAAGAGAAAGATTACACAGTAACAGGAATTGAATAAAAGCTAAGAAACAGTTTGGAAGAATAAAAAAGACGACCGTGAAAGATGAGTATTCATGATTCACAGTCGTCTTCTTCAGTTCTCTGAAAATGCTAAACTATATAAGTTCAGCATTTTTATGGATCGTCTCATCAATGATATTTCTTACATATTCACTGATATGCTTTTTCGTATCCTTATCCAGCTCATCCGGGTAGATCGGCTTTCCATATTCAAGGACAACGTGGGTCTTTCTGATCTTTGGAAAATGAGCTTCAAAAATCTCACAGGTATTATTCATGGAGATCGGTACAATGGCACAACCGGTTTTGGTTGCGACTTTAAATGCTCCGTCTTTAAAAGGGAGAAGAGAAAGTTCTTCTCCGCTATTTCTTGTACCCTCAGGGAAGATACAGATAGAAATCCCCTTTTTGATATATTCGATGGCTTTCAGGATCGTCTTAAGTCCCTCTTTTGGATTCTCCCGGTCAAGGAAAAGACAATAGAGAAAACGCATCCAGATCGAAAGCAGGGGAACTTTTTCCATCTCTTTCTTTGCAACATATCCGGTCAGTCTTTTACAGCGGCTGTAGGTAAGCAGAATATCAAAGAAGCTGCGATGGTTTCCAACGTAAAGAACGGGCTCATCAGGAATATTTTCTTCACCGATCACAGTGACCTTTACCCCGGTCATTTTCAGGATCACTTTAAATCCCCACTGGACGATCCTTAAGGAACTGATATCCCGTGCCTGTGGATTGAATTTACCGATCAGCCATTCCACGAGAAAAACCGGAATCGACAGGATCAGGTATAAAATCAGAAATACAGCAATACATATTAATCGAATCATAGAAATTCCTCTCTTTTATTTTATGATATCGGAGCGTGGTAAAAGCCTTTGGACTCACTCGTGAGCAGGTTTCTGCACTGCAGAAACCTGCTGCCCTGATATCATTCTATTATACAGGAGCATCCCATAAAATACAAGGCTGGGGAGGACAGGCAGGGAAGGAATATCTGTATTGGGAATGTCATAGGATAATAGGGAAAATATGCCGCAACAGGTGGAAAAGTGGAGAGAAAAAAGCAGAGTATGTGGAAAACTTTTGCACTGGCTTTCTGTCTTCTGCTGTCTTTGGAGACCGGAGGCTGTGTGCGGCAGGAAAAAAAGAGTTCTGAACAGCACGAACTGGAGATAAAAATAGTTACGGAAGAGGAGATTCCGGAAGAATTAATGAGCCTGATCGAGAAGAATAAGAAAAACCCGTTCCGGCTGACTTTTGCGGATCAGGGGAAATTGTATCTTGCCGAGGGATATGGGGAGCAGAAGACAACAGGATACAGTGTGGAAGTGGACCGGCTCTGCGAAACACAGGAAGCAGTCCATATCCATACCGGTCTTCTCGGACCGGAAAAAGGAGAAGAAAAAAAGGAGATTGCAACTTATCCTTATGTAGTAGTGGAACTAGAAGAGACAGAAAAAAATATCCGGTTTGAATAAGGAGGAGAAAAATGGAACTGATAAAAAAGCGGATTCATTACATCAGAGAGGGAAAGAAGATCTTTGACCAGTTTTATGTGGATGAAGATTATAATATACCGGAGGCAAAAGAGGATGTCAGAAGAATTGTTGATACAGGAACAGAGCTGAAGATCGAAGAGATCCGTCCGGTAGAAAATTATGTCCGGATTACGGGAAAGCTGTATTTCAGGATTCTTTATCTGAATGTTTCTTCAGATCCGAAACCTGGGGTGCTGGAAGGAAAACTTCCGTTTGAGGAGATGGTTTATGCAGAAAATCAGGAGGGGGAAGAATTTTATGTTCAGAATGTGCGGATCGAGTTTACTCCGTCCCTGATCCATTCAAGAAAACTGAGTCTGCGTGCGATGGTGGAACTGGAAGTCGGCAGGGAAAAGCTGGTAGATGAAGAGACCGTGACGGATGCAGAAGGGGATGTTCCGCTGTATAAAAAAATGAAAAAAGTGCAGCTCCTGCAACTGGAAGTGACCAAAAAAGATACATACAGAATCAAAGAAGAAATTACGATTCCGGGAACGAAAGAAAGCATAGGGCAGATCTTATTTACCGATATCAGTGAGCGAAAACTGGAACTGCGTCCAGGACAGGATGAATTGATCGTGCGGGGAGAACTGTTCCTGTTCTGTATGTATCTGTCCGGGGATGAAAAGCCGGACTGGATCTCTCAGACGATCCCTTATGAGGGAAGGATTCCGTGTGAGGGAATCAGTGAAGAGATGTATTTTTCTATTCGCCATACGATGGAGGATACACTGACCGATCTCAGAATGGATGAAGACGGGGAAATGCGGATTCTTGGAATTGAAGGAACGCTGGCACTCCATATGAATTTTTACCGGGAGGAAAGCGTGGAACTGCTGGAAGATCTGTATTCACTTCAGAAACAGTGTCTTTTTGATACGACTGAGGTGGTATGTGAAGAATTATTAATGCAGAATCAGTCAAAATGTAAGGTGACGGAACGACTGTCACTGCCGGAGCTGAAGACAGATGTTCTGCAGATCCTGCATGCCAGAGGAGCAATCCAGGTGGAGCATGCGGATAGGACCGGAGAGGGAATCCGGGTGGAAGGAATTTTACACCTCTCGTTCCTTTATTTGCGTGGAGATGATGCAGAACCATATGGAAGCTGGCAGGGAATGATCCCATTTGAACATCAGATCGAGTGTAAAGAAATGCCGGAGGAAACAGTCTACAATATGGAACAGCATATCGAGCAGTTGCAGATTACACTGGTCGGAAGTGAATCAGTGGAGATCAAAGGAATCCTCACATTTGATACATTTTTAAGAAGACCGGTGAAAGTGTGGACGATGGAGAATGTCAGGGAAGAACCGCTGGACCTGGAACAGCTTGAAAAAAGACCGTCGATCGTGGGGCATATCGTGCAGAGAGGAGAAGATCTGTGGCAGCTTGCAAAGCAGTATATGACAACAAAAGAGGGCATTATGGAAGTGAACGGAATGCAGAATGAAAATGTGAAAGAGGGGGATAAATTATTGATTTTTAAAGAAAATATGAGTATACTGTAAGTACAATGTATACAAGATACAGCATGTATTTTGCGATTGAGAGGATGGAAGATACGGATGAATCAGATCGAGCTGAAAGCACTTGCAAAAATAAACCTGGGACTGGATGTACTGGGAAGAAGAGAGAACGGATATCATGATGTGCGGATGGTAATGCAGACCATTTATCTGTATGATGAAGTAAAGTTGACGAAGAAGAAAGAGTCAGGGATCGAACTTACGACGAATCTTGGATTTCTCCCAACAGGAGATACCAATATTGCTTATAAGGCAGCAAATCTCCTGATCGAAGAATTTGGGATCAGCGAGGGTGTGAAGATCGTGTTGAATAAGCATATTCCGGTGGCAGCGGGACTGGCAGGCGGCAGTTCGGATGCAGCAGCTGTCTTATTCGGGATGAACCGGATGTTCGGACTCCATCTGCAGCAAAAAGATCTGATGGAACGTGGGGTAAAGCTGGGAGCAGATGTGCCTTACTGTATTATGAGAGGAACGGTGCTGGCAGAAGGGATCGGAGAGGAATTAAGTGTCCTCCCTGCCATGCCGAAATGTACGGTACTGATCGCAAAGCCACCGGTCAGTGTATCAACCAAAGTAGTTTATGAGGCACTGGACTCAGAGGAGATCATAGAACATCCGGATATAGATGCTCTGATCGAAGGACTGAAGCAGAAGGATCTTCACAGGATTTCAGAAAATATGGGGAATGTGCTGGAGGATGTTACCATCCCGATGCATCCGGTGATCGAAGAACTGAAGCAGGTCATGAGAGAAAATGGTGCAATTGGTGCGATGATGAGTGGCAGTGGGCCTACTGTTTTCGGACTTTTTGAAAACCGTGCTGCGGCAAGGGAGGCACAGAGGAAGATTCGTGAGAGCGGACTGACGAAGCAGGTCTATGTAACGAATGTGCATAACGTAAGGAGAAAATAATATGGGAACAGATTTTGAAGTAACGATGAACGAGTACCTGCCTCTGAGAGATGTAGTATTTAATACGCTGCGGCAGGCGATCTTAAGAGGGGAACTGAAGCCGGGAGAAAGACTGATGGAGATCCAGCTTGCGAACAAACTCGGAGTGAGCCGGACGCCGATCCGTGAGGCGATCCGTAAGCTTGAGCTGGAAGGTCTTGTCCTGATGATTCCAAGGAAAGGTGCAGAAGTAGCAGAAATCACGGAAAAGAATTTAAGAGATGTACTGGAAGTGCGGTGTGCGTTGGAGGAACTGGCAGTCCAGCTTGCCTGCGATCGCATGGATGAAGACGGGATCAAAGCAATGAAGGAGGCTTCAGCACAATTCTGTAATACGTTGGACAGCGATGATATTACCCGGATCGCACAGGCAGATGTGGCATTTCATGATATCATTTATGCAGCCACGGATAACCGCCGTCTGATCCAGCTTCTGAACAATTTGCGGGAGCAGATGTATCGCTACAGGATTGAATATCTGAAAAAGAAAGAGTGTTATCCGCAGTTGCTGGAAGAACATCAGACGATTATCGATTCAATCGAAAGCCGGGATAAGGGGCGTGCAACCCAGATCACAGGACAGCATATCAAGAATCAGGCAGAGGCAGTAGTAGACACGATCCGTGAAAAAGAAGAAAGCATATAAAAAATGAATAGAGTGCAGCTTTCAGGTAATACTCCATATATCAGCCGATCGGATGACCGGAAAAAGATGAGAAAGATCAGGAAGAACCTGACCGGACAATGGATATATGGAGGGATTACATATGAAAGAGGCAGATAAAAAAGTGTGGATCGTACCGGGGAAAATCCGGGTAGCAAGTGTCTTTTTTGCACTGATCGTGGCAGCCGTGGTGACAACATCAGTAGTGATGGGAGATGTGCAGAGGAAAGAACGGGCAGTACAGGAGCATCTGGCGGAGGAAGTGCTGCGGTTTCATGTTCTTGCGAACAGTGACAGCAGGACAGATCAGGCGGTGAAGATGGAGGTGCGGGATGCAGTCTTATCCTATTTAAAAGAAGTACTTCCTGAGGAACTGGATGTAAAGGAGACGACCCGGTGGATGAGGGGGCATACGGAGGAGATCCGGCAGGTGGCTGAGCAGAAAATGGCAGACCTGCAGATGCAGCAGACAGTCAGTGTGGCAGTGACGACGTGCTATTTCCCGGACCGGACCTATGGAGATGTCACATTTCCGGCAGGAAATTACAAGACCCTGAGGATCGAACTGGGAGATGCAGCAGGGCATAACTGGTGGTGCGTGCTGTATCCGAATCTGTGTTTTCTGGATACGACGAATGCAGTACTTCCTGAAAAGGGAAAGCAACAGTTAAAGAAAGTATTGACGGAGGAAGAATATTCGGAAGTGACGGCAGGTTCAAAGTTTCAGATCCGCTGGTTCTTCTGGAAGGAAAAATAAATATGACAGAATTTCTTATCAGGTATTTTGTAAAAGATTATGAGGATGTGGAAAAGGTGTCCGTGCGGACGGCATATGGTATGCTGTCCGGCATTGTGGGCATCTTTTGTAATGTAATATTATTTCTGACAAAATTGATTGTCGGACTGGTACTGAACAGTGTATCTGTTATGGCAGATGCCTTTAATAACCTGTCTGATGCAGGCTCATCGGTGATCAGCTTTGTGGGCGTCCGTATGGCAGGAAAGCCGGCGGACAAAGATCATCCGTTCGGGCATGGGCGGATCGAGTACATAGCAGCACTGATCGTCTCTTTTCTGGTGCTGGAGGTTGGATTTACTTTTCTGAAGGATTCGGTGGGAAAGATCCTTCATCCGGAGCAGCTGAAATTCCTTCCTGTCTCGGTGTTGATTTTATGTCTTTCGATCGCGGTGAAGCTGTGGCTTGGACTATTCAACAAAAAGCTGGGAGAAAGGATTGATTCTCAGGTGATGAAGGCGGTCTTTGCAGACTCCATGGGAGACGTAATCACGACTTCAGCGACAATCTTTTCGATTCTCTTTTTTGCGGCAACAGGGATCAATATTGATGGATTTGTCGGTCTTGGCGTGGCACTGGTTGTGATGTGGGCCGGTTTCGGGATTGCAAAAGATACATTGAATACTCTGATTGGTGAACCGGTCAGTCCGGAGGTTTATGAGAAGATTAAAAAATTTGTAGAGGGCTACGATGGGATCGAGGGAGTTCATGATCTGATCGTACATAATTACGGACCGGGCAGAAGTATGGCATCTATCCATGCAGAAGTTCCCAACGACCAGGAGATTGAAAAGTCGCATGAGATCATAGACCGTGTCGAACGGGATGCGGCAAAAGAACTTGGGATGATGCTGGTGATTCATATGGATCCGGTGGAAATGAAAGATGAAAAGGTGATTCGTATCAGGAAAAAGACAGAACACCTTCTGAAAGAACTTGATCCGGCATGCAGCATCCACGATTTTCGTGTCGTGTGGGGAGCGGAGAGGATCAATCTGATTTTCGATATGGTGATCCCAATCGAATATGATGAAAAAAGACGCAACGACCTTCCGTTACAGTTGATGGAGCGGTTAAAGGGAGTGGATTCCAGATACGAGAGTGTGATTACGGTAGATTATGATTATGTAGCAAAAACGGAGGATAAATAAAATGTATGAATTTAACAGCAGAGTACGTTACAGTGAGATCGATCATCATGGAACGCTGACCCTTCCTGCACTGATCAATTATTTTCAGGATTGCAGCACGTTCCAGTCAGAAGATGTGGGACTTGGAACGGAGGTACTAAAGGCAGAAAAGCGTGCCTGGATCCTGTCCTACTGGCAGGTGATCGCAGAACGGTATCCCGCATTGGGAGAAAGGATCACGATCGGAACATTTCCGACAGAATTTAAGGGGTTATTCGGAAATCGTAATTTTTACATAAAAGATGAAAGAGGACACATGATCGCAAAGGCTTATTCTGTATGGGTATTTCTTGATACAGAGACCGGACGGCCGGTAAGACCGGAGGAAAAAGACATAAAGCCATACGGCATGGGCGAGGCACTGGATATGCCTTATGAGGGAAGAAAAATCTCCCTGCCGGAAGAAACTGAAGTCCTGGAGGCATTCCCGGTACGTCGTTATCATATTGATACGAATGAGCATGTAAATAACTGCCAGTATGTGCAGATGGCACTGGAATTTCTTCCGGCTGACCGCCAGTTCAGACAGATCCGTGTGGAGTATAAGAAATCGGCGGTGCTGGGAGATGTCATTTATCCGAAAAGGAGCAGGGAGGAAGAACGGACGATTATTGAACTATGTGCGGAGAATGGAAGGCCATATGCAGTTGTAGAATTTAAATAGAGCAGACTTCCATTCCATTTGATGAATAAAATAAATAGAGCAAACTTCCGTCACATTTGATACACAAAAGATTCACAAACTTCTGATAACGTTGACAGGTAAAAAAGAAACTCTGTATTATGCGGAGAGAAATAGGAGGATGGAGACTTTGATAGAAGTAAAGAATCTGGTGAAAAAGTACGGAAATCATTTAGCTGTAGATCACCTGAATTTTACCATTGAAGAAGGGCATATCTACGGCTTTTTAGGTCCTAACGGAGCCGGAAAGTCTACGACCATGAATATCATGACGGGATATCTCGGAGCTACAGAAGGGGAGGTGCTGATCAACGGGCATGATATTTTAAAAGAGCCAGAGGAGGCGAAAAAGCAGATCGGATATCTGCCGGAGCTTCCACCGCTGTATATGGATATGACGGTCAGGGAATATATGGAATTTGCCGCAGAACTGAAGAAAATTCCGAAGGAGAAGAGAGCTGAGTCTATTGAGGATGTGGAAAAGCTTGTAAAGATCAAAGATGTGGAAAAGCGTCTGATCAAGAATCTGTCCAAAGGATACCGGCAGAGGGTCGGACTGGCACAGGCTGTGCTGGGATTCCCGGAGATCATTATTCTGGATGAGCCAAGTGTAGGTCTTGACCCGAAGCAGATTATTGAGATCCGTGAACTGATCCGTAAACTGGCGAAGAAGCATACAGTTATCTTAAGTTCTCATATTCTGGCAGAAGTAAGAGAAGTGTGTGACTATATCATGATCATTTCCAAAGGAAAGCTGGTTGCCAGTGATACACCGGAGAATCTGGAACGTTACCTGGGTGAGTCCGGGCTGATCGAGATTGAGACCAGGACAGAAGCTTCCAAAGTAAAAGAAGTACTGAAAAATGTACCTGGAATTGAAAAGGTTTCGGTGAAGACAGATGCCAGTGGCATAACAAGCGGACAGATCCGGGAGAAGAGAGGACAGGATATCCGGGAAGAACTCTTTACGACATTTGCAGAAAAGAAGATGCCGCTGCTGAAACTGAATGCGGTTCAGGTCAGCCTGGAGGATGTATTTATGGAACTGACCCAGAGCGACAAGGCTGCAGAAGAATTTGCCAGAAAGGCAAAAGAGGCAGAAAAGGGGGAAGTAAGCAATGCTGGCGATTTATAAAAGAGAATTGAAGTCCTATTTCCAGTCTATGGTGGGATGTGTATTTGTGGCATTCCTTCTGGTATTTACGGGCATTTATTTTGTTGCATATAATCTGTCTGCGGGATATCCGTATTTTTCCTATTCGCTGGCAGGATCTCTGATCGTATTTATTGTCGGGATTCCGCTGATCACGATGCGAAGCTTTTCAGAAGAAAGGAAAAATAAGACGGATCAGCTTCTGCTGACCGCACCGGTGAGTCTGTGGAAAGTAGTTCTTGGAAAGTATCTTGCAATGATCACAGTGATCGGAATCCCGAGTGTGATCTTCTGCATTTATCCGCTGATCATCAAATCCCAGGGAACAGCATACCTTGGAGTGGACTATATTTCTATTCTGGTATTTTTCCTGCTTGGATGCGTATTTGCAGCGATCGGAATGTTCCTGTCTTCGCTGACAGAAAGTCAGATTATTGCATTTATCAGTACATTTGGTATCCTTTTGATCCTGTATTTATGGAACGGAATCCTGACACTGCTTCCGAGTTCGGCTGTCAGTGGGCTGGTGGGAGTTCTGATCGTGCTTACGATCGTTGCTTTCTATATTTTCCATATGACATCGAACCTGATGCTTGCAGGAGGGCTGGAAGTGATCGGAGTTGCTGCGGCAGTCATTGCTTATTTTGTAAAATCTTCTTTATTTGAGAATCTTCTCTCCAAAATGTTTGGAAGACTGGCACTGTCGGATGTATTTACAGATATCACATCCAACAGTATTGTAGACGTGACGGGAATCGCACTTTATCTGTCACTGATCGCAGTCTTTGTATTTCTTACAGTGCAGTCGATTCAGAAAAGACGTTGGAGTTAGGAGGTTTGGATCATGGAGAAATTAAAAAGTAAAAAAGGAAACTTAAAAAGAATGTTCCATACTTCCGGAACAAAGCATGGTTCCTACAGTGTAGGAATGACGGTGCTGGTTGTAGCAGTCATTATCGTATTGAATCTGGTCGTCGGTCAGATTCCGGAAGCATACAGAAATATTGATGTCAGCAGTACAAAGATTTATGACATTTCCGATACATCGAAAGATCTGCTGAAAGGTCTGGATGATAAGATTGATATGAAAGTACTGGCAGTCAAAGATGAGACAGATGACAGGATCACAACATTTATCAGTAAATATGCGGCACTGTCGGATAAGATCAAGGTGGAATGGATCGACCCGGTTCTGCATCCGTCAGCTTTGACAGAATACAATACTTCACAGAATACGATCTATGTATCCTGCGAGGCAACAGGAAAGTCGACAACCATTTCTTTTGATAAGATCCTGGTATCAGATTCTTCTTCTTATTACTATTCAGGTTCATCGAGTTATACCTCCTTTGATGGTGAGGGACAGCTCAGCAGTGCGGTAAACTATGTGACCAGTGATGTCCAGAAGAAGATCTATACTGTAACAGGACATGGAGAGGACTCCCTTTCTACAACGATCACGGATCTGATGACAAAGAATAATTATACAACCGAGGAGCTGAATCTTCTGATGACAGATTCTATACCGGATGACTGTGACCTTCTGTTAATGGATGGTCCGACCAATGATCTTTCTGATGATGAAGTCAGCCTCTTAAGCGGATATCTTGGAGAAGGCGGCAAGGTGATGTGTCTGCTGGGAGATACCGGACTTGCTTCTTTACCGAAACTTGCAGGACTTCTGAAAGATTATGGAATTGAAGGAGCAGACGGTTATATCGCAGATCCACAGAGATGCTATCAGAATCAGCCGTATTATATCTTCCCGGTAATGAATTTATCCGGTGATATGGCAGACGGAATCAGTTCCCAGATGGTACTTCTGATGAATTCCCGTGGACTGACGACAACGGATCCGGCAAGAGATACGATCACAACGAGTGCCTTTATGACAACCTCTGAGCAGGCATATGCAGTGACAGAAGAAGATCAGAAGCAGGGAACGTATGATCTGGGAGTGGTTGCAACTGAAACTATCAGTTCCGACAGTGACTCATCCGATGATACCTCATCCGACAGCGATTCTTCCACAGATACTTCATCAGACGACAGTACTGAGAGCAAAGAGAGCAGACTGACGGTTATTTCCGCAGGAAGCCTGATCGATCAGCAGATCACGGATGCATTTTCACAGCTTGAAAATACGCAGGTATTTATGAATGCAGTGACAGCAAACTTTGAGGGTGTGACAAATCTTTCCATCGAGGCAAAGAGCCTGACAACAGAGTATAATACAGTTCAGCATGCAGGCGGATTCAGTATTCTTGTTGTATTTGGTATTCCGGCAGTCATTCTGATCGGTGGCTTTGTCGTATGGTTCAGAAGAAGAAAGGCCTGAGGTGTCAGTATGAAAAAGAAAAAAGGACCATTGATTTTAACAGGAGTGCTGGTCATCCTTTTGATTCTTTATTTTGGACTAAGCTCCTGGAATAAAAAGCAGGATAAAAAAGAAGAAAAAGAAACGGTCAAAGTGACGGATCTGGATGAGTCAACGATCACTGCGATCAAGTATCAGGTGGCAGCAGGCGAGATGTCTTTTGAAAAAGATGGAGATACCTGGTATTATTCAGAAGACAAGGATTTCCCGTTAAAGCAGAGTGAGCCGGAGAAGATCGCAAAGGCGGCTGCCCAGATCACCGCAGACCGGAAACTGGAGGATGGAGACAGCCTGGATGCATATGGACTGGATGACCCGAATTATTCCATCGAGATCACGGAAGAAGACGGAACAGTAACAACAGTCAGCTTCGGAGATTCAACCGGAACAGATTATTATGTAACGGTGGGAGATACCGGTGTTGTCTATACGGTCGCATCCAGCGTGTTGGATGATTTCAAGACGGAGTTGTCTGACCTTGCACAACTGGATGAATATCCAAGCATTGGCAGCGGCAATCTGAAAAAAGAAGTGATCACGGAAAATGGAACGACGACAACCTATGATTCAGAAAATGAAGATCAGGAAGAAGAGATTGCCGCGGTTGCAGGTGGACTGGGGGCGGTGTCACTGACAACGGTTGCTGATTATTCTGTGGAAGATGCAGACCTGGCAGGCTATGGACTGGATGAAGCCAGCCGGATCACGGTAGAGGCTGCTTATACAAAGGATGATGATGAAAAGACGATGAAAATGTATATCGGCAGTGAAGATGGAAGTGGAAACCGTTATGTCATGCTGGATGGATCGAAGATTGTCTATCAGATTTCAGATGAAGTATGCAAAAATATTCTGAATCAGGAATAATTTTAGATTTATTTAATTGACTTTGATTGAAAAACGGAGCAGAATAGAATCCATATTAATTCAAGACAGGAAGTGCAGATCATGAAAGAAAAGTTTATGCGGTTTATGCAGGGAAGATACGGTGTGGATCAGTTATCGAAAGCATTGCTGGTGATCGGTCTGATCAGTATATTGCTGGCTTCGTTTTTCAGGGGAAGTCTTGTCGGGACATTTTTTTACTATGTCGGATGGTTCCTGATCATCTACTGTTATTTCAGAATGTTTTCAAAGAATGTATCGAAGCGTTATGCGGAGAATCAGGCGTATCTTGCAAAGTCATACAAGATCCGTTGCTTTTTTGCAAAGCAGAAAGATCTGTTCCGGCAGAGAAAGCAGTATCATATTTATAAATGCCCGGGATGCAGTCAGAAGATCAGGATTCCAAGAGGCAAAGGAAAGATTGAGATCTGTTGTCCGAAGTGTGGCACAAAGTTCATTAAAAAGAGCTGAGAAAGTGTAGGCAGAATGCAGGAAAGCGGGCAGTGGAAAAAGAGAATGAGAGGAAATTAAGAAAAAGATGTCAGATCCATATCAGATTTTAGGAGTAGACCGGAGCACATCGGACGAGGAGATCAAGAAGGCATACAGAAAGCTGAGCCGTCAGTATCATCCGGATGCGAATATCAACAATCCTCATAAAGATGAGGCAGAGGCTAAGTTCAAGGAAGTCCAGCAGGCATATCAGCAGATCATGGATGAGCGGGAAAAAGGCTACTCTTCGTCGGGAGCAGGAGGCGGTTCACAGGGCAGCGGATACGGTGAGTATGGTCCGTTTGGCGGCTTTGGCGGTTTTGGAGGTTACGGGAATTTCGGTGGCTACGGAAACGGGACTTCCGGAAGAACAGCAGGTATGAGTGAGGAAGATGCACATCTGCAGGCGGCAGCCAATTATATCAGAAGCGGACATTTCAGGGAGGCACTGAATGTCCTTGACGGAATTGCAAACCACAGTGCCTTATGGTATTTTCTGAGTGCTTCTGCAAATTCGGGACTGGGCAATAACGTGACGGCACTGGAGCATGCCAGGGAGGCTGTCCGGCTTGATCCTCAGAATATGCAGTATCAGATGCTGCTGCAGCGGCTGGAAGGCGGTGGAAGCTGGTATCAGACACGACAGACGATGTATGGATTTCCGGGTACATTTGATAACAGCTATTGCGTGAAGTTATGCGTGGCAAATCTGATGTGCAATCTTTGCTGTGGCGGAAGCGGTCTCTGCTGCGGCGGAGGTAATTATGGCGGAGGCACCGGAACATTTCTGTAAAGTGCAGGAAAGAAATGTAACAATTCTTAATGAAAGCGTTCATCTTTTTTAAAATTTGTATCTTATAATAGGCATCAGTCGGGTAAGAAGCATCAGTCAGGAGTTTTCCCCGGCTGATGTTTTTTCTATATGGATTGATTCATGATCCGGGAAAACCCTATTACGAATGAGGAGCAGATAATAGATGGAAGAACACAGAAGAAATCGTCAGAACCGGTATGGAAGGATTTTATGTGGGCTTGTATTTCTTGCACTTTGCGGTACAATTTTCTGCATGGGAGTGAATGCGAGAGAAGCAAGACAGGAGGCCAGAAAAGCTGAGGCTGTAAAAGAGGTAGAGGCAGAAAAGAAAAAGGCAGAAAAAGAAGAAAAGAAGAAAGAAAAAGAAGCAGAGGAGCAGCGGAAGAAAGAGCTTTCGGTGCAGCCGGGTGTTGCAGTGGGGACAACGGAAGCGAGTGATGAAAAGATCGTATATCTGACATTTGATGACGGCCCTTCGGAGAATACGCAGAAAGTGCTGGATATACTGGATCAGTATGATGCCAAAGCAACTTTTTTTATTACGGGGCAGAAACCGGAGTACCGTCCGATGATAAAAAAAGCATATGATGCAGGGCATACGATCGGTCTGCACAGTTTCTGTCATGATTATGAGATCGTATATTCTTCAGAAGAAGCGTACCTGAAAGATCTGGAAGAAGTGGGAGAGATCGCAAAGGAGCAGATCGGATTCGTCCCGTGTTTTATCCGTTTTCCGGGTGGCTCGTCCAATACGGTTTCAAGGAATTATATGGAGGGAATCATGAGTGTACTTGTGCCGAAAGTACTTGAGCTGGGATATCAGTATTATGACTGGAATGTCAGCAGCGGGGATGGAGGAACAGCTACGACAGAGGAAATCATTGCACAGTCGGAGACAGACAAGTATCATCAGGTAATGCTGCTGTTTCATGATGCAGCAACAAAAGAGACAACGATCGAGGCATTGCCGACCGTTCTGGAGTATTATAAAAATCTTGGCTATTCTTTTAAAGCAATCGACAGAGAAAGCCTGGTTGTGCATCATCAGGTGAATAATTAAGGAGAAGGAGAAAGAGAAGATTTATGAGCGGACAGGAAAGAAAAACAGGAAAAAGAGTACTCAATGTTGGCCTGCTGGCTCATGTAGATGCAGGAAAGACGACCCTTTCGGAAAGTATTCTTTATCAAAGTGGTGCAATACGAAATTTAGGCAGGGTCGATCATCAGGATGCTTTTCTGGATACAGATGAAATGGAACGGGAACGTGGAATTACGATCTTTTCCAAGCAGGCGGTGCTTACCTGGAAAGATACGGAGATCACATTGCTGGATACACCGGGACACGTTGATTTTTCAGCGGAGATGGAGCGGGTACTGCAGGTGCTGGACTGTGCGGTGCTGGTGATCAGCGGGGCAGACGGTGTGCAGGGACATACGGAGACTTTGTGGAAACTTTTAACAAGATACGGAATACCGGTGTTCCTTTTTGTGAATAAAATGGATCAGGAAGGGACGGACTGTGGAAAACTTCTTGCAGAACTGAAATCCCGGTTTTCAGAAGGATGTATTGATTTCGGCAGAGTGGAAACCGGAGCAGAAGAAGTGATCGAAGAGATTGCAGTGTGTGATGAACAGACGATGGAAGAATATCTTGAGAAAGGCAGTGTCGCCGCTGCCTCGATCCGCCGGCTGGTCGCAGAAAGAAAGATTTTTCCATGCTATTTTGGTTCGGCGTTACATTTGCAGGGTGTGGAAGAACTGATGAACGGGATCTGCACATATCAGATGCAGAAAGAATATCCGGCAGCATTCGGAGCGAAGGTTTATAAGATTGCGAGAGACGGTCAGGGAAACAGACTGACTTACCTGAAAGTGACCGGCGGCACGCTGAAGGTGAAGGATGTGATCGGTGAAAATGGCGATAAGGTAAATCAGATCCGTGTATATTCCGGTGAAAAGTATGAGCTTCTTTCGGAGGCAGATGCGGGAAAAGTCTGTGCAGTGACCGGTTTGGCGGAAACATATCCGGGGCAGGGACTTGGAGCAGAAAAAGATTCTGAGCTGCCGATCCTTGAGCCGGTGCTGACGTACAGGATCATTTTGCCGGATGACTGTAATGTTCATACGATGTTAAGAGATCTGAAGCTTTTGGAGGAAGAAGAGCCGGAACTGCATGTCGTATGGATCGAAAAGAGTCAGGAGATCCATGTGCAACTGATGGGCGATGTGCAGATTGAAATCCTTCAGAGAATCATAAAAGAACGCTTTGGAGTACTGGTTGAGTTCGGGGAAGGCAGCATTGTCTATAAAGAGACGATCGCAGCACCGGTGGAAGGTGTCGGGCATTTTGAACCGTTACGCCATTATGCAGAAGTACATCTGCGGTTAGAACCGGGAGAACGCGGATCAGGAATGCAGTTTGATTCAGAATGCAGTGAGGATGTGTTGGATCGGAACTGGCAGCGGCTGGTGCTGACCCATCTGGAGGAAAAGGAACATAAAGGAGTTCTGACGGGATCGGTTATTACAGATATGAAGATCACACTGACTTCAGGAAAAGCCCATCTGAAGCATACGGAGGGCGGGGATTTCCGACAGGCAACTTACCGGGCTGTGCGGCAGGGACTGAAAAAAGCAGAAAGCGTACTGCTTGAACCGTATTATGAGTTCAGGATCGAATTACCTTCTGAAAATGTGGGACGTGCCATGACGGATATACAGAACCGTTTCGGAAAATTTGAGGCACCGGAAACGTTGGGAGAAATGACTGTGCTGACGGGAATTGCACCGGTATCGACTTTAAGCGGTTATCAGAAAGATGTCATTGCATATACAGGTGGAAGAGGAAGAATTTCTCTGACCCTGAAGGGGTATGATCTCTGCCATAATCAGGAAGAAGTTGTAGCGGCGAGAGGGTATGATTCAGAGCTGGATCTTGCGAATCCTACCGGTTCGGTCTTTTGTGCCCATGGTGCAGGATTTGTCGTGGACTGGGATGAAGTCGAAGAATATATGCACATGGAACGCACACTGGATCAGACGGGAGAAGAAGGACTTGCGGAAGTCACACTTCCGAAGCGGCGGCATTCCAGTATTGAACTGACACAGGAGGAACTGGATGCAATTTATGTAAGAACTCCTGATCCGGTGAAGCAGAATCATGGTCAGGTGACAGTCTGTGCAAAGGAAAAGGACAGAGAACCGGGCAGTGCCTATACAGATCCGAAATGGGAAAGACGCAGACGGGAAAAGGAAGGCCGACAGGAATATCTTCTGGTGGATGGATACAATATCATTTTCTCATGGGAGGAACTAAGAGAGCTGTCCGAAAAGGATATTGGTGCGGCACGCGGGAAACTTGCGGATATCTTAAGCAACTATCAGGGATACAGAAAATGTACGCTGATCCTTGTGTATGATGCATATAAAGTTGAAGGCAATCCGGGTGAAGTGATGAAATATCATAATATTTATATTGTCTATACCAAAGAGGCGGAGACGGCAGACCAGTATATCGAAAAGACTGTAAGACGGATCGCAAAGGATGCTGCTGTAACTGTGGCAACTTCAGACGGACTGGAGCAGGTGATCATCTTAGGACAGGGTGCGAACCGGATGTCTGCTCCGGGACTGAAAGAGGAAATTGAGAGGACGCTGGCAGAAGTCAGAGGTGAGCATCTTGGAAAGAAGGGCAGTGTCGGAAATTATCTTTTTGATTATCTGGATGAAGAAACTGCAGAGGAGATGGAAAAAGTCCGACTGGGGAAAGCAGGAAAGAATGGACGGGATAAAAAATGACAATCGGGATTATTGAAGATGACCGCCTGTTAAGCCGGTCTTTGAAAGTCGTGCTTGAGAAGGAAGGTTATCGGACTTTGCAGGTTTATACAAAGAAAGATGCAGGGCAGATTCTGCAGGGAACAGAGGAGCTTTTACTGGTTGATATTGGTCTCCCGGACGGAAATGGTATGGAACTGTATCACACCCTGATGAAAAAATGGAACAGAAAGATTCCCGCAATTTTTCTGACGGCAAGGGATGAAGAGCAGGAAATGCTGAAAGCATTTGACCTGGGAGCAGAAGATTATGTTGTGAAACCATTTTCCATGAAAGTGTTATTAAAAAGGATTGAAGTAGCTTTCAGACGAAACCGGGGAGAAGATGCCGGTGAACAGATTCTGAAATGCAGAGATCTCACTCTGTATCCACAGCGAAAAAAGGCAGTGTCAGGGGAGAAGGAGATATCTCTTACGGCAAAAGAGTATCAGCTCCTGGAATATCTGATGAAAAATCAGGGGCAGGTTCTGACCAAAGAAAATATTTTGGAGCATGTATGGGGAATTGATGGTCAATATGTAGTTGATAACAGTGTCAGCGTGCTGGTCGGCCGTCTGCGGAAAAAGATTGAAGCTGTGGGAGAACAGCCGTATATTCAGAACGTATTTGGACTGGGATACCGGATGGAGGAAGAGTAATGGATCTGACAGAAATTTTGTGGTGGAGTGCTGGGATGTTTCTTTTGGGGATTCTTGCCGGGGCGGCCGGAATGTACCGGGGTCAGAGAAAAGAACGAAGCCGGGAATTAAAGAAGATATCAGATACTGTGCAGCGAATGACCAGCGGAAAAGAACTCCCCGATTTTTCTGACTGCGAAGAGACAATGGATTCCAAAATCCGGCATCAACTGCTGCGGCTGCAGGAAATTTTAGTCAGTCAGAAACAAGATGCACAGAAAGAACGGAAAGAACTTCAGGAACTGATTTCGGAAATCGCACATCAGATGCGGACACCATTGACAAATCTGAAAAATTATCTTGACTTTTTATCAGAAGAAATCGAAAAGAAAGGGACAGAACCGGAACTGTCTTATCTGAAAGCCATTCAGAGCAGTGAAGAAAAAATTTATTTTCTGACAGAGCATTTTATCCGTATTTCAAGATTAGAGCATGGTCTGATTCAGATCAGAAAAGAAGAGCGGGATCTTCTTAAGACTCTGCGGAATGCACTTGGTCAGATTTTGGATCAGGCAGAGAAAAAAGAAATCCGGTTCGAGTTTGAACTTCCTGAGAAAATGCATGTGATGCATGATGCAAACTGGCTGGGAGAAGCGATTTTTAATCTGTTGGATAATGCGGTGAAATACAGTCCGCAAAATGGAAAAATAAAGATTAGCCTGCAGGAAAATGAAATGTTCACAACTTTCAGTATCAGAGATTACGGAATCGGAATCGAACCGGAGGAAAAGAATCTGATCTTTCAGAGATTTTACCGCGGAAAGCGGGTGACGGATGAGGAAGGCTTTGGAATAGGTCTGTATCTTGCAAGAAAAATCCTATTTTTACATGAAGGACTTTTAACGGTAAAGCGGTGTGAACCGGGAGTAGAAATGAAACTGTCTTTGCCACGGCAATAAAAGATTTTGCATTGTTAGAAATTTGTTAGATTTGTTCTTTAAAATAATGGCAGGAGAAAAAGAACAGATCAGAGGAGAGGAAGGACAATGAAAATCGTAAAAGCGGTGAATCTGAAAAAATATTTTGTTACAGAGAATTACGAAGTACATGCAGTGGATGGTGTTACACTGGAGATAGAAGAAGGAGAGTTTGTGGCTGTTGTCGGAACATCAGGGAGTGGAAAAACTTCACTTCTTAATCTTCTGGGAGGCCTGGATGTGCCGGACGAGGGCGGAGTATGGATCAGAGGAAGCAGTCTGAAAGATATGGAAAGCGAGGAACGGACCATTTTCAGACGAAGGAATATCGGGTTTATTTTTCAACAATATAATCTGATCCCGATGATCAGCGTCTATGAAAATATCGTGCTGCCCCTCCGCCTTGACGGTGCAGAGATCGATCAGGAGTTTTTTGAAGAACTGACAGGAACACTGGGACTGAAGGAAAAACTCGGGCAACTGCCGGAAACGCTGTCAGGTGGTCAGCAGCAGAGAGCAGCGATAGCAAGAGCCTTAATGACAAAGCCGGCGATTGTCCTCGGAGATGAACCGACGGGCAATCTGGATTCTGTGACCAGTATGGAAGTTGTGGGACTTTTGAAAAATTGTGCAAAGAAATATCATCAGACTGTGATCCTTGTGACACATCAGGAAGAAGTCGCACAGATGGCGGACCGGATCATAAGGATCGAGGACGGGAGGATCGCAGAATGATTCCGAACAATAATCAGGAGATTCTGTCCATGCTGGCAGAGAAATTAAGGAAAAAGAACCGTGGGCGTAATATGGTACTGCTCTGTGCGGTGGCGGTCGGAATTGTTACACTGACACTGATTTTCGGAACTTCTGCCGGAAAGATCCAGGCAGAGTATACGAAAGCGGTACGCCGGGCAGGTTCAACAGCATCAGCAGTACTGGAAAATGCGACAGAAGACCAGTACCGGCAGATCTGCTCCCTGAGTTATATAAAGAATGCAGGGAAAAGAGTGAGAGCCGGGAGAGCAGAGAGCGGGGAAAAGAAGCTCGGTGAGATCAGTCTGTTAGATCAATCTGCATGGGAAAAAATCATCCGTCCTGCTTATACAGATCTTCAGGGGCATTACCCAAAAGAAAAGCAGGAGATCATGGTCTCTGTAAAAATGCTGGAGGATCTGGGAATCACTGAGCCGACGGCAGGAATGAAAATCCAACTGACGGTAGTGACCGGATGGCAGGAGAAAAAAGAAGAACTATTTTACCTGAGCGGGTGGTATACCTCATATACAGATTCGGGTTCTAAAGCTCAGCAGGGATATATTTCTGAAAAAAAGGCGGCAGAGTGGGGAATCATATCGGAGAAAAATTCGGAGATACTGATCTGTCCATCAGACCGGATGAGCCGTGAAGAGGCAGAAGAACAATTATATAAAGATGTAAAACGGACGGATACAGGACAAAGAATTACCGTGACAGATCCTGCATTTCTGACAGCGGTAGATCAACTGACCGGAAGTTATGAAATGGCAGTTCTCGGAGTGATTTTGATCCTGGGCGGAGTCTGGTTTCTTATCCATAATATTCTCGAGATTTCCATGATCGGGGATATCCGTCAGTTTGGATTGCTTTATACGATCGGAACAACGAAAAAGCAGCTGAGGAAAATCTGCCACAGGCAGATGGCAGGCTGTATGTTTGTGGGAAGTGTACTCGGAACAGTACTTTCAGTTCTTCTTTTATCCTTTGGCATTCCCGGTCTGCTGGGGCAGGAATATCTGCGGGAATATGGTGGCACAAAAGAATTTTCCATATTTCGACCTGAAATCCTGATCGCAGCAGTTGGGTTTACCCTGCTGATCATTGAAGCTGCCATTCAAAAAAATATGAATCGGATGATCCGACTTTCCTGTATAGAAAGCATGCATTATACAGGAAAGCAGAACCACAGTCGGAAAAGACGAAGTACAGAAAAGCAAAATACAGAAAAGCAAAATGCGAGGAAGCGACGAAAGATACCAGCAGAGCTTCCATTACTGGCATGGAGAAATGTGACAAGAGAGAGGGCAGAATTTGTGCTGACGGTGCTGTCACTTTTTTTAGGAGTAGAAACCCTTCTTTGTACGGCTGTGGTTACGGGGGGAAGTGATGCGACGAATATCTATATGCAGAAACCGGATTTTATCCTTGCGGGGGACTTTTGCGAGGAGGCAAAAGAAGGGATCATAAGTGAACCGGATGAAGAGGCACTGGACCCACTGGTGACGGATGCAAATACAGCAGATTTGCTGTGGAATAATAAAACGGATGACTTTGCTCCTGATTTTGCTCCTATTTCTGAATCAGTGAGAAAAAAGATCCTGGCTCTGAAAGGTGTGGATCAGGACAGAACAGAGTGTGCAGAGGGAGCTTATATGAATGCAGCGATTTCGGAAAAAGGGTGGAGTCCTTTTTCTGATGAATATTTCCGGGTCAGTGCAGAAAGCTCAGATGAAGGAGAAACGGAGACCGATGCAGAGAGATCAGATACAGAAATGGAAAGATCCGGTTTCCCGGAGACAGTACATATTTTGAGTGAAAAAGAGATGGACAGCCTGAAAGAGTATGCAGAAGAAAAAAATCTGTCAGTGGATATGGCTTCAGTAGAAGATGGGAGTGGAGTGTTGATCTATCAGGAATATGGCTTCACACCGGAGCAGAAAAAAATGACAGAAGAAGTAAAAGGAGAACCGGTGAGCTTTTGCAGTTCCGGTTCGGAGTATGAAAAAGAGTCCGCGGAAATTTTTACTTTAAATGGGTATTTAGACGGGAGAGCAAAAGATTTTCCAGAACTGAAGCTGGGTTGGCATGGAGAAAATATGTTGTTCTTTCTTGTAAGTGAAAAAGGATTTGAACGACTGGGAATAGAAAAAGAGACCTTTTATATGGAAGTGAATGTGAAGGCGGGACAGGAGCAGGAAGTAAAATCAGAGATCAGAACCATTCTGACAGAAGAAAATCAAAGAAGAACAGATCAGGGAGAAAATGGGATCCTGCTTCTTTGCAGATCGGATCTGCTGAAAAGAATGTCCGACCGGATTCATGGAAATCAGATGATCCTCGGGAGTATCGGAATGATGCTGCTGTTTGCAGGACTGACCAATTATTTCAATGTAATGATTATGGGAAGATATTCAAGTAAGCAGGAACTGGATGTGATGGAGAGCATCGGAATGACAAAAAAACAAAAAAGGAAGATGTTTTTCTGGGAAGGAAACTGGTATTTTCTCCTGGTGGAATTGCTTGTACTGACTGTCGGAACAGGCATCCTGTGGCTTGTCAGAATTTATATGGAAAAGCAGGCTACATATTTCAGATTTCAATATCCGGCAGGATGGCTGGCAGGAATCAGTCTTGGTATGCTGGGGATACTGGCTAGTAGCTGTTGTTCTTTCAGACGGGGAGAAAAGGTTCTCTGTACGCAATGATATGGACAGATGAAAAAATAATAGAAAAAACTATATATTTTGTCGATTTAGTGATATGATAAAAGAAAAATGAGAGAGGTGCAAATATGAATTGTAAGAATTGTTATCAGGAAATTCCTGATGGAAGTAAGTTCTGTCCACATTGCGGTGCGAAGCAGAATGAAGTACAGCCCAATGCAGAACAGGAAAATGCAGTGAAGAATGATCCGGTACAGGCAACGGGGGCAGCAAAGACAACTGAAAATGCAACGGGTTACCAGGATGCAGCAGGTTATCAGAACAACAGCGGCTATCAGGATGCAGCAGGTTATCAGAACAACAGCGGTTATCAGGATGTATCAGGTTATCAGAACAACGGCGGCTATCAGGATGCAGTAGGTTATCAGAATAATAGCGGCTATCAGGATGCAGCAGGTTATCAGAACAACAGTGGTTATCAGAACGTGACCGGTTATCAGAATAACGGGCAGAAACCGGAAATTAATTATGTACCATATCTGGTACTTTCCATTATTTCCACAGTATGCTGCTGTCTTCCGTTCGGTATCGTAGGTATTGTATTTTCAGTGAAGATCAACAGTGCATTGAATGCCGGTAATTATGAAGAAGCAGCTCAGAATGCAAAGATGGCAAAAATATGGACGATTGTATCTTTTGTAGTCGGACTGGTTGTAGGAATTTTATACTTTATTTTTGGAATAATAGTAGGAATTGATAATTATTATTAAGAGGCCGAAATGCAAAGGGTGATAAAATTAAGAAACTGGTTTGCACAAAGCCGGAAAAACCGGATTTTATTTCTGGCAGTGATCGGGTGTATGGCAGGGATTGGAGCAGGCTATCTGTATTTCCACAATCCGTTAAAATATCCGCTGCCATGCCTTTTTCACGTGATCACGGGATTGTACTGTCCGGGATGTGGAGCAGGGAGAGCGAGCTACAATATCCTGCATGGAAATTTTCTGACTGCTTTCTGCTACAATCCGGTCATGGTTTTTCTGCTGCCGTTTCTCGGAATTTATTTTGTGACGGTTGCAGTAGACTGGGCATTGACAGGAAAGAATCATGTGGATAAAAAGATCAATCCTAAAATACTTATAGGGATTTTAGTTTTTCTTCTAATTTTCGGAGTGATCAGGAATCTTCCATTTTATCCGTTCAGGCTGTTAGTGCCGGGAGGACTGGCAGAAGTTCTTATGTAAAATTGAATGAGAAAGATAAAAAGTACTTTGAAGCAATTCAGAGTACTTTTTTTACGTGAAAAAAGCTTTAAGAAAATTCAGCAAAGAAATCCTGTGATCTGAAAAAGAAAGACTGAAAAAGAAATTCTAAGATGTCGGTTGTGAAAATGCAGGGGAGTATGGTATTATATAGGTTGAATGTAAATGACGATACTCAAAAGGCGGATCGTCTGGCTGAAGGAAAGATGGAGGAATGAACAATGATTAACAAACTGGTAGAAAAGATCAAGAAAACCGGAGCACCGATCGTAGTCGGACTTGACCCGATGCTGAGTTATATCCCACAGCATATTTTAGATAAGGCATATGCAGAATACGGAGAGACTCTGGAAGGGGCGGCTGAAGCTGTCTGGCAGTTTAATAAGGAAATTGTAGACAAGACTTATGATCTGATTCCTGCTGTCAAACCTCAGATCGCGATGTATGAGCAGTTTGGTATTCCGGGACTGGAGGCATTTAAGAAGACAGTGGATTACTGCAAGTCAAAAGATCTGGTTATTATCGGAGATGTAAAAAGAGGAGATATCGGGTCAACTTCCGCAGCATATGCGACCGGACATCTTGGAAAGATAAAAGTAGGAAGTAAAGAGTATGTTCCGTTTGGAGAAGATTTCGCAACAGTCAATCCATATCTGGGGTCCGATGGTGTGAATCCGTTTATTGATGTATGTAAGGAAGAAAAGAAAGGACTTTTCATTCTTGTTAAAACTTCCAATCCGTCCAGCGGAGAATTTCAGGACAGACTGATCGACGGAAGACCGCTATATGAGCTGGTTGGAGAGAAAGTTGCCGAGTGGGGAGCTGAGTGTATGGGTGATGAGTACAGCTATATCGGAGCTGTTGTAGGAGCAACCTATCCTGAGATGGGAAAAGTACTCAGAAAGATCATGCCGAAGTCTTATATTTTAGTACCGGGATATGGAGCACAGGGCGGAAAAGGAAAAGACCTGGTTCATTTCTTTAATGAAGACGGACTGGGTGCGATCGTAAATTCTTCCCGTGGAATTATCGCAGCTTATAAGCAGGAAGCTTATGCAAAATTCGGAGCAGAGAATTTTGGCGATGCATCCAGAGCAGCGGTAGAAGCGATGATCGCAGATATCAGCGGGGCACTTGCAGCAAAATAAGTGAAGTTCAGGTAAAAGGAGTACAGTATGGCAAAGCAGAAAGAGAATGCGGTGGTAGCATCTCAGGAGCAGCTGGCAGACGGAATCTACAGCATGTGGATTCAGACGCAGGCAGCAGACACGGCAAAGCCGGGGCAGTTCATTTCCATGTATACGACAGATGGAAGCAAGTTACTGCCACGCCCGATCAGCATTTGTGAGATCGACCGTACGCGGGGAATGCTTCGGGTGGTTTATCGTGTGACAGGAGAAAATACAGGAACGGAGCAGTTTTCAAAGCTGAAATCAGGGGATACGATCCCGGTGATCGGACCGCTTGGGAATGGATTCCCGTACGAAAAAGCAGAAGGAAAGAAAGTCTTCCTGATGGGAGGAGGAATCGGTGTACCACCGATTCTGGAGCTGGCGAAGCAGATGAAGTGTGAAAAGAAGCAGATCCTTGCAGGATACCGGGATGCACAGACTTTTTTGAAAGAGGAGTTTGAGGCAAACGGAGAACTGTATATTTCCACGGAAGACGGAAGTGTCGGAACAAAGGGAAATGTTATGGATGCGATCCGCGAGAATGGACTGAAAGCAGACATGATTTATGCGTGCGGACCAACGCCGATGCTGCGTGCCATTAAGCAGTACGCAGAAGAGCAGGGAATCGAATGTTACATTTCCCTGGAAGAAAGAATGGCGTGTGGAATCGGTGCCTGTCTTGCGTGCGTATGCAAGTCAAAAGAAAAGGATGCCCACAGTAATGTGAATAATAAGCGGATCTGTAAAGACGGTCCGGTATTCCTGGCGACGGAGGTGGAGATCTGATGGATATGAGTGTAAAGATAGCCGGAGTAGAGTGGAAGAATCCGGTGACAGTTGCATCAGGAACATTTGGCTCAGGAGAAGAATTTTCTGAATTTGTTGATCTGAACCGCCTGGGAGCTGTAACGACCAAAGGTGTGGCAAATGTGCCATGGCCGGGAAATCCGACACCGCGTGTGGCAGAAGTTTACGGTGGAATGATGAATGCCATCGGATTGCAGAATCCGGGGATTGACCTGTTCTGCAAAAGGGATATCCCGTATCTGAAGAAGTTTGATACAAAGATCATTGTGAATGTCTGTGGTCATGCACCGGAAGAGTACCTGGAAGTGGTAGAACGACTGGCGGATGAGCCGATCGATATGATGGAGATCAACATTTCCTGCCCAAATGTGAATGCAGGTTTTCTCGCTTTTGGGCAGGATGCAAAGCATGTAGAAGAACTGACCGGACAGATCAAAAAGATTGCGAAGCAGCCGATCATCATGAAGCTGACGCCGAATGTAACGGATATTACTGAGATCGCAAAGGCTGCAGAGGCAGGAGGAGCGGATGCAGTTTCCCTGATCAATACACTGACCGGTATGAAGATCGATATCAACCGGAAGACATTTGCCGTAGCAAATAAAACCGGGGGAGTTTCAGGTCCGATCGTAAAGCCGATCGCAGTCCGTATGGTTTATCAGGTGGCACAGGCGGTCAATATTCCGATCATCGGAATGGGTGGCATTTCCTGTGCGGAGGATGCGATAGAATTTCTGCTTGCAGGAGCAAGTGCGGTGTCGGTCGGAACGGCAAACTTCCATGATCCGGCAGTGACTTTGAAGGTGATCGACGGAATCGAGGCATATATGAAAAAGAATGGCTTTGAGACTGTAAAAGATATGGTTGGAATTGTAAAATAGGAGGACAGGAACGATGGAAGCATACAAGAAAGAATTTATCGAATTTATGGTAGAGAGTGATGTTCTGAAATTCGGAGATTTCACACTGAAAAGCGGAAGAAAATCTCCATTCTTCATGAATGCAGGAGCATATGTGACAGGTTCTCAGTTAAAGAGACTGGGTGAATATTATGCAAAGGCGATCCATGATACATACGGGGATGATTTTGATGTATTATTCGGACCGGCATATAAGGGTATTCCGCTGGGAATCGTTACTGCGATCGCATACAGTGAACTTTACGGAAAAGAAGTCCGTTACTGTTCAGACCGGAAAGAGGAAAAAGATCATGGAGCGGATAAGGGAAGTTTCCTTGGCAGCAAATTAAAAGACGGCGACAGAGTCATCATGATCGAAGATGTTACAACATCCGGTAAGTCCATGGAAGAAACTGTTCCAAAGGTAAAAGGTGCGGCTGATGTAACGATCGTAGGACTGATGGTTTCACTGAACCGTATGGAAGTCGGTAAAGGCGGCGAAAAGTGTGCGTTGGATGAAATAAAAGAACTTTACGGATTTGATACAGCGGCGATCGTTACAATGGAAGAGGTCGTAGAGTGTCTGTATAATAAAGAGTGCAACGGCAAAGTTATCATTGATGATACATTAAAAGCGGCGATCGACGCATATTATGAAAAGTATGGAGTAAAATAAGGAGGCACATTTTATGGAAAAGGCATATCGTACAATGAAGAACAGTGGCGCAGGCAGTATTGTAATTGGAATTATCATCCTTGTGACAGGTGTGGCTGCGGGAGTCATTTCCATTGTGAATGGTGCAAGTCTGTTAAAAAATAAGAACGAGATTACATTTTAAAAGGGCAGTCCCCTCCCGGGAAAAGGAGGGGGCTTTTTATGAAGGTGCAGGATTTTGACGAATAAAGAAGCAAAGAGAGTCAGGACGCTGGGAAAGGTTCTGTTTATTTTATATATATTTTTTCTGGTATACTTCCTTTTTTTATCGGACTGGTATGGCAGAGAAGGCGTGATGGAAGATTATCATTATAATTTGGTTTTGTTCAGGGAAATTAAACGGTTTATTCTTTACCGCAATCAGTTGGGAACATTTGCGGTATTTTCTAATCTGTTTGGAAATATACTTATTTTTATGCCTTATGGCTACTTTCTTACAATGGCGGGGAAAAGAAAAAGTTTCTTTAGAACGTTATTTTACAGTATGGGTCTGAGCCTGGGGGTAGAAGTGATGCAGTTGCTTACAAAAGTTGGAAGTTTTGATGTAGATGATATCCTGCTCAATACTGTTGGCGGAGTACTGGGATTCCTCATCTATATGACAGGAGATCTGATAAGGAGAAGACATGTTCGGAATAGGAAAAAGTGAAGAAGAACGTCGCAGAGAAAAAGAACGAAAGAAACGCGGGATGAGAAAGTATGGACAGTCCTACCTGAAGCCATCGCGGAGAGGAAGTATTTCCTGCTGGTGTACCGGAGGTTCACTGGTGATTCTGGCAGGATGTATTTTATATGCATTCCTTTCCAGGGGGAAAGCGGCAGGGATTGTGGGAGGACTTTCAGTAGTATCCTTTGTGATTGATATATATGGAATGTACTGTGCAGTACAGGGATTTTTAGAAAGAGACAGACGGTATTTAAATTGTAAGATCGGACTTGGTGTTGGTGTTATCACGCTGATCTTATTTATGGCAATCTTGGTAGGAGGTCTTGGATAGATGAGTTTATCAGAAATTCAGAAAGAAAGAAATGAACAGTGCCGGGAAAGGCATGAACTGGCGGTCAACCGGATCCGGTCTATGGTGACGGAAGAGACGGTCGAGAAGGCATACGTGGGATATTTTCAGGACGTGGCATTATTTTTACTGGAGCTGGAGAATACAAGACGGAAAGTAGCTTCAGGAGAATGGGGAAACTACACGCTGGAGCAGATGCGTAGCTTAAATGAAATACTTTACAGTGACATTCTGGATAAAAATTATGAACGAAGTTATGCAAATCCGGAATATGCAGTGAGCAGTTTTGGAACAGAAATGGGACAACTGCTCAGTTTACTTTATGCAGAATTGCGGGGCGGCATCCATTATGCGTTTGAAGAGAAGACAGACTATCTGACCATTCTGTATGAGTTATTTATCGAGGTGTATAACTGTTTTGAGAATGCTGCACTGGAGGAAGCATCGGAACAGAGGACAGCAGATGAAAAAGAAAGCGGAGCAGCCGGGGCAGAGAAGCAGATTCCATCCGCAGAACAGATCCGGGAGATCTTATACTGGTATGCCAGTGATTACTGCGATGTATTTCTTGCAGACCGGATTCTGGAGCAGATCGATCCGTCCTTTTCTTTTGCGGCAGATCTGATCGAGACGGCGGACCTTGATTCGGATGAATATTTATACCGTTTTGGCGAGTACATTTCCAAAAATGAACTGGGAACAGCACATCATCTGAGAAATCTTCCGCAGGAGACTTTACAGAAGATGGCAGATGTCTATACAGAAGGTTACCGGATCGGATTTATTAATACCGGAAAGGATCTGTCAAAAAAGAAGGTCGTAAATATCCGCTACAGCCTTGGATTTGAAAAAGTGGTTCGTCTGGCAATCGAAAATTTTAAGAAGATGGGACTGAAGCCGGTGATTTACCGTGCCGCTGCCAGTGTGATCACAAAGAGAGAGCATCATAAGATCGGGTATTATGGCTGTATCGCGAACCAGCAGTACGAGTATGACCACCGGCAGGATCAGGCATTATTTATGGATAAGCGGTATATTGAGCGGAAACTGGAAGTGATGAAGACCGTCTACGAACAGAACCGGGAACTGGCAGCAGGATTTGCAGGTCCGGCAGTCATGGAGATTTTTGGAGAGACGCCGTTTTCACCGGAAGCGAAAGCCTCTGCCCCGGCTTATTCGGAGGCACAGAGAAGTCTTGCACTTCTTTATGACAGCCGTTCCGGGCAACTGACGAATGAATATATCAAAGGAGATGAACGCAGTTTTACGATCATCGCATATCCCGTTCCTGAGATCGGTTCAGACTATGCAGAGATTTTCGACGAAGTGATCCGCATTAATACACTGGATGCGAAACTGTATGAGCAGGTGCAGCAGACCATGATCGATGCCCTGGATCAGGGAGTCTATGTCAGGGTCAAAGGAAAAGGAAAGAATCAGACCGATATGCATGTAGAACTGTACCGGCTGAAAGACCCGGCAAAAGAGACGATCTTTGAAAATTGCGTGGCAGATGTCAACATTCCGGTAGGGGAGGTATTCACATCACCGGTACTGAACGGGACAAACGGAGTCCTGAATGTCAGCAAAGTTTATTTAGATGGTTTACAGTACCGCAATCTGAAACTTACGTTCAAGGATGGAAAAATCACAGATTATACGTGTGACAACTTCTCAGACGAGGCCGAGAACCGGAAATATATTTATGATAATGTACTGAAAAATCATGAGACTCTTCCTCTGGGAGAGTTCGCCATCGGAACGAATACGACTGCCTATGTGGTGGCAAGAAAATATGGCATCGAAGATAAGATGCCGATCCTGATCGCAGAGAAGACAGGACCTCATTTTGCAGTGGGAGATACGTGCTATTCCTGGAGTGAGGAAATCCGTGTATACAATCCAAATGGAAAGGAAATCGTTGCGAAAGACAATTCCTGCTCGCTTCTGCGAAAGGAAGATGTATCCAAAGCATACTTCAACTGTCATACAGATATAACCATACCTTATGAAGAGTTAGAAGAAATAAGTGTAGTGACAAAAGACGGCACAGACATTATACTATTAAGAGACGGAAGATTTGTATTACCTGGCACGGAAGTGCTGAATGAACCATTAGAAAAGGATACAGACCACTGAAGGAGGAAATGAAATGCCAAAAGTAGGAATTGTCATGGGCAGCGACTCAGATCTGAAAGTAATGAGCAAGGCAGCGGCAACGTTGGAAAAGTTCGGAATTGATTATGAGATGACGATTATTTCAGCACACCGTATGCCGGATGTATTTTTTGACTGGGCAAAGGCAGCCGAAGGAAAAGGAATCAAAGTGATCATCGCAGGTGCAGGAATGGCAGCTCATCTGCCGGGAATGTGTGCGGCGTTGTTCCCGATGCCGGTCATCGGAATCCCGATGTCAGGAAAAAATCTTGAGGGGATGGATGCACTTTATTCTATCGTTCAGATGCCACCTGGAATCCCGGTTGCAACAGTTGCCATCGACGGAGGAATGAATGCGGCAATTCTTGCAGCAAAGATGCTTGCAATGTCAGATCCGGAACTTCTTGAGAAATTAAAAGCGTACTCTGCTGAGATGAAAGAGACGGTTCAGGCGAAGGCAGACCGGCTTGCAAAAGTAGGTTATGAAGAATATCTGAAAGAGAAATAAGGAGATAAAATTATGGATTATAAGACATCAGGTGTTGATATCGAGGCAGGATACAGATCAGTGGAACTGATGAAAAAATATGTAAAAGAGACGATGAGACCGGAAGTTCTCGGAGGACTCGGCGGATTTTCAGGTGCATTTTCACTTGCAAAGATCAAGGAGATGGAAGAGCCGGTTCTGCTCTCAGGAACAGACGGTTGTGGAACCAAGGTAAAGCTTGCAATGGTGATGGACAAGCATGATACGATCGGTATTGATGCGGTTGCCATGTGCGTGAACGATATTGCATGTGCAGGCGGTGAGCCACTGTTCTTCCTGGATTATATTGCATGCGGAAAGAATTATCCTGAGAAGATCGCATCCATCGTGAAAGGTGTGGCAGAGGGATGTAAGCAGTCGGATGCAGCACTGATCGGTGGAGAGACTGCAGAGCATCCGGGACTGATGCCGGAGGATGAGT
>ERZ837910.1115-NODE-1115-length-39344-cov-6.667108_pt1 | contig 39344 bp, 38 predicted proteins | sample MGYA00519940_ERZ837910 | MGnify/ENA primary metagenome ERZ837910 (study PRJEB31850, sample SAMEA3708825) | human gut metagenome | biome: human gut; feature: human-associated habitat; material: faeces | place: China | collected 2014 ... | reverse complement strand
TATAGAAAAATATAAAAGTAAAATAATATAAACAATCATAACTAAGGTTGAAGATTCTATATCATTACTAGCATCAGCACAGTAGAATTTACCGTTATTCCCTAATCCTTAATATATACTAAATCCCCTATTGACTTAGTCAGTGGGGGATTGACTTTTGTGTAGAAAAATAAATAAATTACTTGAATTAATGAATTTATATATGTTATGATGGTAACATATTGTATTAAGGGGCAACTTTATGGGTGATAAAATAATAAAAAGTAGGCAAAGTAATTATGATTTGTTAAGAATAATATCTACTTTTGCTGTTGTATTAATACATGTAAACGCAAATGTTGCTGATAGCAATAATATATCATTTGTTGGATTTAATTTTTGCAGTTTAATTAATATTATTACCAGATTCAGTGTTCCTTGTTTTGTTATGCTATCCGGTGCGTTTATTTTAAGCAATGAAAGAAATGCAGATTATAAACGTTTTTATGCTAAGTCTTTTTACAAGATAGGAATACCACTTGTTATTATTTTAATTTTATCATTCCTAATTGCAGAGATGAAAGCAATAATAGGTGGAAGAGATTTATTGAATCCGGTGTTTGAATTATTAAGTGGTAATCTTAATAATTGCTGGTTTATGTTTATGCTTGTTGGATTATATTTTCTTGTACCTATAATTATAAGAATAAAAAAGTCTATAAGCAATAGATCATACATAATTGGTTCTTTTGTATGGCTTTTTGTTGCGATGATTTCACAATTAACTTCTACATATTCTGTATCATGGGCTTTTGGCATTATTTTTTCTTTTGTAGGTTATTTCTTGGTAGGCAATGTAATCTATGAAAATATGTCTAGAATAAAATTTAAGGGATTGTATTTTATTTTTGCTATTATTAGTTATGTATTGTTATTTGTGTATAGAGGTATAACAGGTTTTTTAAGATTTAGTATAGATGCATATAGTAATTGGTTTTCACCATTAATTATAATTGCATCAATATGCGTATTTATTGCATTTAGTAGTATAAAAATAAAGATTAATTTAGGAAAATTATCCGGATATACATATGTAATATATCTTTTACATACAAATGTATATATAGTTTTATATGTACTAACTAGAAGAATGTTCCCTAGTTTAATCGAACACTACATATTATGTCTTATTGTTATTGCTATGTTAACTTTTATTATTTCTTGTATAGGTGCTATGATTTATGATTTATTATGGTCATTGCTTGAAAAGAAATTTAATATAAAAGAGAAATGGAATAACTTAATTTATAGGAATAAATAAAATATATTATAGCTCTTAACTGATGTTAGGGGCTATTTTTTATAGTTTTTAATAATGAGTTGTAAAGTTGGTGCAAACTGAAATTATACTGCATATTAATATAATTAACAGTAATATTTAGCTTATTCTAACAATTAATTTTAAAAACAATAAAATTAGTGTGCGAAATTAAAGAATAATATACACATAAATCGTTATACAGTATAACGAATTGTTATACTGTGTTGATATTAGAGGTATTGTGTGATATAATAACTTCGTATTGCTATGTGTTATTGTATGTTTTATTGAGATTTTAATGTTTGTGGGTGAATTTATGAAGGGTAGAGAAAATTCATTTTACAATAGATTTGTAAAGCGTGTGATTGATATAATTTGTTCTTTTATGGCTATTGTATTTTTGTCAATTATATATTTACCGTTTTGTGTTGTAATTAAGTGTACAAGTAAAGGACCAATTTTCTTTAAGCAAAAGAGAGTCGGTAAGGATAAAAAGTATTTTAATATTTTAAAATTCCGTACAATGAGGGTTGATACTCCAAAGGATTGTCCAACACACTTATTGAAAAATCCGAATCAATACATAACTAAAGTTGGCAAATTCTTAAGAAAAACCAGTCTTGATGAACTTCCTCAGATTTTTAATATATTTAAAGGAGATATGTCTGTTATAGGTCCAAGACCTGCTTTATGGAATCAAGATGACCTTATTGCTGAAAGAGATGAATATAATATTAATTCTTTAAAACCGGGGCTTACCGGTTGGGCACAGATTAATGGTAGGGATGAATTGTCGATTCCTATTAAGGTACAGATGGATAAGGTTTATTACGATAAATTAAGTTTTTGGTTTGATGTTAAATGTCTGTTTATGACAGTTGTCAGTGTATTTAAGCATAACGGTGTTGTAGAGGGTGGCACAGGTCAAATGACCCAAAAAGAAATTAATGAAAAGGTAGAGGAAACAACAACTGTATGAAAATATTAATCCTTGCTAATCATTATTTAACATTGAGAGTTTTTCGTAGAGAACTAATACAGAAGTTGTCTGAGTCCCATGAGGTTATTATTTCTTTACCTGAAGACATTAAGGAATATATGGATGAATTGCGTTCCTTTGGTTCAAGACTTGTTTATGTAAAAAATATGGACAGAAGAGCAATCAATCCTATTGAAGACTTGAAACTTATTAGTGAATATAAAAAACTGCTGAAAGAAGAAAAACCCGATAAGGTTATTACATATACAATTAAGTGTAACATTTATGGTGCATGGGCTTGTAAATCTCAGAAAATTCCTTGTTATTGTAATGTAACCGGACTAGGTTCGGCATTTAATAACGGTGGATTACTAAGGTTTGTAACCTCAAAAATGTACAAGTATTCTATGAATAAAGCTGAGAAAGTATTTTTTGAGAATAAAGGTAATGAACAGACTGTTCTTGATATGAAGTTGTTTAAGCCTAGTCAGACCTATGTATTCAATGGTGCCGGTGTAAATCTTGAGAAATTTGCCTTTACACCTTATCCGAATGATGTAGATAAGATAACTTTTTTATTCTTTGCACGAATTATGAAAGAAAAAGGTGTAGATGAATTATTTTATGCCATTGAAAAATTAAGCAAAGAATATAACAATCTTCAGTTTAATTTTATTGGAATTTATGAAGATGAATATGAAGAAAAGGTAAAAGAACTTCAGTCCAAGGGTTTAATAAAGTATTTTGGTTTCCAAAAAGATGTTGTGCCTTTTATTCAAGAGTCAAATTGTGTGGTACTACCCAGCTATCACGAAGGAATGGCAAATACTTTGCTGGAAAGTGCATCAGTTGGTAGACCTATTATCACAAGTGATATTCATGGTTGTAAAGAGGCAGTTGTGGATAAGAAAAGTGGCTATCTTGTAAAAGTACAGGATAAAGAAGATTTGTATTTAAAAATGAAAGAATTTATAAATCTTCCTTATGAACAAAAAGTTGAAATGGGTAAACTTGCCCGTAAGCATATGGAAGATAATTTTGATAAAAATGATGTTGTCAATGAGACGATAAGTGTTATTGGTTTGTAGGTGTGTTAGTATGGTGAGAGTTTTACATGTGGTTACGTATATGGGTCGTGGTGGGCTTGAAACTATGTTAATGAACTACTATAGAAATATTGATAGAAGCAAAGTACAATTCGATTTTTTATGTCACAGGAATTTTGAGACAGATTATGATTCGGAGATATTATCTTTAGGTGGAAGAATATACAGGCTTCCTAATCTTAATCCTTTTAGCAAAACATATCTTAATGCATTAGAGTCATTTTTTGCTCAACATAAAGAATATAAAATTGTACATTCTCATATTGATTGTATGTCTGCTGTACCATTAAAATATGCGAAAAAATACGCTGTACCTGTAACAATAGCACATTCTCATAATAGTAACCAACCAAAAGATAAGAACTATCCACTTAAGATTATATATAAGAGAAGTATTTATAAATATGCAGATTATCTGTTTGCTTGTTCTAAAAACTCAGGAGTATGGATGTTTGGCAAAAAGTTTAGCAATGATATTCATGTTATGAATAATGCTATAGATACAAAACAATATATTTATAATGAGCAAATAGCTAAGTCTGTAAGAGAAAAGTATAATCTGGGTAACGATTTTGTTGTTGGTCATGTAGGAAGATTCAATACACAAAAAAATCATACTTACCTAATTGATATTTTTAATGAGTTATTAAAAATAGATCCTTCAGCTAAACTAGTATTAGTTGGGGATGGCGATTTAAAGAAAAGCATAAAGAAAAAAATTGACGATTTGAATATATCAGATTCAGTTGTTTTTACAGGTATTGTTCCTAATGTTAATGAAATTGCACAGTGTTTTGATGTTTTCTGTTTTCCTTCTTTGTTTGAAGGTTTGTCTGTAGCAATGGTGGAAATACAAGCTACCGGTGTGAAATCTGTTATTTCTGATACTATTTCTAAAGAGTGTATTATTACTGATAATGTAGAAATGTTGCCTATTGACGCAAACCCTAAAATTTGGGCAGATAAACTTATTACCTTTAAGGGTGCTTATAGTAAGAAAAATATGCTTGATAGTGTGGAAAAAGCAAACTTTGATATTAAAAAAAATGCTATGTGGCTTCAGGAGTTTTATTTGAATGAGTACAATAAACATTGAAAAGCCGTTAATTACGGTTTTTACACCTTTATATAATCGAATAAATACGTTAAAAAGAACATATGAAAGTATGTGCAGACAAACAAGCAAAAATTTTGTTTGGATGATTATTGATGATGGTTCTACCGACAATCCTTATGATACTATTAAAGAGTGGTTGAAAAAAGATAATGAATTTGAAATAAAGTATATACATAAGGAAAATGGTGGAATGCATACAGCACATAATGCTGCATATGAAAATATAGATACAGAGTTAAATGTTTGTATTGATTCTGATGACTATATGCCAGATAATGCAGTAGAATTGATTGAATTGTGTTGGAATGAAAACAGAAATAAAGGATATGCAGGTATTATTGCACTGGATTATGCAGACTCAACTAAGAGAGTAATTGGTAAAAATTTACCTGATAAAGATAGTACAACTTTAATGGGATACTATAATAACGGTGGATTTGGTGATAAAAAGTTAATTTACAGAACTGATATAATTAAACAAATACCACCTTACCCTGTTTTTGATAATGAAAAGTATGTTGCTTTGGCATATAAATATCATTTAATAGATGAAAAATATGAAATGAAGATACTTAATAAGTGCGTTTGTATTGTTGACTATCAAATGGATGGTTCAAGTACAAATATGTATAGGCAATATATCAATAATCCAAAAGGATTTGCTTTTTGGAGAAAAGAACAAATGAAACATAGTATTAATATAAAGCAGAAATTTAAGGCTTGTATTCATTATGTTTCAAGTTCATTGATTGCTAAAAATAAGAATTTTATCAAGGAATCACCGGAAAAGTTTTTAACAGTATTAAGTGTGCCATTTGGTTGGTGCTTAAAATGTTTAGTGCTTAAAAAATCTAAAGATTCCTATATGAAAGTAGAAGGAATTAAGTAAATGAGTGTTTTTGTTTTAACTACTTTACTTGTATATCTAATTTTTGCATTAGGAAAAAGAAAAACAGTAACCTCTGAAGGTATTACAGTTAATACGGAAATAGAGATAAATAGAGATACCCAAACGTTTTTCTTTGTTTTAGGCACTGTAATTCTTGCATATGTAACAGGACAGAGATTTGCGTATGGCGATACGTATGCTTATATGGAATCGTTTAGTGAATCAACTGTAACAGTGTCTGAAGTGTTATCAAATTTTAAGCTTGGTGAAGAACAATTATTTCTTTTAATAAAAGCTTTTATAAAACAGTACATATCAACTGAACCAAGAGTATTTATTGAAATTGTTTCATTCATAACTATAGTTCCTATACTGTATTTTTATTTTAATTATACTGGCGATTTAAAATTTGCATTTTTGTTATTTGTATTATCCGGTTGTTGGGAACATTCCATGAATGGTTTAAGACAATACTTGGCTTGTGCAATAATGCTTATGGCTCTCTCTTTGTTATATAAAAGGAAATGGTATTTATATATTCCTATAGTTATTCTTGCAGCCCAGATTCACACTTCGGCATATATTTTTATAGTTGTGTATTTTATAGCGAATAAACCTGCTTGGGGAAAATTTACAAAAATTATGTTGGTTATAGGTTTATTCCTTCTTGTTACATATCCGATAACAGGTTCATTTATGAATAATCTTTTTGTTGAAAGTACGGACTACGGCTCGAAATACAATATAGTTGAGTTTAGTAACAATATTAATATGTTTAGATTGGCGGTAATGTCTGTACCTGTTGTGGTTTCTTTCATCAATAGAAAAAATATGATAGGTAAATATAAATACTATGATATTGTATTTAATATGTCTTTACTATGTGCAATGTGTACGTTAATTGGACTATTCTCAGCAGTATATGCACGACTGAATTTATATTTTGAAGTTTTTAATGTAATACTTTTGGTATGGAATATTGATGATATGATAAAACAGGAAAGGTATAAGTGGATAAAGTATGCTTGCATTGTTTGTTTTGCTGCGTATTTTATTTATCAAATGGTGTTTACATATCATTTGAATTGGTATGAAAAATTTTTATTCTTTTGTGATAGTTGGTACGAGTATTCATGGATATAAAGAAAATAAAGGTTCTGTTTTTGATACCTAATTTAGCACATGGTGGTGCTGAAAAGGTACTTGTGAATTTAGCCAATAATATCAACAAAGAAAAATTTGATGTGACAATTCAAACTTTATTTGATGTTGGTGTTAATAGGCAATATTTAAATAAAGATGTTCACTATATTGGTGGATTTAAAAGAATGCCTAGAGGCAATTCTCATATAATGAAGTTGTTTTCACCACAAAAATTATATTCATATTTGATAAAAGATAAATATGATATTATAGTTTCTTATCTGGAAGGACCTACTGCAAGAATAGTAAGTGGTTGTACTAATCCTGACACTAAACTTGTTAGTTGGATACATATTGAACAGCATAATGAAAGGGTAGCTTCCGGTAGCTTTAAAAATTATAATGAGGCACTAAAATGCTATTCTAAATTTGACAAAACAATTTGTGTATCTAGAACAGTTAAAGAAGATTTTCAAAGCATATTTGATTTGAAAAATCCGGTTGAGGTTTTATACAATACCAATGAATCTAACTTGATTGTTAAAAAAGCCAATGATAAAATTGCTGATTTAACTTTTGATAAAGATGTATATAATCTTGTTTCTGTTGCAAAAATTGTACCGTCAAAGGGCTATGACAGACTTATGAAAATACATAAAAAGCTACTAGATGACGGTATAAAGAATCACGTATATATTCTTGGCATTGGCGAAGAACAAGAAAAATATGAAAAATATCTAAAAGATAATCATTTGGAAGATACATTTATCTTCTTAGGTTTTAGAGATAATCCATACAAGTATGTGAAAAATGCCGATTTGTATGTGTGTTCTTCCCGACGAGAGGGCTTCAGTACAGCAGTAACAGAGGCTTTGATTGTTGGAACACCTGTTGTAAGTACAAATTGCAGTGGTGCATATGAGTTGCTAGGTGACAACAATGAATATGGCATTGTTACTGAAAATGATGAAAATGCACTCTATGATGGTATTAAGAAAATTCTAACTGAAAATGGCTTATTAGAACATTATGCTAAACAAGCTAAAATTAGAGGACAAAGATTTAGTACAGAAAAAACTGTAAAAGCAGTTGAAGATATGTTAAATAATTTATAATTATAGAAAGATAATAAGATGGTATACGGTTTTTATTTTAGATTTTATAAAAAAATTCATAATGAATTATTTTGCAGTATACTTGCGAAAATAGCTTATTTTCTTTATTGTGTGTTTTTTGGGGTTAAAAAAATAAAGAGAAAAAAGACAAAGAAAATAATGAATGTTTCTAAGGCAAAAGAAATTGTTAATGGTGTTTATCCTAGGTTAGACAGTAAACCTGTTTATGACAATAAAGCTATCGACAGTTCAGTTGACCTTTCTATTGTTGTTCCTGTATATAATTATGTAGAGATAATTAAGGCTAATATTGATGCAATATTAAATCAGAAAACTAGGTATAATTATGAATTAATTATAGTTGATGATGGTTCAACTGATGGTGCAGGTGAAGTTATCAACCAGTATGAAAATAATTCTAAAGTTAAACTGATATATCAAAAGAATGCAGGTATTGGAGCAGCTAGAAATACCGGTATTAATAATGCAGTCGGTAAATATATTATGTTTGTTGATTGTGATGATATTGTACATGATGATATTGTAGAAACTTTGCTTAATAAAGCATATAGTAATGACTATGATATGGTTATGTGTGCACACGATCTATCAAAAGAAAAAAATGGTCAAATATTTGATATTATTCCTAATATATATCCAAAATATAATTTGATGGGTTATAAAAATGGAGATAAGATAATGAATTTGGCCGGTCTTCCTTGGTGTAAAGTTTATAAAAGAGAATTGTGGAATAATGTAAGATTTTTCCCGGGATATTGGTATGAGGATACAATTATTCAATTTTTGATTTTTACACAATGTAAGAATTATACTTATATTCCTAAAATCGAGTATGAATATAAATGGTATGAAAAGAATTTTTCTCATGTACAAGGCAATTCAACAAATATCAAAACTATTGATTCATATTGGATTTTAGTTGAAATTCTTGAACAATATAAAAAAAGTGGTTTGCCTATAAATGAACAACTTTATACTTTAGTATTAAGACATATTAGTACATATTATTTTGGAAGTATAAATGGTTTAAGTGAAGATATTATAGATGCGTTGTTCGTTTTAGCAAAAGAGCTATTTATAGAGTATAAACCAAATTATAAGGTTAAGTTACCCTATATGCTAAGACAAGTTGAAAAGGCTTTTGATAATAATGATATTGAACTTTGGAAATTAGCAAGTTGTTATCAGTAAGAGGTAATGTTTATGTTAAAAATGTTATTTAGAAAAATTGCAAACATATTTCGAAAAATATTTATAAATATGAAATGTAAAAAAGTAAAGATAGGTTCGAATTTAATGTTAAGTACAGGAACTGAAGTAAGTGTAAATAAAAATGCAGATTTGTGTTTAGGCGACAATATTTATTCTGATGGTACTTGTAGAATAATTGTAAGTAATGGTGCATATTTAAAAATTGGTAATGATTGTTATTTTAATATGAATGTATTTATAGGTTCAAATAACGAAATTAATATAGGCAATCATTGTATTTTTGGACCTGGCGTTGTTGTAACGGATAATGATCATAAATTTAATAAGAACAGTGGAATTTCTTGTAATCAGTATAATAATGGTACTATTTCTATAGGGAATGAGTGTTGGTTTGGCGCAAATTCAGTAATTTTAAAAAATACTCATATTGGTGATGGTTGTGTTATAGGTGCTGGTTGTATCATAAAGGGAGAGATCCCTTCTAATTCCATTATTACAAATAATCAAAATTTACATATACATCAGATTGAGGATAAATAAATTGAACGAAAAGATTAGTATAATAATTACTGCTTACAATGCAAGTAAATATATTACCAGAACTTTAGATAGCATATGTAATCAAACTTATAAAAATCTGGAGATAATTGTTGTTGATGATGGTTCTAGCGATAATACATTAGAAATTTGTAAAAAGCAATCAGAAAAAGATAATAGGATTAAAGTTTTTCATAAGAAAAACCAAGGTGTTACCTTAGCCAGAGATATGGGTATATCTATGGCAACAGGAGAATTAATTGGCTTTGTTGATGCTGATGATACAATAGACCGGGAAATGTATGAGTGTTTATATAATAATCTTGTTAAGTATGATGCAGATATTTCTCATTGTGGATATAAAACTATTAAGGAAAATGGGGAAGAGAACTTATTTCACGGAACAGGAAAATTAATTATTCAATCAAATACTGATGGAATTATTGATTTAATAAAAGGCGAAATTATTGAACCTAGCTTATGCATTAAATTGTTTAGAAAAGAACTTTTTGATAATCTTGATTATGATAAAACAATGAGAATAAATGAAGATTATGTTATGAATTTATTGCTTTTTAAAAAATCAAGAAAAAGTGTATTTGTTGATGAACCTTATTATCATTACTATCAAAATGAAAACTCAGGTTCTTCTAAAAATACAGAAGAATATTTTTATAGGGACATTTTAAAGGCTGCTGATATTACATTAAATTTGTTTAAATATGATGATAATATACATTATTATGCAGAAAAAAGATGGTTTAAAACATATAGTAGTATGTATAAAAATCAACATTCTTGTAATTTTAAAAAAGTAAAATTTGACCTAAAATCTTTACTATATAATGTAAGAAATAAGATTTTAGATAATTTTACGATGTTTAAAAATAACCCTTTATTTAATTTTTCAGATAAATTTATCTTATATTTGATGAAATTTTGTCCTAAACTATTAGTTATTATTGATAGTTTAAGATAGTATTTTACATATAGCATTTACGGAGAAATTATGGATTCATTAATTAGCGTTATAGTACCGATTTATAATGTAGAAGATTACCTTGAAAGATGTGTAGATAGCATTATAAATCAAACATATAAAAATTTAGAAATTATTTTAGTTGATGACGGTTCACCGGATAATTGTCCACAAATGTGTGATGATTATGCTAAAAAAGATAGTAGAATTAAGGTTGTACATAAAAAGAATGGTGGACTTTCCGATGCCAGAAATGCCGGTATGAAGGTTGCTACCGGCGAGTATGTTAGTTTTATTGACAGTGATGACTATGTTTCACTAGATTTCTATGAAACACTGTTACAAGCTATGATTGATAATAATAGTGATATTGTTGAATGTAGTGTTGTGAAGTTTTATGAAAATGGAAAATTTGATGAATATAGTGATGATCAAATGATTAAAAATTTTAATACTGTAGATGGATTAGAAGGATTGATAAATGAAAATTCTTTTCACCAATATGTTTGGAACAAACTATATAAATCAAGTATAGCATTAGATATACCATACGAAGTTAGCAAACTAAATGAAGATGATTTTTGGACTTATCAAATTTTTGGCAGAGCAAAAAGAGTTACTAGATTAAACAGAACATTATACTATTATTTCCAGAGAAGTAGTAGTATAATGGGTAATGGCTATAATATTAGAAGACTTGATGAAATAGAAGGAAAAGCTAATAGACAGAAATATATAGAAAAATATTTCCCTTCTTTAGTTGTTCAATCAAAATTAAATTTGTATGCTACTTGTATTTTTTCTTATCAATCAGTTTTAAAATATATGAATGGTGAAGATAAGAAGAAAGCCTCCAAAATAATTACAAAGTATAGAAAACAATGTGAACCATCATTTAGTGAAATAAGTAGTATTAAAAATAGTTCAAAGAAATATTATTATCTTTCGAAACTTAATTTTTATTTATGTTGTAAGATGAAAGCAATACTGAATATTGGATTTTAGGAAGGTGTTGTTAATGAAATTTGCTATAAGAGATGATGATACATCATATTTTACAAAACCTCAAGAACTTGAAAAAGCCTTTGGTGATTTAACTGGTATCCCTGTATCTTTATCTGTTATACCAAATGCTAAGAGTAACCATGGAAATGTTTTTCCTTATGGAAAAGATCCTTTTGACAGAGAATATGGCAATGTTGGTGATAACTTAGAATTAGTTTCATACATAAATAAGGGTATTGCTAAAGGTAAATATGAAATTTTGATGCATGGAATTCACCATGAATATTATAGAATAGATAATGATTGGATTCCTGAAATGATGAATATAGATTATAGTGAAGCTGTTACATTGATTAAAAAGTACCGTAAGTATCTTGAAGAAACATTTAACACAAAGATAAACACATTTGTAGCACCTAGTAATATGATGAACAAATTTATCTTTAGAGCACTTGATAAAATTGGTATGAACACTATGTCTGTATTGTCAAAGAAATTTGATAGAGATATTTCTATTCATTATTTAAAGTATTATATTAAAAGAAATATCAATAAAGCGACTAAACAATTTGATGCAATAGGCGTAATGAAGTATAAAAATCACAAAGAGTTATATATGTATATTTTTAAAGATTTTGAAAGTGCTTGGAAAAAATACAATCTATGTAAGAAATACAATTTACCATTTGTTTTTTATACACATTATTGGGAACTTAATTCAGAACCAAAACTAAAAAGCGATTTATGTAAACTAATTGAAATGATGATAGCAGATGGAGCGAAACCTTCGCTTGTTAATGAGTGTTATAAATGATTTTGAGTTTAATTATAAGGTAAGGACATTATATGAATAAAGAAAGTAGTATATATAAGAGTATAAGAAATGTGTATTATGGGATAAAGAATTTTCCGTCTAATACAAAATTAGTTATTGATACTCATTCAATAAAGAAATTTAAGAATATTCATAAGGGCGAAACCTGTTTTATAATTGGTAATGGACCAAGTATGAGGTTTTCCGATTTGGATAGAATAAATGAATTAAAGGTAAAATCTTTTGCTTGTAATAAGATTTTTCTTGGATTTAATGAAACAAAATGGAGACCTGATTATTTCTTTGTTTCTGACAGTAAAATATTAAAAGATATTCATATTGATGAGGTTGGCCTACCATACAAAAAAATGTTTTTTCCTAGAAGTCAGAAAGCTCACTTTAAAAAGGGAAATTTTTATAATGAATTACAGCATGACTGGCTTAATGATAGTTTATTTTCTTTTGATGCCCATACAGGTGTTTATGCTTATGGTACAATAATCACAGAAATGTTGCAGTTTGCTTATTATATGGGCTTTTCAAAAGTGTATATAATAGGTGTTGACTTTAGCTACAATATGCAAAGTGTTGATAAAAAGGATCAAACTTTTGTTAGTGGTGGTAATAATTATTTTATCAAGGACTATGAAAAAGAAGGTGCTGTTTTAAATCTTTCCAGTCCTGAGGCTAATATTAACGGTTTTAAGGCAGCAAAAAAAGGTTTTGAGTCAAAGGGTAGAGAGATTTATAATGCCACTCGTGGTGGAAAATTAGAAGTGTTTGTTAGAAAAAATTTAGATGAAGTATTTAAAGAAATAGAGGATAGTAAAAAATGAAAACAGTAGCATTTATTCCGATAAAAATGAATAATGAGAGAACACCGGGTAAAAATACTAAGCGTTTTTATAATGGAAAGTGTATTCTTGAGATTATTCAGGAAACACTTATGGAAGTTAAAGGATTAGATGAAGTCTATGTATTTTGTAGCAATGATGCTATTAAAGAATATATAATTGACGGTGTTAAATTCTTAAAAAGACCTGAATTTTTAGATACAAAAACAGCTACTCCTAATGATATTATCAATGAATTTATGAAGTTGGTAGATGCTGATATATATATGGTTTCCCATGCAACTTCACCATTTGTTTCTGTAGAGCACTTTGAAGAATGTATCAATGCAGTTGTGTCCGGTGAATACGACTCATCATTTACAGCAGAAAAAATTCAAAAGCTATTATGGACAAAGAAGAATACACCATTTAACTTTGATCCGGAAAATGTACCTAGAACACAAGATCTTGAGCCTATATTTGATGAAGTATCTGCTGCATATGTGTTTGCTAAAGAAACATTTTTAAAGTATAATAGAAGAATAGGCATTAACCCACATCTTACTATTGTTTCAGGTGTGGAATGTGTGGATATAGATTATCCTGAAGATTTACAGATAGCTGAAGCTGTCTATAAAGAAATTATTAACAAGGAACAGTGATATAAATGAGTAATCATCATGCAAAACTATTGGATTGTACATTGAGAGATGGAGCATATTTAATAGACAAGAAGTTTGGAAATGATACAATCAACGGTATGATTCATGGATTGTTAGAGGCGAATATTGATATTATTGAAATGGGCTTTTTACAGAATGAAGGCTTCGGAGAAGGCAAAACTGTTTATTTAAACGGTGCTGATGCTGAGAAATTTGTACCGAAAGATAAGCAAGGAACTTTATTTACTGTTTTAGCAGACTATAGTAGATATTCTGTAAGCAATCTTGACCGATATACCGGTAAGTCTTTTGATGCTGTTCGTGCATGTTTCTTCAAAAAAGAAAGAAAAGATGTAATTGATTTTTGTAAAACTATTAAGGAAAAAGGATACAAAGTATTTGTTCAGCCGGTTGATATTCTTGGTTATACAGACAAAGAAATAATTGACCTTATTGAAGACATCAATGAAGTTGAACCTTATTGTTTTTCTATTGTTGATACATTTGGTTCAATGTATGTTGAAGATTTGCAAAGAGTGTTTAGTTTAATTGACCATAATCTTGTAGCATCAAGTAGAATTGGATTCCATTCTCATAACAATATGCAAATGTCAAATGCTTTATCACAGGAATTCTTAAGAATGAGTTATGGATTGAGAAAGGTTGTTGTTGATACTACTGTTTCCGGTATGGGTAGAGGTGCCGGTAATACACCTACTGAACTTGTTGCTGAATATATGGCTAAAAAATTAGGTTATTCCTATGACATTGATGCTTTGTTAGATATTATTGATAACTATATGGATAATATTAAGACAAAGTGTTCATGGGGCTATTCAACTTCATTTTTCATTGCCGGATGTTATAGTGCACATGTTAACAATATTGACTATTTAACCAAGAAAAGCAGTATTCGTTCAAAGGATATAAGATACATATTAAACAAAATTGGAGCTATTCCAAGAAAGCGTTATCATTATGACTTACTTGAGCAAACATATATTGATTACCTTAACTCTGAAGTTGATGATGAAGATACCGTAAAATCTTTAAAGAAAGTTTTCTCAGGTAAAGATGTTGTGATTATAGCTCCCGGTAAATCTGTCGAAGATGAGAGAGCGCGTATTGAAAGTTATATTGATAAATTAAGTAATCCTTTGGTTGTATCTATCAATTTTATTCCTGAGGGTTTAAATGTTGATTATGTTTATTTCGGAAATGTTAGACGATATAGTTATTGGAAACAAAACGAAAAGTTCAATGAAACAAAAAAGATTGTTGTTTCTAATATTACCCAAAAAGTATCTAATGGTGATTATTTAGTTTCTTTTAACAGACTTAATAAGTGTGGTTGGGAATATATGGAGAACTCAACTATAATGCTTATTAGACTTTTGGACCAACTTAATGTTGCCTCAGTAGGAATTGCCGGTATGGATGGATACAGTACAAGTAATTCAAGTCAAGAAAATTATGCAAATGATAAGTTGGAATTATCTAATGTTAAAGAAAACCCTGAGCAATTAAACAAGGATATTTCCTCTATGTTGGAGGATTTCTTATATACAAAAGAAAGCAATATGAAAATTAGCTTTATTACAAAGTCAAAATTTTCTTATGTGTTAGAGAAGTAATTATTATGGATTATAGTAAAATTAAATTTCTTTTTCTTGATGTTGATGGAACATTAACTGACGGAAAGATTTATATGTCTGATTCCGGTGAATTATTTAAGGCTTTTGATGTTAAAGATGGATGTGGAATTAAGGATATTCTTCCTAAATTAGACATAAAGCCTGTGATTATAACAGCCAGAAGTTCAAAAATTTTGTTTAATAGATGTAAAGAATTAAGCATAGATATGGTATTCCAAAATACTAGAGATAAAGTAAGCAAAATTAAGGAAATTATGGATAAGTATGGATATTCGCTAAATTCAGATGGCGTTTATGAAGAAGCCATCTATATGGGTGATGATATTTTGGATATTCCACCTATGATGTTGTGTAAAGTTAAGGCTTGTCCTGCTGATGCAGTAAACAAGGTAAAAGAGTGTTGTAATTTTATTTCTACAAAAAATGGTGGAGATGGTGCAGTACGAGAATTAATTGAGGATATGTTAGGGTATGATTTTGGATAAGGTGTAATGAATAATAAATTAATAATTGATAATTTTCAAAATGATTTTACAAAAATACATACTAAAATGAATAAAGGTATAGCAATATTATTTATGGTATATTATCACTTGTTTGTATTACATAATAATTTAGATGTTACATATTTATCCTTGCCTGATTTAGTTGTTCCTAATATTCATTATTATTTAGCTAATTTTGGGAAAATATGTGTTTGTATATATTGTTTCCTAAGTGGTATAGGAGCATTTTATTCACAACAAAATGCTAAAAATTTTTTACCAATGTATAAAAAGGTTTTAACCCATTTAGGAAAGTTTTTCTTAAACTATTGGATAATAGCGATGGTAACAATACCATTTGCTATCCATACCGGATTAATAGATTTTAGTATCAAAAGCATATTCTATGCTATGTTAGGATCTGTAAATGAGATTACTGAGTGGTGGTTTGTCAAACTATATGTATTTTTGCAAATAATATCTCCGGTGCTTATAAGAATAATTCAAGAAAAAAGAATAATAAGTAAGTTACTTTCATTGCTTTTTTTATTTGTAATGATTGCTATGCTTAAGGGGTATATTTATTTTTATGGATTTCCAAGCAATATGGTCTTAAGACTTTTATTTGATTATGTTGATTGTGTTGACTATTGGTATTGTATTTTAACATTTATCATTGGCATAATTTGTGTAAAGTACAACTTATATTCTTTAATCCCCAACAGAGTAGGTTTAAAAAATAAGTTATTACTTTTTTTATTTCTTATTATTTCAATAGCAATAAGAGTTATATTCAGTAATAATGCTAGCACTATGACTTTTGATTGGATTGTAGTTCCTATATTTGTCTTTACTATTTCTAAATTATTGTATGGCACAAAGATATGCAAGTTTTTATGTTATTTTGGAAAACATTCAACTAATATTTGGTTAATCCATTGTTTATGGCTATTTTATTTTGCAAGTGACTTAGTATATTTTCCTTATGTTTCTATATTCATCTATTTGTGGTTACTGATTCTTTCCTTATTATCGTCATATATTATTAATTTAATATATGTACCATTATGTAATTTATTTTTTTCCAGGAAACATAAGTTAACTTTCGATGGATATTTTTATTATAAATAGATTAGGAGTTAGTTTATGAAGTTAAATCAGAGAAAAACAGGTGCTATTCTGACTTATGCACAAATTATTTTAAGTAATACTATTTCGTTGATTTATACGCCATTTGCATTAAGAATGTTGGGACAAAGTCAGTACGGTCTTTTTGGTACTGCCAGTTCATTTACATCATACCTATCCTTGTTAGGTCTAGGCATAGGTGGTGCATACATTAGATGGAATGCTAAATACAGAGCTACCAACGATATTGAAGGTGAAAGACGCCTTAACGGTTTGTTTTTTACGATTTTTTCAATTATATCTGTTGTAACGTTGCTAGTAGGAATAGGGTTGCTTTTTGTTGCTCCGTATGTTTTTGGTAATAGCTTTACCGAGTCAGAATTACATGATTTGTTAATTCTTATATTTTTATCTGTTTTGAATACAGCTTTAACATTTTTTATGACTCCTATATTATCTTGTATTCAAGCATACGAGAGATTTGTTGTTATCAAAGTTGTCTCTATTATATGTTCTATAATAACACCGGTTATTAATATTTGCCTACTAATTTTTGGCGGTAAGGCTGTTGAAATACAAGTTGCAACTTTGGTGATTTCTTGTATTTGTTTTATATTTTATTTTATTTATGCACGTAAATCTATACATATGAAGTTTATCTTTAGAGGATTTAAATTTAGTTTGATTAAAGAAATTTTAATATTCTCTAGTTTTTTATTGCTTAATACTATCTCTAATTTAATATCTGATACTACGGATAGTATTATCTTGGCTGCAATTACCGGTGCAGCAGCAGTTTCTGTTTATACTATAGGTCATAATTTCCAAAACTATTTTTCACAACTTTCTACAGCTGTATCAAGTGTTTTTGCACCGAAAGTTAATATGTTAGTAGCTAAAGAAAATGATAATAAAACACTTACAGAATTAATGACCAGAATAGGTAGAATTCAGTTTTATATAACGTCATTAATTATTATTGGTTTTATAGCAGTAGGTAAACAGTTTATAATGATTTGGGCCGGTGAAGGATATGAAGATTCATATATAATTGCAATATTTTTGCTATTTGCGTGTTATATACCTTTTTTCCAAAATATTGGAATTGAAATCCAAAAGGCTAAGAACAAACACAAGGCAAGAACAATCGTATATTTTATTGTTGCTACAGTGAATATTGGCTTAACAATACCTTTTACAATTTGGTGGCAAGGTATTGGGGCTGTATTTGCAACTTTTTTGTGTTGTATTCTTGGTCAGGTAGTATTTATGAATATTTATTACCACAAAGAAATTGGATTAAATATGATGTATTTTTGGAAAAATATCATATCTATTATTCCTAGTTTTATACCAACAATTATATTATGCATAGCAATGAATGTATTCTTTAAAATTAATAGTCTTTGGTCTTTGCTTATAGCAGTAATACTAATTGTAGTGGTATATTCTGTTTCGGTATGGTTATTTGCTATGAATAAGTATGAAAAAGAAATTTTTACTAAACCATTAAAAAATATATTTCATAAGAAGAAGGTTGTAAATGGATAATTTAATTTCAGTTATAATACCGGTTTATAATGCAGAGAATTATTTAGCAAGATGCTTAGATTCTGTTGTCAATAATTCCTATAAATGTTTGGAAATAATACTTGTTGATGACGGTTCTGTTGATAATTCTCCTCAGATTTGTGATTACTATGCAAAGAAAGATAATAGAATAAAGGTTATCCATAAATCTAATGCCGGTACAGCAGCTGCACGAAATGATGCACTGAATATCGCAAAAGGGGATTATATAGCTTTTTGTGATAATGATGATTATATAAGTCCATATTTTTATGAATCAATGTTGAAAGCATTAGAAGAAACAGGTGCAGATGTTGTAGTGTCTGAAATGACAAGAAATGAAAAGTATTCCTTTAATAAGATATCTACTGATAAAAAAGCAGTATTAGTAGATAAACATAATTTTATATTAGGAACTTATAGTGGTGATTGGACAAGAAATACAGCACCATGGAATAAATTATACAAAAGAGAATTATTTGATGAAATTAGATTTCCTTACGGAAAAGGATACGAGGATGCCTATACAACATATAAATTGCTATATAAATCAAAGAAAATTGCTTATTTAGATAAAATTCTTTATTGTTGGTACAGGAATGATGAGAGTTATTCTTCTAAAAAGAGTAATGTCAAAAAATTATTGTTCCGAGAAGAGGCTATATCTCAACAAATGGATTTTTATTCTGAAAATGATTACTTAGATGTAAAAAAAGCCGTAGGAAAATTCTATTTACAGCAATTAATGATGATGTTATTTCAAATTAGAAATGATTATGTACAGTCTAAAGAATCAAAAGAAACATATGATATATTGTTTAAAATTGCAAAAAAGAGTTTAAATAAGTACGGCTATTTGTGTGATAAAGATGAGAAAAGAAAGTTTTTTGAATATTTGCATCCTATTTTATCAAAGTTGTTTATGAAAAAATAATATTTGAATAAGATACAGTGCAAAGGTAGTTAATTATTTATAGAATGAGGTTTATTTATGTATGATATAAGTTTGATATGTGTTTTTAACAATTCTGAAATGAAAGACATCATGGTTGACTCAGCTAAAAAACAAAAAGATGTTAACATAGAGTATATTATGATAGATAATACAGATAACCGTTTTCCTTCCGGAGCAAGTGCACTAAATTATGGTGTTAGTATGGCTACAAACGATTGTTTAGTTTTTTCTCATCAAGATATTGAGTTTTTAGATGTGTATGCTTTGGCTAATTATGCTAAGTTTTGTAAAGAAAACCCCAGAATAATTTCAGGAACAGCCGGCGTTAAAGAATGGCGTAATAGATACATAATGGCGAAATTTAATAATAAAATTAATTATTGCTTATATGATATGTATTCCGGAGATTTCAAAGGTCTTTATAAAACAATTAGTGTTCCTACTGAGGCTTTCAATTTAGATGAATGTTTTTTTGTTACAGATAAAAGAAATTTTAAAGAAATAAGATTTAATGAAGAATTGTGTAATGGATGGCATTTATATACAGTTGAATTGTGTTTACAAGCTAAAGAAAAAGGAATAAAGTCCTATGTTCTTCCATCTGAGAATATATGGCACAAGTCACTAGGCAATGTTGATTCTTCTTTTTATGAATGTGCATACAGAATTGCTGGTGAATATAAAAATAGATATAAAGTAATAAACACTACTTGTTCAGTGACATATACAAAAGGAATTATGAAACAAATTCAGTTGATATTTAAAAAGCTAGTTGGTAAAAATTTTTAATAATAGGTGAATAAATTGATATATACTATTGTTCCTGTTTATAATTGCATTAATTATTTGGAAAGCACTGTAAAATCAGTTCTTTCTCAGCCAAATAAAAATATTAAAATAATTTTGGTTGATGATGGTTCTACTGATGGTTCAGGAAAGTTATGCGACAAGTTAAGTTCTGATTCTTGTATTGAAGTGATACATACGCAAAATGGTGGAGTATCTATTGCAAGAAATATAGGTATTGAATATGTATTGAAAAATAGCTCAAATGGTGATTATTTTGCCTTTTTAGATGCTGATGATATGTGGGTGAAAAATGTTATTACTGAAGAACTAATTAATAAGTATGCCGACTATGAAATTATAGGTTTTGGCACATATTTATCCAATCCATCCGGTAACAGATATAAATTTGATACCACTTATAATAACGAAAAAACAAAACTTCCGGAAAGAATTGATGCAGGATGGCTCTTTAAAGGCCATTTTGGTGCACATTTATATTCTTGTAATCTTATTAAAAATTTTAATATTAGATTTATGGAAAATGTTAGGTTAAATGAGGATATAATATTTATTAGACAATGTTTTTATGCTACAAATAGTGTAACTTTGTTAGATAAAATGTTATATGTGTATCGTCAAAATTCCAATTCGGTTATGCATAGAAATTCTATCAATAAAGAAAATGCCCTTAATATTGCATATGCTTGGAATGAAATTAGAACTTGGACTGATGATACAACTGTATTTGATAAAGAACAATGTGATAACTGGCATAAAAAGTGTGATGCTGCAGTTGGAATGAGATTATTGGAAGCTGCCAGAAGATTAGCTGAAAATAGATATTCAAAAGAAGAAGTTTCTGATATAATTTATAATAGTGAATTGTATGGATATTTAGAAAATTTGAATGTTAGCGAATTAGCAAGTTGGCAAGTTGAAGATTTACGTTTGTTTAGAGAGGATTTTTCTACTTTTATAAATATTTGTAAGAAGGATGGTAGAAAAATAGATTTTGTAAGAAAAATCAAAAGAATTAAACCTATTGGTTTATTACTAGAACGAAAAATGTTTAATATTGAAATATAGAATGTATTAAATAATAGATGATATTTCTAGAATAATTGTGGGTAGATTAAAAATTGTTATGGATGTAGATATATCTAAATTCAAAAGAGGAGTTATTGAATAAATTATGAAAAAAATATTAATGTATATAAGATTTATTCCAATTTGCATTTTTGGGTTTATATATAGTAAAAATGACAGATTAATTATGGACGTGAAAAGATGGACTAATCAAGAGAACATTTCATTAAACAGGGATTTAGCAGTTTTGCTTTTTAATTTTAAAGAATTTCGTAATTTATTTATTTATAGAAACCGTTACCCTAAGGCACATAGATTATTTTGCCATTGGATTAAATTTTGGTATCCACCAGAAAAAACCTTATATCTAGAATGTCCGGATATAGGTGGTGGATTTTATATCCAGCATGGTTTTGCTACGTATGTAGCTGCCCAAAAAATTGGGAAAAATTGTTCTGTGAATCAGCAAGTAACAATAGGCTACAATGGCTTATCAAAAAGTCCTATTATCGGGGACAGATGTATGATAATGTGTGGTGCAAAGGTTTTAGGAGAAGTAGAATTAGGTGAATGTACAAGAGTTGGTGCTAACGCTGTAGTTATTAGGGATTATAAGAGAGGTCATGGAACTTTAGTAGGTGTTCCGGCTGTTGCTAAGAAAGAAATCTCTAAAGAAGATTTGTTAAATGCCGGTGTGAAAATTGATGAATCATTGTTTGATTGATTTTAGGAGAATTAATGTTTAAAAATTTTTATTATACTCAAAAAAGACGAATATTAAGTAGAATAGTAAAGAAAAAAGTTGATTTTTCAGAAATTTCACTAATTTCACAAAATTGTATTGGTGGTATTATTTATCATGATGCAAATCAAAGATTTTTATCGCCAACTGTTAACTTATATATTCTTCCAAAAGATTTTATTAAGTTTGTTAATAATCTTGATTATTATTTAAGTTTAACACCAAAGGTTAAAATGGGTAAGGATTATCCTATAGGTACATTAGGTGATATAAAAATTAATTTTATGCACTATTCTTCACCGGAAGAAGCTGTTGAGAAATGGGAGGAAAGAAAGCAAAGAATAAATTTTAATAAAATCTTTGTAATTATGGTTGAACGAGATGGTTTTGATGATGAAGATTTTAAGGAATTTCTAAAAATAAATTATCCCAAAATATTGTTTACAAGAAATGAAAAATATATTTCAGATAATTCAGTTTATTTGAAAAAGTTTAAAAACGAAAAAGAGTTACCGGATATTATCCCAGGTAGATATATGTACAAAAATATGACTCTAGTTAAATTAATTAATATGAGAAATAAGTTAAATAAAAATTGATGGTGATATATTAATGTTTTTTGTTGATATATAGAAAGGGACACTATGTTATTTTCAAGTACAGTATTTATATATTTATTTTTACCGGCAGTTTTGTTTGGTTACTATGTGTTATTTAGGTGGAAAAGAAGTTTACAAAATATATTTTTGTTATTTGTAAGTTTGTTTTTTTATGCATGGGGAGAACCAAAGTTTGTTTTGGTAATGATATGTTCTATAATATTTAACTGGTTATTTGGATTATTGGTTCATAAATATAAGACTAAAAATAAAATTAGAGTAACAAAGTTAATTATCGCATTGACTTGTCTGGTGAACTTAGGAATATTGTTTGTATTTAAGTATTTAAATTTTACATCAAATATAGTATGTGATTTATTACGTATAAATAATACAATTCCTACTATTGCACTTCCTATAGGTATTTCATTTTTTACATTCCAGGCAATGTCATATGTTATTGATGTATATAGAGAAAAAGGACAAGTACAAAAGAATATTTTGAATGTTGGATTATATATTTCTTTTTTCCCACAGTTGATTGCCGGCCCTATTGTTAGATATGAAACTGTAGCTAATGAAATATTAAATCGAAAAGAAACATTAAATGATTTTGTTGATGGCTTTGCAAGATTTATTGTTGGCTTAGCCAAGAAAGTATTGTTAGCTAATCAGTTTGCTATACTGGCTGACAGTTCTTTTGATGCCTGTGCTAGTGAAACCGGTCTTTCTGTTGGATTTAGTTGGTTAGGTGCTATTGCATATACATTACAAATTTTCTTTGATTTTAGTGGTTATAGTGATATGGCCATTGGATTAGGAAAGATGTTTGGATTTCATTTTCTTGAAAACTTTAATTATCCTTATATATCTACATCTATCACTGAATTTTGGAGAAGATGGCATATGTCATTAGGTACATGGTTTAGAGATTATGTGTATTTCCCTTTAGGGGGAAGTAGAGTAAATAAGCCAAGATTAATTCTAAATTTGTTTGTAGTATGGTTTTTAACAGGTGTTTGGCATGGTGCTAATTGGACATTTATGTTATGGGGATTAATGTATTTTGTTCTCTTAGTTATGGAGAAATTTACAGGATTTCATAAACGCAATGGTAAAATTATCAATATATTTAAATGGATATATACTTTATTCTTTGTTATTATGGGATGGGTATTGTTTAGGTCAGATTCATTAACTGTAGCTTTAACATACATTAAGTCTATGTTTGGGTTAAATGGTAATGTTGCTATTGACGGAATGTTTACAGGATATTTTGAACAAAATATCGTTATGTTGATAGTAGGTATTATAATTTGTACGCCAATATTTAAAATATTAAAAGAAAAAATCAAGCCAAATGTTTTTACGGATGTCATTAATGTGTTGTGTCTTGTAGGATTATTTGTGCTTTCAATTTCAAGTTTGGTTAGCAATTCATATAATCCTTTTATTTATTTTAATTTTTAATTAGTAGTTAGTTGGTATATTTATGAAGAAAATAAATAAAAATTTATTTGTATTTATTATTGTATTTTTAATAGTTGGAACCGGTTATTTATCTAGAGATTATGTAGAAACTATGATTAATTCTGCAAAGACATTTGTCACAGATACTAAAGTAAAAGGACCTATGGAGGCTTTTTCAAATTTTACTTCTTCAGTTGACAATAATTCTGTCGAATATTTAAGTAATCATAGTAAGTTTATGGACATAAATTCTTTGTATAATAATATTATAAATACCAGAATGGTAAAAAAAGATGATGAAACAGTAGTAAAGATGGATAATGGATATTTAGCAGGAGAGGTGAAGAATATACCTAGTAGTTCTTTAAAACAATATGCAAAAAGTATAAAAGAATTACAGAATAAAACGAATACTCCTGTTGTTTATGTTATGGCTCCGGAAAAAGGATATAATGGTGGCACTCCAAGCAATGCTCAGAATAATATAAAGTCAAATTGTGATAGATTTATAAATGAGCTTAAAAGAAATTCTTTAGATTATCTTGATTTGCGAGATGCTATGAATAAACAAAAAATTAGTGAAAAAAAGGCTTTTTTTAATACTGACCACCATTGGAAACCATCAACCGGTTTATGGGCAACAAAAGAAATTTGTAAAAAACTTAATAAGAATTATGATTTTTCATATAGTAAAAAACTTATAGATATCTCAAATTATAATATTAAAAAATATGATAATTATTTTTTAGGTTCTTATGGTAAGAAAGTTGGTACATATTTCACTAAATATGGATTAGATGATTTTGAATTAATAACACCAAAATTTGACACTGATTTAGTAGTTAATAATCCTGTTAAAAAGCAAAAACAGTCCGGAAAGTTTGAGGATACAATAATTAATTCAAATTCATTATCTTATGATGATGTGTATGATTCTTGGGTTTATTCTACATATAGCTATGGTGATAATGCTTTACAAATTATTGATAACAAAAAATCAGATAAAATTGCAAAAACTATCCTTGTTGTTAGAGATTCTTTTGCCGGTGTAGTTACTCCTTATTTATCATTAGAATGTAAACAGTTACATATTTTAGATTTAAGAGAAAGTGTAATTGGTACTGACAGAATAAAGTCAGTAAGTGATTATGCAAATAAAATAAAACCGGATTATATTATTATTTTATATAAAACAGTAAAAACAGAAGAATGTTATGATTTTAATTGATTTGGGGAATTGAAATGAAAAAAATAAGTGTTGTAATTCCGGTATATAATGTTGAGAAATATATATCGGAATGTTTAGATAGTGTTATTAATCAAACATATAAGAATTTGCAAATTATCCTTGTAGATGATGGTTCTACTGATTTTTCAGGAAAAATTTGTGATGTATATGCCGAAAAAGATAACAGAATAACAGTAGTTCATCAAAAGAATGCCGGAGCAGGTGCTGCTAAAAATACTGCATTGAAAATAGCTGATGGTAAATATTTAGCTTTTGTTGACAGTGATGATTTTTTAGAATTAGATGCTTTTGAACATATGATTAGTATTTTGGCAAAAAATAGTGCAGATATTGTTCAGTGTTGTTATAGGGATGTATTTGTTAACAAGAAGATTGACGCAATTAAAGATAAAGATTCTTTTGGATCTTATACTACAGACGACTATCTAAAAAGATATACTACCGATTGGTCATGTGGTTTATTATGGGATAAATTATATTTGAGAAAGTTATTTGATGGAATATACTTTGAAGAGGGTCATGTTGTTGATGATGAATATTTTACTTATCAAGGTGTAATGAATGCAAAAAAGATAATAATTGATTCACAAATCATTTATAACTACAGAAAGAGAATTTCAAGTGTAAGTTATATTCCTGAGCATATGGAGAGAATAATATTTGATAGACTTGACTATTTAAGCAAGAGAAGAATAAAAGTAATAAAAAGATTTCCTTATTTAAAAGAAACATTTAATAGACATTATGTTAATATGTTAATTTGGCTTTCAGCTGACCCGTATTTGACAAACGAGAGTTTAGATGAAATAAAAAAACAAATGAAAATATTCTTAAAAAATACTAATAATAAAGGAATTAATTTCAAAACTAGACTTGTTATGATGCATACTATCTATGGTAATAATAGTAAACTTTTAAATAAAAAGAGAAAAATATCAGAGAAAAAGTCACTTATTGACTATTTTGATTAGATGGAGGACCAAAATGAACAATTTAATAAGCATAGTTTTGCCGGTTTATAACGGTGAGAAATATTTAAGAGAAAGTATAGATAGTGTTATACAGCAGACATATAAAAATTGGGAGTTATTAATATTAGATGATTGTTCTACCGATAGTACACCCACTATTGCTATGAAATATGCAAGTGACGATTCTAGAATAAAGTATTATAGAAACAAAAATAATTTGAAATTACCCGGTAACTTAAATAGAGGTTTTTCTTTAGCTAAGGGCGATTTTTTAACATGGACTTCTGATGATAACAAATTTAGAACAAATGCATTGGAAAAAATGCATGCAAAATTAGTTTCGTCTTCTGCTGATCTTGTATATGCCTCATATCAAGCATTTGATGATGATGGTAATAAAAGAGTGGTTTTTGCAGATTTTGATGGAAAAAAACATATTCTTGGTTCAAATGTAGTTGGAGCCTGTTTTATGTACACTCGAAAAGCATATGAAACAGTGGGAGATTATGACAAGAATTTATTTTTAGTTGAAGATTTTGATTATTGGCAGAGAATGATTTCAAAATTCAATCCTGTTGTAATCAGTGATGTGTTATATGACTATCGTGTACATAGTGCCTCATTAACTAGTACAAAAAAAGAGTATGAATACGGTCAAAGACTTCAATTAATGTTGAAAAAAAATAGAAAATTGTATGGAGATTTGGATTTGGAAGCAAGTTATTATTATTATATGTGTCTAAAAAAGGCATATGATTGTCAATCAAAAGAATATATTTTCGAAAATAAATTTAAGAGAATTAATTTTGCATACAAAATGAAGAATTTACCCAGAAAAGTGATATTGCATTTTAAAAGAAAGTCTTGAGGTTCCTATGAAAAAAGTTATGTTAGTTTTTGGTACAAGACCAGAAGCAATAAAAATGTGTCCACTAGTTAATGAACTTAAAACTAGAGAAAAAATAATAACTAAGGTTTGTGTAACAGGACAGCATAGACAAATGCTAGATCAAGTTTTAGAAGCATTTGATGTTGAACCTGATTATGATTTATCTATTATGAAAGATAAACAAACATTGTTTGATATTACTACTAATATTTTGAATAAAATAAAGAAAGTATTAGACATAGAAAAACCGGATGTTGTTTTAGTGCATGGTGATACTTCAACAACATTTGTAACAGCATTAGCTTGTTTTTATCTTCAAATTCCTATTGGCCATGTAGAAGCAGGACTTCGTACATATAATATTTATTCTCCTTATCCTGAAGAATTTAACAGACAAGCAGTTGGAATAATTGCTAAATACAATTTTTCTCCAACAGAATTATCAAAGGATAATCTTATTAGAGAAGGAAAAAATCCTGACATTATCTATGTTACAGGGAATACTGCTATTGATGCTTTAAAGACAACGGTTAGAGATGATTATATTCATCCGGAGCTAGAGTGGGCAAGTGATAGCCGTCTTATTATGCTTACTGCTCATAGAAGAGAAAATCTTGGTGAACCAATGCATAATATGTTTAGGGCGATTAGAAGAATTGTTGATGAAACTCCTGATGTTAAGGTTATTTATCCTATTCATATGAATCCGATAGTTAGAAAGGCTGCCGATGATGAATTAGGAAATGATGATAGGATACACATTATTGAGCCATTGGAAGTATTGGATTTTCATAACTTTTTATCAAGAAGTTATTTAATACTTACCGATAGTGGTGGTATTCAAGAAGAAGCTCCTTCCCTAGGTAAACCTGTTCTTGTTATGAGAGATACTACTGAAAGACCGGAAGGAATAAAAGCTGGAACTTTAAAGTTAGTTGGTACTGACGAAAATGTTATTTATAATGAGTTTAAAAAACTACTAACTGATAAAGAAGAATATGAAAAAATGAGTAAGGCTTCAAATCCATATGGTGACGGTATGGCTTGTAAAAGAATTGCAGATATATTAGAGAAAGGATAATTGTCTTAATATATAAAGTGTTATTCTTTATATTTAATAATTAGTGGTAATGTTATGATAAAAACAAAGAGTGATTTAAAAGAATACATAAAATGTGATAATTGGTATTATGATAAATACTATTCTTCTTGGGATCATAAATTATTTGTTTTTTTACGAGATCCTCAGTATATGTTAAGAAAATATAAGTTGTTTTTGAGGAAAGAGGAGTATTGTTTAAATAATCCTACTAAGTGGAATACAATAAAGAGACTTTATTTTTTAAGAAAAAAGAATATTATTGGTAATAAACTTGGAGTCCTTATTCCACCAAATACATTCGGAAAAGGATTACAAATAATGCACCATGGTTGTATCATAGCGAATCCTAATGCTAAAATAGGTGATTATTGTATATTACATGGCAATAATTGTATTGGAAAAAATGTTAAATCTGAAAAGGCTCCAATGGTTGGTGATAATCTTGATTTAGGAATAGGAGCTAATTTAATTGGTGGGATAACATTAGGTGACAATGTAATTGTAGGTTCTAATGCAGTAGTAAACAAAGATTTTGATAGTAATATTGTTATAGCAGGAGTACCGGCAAAAGTTATTAAAGAAAATTTTGAGAGTGTTGTAGATGTAGCAATTAAATAATTGAATTTTCGTGATAATCAATATTCTCTCTTTGGAGTTAGCAGAATGAAACTATGCAAAAAAGATTTATGTTCTTCCTGTGGTACTTGTGTTAGCATTTGCCCTAAAAATGCAATAAGTATGAAAAAAGATAAATACGGTTATCTTTATCCACAAATTAATGAAGAATTATGTGTAAACTGTGGCTTGTGTACAAAGAAATGCCATATCCTAAATGATATACAAAAGAACTATCCAAAATCTGCTTATGCAGTTTGGAGTAGTGACCCTGTTGATAGAAAGTCTAGTACTTCAGGTGGTGCAGCGTCTGTTTTTTATCAATATGTTTGTAATAATAATGGTGTTTGTTATGGTGCAACATATGATGAGAATTTAAATGTTGTAATAGAAGGCTATGATGATAATAGAATAGTTGAATTTAAGCAATCAAAATATGTTCATAGTGATATGAATGATTCTTATGAAAAAATTAAGAAAAACCTTAATGATAAAAAGCAAGTTGTTTTTATAGGTTTGCCTTGTCAAATTGCCAGTTTAAAGTTATATTTAGGAAAAGAGTATGACAATCTTTTATTGGTAGATATTATATGTCATGGTACTCCCCCACAAGAATATTTAACTAGTCATATTAAAAATTTGGAAGATAAATATAACAAAAAAGCAAATAAAATTTCTTTTAGAAATGATAATGAATTTATTTTTTCTTTATATGAAAAAGATAGTGATAAGTCAATCGTAGCTGTACATAAGGAACTTGATACATATTTATTATCATTCTTTGATGCTATGACATATTATGAAGGTTGTTATAGTTGTAAATATGCCTGTAATGAGAGAGTATCAGATATAACTATTGGTGATTTTTGGGGACTGGGTCTTGAAAAACCTTTTAACCATCCATATACCGGTGCAATATCTCTTGTATTAGTGAATACAGATAAAGGTAAGAATTTCTTTGACAAAGTAAAACAAAATTGCTTTGTTGAAGAAAGAGAAGTAGCTGAAGGATTAAAGGGAAATGACCAACTTAATAGACCATCAAAAAAGCACAAAAATAGGACTGATTTTTTGAATAAATATCTTGATAGTGACTTTGATAGTGCTACAATGAGTATTTATGGAGAAAATATTAAGAAATATAAATCAATCATAAGAAAGAATAATCGTAATAGAAAAATCCGTTCTTTTGCAAAGAAGATTTTAAGGAGATAAAATGAAGGTTGGAATAATGTCTATGCAAAGAATAATCAACTATGGTTCTTTTTTGCAAGCATATGGATTAAAAAAGACAATTGAAAATCTTGGTCATACTGTTGAATTTGTAGATTATAAGGTTGGTGAACCTTTAGTTGACGAGGTAAGTGTAAGTTCTAATGAAAGCAAAATAAAAAGGATTATGAAAGTACTTTTCTCAAAAAAATACAGAAAAATGAGAAATGCACAAATAATTGAGAATCAGGCATTTTCTGAATTTAATTATAAATTTGAAAATGAATGGTCACCACTCTTAGAAATTACAAGAGATAAGAATATATCACCGAAGTTAGACACTTTAGTTATCGGCAGTGATGAAGTATTTAATTGTACTCAATCAAATTCTGATGTTGGTTATAGTCCTCAATTGTTTGGATTTGAAAATAATGCAAATAGGCTTATTACTTATGCAGCATCATTCGGTTCAACTACATTAGAAAAACTAAAAAAGTATGATAAAGATAAAGAAATTGCTGAGTATCTTTCCAATTTTAATGCAATTTCTGTCCGTGATAATAATAGCCATAATATAGTGAAACAATTAATTGGTAAAGATCCAATTGATTCTATTGATCCTGCGTTGCTTTATGATCTTAATAAAGAAATAGAAGGTATAAATATCAACTTAAAGGATTATGTTGTGGTTTATGCTTATTCCGGTAGAATTAATGAAGATGAAGCAAAAGAAATTCAAAGATTTGCACATAGTAAGGGAAAGAAAACTCTTTCTATTGGTGTAAGACAAGCTTTCACCGATTTGTATGTTATGGCCGATCCTTTCACTTTGCTAGCATATATTAAAAATGCAGACTATGTGGTGACTGATACTTTCCATGGAACAGTATTCTCAATTAAGTATCAAATTCCTTTTGGTACAATTATTAGAGATAGTAATAGTGAGAAGTTGCAGGATTTGTTAAATAAGTTTTCATTAGAGAATAGAAGAATTTTGGATATTTCCAATATTGATTCTGTTATGGATAATAGATTAGATAAAGTGGATGTTAAGAAAAAACTTGAACAATATCAGAATTTAGCCAAAGAATATTTAAAAAATAATATATAGTTTATATTTTTATAAACATAAGAACGAGCATATTTGCAATATAATGTTGCAAATATGTTCATTATTTTTTGTATAACGAAAACCCCCGATTGTTGACCCGACCCCAAAAAGTTATACCAAAAAATTTAGCTTTAGGAGGTTGGTATTTTTATGAGAAAATACAGTTTTGAATTCAAGAAAAAAGTAGTAATGGATTATCTTGAAGGAAAAGAGGGATACAAGAGATTACGAAAAAAGTATGGAATGCCTGATACACATCAAATACGAACATGGATTTCATCCTACAAGAAATTTGGAGATAAAGGGATAATGGGTTCAAACAAAAATAGAACTTACTCTTTTGAATTTAAATTGTATGTGGTAGAATTGTACTTGACAACGGAAGCATCATATCGAGAAGTAGCTTTGAGTGTAGGTATATACGACCCATCAACAATAGTAAAGTGGGTAAATGACTATCGAAAAGCAGGAATTGATGCGTTGCGACCAAAAAGAAAAGGAATGAAGCATACAGTATCAAGGACAAAGAAAAATAATCCTAATAAAGATAATCAGGAATACCTAAAAGAGCTTGAAGAAGAAAATTTAAGATTAAGAATAGAGAATGCTTTTTTAAAAGAAGCGAGGAGAATGCGTTTAGAGGACGAAGCAAAAATGAGAGAAAGGCTCGACTCATTAGCAGTCTCCGAGGACAATTCAGATTAAAAGACCTTCTCTCATACACAGAAATGCCAAAAGCAACATATATGTATTGGCAAAAGAGATTTGATAGAGAAAATCCAGATAAATCGATAGAAAAAGAAATTTTGGACATACGAAAAGAAAATCCAAACTATGGATATAGAAGTCTTTGTAAAGCTTTAAGGAATAAAGGTATTGTTGTTAATAAGAAGAAAGTACAAAGAATAGTACAAAAATTAGGCATACAGGTAAAATCATTTACCCGTAAAAGCAGAAAATACAATTCTTACAAAGGTGAAGTGGGCAAAATAGCACCAAACAGAATAAGACGAAGATTTAACACAAATATACCACATCAAAAAATAACAACAGATACAACAGAATTTAAGTATTATGAAATTGATAAGAAAGGAAGAATGACAACTAAAAAACTCTATTTAGATCCATTTATGGATATGTATAATGGAGAAATAATCAGTTATGGAATATCAAAAACACCATCATCAGAGAATATTCTAAATGCATTAGACAAGGCAATAGAAATAACAAAAGATTGTAAATATCGAAGAACCTTTCATTCAGATAGAGGATGGGCATATCAAATGAAAGCATACAAATACAAACTAAAGGAAAATAGAATCTATCAAAGTATGTCAAGAAAAGGAAATTGCTATGATAATTCAAAGATGGAAAACTTCTTTGGAATATTAAAACAAGAAATGTATTATGGAAAGACATACTACAGTTATGAAGAACTTGAACAAGCAATAAATACATATATTGACTACTACAACAACAAAAGAATAAAAGAAAAATTAGGCTGGTTAAGTCCGGTTGAATTTAGAATTAAAAGAAAAATTGCATAACAAAAAGCGTAATAGTTTTTGCTACTACGCTTTTAAGTCTAACTTTTTGGGGTCACTACAACACAAGGAAGGCTGGTTAGTCTCTGCTAATTCTAAATATCTACCACAAAACAAGGTATGTTCTAACTCCACAAACCCTAATTTATTAATTTTTTCTTAACCTACTGACAAAATTGAAAACCCCTAATTGACAAAAAGATTTATACACTAGGACAAGGAAGAATGAAAAGCAAAATTACAAGGTGTAATTCAAAATATTTAATGTGCAAAAAAATCTCCATCATTGATGGAGATTTTGAAATATGCTAAAATATAAATTAAGTGTATATAAAAAGCCCACAAACTTTTAAATTAGTAGGCTTAGTAAAAACTTTATTATATTTTATGCCATTTGGAAGTCACGAATGTAACTGTCAATAGACTTTCTGATAACTTCCTTTGCATCTTCACAACCGTTAATTTCTGTAACAGTAGTAACCTTGTCATTTTCAAGGGTTTTATAAACCTGGAAGAAATGTCTGATTTCTTCAAAATAATGAGTAGGTAGGTCAGAAATATCACTGTAACCATTGTAGTTAGGGTCATTAACCGGAACTGCAATGATTTTTTCATCATTGTGGTTATCATCAATCATAGTCAGTACACCGATTGGTTTGCATTCAACCAGTGTCATAGGCTGAATAGTTTCACTACATAATACAAGTACATCAAGTGGGTCGCCGTCATCTGCATATGTACGAGGAATAAAGCCATAGTTAGCCGGATAGTGGGTGGATGTAAAAAGCACTCTGTCCAATTTTAGTAATCCTGTTTCTTTGTCTAATTCGTATTTGTTCTTGCCACCCTTAGAAATTTCAATAACTGCATAAAACTTGTCTGTTGTAATTCTTTTTGGGGAAATATCGTGCCAAATATTCATTTATTATCATTCCTTTCCTTATTTGATAACTATATTTTATTTTATATTTTACCTAATGTCAATACGATTTTACCTATTGACAATACTTTTTCTTACAATTTTGTAATAGAAGTATTTTTGCCTATGTGTTATTATTATTTGGGGTGATTAAATGAATGTTTTTCTACTTGAAGATGATGAGGCTATTGGTATTGGCCTAAAGTATTCTCTTGAAAATGAGGGCTATACCGTAACAATTGCAACCAGTGTAAAGTCAGCTTTTGAAATTATAAATAAAGAGAAATTTGCATTATATATTCTTGACTTAACTTTACCTGATGGAAGTGGTTATGATGTTTGCAAAAAGATAAAGTCAATCGGCGACTTTCCGGTAATTTTCCTTACTGCTTATGATGATGAGGTTAATGTGGTTATGGGTCTTGAACTTGGTGCTGATGACTATATTTCTAAACCATTTAGAGTTAAGGAACTTATTGCCAGAATTAAAAGTATCCTTAGACGATACAATAGGGAAAGTAAAGGTATCATAAAAATTGGAAATGTACTTATAAATACAAACAAAGCAACAGTTTTCAAGAATGGTCAGGAAGTTATTTTAACTGCTATGGAGTATAAGCTATTCTTAATTTTGCTTAATAATCGTGGTAATATTCTTTCTCGTAATAAACTGTTGGAATATATTTGGGATGTTGATGGTGATTTTGTAAATGACAACACTCTTACTGTTTATATTAAAAGATTAAGAGATAAAATTGAGGATGACCCATCAGCCCCTATGATTATCAAGACAATTCGTGGATTAGGATATGTGATTGAAAATGATAAATAAAGATATAAAGATTATTGTTTTAGTTGGTATCTTTGGAACAATTGTTGCAACTGTTGTGACACTGTTCTTTAATGTAGTATGTTCTGTAGTTACCTTTTTGTTAGGTGCAATTTTGACCTTAACATTTTATATCGTTACCAAAAAAAGATACAAGAAAATTGCTGATTTAAATAACTACCTTTCACTTGTATGTGCCGGTAATTATCTTATTGATATTAAGGATAATACTGAGGGTGAACTGTCTATCCTAAAGAATAATTTGTACAAGGTTATTGTGTTACTTCGTTCAAAGAATGAACTGCTTGAAAAAGACAAAATCTATCTTGCAGATTCTTTAGCCGATATTTCCCATCAGTTAAAAACACCACTAACCTCACTAATGGTTATGGTTGATTTGTTGAAAGATGAAAAGAATATTGATAAGCAAAAGCAGTTTATCTCTATAATAGGAATTCAGATTAGCAAGATAAAATGGTTAGTAGAGAATCTCCTTAAACTTTCAAAGTTAGATGCCGGTACAATTAAGTTTAAGAAAGAAAAAATTGATGTTTTATCGGTAATTACAAAAAGCCTAAGTCCATTCCTTGTACAAATGGAAATGAAGAATATTTCACTTGAAACTACTATTAATGACTTTTCCTTTACAGGTGACTTAAACTGGACAAGTGAGGCAGTGGAAAATATTATAAAAAATTGTATTGAACATACTGCCGATAATGGAAAGCTAAATATAGAAACAGGTGTAACTAATATTTACAGTTACATAAAAATTACTGACAACGGTTGTGGCATTAAGAAAAAGGATTTGCCACATATTTTTGAAAGATTTTATCAAGGAGAGAATTCTTCTAAGGAGAGTGTAGGTATTGGACTTGCACTTGCCAAGACAATTGTTGAAAATCAAGGTGGCACAATTGATGTTACCAGTGAAGAAAATGTAGGAACAGAATTTATTATTAAATTCAACAAAATGGTTGTGTGACGAATTTGTAATATTAAAGTCACCTTAATGTAAGTTTCCTTTGATATGATATAGTCAAAGTTAGGGAGGAAAATTTATGAACATACTTGAAGTTAAAAATTTATCAAAAATTTACGGAAAAGGTGACACACTTGTAAAAGCAGTTGATGATGTTTCTTTTACTGTTGAGCAAGGTGAGTTTGTTGCAATTATCGGACCATCAGGTTCAGGTAAATCAACTTTGCTACATATAATCGGTGGTGTAGATACACCAACAACCGGTAATGTAATTATTGACGGTACTGATATTACAAAGTTAAAAGAAAGTCCTTTGTCAATTTTCAGAAGAAGACAAATCGGTCTTGTATATCAGTTTTACAACCTAATACCAATCTTAACAGTTGAAGAAAATTTAACTTTGCCACTATTATTAGATGGCAGAAAGCCTAACAAAGAACAGATTGATTACTTAGTAAGTAACCTTGGCTTAGGTGACAGACTAAAGCACTTGCCAAACCAGCTTTCAGGTGGTCAACAACAGAGAGTTTCTATCGGCAGAGCATTGGCTAACAATCCTGCACTTTTACTTGCCGATGAACCTACAGGTAACCTTGACAGTGAAAACAGTAAGGAAATTGTTGCTTTACTTCGCAAGTTTAACAGAGAGCATAACCAAACAGTAATTATGATTACTCATGACGAAAGAATTGCTCAGTCTGCTGACAGAATTATTGCTATTGAAGATGGTAAGATTGTTAAGGATGAGGTGAGTAAAGGTTGAATATTGTAAGAACATTAACTTTGCGTCACCTAAAAGAAAATAAAGGCAGAACAGTTGTCACTATCTTAGGTATCATTGTTGCAGTTGCAATGATTACAGCAGTATTTGTTGGTATGTCCTCATTACTTAATGTTACAGGACAAGCAATGAGAAATGACACAGGTAACTATGAATTTCAGGCATATGTAAATGATAGTAGTATTGAAAAACTTAAAAAAGACAGTAGAGTAAAAACAGTTGGTATTGGAGTAAATAGTGAAAATACTAACGACCACAGAGAGGTTTGTTCACCGGCAGGACATAATTCTTCTATATATACTACAACTTATGTAGCAGGTGATGAAAACTATTTTAAGCAATTTATTGTTTCTAAATATGAGGGGACTTTACCTAAAAACGAAAATGAAATTGCAGTTGATAAGGCTTATTTTGATCTTGTTAACGATGATACTAACAGTGAAATACATTGGAAGGTTGGAGATAAAGTAAAGCTGGACTATGGCAATTACTATAACAAAAAAGAAGATTACGAAACCAGTATTGATGAAGACGGTACAAAATACAGAAAAGCCGGTTCAAAGTATGTTACAGTAACTGCAATTCTTGACTATAACTCACCAACTCCAATGATTATAACCGGATGGGACAAAAATTGTACTGTTGATATTAAACCGGTATACGTAAAACTAAAAGAGGTTGGTTTTAATACTCGTGACAAAATTAAAAGTATAGCTAAGGATTGTGGCATTGATAAATATAGCTTTGAATATAACGGTGAATATATTTTATGTCAGGGCGACCTTACTTTTATTGACCAATACAAAGATATGATACCTTTGATTGGTGCTGTTTTGGCTATAATTATTGTTGCATCTGTTATGCTGATTTATAACGCTTTTTCAATGTCACTGACAGGCAGAATCAGATACTTAGGAATGTTGGCAAGTGTTGGTGCTACCAGAAAGCAAAAGAGAAATTCAGTATATTTTGAGGGTGCTTTCCTAGGAATGATTGCAATTCCTTTAGGTATTTTCTTCGGTATTATCGGTATTGATATTACTTTAAATGTAGTTATAAATAGACTGGCTGATGCCAATGCATTGTCTGGTATGGATAAAATTGATTCTATTTTATCAGTACCGGTTTGGAGTATTATTTCGATAATTGTATTTAGTATTATTACAATCTTTATTTCTGCATATATTCCGGCCAGAAAGTCCTCAAAGATTAGTCCTATTGATGCAATCAGACAGAATGACTCAATTAAGCTAAAGGCAAGAACTTTAAAGTCATCAAAATTAATCAGAAAAGTATTTGGTTATGAGGGTGAAATTGCCAACAAAAACCTAAAGAGAAACGGCAAAAAGTCAAGATTGATTATTGTATCTATTACAGTTTCTATTATTTTATTCTTGTCAGTAAATACTTTTTGTAATTTGTTTAGTATGGGTGCAAGTATTGATAAAACAGCATATCAGGTTCAAGCCTCTTGTGAATATGATAAGCTAGACCAATTTAATGAAAAATTAAGCCAAATTAAAAATATAGATAAAATCTATATGATTAATAAAGATGTATATGGTTTCCAGAAAGTCAACGGCTTTAAGCAAGATATCTATAATCATATTACACCAAAATACAAAGATAAATACGGTGATGATATAGCAATTTGTATGCACATTATTGATGATGATACATTTAATAAAATTTGTAAAGATAACAACATAGATACTAAGAATTATTATGATGGAAAAACAACAAAAATGGTTCTTGTAAATAGTGTTGGTGATAAATCAAATGAGGACCCTGTATTAACAGATGATATTAAGAATAAAAATCTTAAATCTCAAGCAATAACCACATTTCAATCTACCATAATTGATTATAGTGAAGATGATGAATACGGTGACAGTGTAGTTATCGGTGATTTTATCAAGTATGATGAGGATAACCCTGTTTTCAAACTTGATAACTATGAAGATTTAACAGGTTTTATCCCTATTAGTCAGTATGTTAACAGTAAGAATTTAACCGGAGATAATGTACAAATTGAGTACGGTATTGAAACCAAAGAACATGAGCAAGTATTTGATGATATAAATGATATTCCGGGTAAATGTGGAAAGCTATATGTATATGATGTTCAAGCTAGTAGAGAATCTGCAAATTCAATCATATTTACAGTCAGAGTATTTGTATATGGCTTCATTACACTAATCACTTTAATTACAATCTTCAATATAATTAACACAATATCAACCGGTATTGCAATGAGAAAAAGAGAATTTGCAATGCTCCGTTCAGTAGGTGTTTCCAAGAAAGGCTTTTACAAAATTGTCTGCTTAGAAAGCGTTTTGTATGGATTAAAGTCACTAATTATCGGTTTACCACTTAGCTTTGTAATTAGCTACGGTATGAATAAGGCTTTAGGCTCAAGTGCTTATCCATTTACTTTTGATTATAAGATGTATCTAATAGTTATTGTGGCAGTGTTCTTAATTGTTGGACTTACAATGTTCTATGCAGTTAACAAAATTAAGAAAGGCTCAATAATTGAAGCACTAAAGGAAGATATAGATTAATTTTTATAAATGAAAATCTAAATTTTCTAAAAAGCTATTGTGCTTATTAAAAATTATACAGGCATTTAAAATTAAATCGGTATTAATTAAAATTTAATTGGCTTAAAAATTAAATTTGCATAAAATCAAATTAGCATAAACATAATTAATTAAGCATAAAAATTAAATTAGCTTAGGCAAAATTAGATTGGCTTAAAAATTAAACTAGCTTACAACAATTGATTTGTTTCATTATTCCCAAATCCCCAAACACCCTATGGTATTTCCTACCATAGGGTGTCGCCTTTTGTGTTTGTTTTTGATTGTGGTTTTTCAATTTTGTCTGTGGGTTAAGGTAAATTTGTAGTGAGAATATATACCATAAAATCATATGAAACTATGACTCA
>ERZ837910.1114-NODE-1114-length-39347-cov-15.210908_pt1 | contig 39347 bp, 37 predicted proteins | sample MGYA00519940_ERZ837910 | MGnify/ENA primary metagenome ERZ837910 (study PRJEB31850, sample SAMEA3708825) | human gut metagenome | biome: human gut; feature: human-associated habitat; material: faeces | place: China | collected 2014 ... | reverse complement strand
CGCTGCTGGAGCTGCCGCTTCCTACCGTCCTGTCGAAATATCACAGAGCATTGAAGAAGATGCGAAGCTGTCTGGAAGGAGATGACGCCCGATGACCAATGAAAAAATGGAGCAGCGTCTGGCTTCGGCGGTGGAAAAGACCGCGCCAAACGACGTGAACGGCGTTCTCTCCCGCTGTGATGAGCGGAAAGGAACGGTGATCCCCATGACGACGAAGAAAACGACAAAGAAACGGTGGACGACGCTGGCGGCGGCCTGCCTTGCGCTGGTGCTGCTGGGCGGCGGAGGGATATTCTATCAGCAGGCACACGCGGTGGCGTCCGTGGTGTCGCTGGACGTAAACCCCAGCATCGAGCTGAAGGTCAGCAGGAGCGAAAAGGTGCTGGTCTGCACACCGCTCAACGAGGATGCGAAGGCCATCCTTGCGGATATGGGCGACGGTGCAGACCTGAAGGGCGCGAAGCTGGACGTGGCGGTGAACGCCATCGTGGGCAGTCTCGTGCGAAACGGCTATCTTGACAGCATTTCCTCCGCCATCATGATCTCGGTGGAGGACAAGGATACCGCTCGTGCGGAAAAGCTCCAGCGTGAGCTGACCAGCGCCGTGGACGGCGTGCTGCAGACCAGCGAAGCAAAGGCCGCCGTCCTGACGCAGACGCTGACGCAGGATGCGGCGCGGGAGCAGCAGGCCCGGGAAAACAGCATTTCCACCGGTAAGGCGGCGCTGGTGAACCGTGTCCTCGCCATCAACCCGGCGCTCAAGTTTGACGCGCTGGCAAAGCTCTCGGTGGAGGAACTGAAGGATCTGGCGGAAGCGGGCGCGCCCGCCATGCCCATCGGCAAGGATGCCGCCGCTTACGCCGCGGAGCAGTATGCCGGGACAACGGCGCTTGATTCCGTCACGGCTGAGGTCGATCCCGAGCTGGACGAATTCCCCGCGCACTACGAGGTGGAGCTGCACACAGCATGGGGTGAGTTTGAGTATCTGGTGGACGCCTACACGGGGAAGGTGCTCAGCGGGCAGAAGGACTTGCTGACCACGGCTCCTGTAGGGGACGAGACGGCAAAGCCTACTGTGCCCACCGGCGACATCGGTCACGCCAAGGCGAAGTCCATCGCCCTGAACCACGCGGGCGTGAGCGAGAGCAAGGCGTATGACATGGAGATCGAGTTGGACGACGAGGACGGCACGCTCGTCTATGAGGTCGAGTTCAAGTCCGGAAATATGGAATACAGCTACGAGATCAACGCCGCCAGCGGCGCGATCCTCAAGCACGAGGCAGAGTTGGATAACTGAAAGAAAAGGTGCGAGCCGCTGCAATACAGCGGCTCGCGTCTTTTTACGGTTTACGGGTTATACAGGATCATGTGCAGAATGGTGGTTTGGTCGGAGATGTTGCGGTAGGCGTGGGTGGTGTCGCCCTGAAAGCGGACGCTTTCGCCCGCCTGAACGACAATGGCCTTCTGATCAGCCGTGATTTCGATTGCACCGGCGAAAAGGGTGACAAACTCGGTGGTACCCCGCAGATGCGGCTCCGACTGCCAATGGCTGCCGGGAGCCAGCTCCATATAGTAGACGGAGAGCTTCCGGTTTTCATCGTCCGGAAAAAGGCAGTAAGGCGATACATTGAAAATTATCAAAAACCTGATTTCGACTTTGCAATTCAGGGTACACTCCGCTATCATAAGCTGAACGGGGTGCTTCCGACCGCACAGACGAGCGAGGCGTTTCAGACCGCCCTGTCCCACGGACAGGTCACTGAGAAGGAGAAAGCACTGTGGGAGTTTGTTCTGTCCGCTTACGGTGACGCGGAGTTTTCCACCAAGCAGTTGGAAAAGGACTTCGGGAACGCCGCTTACGCAACGATCCGCAGCTTTGTGTTGAAGTTTGAAAAACTGGGACTGCTCAAATCGACACAGTACGGGAATCGTGTGAAGTATGCGGTTTGTGTGTGCTGAAAACGGGAGCCGCTGCATCTGAGCCGCATGACCTGTGAAGCGCCCAGACTGCTATTTGACTACTACCGCAAAAAACCTCGGGAGTCTTGTGCTGCAAGGCTTCCGAGGTTTTTCTTCAAAATGGCGAAAATTTGTGTAACACCAATCAAACCCTTGCCCTGCAGGGCTTTCCGGCTTGACGGCCTGATAACTCCGACTCTAAAGGCCGCTGGTTCGAATCCAGTCGGGCTGCCATGATCTGAAGGACTCATCTGTCAGCAGGTTTTCCGCTTTCCCACCAAGGTCGGCGACGACAGAATGAAAATGCAGATCGTGAAGATCGAGTGGAACGAAACGGTACGGTACGGTGAGATAAGAATGGTCTCAAGTACATTGGTGTCTCCGGCTGACCGAAGCGTATGTTGTCGATAGGCAGCCGACAGGAAAACGTGAAACCAACGTATCGTTTGAGATGGGTTTGACGATAACTGGACCGGTGGTTGCAAACAGCGGGGGCGGATGGTATACTCTGTGTCAGAGCGCAGCCCGCACTATGGGAACTGTATCCGATCATAGTCTCACGGTGTTTAGCGGCGGTGCCTGCCTGTATGTGAAGATGAAAGGTCGGTGACAGTGGTGTATTTCGAATACGGGGAAACAGAGCTTTCTTATCTGCGGCAGAAAGACAGGCGGCTTGGTGAAGTCATTGACCGTATTGGACATATCGACCGTGCCGTGGATACGGACTTGTTCTCTGCCATTGTCCATCATATCATCGGCCAGCAGATATCGACTAAGGCGCAGGCGACCATCTGGCAGCGGATGCGGGATGCGCTGGGTGAGGTGAACGCGGAGAGCATCCTTGCGGCGGGAGTCCCTGAACTGCAAGCCCTGGGTATGACCTTCCGTAAGGCGGAATACATCACAGATCTGGCGCAAAAGGCCCGGGACGGTGCGTTTGATCTGGACGGCATATGGCAGAAAACGGACGGGGAGGTGATCCGTGAACTGAGCAGTCTGAAGGGTGTTGGTATCTGGACGGCGGAGATGATCCTGCTGTTCTGTATGCAGCGGCCCGATGTGTTTAGTTACGACGATCTGGCTATTCAGCGCGGACTGCGGATGCTCTATCACCACCGCAGCATTGACCGTAAGCGGTTTGAGATGTACCGCCGTCGGTTTAGCCCGTATGGCAGCGTGGCGAGCCTGTATCTGTGGGCGGTGGCCGGCGGAGCGATTCCGGAGCTGAAAGATCATAAGCCGAAAAAGAGTGTGGAGGAAAAGAGATGACTTGGACATCCGAGTATGTGTCGCCACTTGGTACGATCACGCTGGCCTGCGACGATGAGGCGATCGTTGGTCTATGGTTCAACGGGCAGCGGTATTTCGGCAGTGTTCTGCCAGAAGTGACTGCACAAAGGGAACACCCGCTGTTTGCAGAGGCCGGTCGCTGGCTGGATATCTATTTTTCCGGTAAGGAACCGGGGTTTCTGCCGCCGCTGCGCTATGATACTACACCGTTCCGTAAGCGTATCTGTGACATCATGCTGACGATACCATATGGAAAGACCATGACCTACGGAGAGATCGCCGCTGAAGCGGCTCGCCAGCAGGGACTGGCCAAAATGTCTGCGCAGGCGGTGGGCGGCGCGGTGGGGCATAACCCGATCTCCCTCATGATCCCGTGCCACCGTGTGGTGGGTACAAACGGCAGCCTTACCGGCTATGGCGGTGGCATCCAAAGGAAGAAAGCATTGCTGGAGCTGGAGCGTGCCGATATGCATGGCTTGTTCGTACCGAAGAAGGGGACCGCGCTTTGATTGGGTCTCGCTTCCTGTGAGGCCTGAGAATATACGCACGTCCGGCCTGACTGGGCCGGACGTGCGTTTTTGCTTTTTCCTGCGGCGGTATTTGGCGAAAAAGGTGAGAAAAGAGCAGATAGCGCCTTGAAAACAGGCGGCGGGACTGCCATCATGATCGACGCCGGCTATAACTACGAACGGCTGGCGGAGAAGATGGCATGGCCGGGTATTGCACCGCAGTCCATTCGGCACATTCTCATTACCCATCAGGATACTGACTGGAAAACAAGCCGTTTTCGCCGTTGCCGGAAACGCTGCAAAGGCATACGCGGCTCAGCCGTGACCCTCGGCAGCGATCATGTGCAGTGCGTTCTCCAGTGCGCCGATAACGGCGGAGGTATGGCTTACAAAAGCTCCTCCGTTTTTCGATAGCCCAGCGCAGTGGAGATCATGGACGCGGTGGCGCAGACCTGCTCCACCGCCGCAAGAAATTCATCGGAACGGGTGCTGCGGAACATACCGATCACGCCAACGGTGTATCGTGCTTTGCCCTCCACGGTATAGACCGGTGCGGAAATGGAGCGCAGGCCGATCTTGTATTCGCCGTTTTCAATGGCGTAGCCGTTGGTACGGCACAGATCGATCTCCTGCATCAGCGCGGTCAGATCGGTGATGGTGTGCGGGGTGAACTGGGTCATATGCTGCGCGCGCAGCAGCGCCTCGGCACTGGTGCGGGACATATGTGCCAGAAAGACCTTGCCCTGCGACGTACAGTAGATTGGCAGCCGGGAACCTATATCCGACACGACGCGCAGATTGTCCCGGGTCTCCACCTGGTCCAGGGTGATCACGCTGCCGCCCTCGCACACCGAGAGCATGACGGACGCCCCGGTCCGTTGGCACAGGTGCTCCATATAGGGGCGGGCCACCAGTGAGATGTCCCAGGACCGCTCCACTTGCCGCCCATATTCGAACAGCCGCAGGCCCAGCGTGTATTTTCCGTCCGGCGTCTGCGCTGCCACGTCATAGGCCCGCATGGTGGTCAGCAGGCCGAATACGGTGCTCTTCGGGTATCCGCACCGGGTGGCCAGTTCCTTCAGCGACAGCGGACTTTCGGACTGACTCAGAATTTGCAGGACCTCCATGGCCTTCGCTACGGATAATATGATATTTCCGTCAATCATGGCGCCTCACCTCCCGTTGCTATCAGCATACCGGCTTCGTTATTCTCTGTCAAGAACGATCCGAGAAAGATGACACAAAATAAGAGAAAACCTCCGGAAACGGAGGCTTTTTCTGCGCAGCTGAAGAACAGCGGGAAGACCATGAAAACAGAGAGGTACTTGCGGAAACGGTCATGCTACGCTATAATACAAGGCGATCCAGGGAGAACCATTTGTAGTTTCCGGGGTGGACAGAAGCCTATAAGGAGGACCTTGTACCATGGAGAAAAAGCTGACTCATAGTAAGTGGTTTTTATACCTGACAGAGTTTTTCGCGGGAATGTCCGTCATGGCGGTGGAACTGGGCGCCAGCCGCCTGATGGCGCCGTATTTCAGCTCCTCCCAGATCGTTTGGACGGTCATTATCGGCGTTATCATGATTGCTATGGCTGTGGGCAACATCTGGGGCGGACGGATGGCGGACAAGAGCAAGTCGCCGGACCGGCTCTATGGCCGGGTCATCATCGCCGCAATCTGGATCGCGTTGATACCCTTTGCGGGCCGATGGATGATCGCCGGGATATCGTTTCTGCTGGCCACGTTTGTAACGAAGAACTTTCTGGTCTGGGCGGCGCTGGCCGCCTGCCTGGTGATCTTCGCCTTCCCCTGTGTGCTGCTGGGCACCGTAACACCGTCCCTGACCAAGTTCACTGTGGACAATTTGGATGACACCGGCAGGACCGTGGGGCAGCTGAATGCGCTGAACACCATCGGCAGCATCATCGGCACCTTTGTGCCCACGTTCCTGACCATCCCGGCGGTGGGTACGGCGGCCACGTTCCTGATCTTTGCGGGTGTGCTGGCCGCTATCGGTATTGTCTACTTCACTTTTGAACGGAAGAAGACGGTCACCGGTATTATTGCGATGGTGTTGGTGGCGGGGTTGTGCTTTGCGCTGCCCACCTACAGCTTCGCATTCTGGGAGAGCGACCTGGCCCTGGAGGACGAGTCCATCTACAACTACCTCCAGGTCAAGGATGATGACCACACCACCACGCTCTCCACCAATGTGCTCTTCGGTGTACAGTCGGTGCAGAACAAGGACGGTAAGCTCACCGGAATGTACTACGACTACGCGCTGGCAGCCCCCTGTATGGCGGGTATGGACGGTACCGATAACACAGGCCGCAGCGCCATGATCTTGGGCATGGGGTCCGGCACCTACGCCGGATACTGCGTCCGCTATTTCCCGGGCATGACCGTGCAGGGCGCGGAGATCGACGGCAAGATCGCCGATATCGCCCGCACCTATTTTGGCCTGCCGGAGGAGGTGGAGGTGGCTGTAGCCGATGGCCGGGCCTACCTGACCGCGTCGGAGGAAAAGTTTGATGTGATCATGGTGGACGCCTATCAGGACATCACCATTCCGTTTCAGTTGTCCAGCCGGGAGTTCTTCGCGGCGGTGGTGGAGCATCTGAAGCCGGAGGGCGTCATGGTGGTGAACCTGAACATGACCTCCCGGGAGGATGGTTCCATCAACCAGTACCTCTGTGATACGATGGCCAGCGTGTTCGCGTACACCTATCTGGCCGATGTGCCCGGAAACACCAATACGGAGGTGTTCTGCACCAACGCGCCTGGCCTGCCGGAGCGCTTTGCCGCCAGCCGCGCCGCGCTGACCGACGGAGACTACGCCGCCATGATGGCGGAGGTGGCCGCCGATCTGACGGCCTACACCGGTGGGGATCACATCCTGACGGATGACAAGGCGCCGGTGGAGGTGCTGGGTATGCGTGTGCTGGATGAGCTGATCGCCGGAGAACTGGACTATTACCGGGAGAATTTCAGCCTACAGGAGATACTGGGAATGCTGGGCTGACGGCAGCGCTTGACAAGCCCCACCGCCGGGGCTATGATAGCCGTGCCGCCCATCTGCCCGGTGGCCGAAACGAGGAAATGAGGAATTGCTATGGACGCAGTTGTTCTTGACCATGTGGATAAGGCCTATACCACCTACGGCACGGATATCGTCCTGACCGGCGAGACGCGGCCCAGCCGCACCCGACAGGTGCTGCGCGACCTGTCGCTGACCATTCCTGCCGGAGAGATCACCGTGATCGTGGGCCGCAGCGGCTGCGGCAAGAGCACGCTGCTGAAGCTGCTGGCGGGAACGGAGACGCCTGACACCGGGACAATACGGATTCCGGAGGGTTGGCACAGTGCCATGCTCAGCCCGGATCCCTATGTCATCACCTGGACCAGCGTGCAGCGGAATGTGGCCATGGCCTGCGGCGTGGGAAAAACGCCAGAGGAGCGCTATGAGCGCGCCAGCGAATTCGTGCGACTGGTGGGATTGGAGGACTCCGCCGACCTGACTCCGGTGGAGCTGTCCACCGGCATGAAGCAGCGTCTGGGCCTGGCCCGGGTGCTGGCGGGGCAGGCGGAACTGCTGCTGATGGATGAACCCTTTGCCTCCCTGGACTTTTTGACCCGCGCGGAGCTGCAGAGCCAACTCCTGGCCATTCAGGAGAAGCTGCCCCGCACGATCGTGCTGGTTACTCACCAGTTGGAGGAGGCGCTGCTGCTGGGACGGCGGATCATTGTCATGCACCCGGACAGTACGATCTGTGAATTTGATCTGACGGATTCGCCCTATCCCCGGGATCTGGACGATCCGACGCTGCGGCGGCTGAAGGAAGCTATTACCGACCAATGCCGCTATACCGCATAAGAAACGGCGATGCACACTATACTTGCTGTACCATACCTGCGGCCTGTGCCGCTGAAAGGAGACTGTTATGCTTTCCGGACTGACGCAATATGTGCCCGAAGCGACCCTGACTGTTTACGACAATCTGGAATTTCTCATTCGCCTGCTGCTGTCTGCCGCCTTGGGCGCGCTGGTGGGTTTGGAGCGCAGTAAGCGCCGCAAGGAGGCGGGCATCCGTACCCACTGCATCATTGCCTGTACCTCCGCGCTGTTTATGATCGTCTCAAAATACGCTTTCCTGGATTGTGTTGCGTTGGATGGCCTTCGCGGCGCCGACCCTGCACGCATTGCCGCCCAGGTGGTCAGCGGCATATCCTTTCTGGGGGCCGGCGTCATATTCAAAAACGGCAACTCTATCCGCGGACTGACCACCGCCGCCGGTATGTGGGGTACCGCCGCCATCGGTATGGCTGTGGGTGCCGGTATGTATTGGCTGGGCCTGTTCGAGGCGGCTGTCCTCGTTGCCATCCAGATCATTCTCCACCGCTTCCCTGTGGGGGCGGATGCCCTCACGACCCAGGAGCTTCTGGTGGAGCTGGAGGATACGGATGAGCTGCGGGCCCGCTTTGACGATCTGCTGAAGCAGCACCGCGGCCAGGTGACAGAGAGCAGCCTTACCCGCCAGGACGGCTGCCTTCGTATGGAGATCACCGTCCGGCTTGAGCCGCCGATCACCCATGATGAAGCACTGGCCTTTATGCGGGAGAACCCCGGTGTGAAAAGAATGTCTGTATAAGCGACGCATGAAAAGCCGGCCACCAGGCCGGCTTTTTCATGCGCAGTTGCGGTTTTCACTGGAGTTTGCTATACTCTGTGTGAGAAGGGAGATGTTTCTGTGCTGCATACTGTTATGGCGTTCCTGCCGTTGGCGTTTTTGATCGTATATGCTCTAAAGACCCGCAAAATGGCAGATGCAATGGTCTTGGCTACCCTGCTGGCCGTGCTGCTGGTCCATCGCCAGCATTTTTTCACTGGGCTGATCGACGCCATGTATACTACACTGGGCAACAGCTCCTATCAGTTTGCACTGTGCAGTATTCTGGGCTTTGGCGGAATGATCTCGCTGTTTCAGGCTTCCGGCGGGCTCATGGGCTTCCGGGATCTGCTGGCGAAGGCGGCCAACACGCCCCGCAAAACGCTGCTGCTGGCGTGGCTGCTGTCTGTGATCATGTTCGTGGACGAGTATCTGAATGCCCTGACTACCACCATCTGCCTGCGGGATGTCTCCGATAAAAACCGTCTGCCCCGGGAGCACCTGGCGGTGCAGACCAACATTATGGCCTGCTGCCTGTGCGTGACGGTGCCCTTTACCAGCTGGACGGCCTTCAGCGTGGGCCTGATCTCCGACTTCGGCCTGGGGTTCACGGATTACCTTCAGGCGGTGCCCTTCATGTTTTATCCGCTGGCGTTTGTGCTGGTGGGATTGACCGTATTTGCCGTAGGTGGCTGCTGGGCGGTAATGACCATCGCTATTCCTGTGTTCATCCCGATGGGACTGGCTGCCGGGGTGGCTGCGCCGCTGATGATCGCCGCGGTGATGAGCGGCGTTACCCTGGGATATAGTCTGTGCTTCTACGCGGACGCGGTGCTGATGACCACCGCCGGATCGGGCGTTTCCAACCTGACCACCATACGGGCGGCAACGCCCTATGCGCTGGCGGTGGGGGGCCTTTCGGTGATAGCACTGTTGGTGGCCGGGCTGTGAAAACGGTGGCTGGGCTGTGAAAGCAGCGGGCGGAAACAGTAACATTTTTGATAGAAAACCGGTGGTTTACAGGGCGGGGAAATCGTGGTACACTATGTGGGACCGGCGTTTGACACGCCGGAAAAGCGCGTGCTTTTTGTGCGCTTTCGCTGTACACTTATGGTACATTCATGATACATTTACGATACGTTTGCTATACATTCTCTTTCGCTTTTTGCGGGCTTGATGCGCTGTATGCGGCCGCAGAGGGACGGATATGCGTGCCGTGCGGGGGGAAATGCGAGGGAAGGGAGGTGCCGCTATGCTGCGACGGATACGGGAGCTTTTTAACGACGTGTTCCGACAGGCCGATCTTGTCCTGCTGGCGCTGTGCATCGGCACGTCGCTGTTCGGCATACTGATGATCGCCAGCGCCACACACTATATGCACACCAGCAAGCTGGTGCTGGTACAGGCGGCGGCGCTGTGCATCGGGGCGGTGCTGTATATCGTGGTGTCGCAGGTGGACCTGAACGAGCTGGCGAAGTACTGGAAGTGGATATTCCTGGTGGGCGTGGTGTTCATCCTGCTGCTGGCAACGCCCCTCGGCATTGCCGGGGATACCGGCAACAAGGCATGGCTGGAGTTCCCGTTCCTGCCGGTGAAGGTGCAGCCGGCGGAGATCGTGAAGCTGACGTTTATTATCGTGCTGGCGAAACAGCTCTCGTGGCTGAAGGAGAACCGGGACCTGCGGTCGATTTCCTCCATCGTCATGCTGGCGGCACACTTCGGCGTGATCTTTGCGCTGTACTACAAGATATCCTCCGACATGGGCAGTGCGCTGGTGTTCCTGTTCATCTTCGCGTGTATGTGTTTTGTGGCGGGAGTGGCGCTGCGGTGGTTCCTGATCGGCGGCGGCGCGGCGGGACTGCTGTTCTACGCCATGTGGGACCTGGACCTGCTGGATACCTACATGAAAAACCGGTTCATCGTTCTGTTCGACCACAGCTATGACCCGCTGAACACCGGCTGGCAGCAGACCCGGAGCCTGCTGACACTGGGCGGCGGAAGGATATTCGGGCAGGGGCTGTTTCGCGGCACGCAGACCCAAAGCGAGGCGGCGTCCAGCCTGCCGCACCGGCACACGGATTTTATTTTCTCCGTGATCGGTGAGGAGCTGGGGCTGGTGGGCTGCCTGCTGACGCTGGCGCTGCTGACGGCCATTATACTGCGGTGCCTGTATGTGGCGCGGCACGCCAAGACCCGGCTGGAGGGCTATGCCTGCATCGGTGTGGCCAGTGTCATTATCTTTCAGGTCATCATCAATGTGGGTATGTGCCTGTTCGTGATGCCGGTCATCGGACTGACGCTGCCCTTCATCAGCTATGGCGGCTCATCGCTGGTGATGCTGTTTGCCTGTATGGGGCTGGTGTCCGGCGTACACGGGCGGGCGAAGCCCGACTGGCTGCGATAGGAAAGACAACAAAAGAACGCCGCGGCTGTGCCGGGGCGTTCTTTGTTTGTTTACACACCGGCGGGCAAAATCGGTTGTAATCAGCGGGGCGCTGTGCTATAATAATGTATCAAATCATGGGGGCACAGGGCCGTTTTTCGCTGTGCCGCCTGAAAGTGAGGGTACGCTTATGAAGATCGTGGTATTGGCGGGCGGACTGTCCACAGAGCGCCAGGTGGCGCTGACCAGCGGCACCGGCGTGTGCAGGGCGCTGCGGGAGAGGGGACACAAGGCCATTCTGGTGGATATGTTTCTGGGGTTGGAGGACTACGAGGGCGCGTTGGAGGATATCTTTGACGCGCCGGACGGCCTGTGCGGCCAGAGCCGGGTGGAGCGCGTGGAGCCGGACCTGGAGGCGGTGCGCCGCAGCCGGAGGGACCAGAGCCCCAGCCTGCTGGGCAAGGACGTGCTGACCGTGTGCCGCATGGCGGACGTGGTATTTCTGGCGCTGCACGGAAGCTGCGGCGAGGACGGCCGCATACAGGCCACGCTGGATCTGCTGGGCGTGCCCTACACCGGGTCCGGGTATCTGGGCAGCGGCATGGCCATGGATAAATCCGTGACGAAGCGGATGATGGACTCTCTCGGTATTCGCACGGCTCCGTGGCACGACATCCACTATACCGAGAGCGATATCCCCCGGCTGGCGGAGGAGCTGCCGGTGCCCTGTGCCGTGAAGATCGTCAACGGCGGCAGCTCCATCGGTGTGGCGCTGCCGGACACGAAGGAACAGCTGGAGAAGGCCCTGCGCGACCTGCTGCGCTACGGCGACCATGTGGTGGTGGAGCAGAAGATCAAGGGCCGGGAGATACAGATCGCCGTGCTGGGCGACGGCTATCTGCCGGCGGTGGAGATCATCCCCAAGGGCGCCTATTTCGACTATGAGAGCAAGTATCAGGCCGGCGGCGCGGTGGAGCTGTGCCCCGCGCCTATCACGGACGCGGCGTGGAAGCAGGTGGGCGAGATGGCCCTGAAGCTGCACAAGGGGCTGGGGCTGAGCGTGTACTCCCGTTCGGACTTCATTCTGGACGAGAACGGTCAGGCCTGGTGCCTGGAGATCAACACCCTGCCGGGCATGACGCCTACCAGTCTGGTGCCCCAGGAGGCGGCGCAGGTGGGACTGAACTACGGCGAATTGTGCGAGAAGATCGTGGAGCTGTCGCTGGCGGCGCGAAAGGCGGCGCGGGCATGATGCCGCTGACGGTACAGACCATCTGCGCCGCGGTGGGCGGCACGGTGTTGCAGAGCAGCGGCGCGGCGGTGCGCGACGTGACCACCGACAGCCGCCGCGTGCCGCAGGAAGCGCTGTTCATCCCTCTGGTGGGGGAACGCTTCGACGGCCACGCCTATATCGGAAAGGCGCTGGAGGCCGGAGCGGCGGGATGCCTGACGGCAAAGACGCCGGAGGCGCTGCTGCCGGGGAAGTTTTACATTCAGGTGCCCGACACGCGGCTGGCGCTGAAGGCGCTGGCCGCCTGGTACCGGGGGCAGTTCCGGCTGCCGGTGGTACAGGTGACCGGCTCCGTGGGCAAGACTACAACCAAGGAGATGATCGCCGCAGTGCTGACGCAGAAATACGAGACGCTGCGGACGGAGGGGAACCTCAACAACGACATCGGCGCGCCGCTGACGCTGCTGCGGCTCATGCCGGAGCACGAGGCGGCGGTGATCGAGACGGGCATGAACCACTTTGGGGAGATACGGTATCTGGGCGAGATGGTACGGCCGGATATCGCCGTTATCACTAACGTGGGCGACGCCCACATCGAAAATCTGGGCAACACACGGCAGGGCATTTTGCAGGCCAAGTGTGAGATATTTGAAAATCTGACCCAGGAGGGCGTCGCGGTGCTCAACGGCGACGACGAGCTGCTGAACACGGTGACGCTGCCACAGATCATCCTGCGCTGCGGCGAGGGCGAGCACTGCGAGGTCCGCGTTACGGACATCGACGACCGGGGGCTGGAGGGCGTGGCCTGCACCGTGACCACGGCCAAGGCGGCCTATCGGCTGGAGACATCGGCGCCGGGGCGGCACATGGTCTATCCCATGGCCATGGCGGCAGCCATCGGCGAACGGCTGGGCCTGACGGCGGCGGAGATCGCCGCGGGGACGGCGGCCTATGCGCCGGTAGGGAGCCGGATGCACCTGATCCGTATGGACGGGGATCGGCTGGTCATCGACGACTGCTACAACGCCAATCCGCAGTCCATGGCGGAGGGTATCCGTATGCTGGCCGCCAGCCGGCAGAAAAAGCGCCTGGCGGTGCTGGGCGACATGGGTGAGTTGGGCGCGCTGACGGCCCAGGCCCACCGGGATATGGGGACGCTGTGCCGGGAGTTGGGCATCGAGACCGTGGCGGTGGGGGAGAAGATGAAGGCCCTGACCGAAACGGATCCGGAGGCGCAGTGGTTCGCCGGCGTGGAGGAGGCCATGCCCGCTGTACGGGCGCGGTTCACGCCGGGGACGGCGGTGCTGGTGAAGGCGTCCCGCGCCATGCATTTTGAGAACATCGTAAAGGAATTAGAGAAAGAGTAAATGGTCGACATTCGCGTTTCGGGGCTGGTGAAGTCCTTTGATCTGGAAAAGAGAATACTGGACGGACTGAGCTTTCAGGTGGACAGCGGGGAGCGCGTGGGACTGCTGGGGCGGAACGGCGCCGGAAAGACCACGGTGTTCCGTATGCTCACCGGGGAGCTGGAGCCGGACGAGGGAGAGGTACAGATCGCCGCCGGACGGCGGGTGGGACTGATCTCGCAGATACCGGTGTATCCGGAGGGGTACACGGTGGAGGACGTTTTGCAGACGGCCTTCGCGCGGATGTTTCGGATGAAGGACGAGATGGATGCGCTGGCCCTGCGGATGGAGCAGGGGGACAGCGGCGCGGATACGCTGCGGCGGTACGGCGAGCTGAACGCCAAATTCGAGGGACTGGGCGGCTGGGACACGGAGACGGCGGTGAACAAGGTGGCCAACGGCCTGAGCATCCCGAGGGAAATGCGGCAGCGGGAATTCGCGTGTTTGTCCGGCGGAGAGAAGACCCGGGTGAACCTGGGACGGCTCATTCTGGAGGATACGGACATCCTGCTGCTGGACGAGCCCACGAACCATCTGGACCTGCAGGCCACGGAGTGGCTGGAGGGGTATCTGCGGAGGTTCCGGGGCACGGTGCTGACCATCAGCCATGACCGGTATTTCCTGGACCGGACCGTGACGCGGATCATCGAGATACAGGACGGAAAAGCGGAGTTTTACAGCGGAAATTACAGCTTTTATGCCATCGAGAAGGAACGGCGGTATCAGGAGCGCATGAAGCAGTACCTGAAGGAGCAGGCGAAGATCGCGCAGCTGGAAAAGGCGGCGGAGCAGATGCACCTGTGGGCCTTCATGGGCAACGACGCGCTGCACAAGCGGGCCTTCAGCATGGAGAAGCGCATCGAGCGTATGCGGACCACGGAGAAGCCCACAAAGGCGCGGAAGCTGGAGGCGCGCTTCCAGAGCCGGGAGTTCAAGGGCGACGAGGTATTGCAGATCAAGGGCGTCAGCAAGGCCTTCGGCGAGAAGCGACTGTTTGAGGATGTGTATCTGCGGTGCGAGGGGGGCGAGCGCATCGCTCTGCTGGGCGAGAACGGCACGGGAAAGACCACGCTGCTGAATATGCTGACCGGCAGCGAACGCCCGGACAGCGGCGTTATACGGCTGGGGCCGGCGGTGAAGGCGGCGTATCTGCCGCAGGTGATACACTTCGAGCACCCGGAGAGGTCCATACTGGACACGATGCTCTATGAGCTGGACATCACGCCGCAGTCGGCGCGGAACCGGCTGGCGGCGTATCAGTTCACCGGAGAGGATGTGTTCAAGAGCGTCAGCGTGCTGTCCGGCGGCGAGCTGAGCCGCCTGCGGCTGTGTATGCTGATGGACGAGAGCATCAATCTGCTGATACTGGACGAGCCGACGAACCATCTGGATATCGACTCGCGGGAGTGGCTGGAGCAGGCGGTGGAGGCCTTCGACGGGACGCTGCTGTTCGTGAGCCACGACCGGTATTTTATCAACCGGTTCGCCACCCGCGTGTGGGAGCTGGCCGGGGGCGTCATCACGGACTATCCCATGGGCTTTGCACAGTACCGGCAGGCCAAGGAGGAGGAGCACGCCGCCGCGGCGGCCGCGGTACAGGTACAGTCCGCTGCGCCGAAAAAGAACGGCAGCCGGGGCAACCGGGCCCAGCAGGCGGCGAAAAAGCAGCTGACCATCTGCGAGACGGCTATCGCCAGGCTGGAGGCGGACAGCGCGCGGCTGGAGGCGGAGATGGCGGAGAACGCCTGCGACGCGGAGAAGCTGAACGCGCTGTATCAGGAGCAGCAGGATGTGCAGAAGCGGCTGGAGCAGGAGATGGAGCGCTGGGAAGAACTGAGCTTGCAGGCCGAGGAACAGGAGGAGCGATAACATGAGTGATATTTTGTGCATTTACTATTCCCGGACCGGGCATACCCGCCGGGCGGTCAAGGAGATCGCCGAGGCGCTGGGCGCGGAGATCACGGCGATCACCGACGACTGTGACCGCAGCGGCTGGCGGGGATATATGCGCTGCGGTATGGACGCCATGAAGACGTCCACCCGGCCCCTGCAGCCCTTTGAGACGGAGAAGCCGCTGGGCGCGTACAAGCTGGTGATCGTGGGCAGCCCGGTGTGGGCGGGGCGGTGCGCCAGCCCCATTCGTGCGCTGCTGAAGCGGCGGGGACTGGAGATGGAAAACGTGGCCTATGTGGTCACGCGGAGCACCACCCAGCGCAGCGAGGAGGTCTATGACCAGATGGATATGTATACCGGGCAGGCCCACCGGCTGGCGGTGTCGCTGCGGCCGGACAGCGAGGGGTATGAGTTCTGGCGGAACGACTTTATCCAGAATGTGCGCCGCCTGCTGGAGAACGGCTGAGGACGGGCCATGCAGGAGAAGCTGAGCGCCCTTGCGGCGCATTTGACAGAGGTGGAGCAGCAGCTGGCGGACCCGGCGGTGTATGCGGACCGGGAGAAGCTGACGGCGCTGCGCCGGGAGCAGAAGGAGCTGGCACCGGTGGTGGAATGCTGGCAGGCGTATCTGCGGGCGCAGGACACCGCCCGGGAGGCGGAGGAGATGCTGTCTGACCCGGAGCTGCGGGCCCTGGCACAGGAGGAGCTGGCTGGGGCGAAGGGGGATATGGAGCGCTTGCAGGAGGAGCTGAAGCGGCTGCTGCTGCCGCGGGACCCCAATGACGAGAAGAACGTGATACTGGAGATACGGGCCGGTATCGGCGGGGAGGAGGGCGCACTATTCGCCGCCGACCTGCTGCGGATGTACACCATGTACGCCGAGCGCCGGGGCTGGACGCTGAGCATCGTCAGTGAGAACATGACGGAGCTGGGCGGCGTGAAGGAGGTCAGCGCCGAGATCGAGGGCGCGGGCGCCTGGTCACGGCTGAAATTCGAGGCTGGGACACACCGGGTACAGCGGGTGCCGGAGACGGAGTCCTCCGGGCGCATCCAGACCTCCGCCGCCACGGTGGCGGTGATGCCCGAGGCGGAGGAGGTGGAGTTTTCCATCGACCCCAAGGACCTGCAGATCGACACGTTCCGTTCCTCCGGCGCGGGGGGACAGCACGTGAACAAGACGGAGAGCGCCATACGTATCACCCATCTGCCCACGGGCGTGGTGGTGGAGTGCCAGGATGAGCGCAGCCAGTACAAGAACAAGGATCGGGCCATGAAGATCCTGCGCTCGAAGCTGTACGAGGCGGAGCAGGAGAAGCAGAACGCTGCCATCGCCGCCACACGGAAGAGCCAGGTGGGCACCGGCGACAGAAGCGGCAAGATCAGAACGTATAATTTCCCGCAGAACCGGGTCACGGATCATCGGCTGACGGGAGACAATAAAAACTTCAACATTGCGGCCATCATTAACGGTGATCTGGACGGTATGATCGATGCGCTGACCCTGAACGACCAGGCCCAACGGCTGCAGGAGGGAAAGGAGAGTTGACCATGAACGAGAATAAGAAGAAAATGTATGACCTGTCCGGCCCTAAGACGGTGGAGGCTATGAAGAAGCGGCACTTTGACGCCTATTACTGTTCCACCGCTGCCGAGGCCGTGGAGAAGGCGCTGGAGCTGATCCCCAAAACGGACTCCGTGTCCTGGGGCGGCGTGATGACGGTGGACGAGCTGGGGCTGAAGCAGCGGCTGGCGCAGGAGGGCTATACCCTCATCGACCGGGATACCGCTAAGGACCCGGCGGAGAAGCAGGCGCTGATGCACCAGGCGTTGAGCTGCGGCACGTTTCTGATGAGCAGCAACGCCATCTCCAAGGACGGGCAGCTGGTGAACATCGACGGCATGGGCAACCGGGTGGCGGCCATGTGCTATGGACCCCGGCAGGTGGTGGTCATTGCCGGTATGAACAAGGTGCTGGGCACGCTGGACGACGCCATTGCCCGCGCTCGGAACATCGCCGCGCCGGCCAACGCGCAGCGGTTCGGTATCAAGACGCCCTGCGGCCTGACCGGACAGTGCGGCGACTGCACCAGTCCGGACTGCATCTGTTCCTATGTGGTGGTGACGAGGAACTCTATGGTGCATGAGCGTATCAAGGTCATCCTCGTGGGGGAGGACCTGGGGCTGTAAGGAGATGTTTTGCCGCTGCGCAAAACTATCCGCTGCGGCGGGAGCGGGGGCGCCCTCGGGGGGACGGCTGACGCCTGCGGGCGGGACGAAAGAGAAGAAGAAACGAGGTTCGGGTGATGGAGACCATCATATTCCATCCGGAAACGGACAAAAACGCCATCGCGGAGGCGGCGGCGATCCTTCGCCGGGGCGGCCTGCTGGGTATCCCCACGGAGACGGTATACGGCCTGGGAGCCGACGGGCTCAACGAGGACGCGGTGCGCCGTATTTTCGAGGCCAAGGGACGGCCACAGGACAACCCGCTGATCCTGCACGTGCCGGACGCGGGCTGGCTGGAACGCTGCTGTGTGGATATCCCCGACACGGCCTATGCGCTGGCGGAACGGTTCTGGCCGGGGCCGCTGACCATGATCCTGCCCCGGCGGGACTGCGTGCCCCTGCGGACCACCGGCGGGCTGGACACCGTGGGCGTCCGCTGCCCGGACCATCCGGTGACGCGGGCCATTATCGCGGCAGCGGATACGCCGGTGGCGGCGCCCAGCGGGAATACCTCCGGACGGCCCAGCCCCACCTGTGCGCGGCACATGATGGAGGACATGATGGGCAAGATCGACGGCATCGTGGACGGCGGGCCCTGCGCCGTAGGCGTAGAGAGCACTATTATCGATCTGACGGTGCAGCCACCCCGGCTGCTGCGGCCCGGCGGACTGCCGCTGGAGGCGCTGGAGGCGGTGCTGGGGGAGGTGGCCGTGGATAAGGCCGTGCGGCAGAAGCTGCCCGACGGGGAGAAGGCCAAGGCACCGGGAATGAAGTACCGGCACTACGCACCCCGGGCGGCCGTGACGGTGGTGACGGGCGCGCCGCGGCGAAGCGCGGCATACATCGCGGCGCACCTGCCGGCGGGGGCTGGGGTCATCTGCTTTGACGAGTACGCGCCGCTGTTCGCGGGGCACATTGTACATCGGTTGGGACCGGCAGGAGACAAGCTGGCCCAGGCACAGCGCGTGTTCGACGCGCTGCGGACCTTCGACGAGACGGAGGTGACGGCCATCTATGCCCAGTGCCCGGACGAGGCGGGGCTGGGACTGGCGGTGAGCAACCGGCTGAAAAAGGCGGCGGGGTTTCACACGGTGGACGCGTCGCCGCTGGTCATCGGCTTCACGGGGCCTACCGGCGCGGGCAAGACCAGCGCCCTGCGGGCGCTGGAGCAGCTGGGCGGGCTGGTGCTGGACTGCGACGCCATCTACCATGAGCTGCTGCGGACGGACGGAGCGCTGCGGGAGGCCATCGCCGGGGCGTTCGGCCCGGTGTTCGCGGCGGACGGCGGTCTGGACCGGCAGAAGCTGGGGAACCTCGTATTCGGCGATCCGGCGGCGCTGGAGACGCTGAACGGGATCATCTATGCACGACTGCCCCGGGAGCTGCGGCGGCGGATGGACGCGAGCGACGCGGCGGTGGTGGGCATCGACGCCATCAACCTGATCGAAAGCGGGCTGGACGGGCTGTGCCGCCGGACGGTGGCGGTGATCGCGCCGGCGGAGACGCGGGTGGCGCGCATCATGGCACGGGACGGCATACCGGAGGCATACGCGCGGCTGCGGGTGCGGGCACAGAAGGACGAGGCGTTCTACCGGGCCCGGTGCACGGACGTGCTGGTGAACGACTGCGGCAGCGCGGCGGCCTTTACGGAAAAGGCACGGCAGGCGCTGGAGACGATATTGAAGGAGGAACGAGCATGACCGAGGAAATGAAGGCGCTGCGGGAGCAGCTGCTGCGGAACGACAAGAACGGGTATGATACGCTGGACGAGGCGCAGCTGGCGGAGATGGAGGCCTACTGCGCGGACTACAAGGCGTTCCTGAACGAGGGAAAGACCGAACGGCTCAGCGCCCGGGCGGCTATCGCCGCGGCAGAGGCGAAGGGCTTTGTGCAGTATAAGCGCGGCATGGCGCTGAAGGCCGGGGATAAGGTGTACACCTGCAACCGGGGCAAGGGGCTGATGCTGGCGGTCATCGGTAAGGAGAGCCTGGCCGAGGGTGTGCAGATCGCGGCGGCGCATATCGACTCGCCGCGGCTGGATCTGAAGCCCACGCCGCTGTATGAGGACAGCGAGATGGCATATTTCAAGACCCACTACTACGGCGGTATCCGCAAGTACCAGTGGGTGACTATCCCCCTGCAGCTGCGGGGCGTGGTGGCCAAGAAGGACGGCAGCGTGGTAGACGTGTGCATCGGCGAGGCGGGTGAGCCCCAGCTGGTCATCACGGACCTGCTGCCCCATCTGGGCGGCGAACAGGGCCGGAAGCCCCTGAACGAGGCGGTGCCCGGCGAGACGCTGAACCTGCTGGTGGGCAGCCGGCCCATCGGGGACAGCGAGGACAAGGACCGGGTGAAGCTGCACGTGATGAAGCGGCTGCACGACAAGTACGGCATCACGGAGAGCGACTTCGCCTCCGCGGAGCTGGAGGCTGTTCCCGCCGCGGAGGCGGTGGACATCGGTATTGACGGCAGCATGATCGGCTCCTACGGCCACGACGACCGGGTGTGCGGCTATGCGGCGCTGCGGGCGCTGCTGGATATCGAAACGCCGGACAAGACGGCGGTATGCGTGCTGGCGGACAAGGAGGAGATCGGCTCCATGGGCGTGACAGGTATGCAGTCCGCGGCCTTTGACGCCTTTATGTCTGACCTGTGCGACGGCCAGAACGTGCCGCTGAAGGCGTGCTTTGAGAACGCCTTTTGCCTGTCCGCCGACGTGACGGCGGCCTATGACCCCAATTTTGCCGATGTGTACGAGAAGAAGAACGCGGCCTTTGTCAACTACGGCGTGGGTATCTGCAAGTACACCGGCGCGCGGGGCAAGTCCGGTTCCTCGGACGCCAACGCGGAGACGGTGGCCTATGTGCGCGCGGTGCTGGACGGCGCGGGCGTGCGGTGGCAGATCTGCGAGCTGGGCAAGATCGACGCCGGCGGCGGCGGGACGGTGGCACAGTATATGGCCAACCGGAACATCGCCACGCTGGACGCCGGCGTGCCGGTGCTGAGCATGCACGCGCCCTTCGAGGTGGTGGCCAAGGTAGACTGCTACGAGATGTACCGGGCCTGCAAGGCACTGTACGAGGCGAGATAACGGAAAAGCACGGTCCCAGGCACTGCCTGGGACCGTGCTTTTTACGGGAAAGATACGGAAATCCCTTGTAAAAAGAGGGGGAATACGGTATAATTTTCTACAAGAACAGCAGGAAGGGAGGCGGCGGTATGTACGGCATCGGTCAGCGGGTGGTGCACCCCATGCATGGGGCGGGCGTTATCGAGAACGTGACGGAGGAGCTGCTGTACGGCGCGGCGCGGACGTACTATGTGTTCCGTCAAGCCGTCAGCGGACTGGTACTGAAGCTGCCCGCTGATAACTGCGAGGCCATCGGTGTGCGGCTGCTGTATGATCGGGAGAGAATGGACGCGGTGCTCTCGGCCATCCCATCGCTGACGGTGGAGGAGGAGCGCAACTGGAACCGCCGCTACAGGGAGAACATGGCGCGGCTGAAAAGCGGCGACCTGACGGAGGTGGCACGGGTGGTCAAGTCCCTGATGCGGCGGGAGGCGGCGCGGGGACTGTCCACCGGAGAGAGAAAAATGCTGCACAGTGCCAAGGAGATACTGCTGTCGGAGCTGGCGATGGTGCGGGAGATCGGATACCAAGAGGCGGAGCGTCTGCTGGATGGCGCGGTGATGACGGGAGCGTGTGAATGACGATGGGGAAGCTCTTTGACAAGCTGTTAAACCGGAAAAAGGAACGGCACCCTCGCTGCGCGGCGCTGGTGCTTGCCGCGGGGCGCTCTGAGCGCATGGGCGGCACGGATAAGCTGACGGCGCCGCTGTGCGGCGTGCCGGTGCTGCTGCGGACGCTGCGGGCGCTGGATGAGGCGGCGCTGATCGACGAGATCGTGGTGGCGGTAAGCCCGGAGCGCCTGGAGGAGATCGCGACCCTGTGTGCCGGGGCGAATGTCAAAACGCCGCTGCGCGTGGTGGAGGGCGGCGGGAGCCGCGCTCAGTCGGTGCTGCTGGCGGCGCTGGCGGCCGGCGACAGCTGCGAGCTGCTGGCGGTGCATGACGGCGCGCGGCCGCTGATCCTGCCGGAGCAGGTGGACGACATGGTGCGGCTGGGACAGCGGACCTATGCCGCCGCGCCGGCGCTGCCGGTGACGGACACGGTGAAGGTGGCGGATATGGCGGGGCTGGTGCAGTCCACGCCGGACCGGAAAACACTGTACGCCGTACAGACACCACAGGTGTTTCAGGCGAACATCCTGAAGGCTGCCCTGCAGTCGGCTATTCAGGCCGGGGCGGACATCACGGACGACTGCTCCGCCGTGGAACGGCTGGGCAAGGAGGTATGGCTGGCCCCCGGCTGGCGGGAGAACATCAAGATCACCACGCGGGAGGACCTGACCATGGCGGAGGCATTCCTGCGGGAGAGGGAGAACAGAGCATGACGGATCTGCGCATTGGATACGGCTATGACGTACACCGGCTGGTACCGGGCCGCGCCCTGGTGCTGGGCGGGGTGACGGTGCCCTTTGAGAAGGGGCTGCTGGGGCACTCCGACGCGGACGTGCTGACCCACGCGGTGATGGACGCCCTGCTGGGCGCTGCGGCGCTGGGGGACATCGGCAAGCTGTTTCCGGACAGCGATGCGCGCTACGCCGGGGCGGACAGCACGGCGCTGCTGCGGCAGGTGACGGCGGTGCTGGCGGAGGCGGGCTGGACCGTTGTGAATGTGGACGCTACGGTGGCGGCCCAGGCGCCGAGGCTGGCGCCCTTTATCCTGGAGATGCGGGAGAGACTGGCGGCGGCCATGGGACTGGACGCGGGACGCGTTTCTGTGAAAGCGACGACGGAGGAGGGACTGGGTTTTACCGGCAGCGGCGAGGGCATAGCGGCCCACGCGGCGGCGCTGGTGGAGAAAACGGCGTAAAAAACCCGGTGCAATCTTCACACATTATTAACAGCGGTGGGGTTGTGCCAAAAGTGAACATATGGTACAATATACCTGATAAGATGCGGAGGCGTGTCTGCCCGATACGGACAGATGCGCCGCTTTTTGGTATAGGCTATGGAGGACGAGGAAAGGAAGGTAGACTTGAGCCACAGGACTATTCAGGACGAGCAGGCGAGACTGCGTAAAAAACGGCAGAAGGCGGAAAACGTCTTTGCTGTATTCAAAAAACCGCTGCACGAGTCGCTGACATCGGTATTGCCGGTGATGCTTATCGTGCTGGTGCTGTGCTTCACCATCGCGCCGGTGCCCAACAACGCCATGGTGGCGTTCCTGCTGGGCGGCGTGATGCTGATCGCCGGCATGGGACTGTTCACGCTGGGGTCGGAGATGTCCATGATCCCGCTGGGACAGGCGGTAGGCTCCGAGATCACACGGCGAAAGAAGGTGTGGATCATCACGGTGGTGGGCTTCCTCATCGGCATGATCATTACCGTGGCGGAGCCGGATCTGCAGGTGCTGGCCAACCAGGTACCGGCCATCGAGAACAACGTGATCATCTGGTCCGTGGCGGTGGGCGTGGGTGTGTTCCTGGTCATCGCCCTGCTGCGTATCGTGCTGGGTATCCAGCTGCGGTGGCTGCTGATCGGGTTTTACGCCATCGTATTCGGTCTGGCGATGTTCGTGTCGCCGGATTTCTGGGCGGTGGCCTTTGACTCCGGCGGTGTGACCACCGGACCCATGACGGTGCCGTTCATCATGGCACTGGGCGTGGGCGTGTGCGCCGTGCGAAGCGACAAGCAGGCAGGGGGCGACAGCTTCGGCCTGGTGGCGCTGTGCTCTATCGGGCCGATCATCACGGTGCTGATCCTTGGATTGCTGTATAAGCCGGACGGAAGCGCCTACACCGCGGCGGTCATGCCGGATGCCAAGGACACGGTGGAGATGTTCGATCTGTATCTCAGCGAGATACCTCACTATCTGAAGGAGACGGCATCGGCGCTGCTGCCTATCGGCGCTTTCCTGATCCTGTTCCAGCTGGTGACCCGCAGACTCAAGCGCAAGGAGATACTGCACATGGTCATCGGTCTGGTGTATGTGTACATAGGATTGACCATCTTCCTGATGGGCGTGAACGTGGGCTTTATGCCCGTGGGCAGCTTTTTGGGCGGCAGCATCGCCAGCCATACCTATAATTGGATACTTATCCCCATTGCTATGGTCATCGGTTATTTCATCGTACAGGCGGAGCCGGCTGTCCATGTGCTGAACAAGCAGGTGGAGGAGATCACCGCCGGTTCCATCCCGGCTCACGCCATGAACCTGGCGCTGTCTGTGGGCGTGGCCATCTCGCTGGGGCTGGCTATGATCCGGGTGCTGACGGGTATCTCCATCATGTGGTTCCTGGTGCCGGGCTATGTGCTGAGTCTGGCGCTGAGCTTCGTGGTGCCGCAGATCTTTACGTCCGTGGCCTTCGACTCCGGCGGCGTGGCCTCCGGACCCATGACGGCTACGTTCCTGCTGCCCTTCGCCCTGGGCGCCTGCGACGCTGTGGGCGGCAATCTGGTGACGGACGCTTTCGGTGTGGTGGCGATGGTGGCCATGACACCGCTGGTGACCATACAGCTGCTGGGCCTGAGCTATCAGAGGAAGCTGCGCCGCGCACCTGCTCCTGCCGCGCCTGTGGCGGTGGAGGAGCTTATCGAGCTGTGCTGAGGAGGTGGAGATATGTCTGAAACAACCAAAAACCGTCTGTATCTGATGATCACCATCACCAACCGGGTCATGGGCGCCACGCATTTTCTGGATTTCTACCGGGCTTTCGGCGCGCCGGTGGTGTTCACAGCCCTGGGACGGGGCACCGCCAGCAACGACGTGCTGAGCTATCTGGGTCTGGAGGCTACGGAGAAGTCCGTGATGTTCTCCGTGGTGACGCCGGCTGTCAAGGAGGTGCTGATGCGGGAGCTGGTGGACACCATGCGGATCGACCGGCCCGGCAGCGGTATCGCCGTGTGCCTGCACCTGAGCAGCGTGGGCGGAAGGACGGCGCTGAACTATCTGATCTCCGGCGAAAGCGACGCGCAGCCGGATATGACTGTGAAGGAGGAAGAGCAGATGAACGAGAACGCGTATCAGCTGATCGTGGCGATCACCAATACCGGGTACACCGACGCGGTGATGGAGGCGGCCTCCGCCGCCGGCGCGCGGGGCGGTACGGTCATTCACGCCCGGGCTACCGACGCGGGGAACACCAACAAGTTCTTCGGCATGGCCATCTCGGAGGAACGGGAGATGATCTTCCTGGTGACCTCCGCCGACAAGCGGGCGGCTATCATGCAGTCCATCATGGAGAAGGCCGGCGCCCACACTGAGGCGCAGACGGTGACGTTCTCCGTGCCGCTGGACGACGCAGCGGGGCTGTACAGCGCCAACAGCAACTGAAAAGCAAGGCCCCCGGCTTGGCCGGAGGCGGAGAATGAGCCTCCCCCGGCGAAACCGGGGGAGGCTTTTGTGTGAAAGGAACCGCCGGAGGGCGGCTTGTTCAGCGGTTATTGGGGGGATGCAAGATGACGCTTCAGGGCCTGGAAGGTAGCGTCACTGATGACGTGCTCCATGCGGCAGGCGTCCTCGGCAGCGCTGGCCTCGTCCACACCCAGGCGACGGAGAAAGTCCGTGAGGACCGTGTGGCGCTCGTAGATCTTTTCGGCTACCTCGCGCCCGGCGGCGGTGAGGGTGATGTAGCCGCCGTTGTCTACGTCGATATACTGCCCGGCCTTCAGCAGGCCAACGGCGCGGCTGACGCTGGGCTTGGAGTAGCCCATATAGTCCACGATGTCGATGGAACGGACGGCCTTCCCCTGGCGGATCAGGACCAGGATGCTCTCCAGATACATCTCGCCGGATTCCTGTAATACCACGGCGGCACCTCCTTTGACACTTAGAGCACTCTAACTGAAGTATAACACACGACTGGCGTAAAAGCAAGTGAAAGTTAAATATATTTAACTGTCGTTACAATGGCGGGTGTTTCTTGACAGAGCGGTTAGCATGTGCTAACATCATACCACATGACATAGATAGACGATTGAGGTAACGCGCTATGACACTGAATGAACTGAAGATCGGCGACAGCGCCGCCATCACTGCCGTGGGCGGGGAGGGCGCACTGCGCTGCCGCCTGCTGGATATGGGGCTGACGCCCCGGACCGTGGTGACACTGCGGAAGGTGGCCCCTATGGGGGACCCCATTGAGATACACGTGCGGGGCTATGAGCTGACGCTGCGGGTGGAGGACGCCCGACAGATCACCGTGGAAAAGAGGGATCGCGTATGATCTTTGCATTGGCGGGTAACCAGAACTGCGGCAAGACTACGCTGTTCAATGCTTTGACCGGCTCCAACCAGCACGTGGGGAATTTCCCCGGCGTGACGGTGGACCAGAAGTCCGGAGAGGTACGGGAGCACAAGGAGTGCACCGTGGTGGACCTGCCGGGCATCTACTCCCTGCGTACCTATACCCAGGAGGAGATCGTCACGCGGGACTACATACTGAACCAGAAGCCGGACGGCATCATCAATATCGTGGATGCCACCAACATCGAGCGCAACCTGTACCTGACACTGCAGCTGCTGGAGCTGCGGGTGCCTATGGTGCTGGCATTGAACATGATGGACGAGGTGCGCGCCAACGGCGGCACCATCGACGTGCAGAAACTGTCCGACGACCTGGGCATTCCCGTGGTGCCCATTACCGCCGCCAAGGGCGAGGGTGTGTCCGAGCTGATGGACCGGGCGGTGGAGACGGCGAAAAACCGGGTGCTGCCCAAGGTCTATGACTTCTGCGCGGCGAATTCGCCGGTGCACCGGTGCGTCCATGCGGTGGTGCATCTGATCGAGGACCACGCTGAGCGGCTGGGTCTGCCGCCCCGGTTCTGCGCCACGAAGCTCATTGAGGGCGACAGGGATATGGCGGACCGGCTGGTGCTGGATCAGAACGAGAGGGAGCTGCTGGAGCACTGCATCGTGCAGATGGAGACGGAGAACGGATTGGACCGCAACGCCTCGCTGGCGGATATGCGGTATACGTTCATCGAGCAGGTCACCGCCGACGCGGTGGTCAAGTGCCATGAGAGCAAGGAGCACAAGCGCAGCGTGGCCTGGGACAGGGTACTGACGGGGAAATACACGGCGCTGCCGGTATTCTTCGGTGTGATGCTGCTGATCTTCTGGCTGACGTTCGATGTTATTGGCCAGGGGCTAAGCGATCTGCTGGCGCTGGGTATCGACTACGTGACCGCCGGCGTGGACGGGGCGCTGACCGCCTACGGCATCAACCCGGTGGTGCACAGCCTTATTATTGACGGTATCTTCGCCGGTGTGGGCAGCGTGCTGTCATTCCTGCCCATTATCGTGACGCTGTTTTTCTTCCTGTCCATTCTGGAGGACACCGGCTACATGGCCCGGGTGGCCTTTGTCATGGACAAGCTGCTGCGGAAGATCGGTCTGTCCGGGCGGAGCATCGTGCCGCTGCTGATCGGCTTCGGCTGCTCGGTGCCGGCTATCATGGCTACCCGCACGGTGTCCTCGGACCGGGATCGGAAGATGACCATTCTGCTGACGCCCTATATGAGCTGTTCGGCCAAGATCCCCATCTATGGCTTTTTTACCGCCGCGTTCTTCACCGACCACAAGGCGCTGGTGATGATCTCCCTGTATGTGCTGGGTATCGTGGTGGGTATTCTGGCAGCGCTGGTGATGAAGGGGACCGCCTTCAGGGGCAAGCCTGTGCCCTTTGTCATGGAGCTGCCCAACTACCGTATGCCCTCCGCTAAAAGCGTGGGGCTGCTGCTGTGGGAGAAGGCCAAGGACTTTTTGCAGCGGGCCTTTACCGTGATCTTCCTGGCCACGGTGGTCATCTGGTTCCTGCAGAGCTTCGACACGCGGCTCAATGTGGTCACGGACAGCGCGGACAGTCTGCTGGCGCTGATCGGCCAGTGGCTGGCGGTGCTGTTCAGGCCGCTGGGCTTTGGCGACTGGCGCTGCGCCACGGCGCTGATCTCCGGATTTATCGCCAAGGAGTCGGTGGTCAGCACGCTGCAGGTGCTGCTGGGAAACGCGGCCATCACGTCGCTGTTCACCACGCGCAGCGCCATCAGCTTTCTGGTGTTCACGCTGCTGTATACACCCTGCATTGCGGCGGTGGCCACCATACGGCGTGAGCTGGGATCCCGCATCAAAACGGTGGGCGTGGTGCTGCTGCAATGCGTAGTGGCGTGGCTGGCGGCGTACATCGCTTACGCTGTGGGAGGGCTGCTGCTATGAGCTGGATGGACTGGGTGCTGCTGGCACTGGTGGCGCTGTGCGGTGTGCTGGCCCTGCGTAGTGCGCGGCGGGCGCGGAAAAACGGCGGATGCGCCGGCTGCTCCGGCTGCGGCGGGAGCTGCGGTGACTGTACCGGAAAAAGAGAATAAAAAAACAAGGCCCGCAGGGGCCTTGTTTTTTTACAGCAGGAGACCATATTTGGCGCACAGGGGCAGGAGCGCGTCCTCCGGCAGGGCGCCGTCGTACAGGGCGCGGCCCTGATAGGCCCGGAGGGCGGCCTCCAGCAGCTGGGTGTCGTCGCAGACGAAGCACACCGGCTTGGTGAGCATATACTGGTAGTCCGCCAGGACCTGTACATCGTCCCAGGAGGCGATACGCAGGGCCAGGACCGTCTCACTGCTGTCCAGCGCGGCGGTGAGCGTCTCCTCCGCATCGCCGGTCAGGTCGACGACGGTGTGCCAGGAGACATCGGCGGGCAGGGGGAAGGGCAGCTTTTCCGTGGCGGCGGGCAGCTCGTTCGTGTGCTGCGGGGCCGGCGGCGTGATGACCGCGCCGTCCAGTGCCCGGACCAGGGCGGCGATATGCGCGGCGGTGGTGCCGCAGCAGCCGCCGAACACGGCCACGCCGGCGGCCAGTAATTCCGGTACCAGGGCGGTGAATTCCTCGCCGGTGCAGCGGTAGACCGTCTCGCCGTTCTCGATAATGGGCATTCCGGCATTGGGCTTGGCGATCAGGGGCACCCGGGCGTATTCCCGCAGGCGCTTCAGCTGGAGAAGCATCTGCTCCGGGCCGGCGGAGCAGTTCAGGCCAAAGGCGTCGATGCCCATGCCCTGCAGGACCACCAGCGCCGCGGTGATGTCGGTGCCGGAGACGCTGCGGCCGTTTTCGTCACAGGTGAAGGTGACGAAGATAGGCTTGTCGCTGACGCTGCGGACGGCCAGCACCGCCGCACGGGCGTCGGAGAGGGTCATCATGGTCTCGATGACGAACAGGTCCACGCCGGCGCGTTCCAGACCGGCGGCCTGCTCGGTGTAGATGTCCACCAGCTCCTCGAAGGACACGTCGCCCAGCGGGGCGAGGAACGCGCCGGTGGGGGACATATCGCCTGCCCGCAGGGCCTTGCCCTGCACCGCCTGGGCGGACAGCTCCGCCAGACGGCGGTTGTAGTCGGCGGTGCAGTTGAACAGGCCGGCCTCCTCCAGCTTGCGGCGGTTGGCACCGAAGGTGGGGGTGTAGACCACCTGGCTGCCGGCGGCCACATAGCCGCGCTGGATGTCGATGATGGCGTCCGGATGGCCCAGTGTCCACTGCTCGGCGCAGACGTCGCCTGTATAGCCGCGCTTTTGCAGCTCGGTGCCGGTGGCACCGTCCAGAATCAGAGGAAAACGAAGCTCCATAGGTGTTACCTCCATTGCATGGATCTTAGGGGAATGTTTTTGGCAAAGGCGTCGGCGAAGTCGGGACGCCCGGAGAGCTCGAGATAGGTGAGACGGTTGACGATGCCGTCCGCGGCGGACATATCACCCCGCAGGGCCAGCTGTGCCGCGCCGGAGAGGGCGGCGTTGCCTACGCTGTGGAGCTTGGCGGCGGGGAGACGGGGGAGCATACCGATGGCCGCGGCGCTGTCGGGGTCAAGGTACATCCCGAAGCCGCCGGATAGGTACAGACCGTCCAGCGCGGAAAGGGTCAGCCCCTGCTGCGCCAGCAGTATCTGCACGCCGGCGGCCACCGCTGCCTTGGCCAGCTGTAGCGCCCGGACATCAGCGGCGGTGAGATACACCCGGTCGGTCAAGTGGAAGACGCCGCAGCCGTTTTCGTCACGGGTCAAATAGCGGCGGAACGCCTCAGGCGCGTCTTCCGGCGGTAGGAGACGGCCGCCTTCGTCAATGACGCCCAGGCGCAGCAGGAGGGCCGTCAGGTCGATGAGACCAGAGCCGCAAAGACCGACTGCCTCGCCGCCGCCGATGACGTTCATCTTGAAGGCGTCGCTGTACCGGACGCGGCTGACCGCACCGTCCACGCCCAGCATACCGCAGGCGATGCCCGCGCCCTCGAAGGCGGGGCCGGCGGCCACGGCGCAGCAGGTGAAGCCATCCATGCCGCCCAGGGCCATCTCGCCGTTGGTGCCGATATCCAGAAACAGGAAATGGCCCGCGCGTCGGGCAAGGCCGGAGGCCAGCAGGCCGGCGGTGATATCGCCGCCCACGAAGCCCGCCGCGCAGGGGACGCAGTACAGCGGCGCGTCCAGCAGCGTGAGGCCGGAGCTCTGACGGAAGAAGGTCTCCGGGCAGAAGGGGGCGGCGGCCAGCGGGCGGACGGATACACCGGCGAGCAGGCTCTGCATGACGGTGTTGCCGGCGGTCACGGTGCGCTTCAGCTCGGCGGGCTGCCGCCCGGCCTGGGAGAGTGCCCGGGTGAGCAGGGCCTTCAGCTGCTGGCGGAGTAGGGAGGACAGGCGGGTGAGCCCGTCCTGGTGGTCGATGGTATACTGGATGCGTGTGATGACATCCGCGCCGTAGGGGGCCAGAGCCGTCCAGTCGGCGCAGGTGGCCAGGGCGTGGCCGGTGGCCAGGTCGTACAGCCGCAGTGCCGTGGTGGTGGTGCCCAGGTCGATGGCGGCGGCGCAGCCTGTCTCGCCGGTGGGGACGGCGGGGGGATCCAGCGTCTCGGTGAGGATGCGCCCGCCGGCGGCGGGGGGGAGGACGATCTCGTCGCCGTCCTCCGGCACCACACGGCAGGCCAGACGCGGCACGCCGTTGACGCTGACGCGGCATTTGCCGCAGCGGCCGTGGCCGCCGCAGGCGGCGGGCAGGGTACAGCCGGCGCGGCGCAGCAGAGCCAGCAGGGTATCGGTATCATTGCAGGGGAGGCGAAAAACATCTCCGCCGCGGGTCACGCGGATACTTGACACGGGCAACACCCCTTTTTATAATAATTCCACTACTACTTTTATCAGCCCGGGGCGGCTTTGTCAAGAGGATTTGCCATGAGAACAAAACTGATGACGCTGGCGGCGGAAAACGGGTTCTCCCACGCCGCGCCGGTGGACATGAACGCACTGACGCCCCGGCGGGAGGTGCGGGAGATGTGCCGGGCGGACCGGTGCGGGCAGTGGAACGCCAACTGGGCTTGTCCGCCAGGCTGCGGGACGCTGGAGGATGCCGCGGCGGCCATGGGATGCTTTGACGCCGGGGTGCTGGTGCAGACCACCGGGACGCTGGCGGACGACTTCGACTACGAGGAGATGGAGGCGATCCAACGGCGGCACAAGCGGGCCTTTGCGGACTTTGCGCGGCAGGCGCGGCTGCTGCTGCCGGACTGCCTGCCCCTGTCAGCGGGAGCATGCACCGTGTGCCGCCGGTGTACCTGTCCGGACCGGCCCTGCCGGTTCCCGGACAAGCGGATGTCCTCCATGGAGGCCTATGGCCTGCTGGTGGGGGACGTGTGTCTGCGGTCTGGGCTGTCATATAACTACGGACCGCGAACCATGACGTATACATCGTGCCTACTTTATACCGAAGAGGTGAAATGATATGATGACACCCAAGGAGAACTTTCTGGAGCTGCTGAAGCCCAATGGCCAGCCGGATCGCCAGCTGTGCCAGTACGAGGCGCTGCACATGTGCCTGAACGATCCCATCAACACCTATCTGCGGGGCAACCGGAAGCGGGGGACCGTCAGCAAAGACCGCTGGGGCACCACCATCAGCTTTCCCGCCGACGCGCCGGGGCCTATGCCCGTTACCACGGACGGCCTGGCGGTGTGCCCGGACATCACCCATTGGCGGGAGACGGTGCACGCGCCGGACATCGCCGCCTGCACGGAGGGCTGGGAGGCGTGCCGCGCCGCGGCACGGGCGGCCTGCGGGGAGGAGAAGCTGCTGGCGGGCTTTATGGGTACCGGTATCTTCGAGCAGTGCCACTTCCTGATGGGCTTTGAGGACACGCTGACGAACCTGTATGAGCACCCACAGGAGATGCACGCGCTCATTGACTACATCACCACGTATCGGCTGCTGTACGTGAAGCTGCTCATCGACAATTTGCGGCCGGACGTGGTCTTCTCTCACGACGACTGGGGCACCAAGGATGCGCTGTTTATGAAGCCGGAAATGTGGCGGGAATTCTTCAAGGAGCCGTACCGGCGGTTTTACGGCTACATCCGGTCCCGGGGCGTGATCGCCATCCACCACGCGGACTCCTATTTGGTCCCGATCGTGGAGGACATGGCGGAGATCGGCATTCAGGTGTGGCAGGGCGTACTGCCGGAGAACGATATACCGGCTCTCCAGCAGAAGCTGCACGGGCGGCTGGTGCTGATGGGCGGTATGGGCGCCGCCATCGACCGGACGGATGCCGCGCCGGAGGAGATCTACGGCTATGCCATGGATACCCTGCGGCGGTGCTGCTCGGGTGGGCACTATATCCCCTCCATCACCTATGGCCTGCCGGGGGCGGTGTATCCCCATGTGGACGAGTACATCGACCGGGCCATAGCGGACTACAACCGGGCGCTGCACGTGCCGCGGTTCGATCTGCCGTCGGTGCCACGCCGGGTGCGGGCTGTCGCCGTGCGGCAGGCGGCGGGCGCCGCTGTCGAGAACGGCGATGTACTGGCCCGCCTGGCCGCAGCGCTGGAAAAGGGACAGCAGAAAAAAGTGCTGGCGCTGTGCCGGGAGGCGCTGGAGCAGGGTCGGACGCCGCAGGAGATCCTGTCCGGCGGGCTGATCCGCGGCATGAACGATCTGGGTGAGGCCTTCTCCGCCAATCGGGCCTTCGTGCCGGAGATGCTGATGGCCGCCCGGTGCATGACGGCGGCGCTGGGGGAGCTGAAGCCGCTGATGACCGGCGGAAATGCCAAGACGGTGGGCCGGGCGTGCATCGGCACCGTCCGGGGCGATATGCACGACATCGGCAAGAACCTGGTGAAGATCATGCTGGAGGGCAGCGGCGTAGAGGTCATTGACCTGGGCGTGGACGTGACGCCGGAGCAGTTCGTGGAGACGGCGAAGCGGCAGCGCTGCGGCGTGATCGCCTGCTCATCCCTGCTGACCACCACCATGGGCGAGATGCGCCGGGTGGTGACGCTGGCCCGGGAGGCAGGTATCCGGGACCAGGTGAAGATATTTGTGGGCGGCGCGCCCATCAGCCAGAGCTTCTGCGATGAGATCGGCGCGGACGTATACACCGAGGATGCGGCGGCAGCCGCACGGGCGGCGGTATCGGCGCTGAAGGGATAAATCGGCAGTCATAAAAAGCGACAGACCCGCAGGCATTGCCTGCGGGTCTGCCGCTTTGTTGGTCGTAGTTGGGGAGAAAATAATATGGTACGGAACAGATATGTGCTATGTGCGGTAGGGGGAGATCACATGGCTATGATGGACAGCTTCCTACATACGGTCCGGTTGACTGCCTGCTTTCAATAAACACAGTTGACTTGCGCCCTCTATGTCAAAACGCGCGACGCTGCATCAGCATCCGCACCAGCGTGACAACGGCGAGGACAGCGATGACAGCCGCCGACGCGATGCTCACGAAGGAGAGCAGCGCACCGTGGGCGGGCGGCATCAGGAATGCGGCCACAGCGGAGGCGAGGCACAGGATGACCAGAGAGGTGATGAGCTTCGTTCTATCCATAGTAGTTGTTCTCCTTTCATGGTGTGGGAATGTTCGTTTCCTTCTGTGCTTACAGCATACCATATATAGTGGTACGCATCTTTACAGAAAAGCTACGAACCGGTGGAAAGACGGATACAAAATGGTTACAAAGTGGTCGGAACGGTGACAATGGGTGTAGACTTTCCGGCCGGTTTCTGCTATAATGCAGGAAAGCTGTCATTTTATCTCTCGGAGGCGCTGCTGTTGCAATATTTGACAAATCTTTGGAACGCGCTGGACTTCGGCTCGCTGGAGAGCATACTGCTCCGCGTGGCGTCCGTGTTCCTGTGCCTGACCATACATGAGACGTGCCACGGTCTGGCGGCCTATGCGCTGGGCGACCCTACGGCCAAGCGGGCGCATCGGCTGAGCCTGAACCCACTGCGGCACATCGACTGGCTGGGTCTTATTATGATGGTGGCGGCTGGCTTTGGCTGGGCCAAGCCGGTGCCGGTTGACCCCAGCTATTTTAAGAAGCCCAAGCAGGGCATGGCGCTGACGGCGCTGGCCGGGCCGGTATCCAACTTCCTGCTGGCGCTTTTGCTGCTGCTGATCGCCCGGGGCGAGTTCCTGCGGGCGGTGACCACGGGGAGCTTCAGCGGTACATGGTTTTCCTTCCTGGTGGATACGGCGTCGCTGTCGGTGGGCCTGGGGCTGTTCAACCTGGTGCCTATCCCACCGCTGGACGGCTCAAAGGTGCTGGCGGTGCTGCTGCCGGACCGGGCGTACAACTGGCTCATGCGCTATGAACGCTTCGGTATGCTGGTGCTGCTGGTAGTTATCTCCGTGGGTGTCGGCAGCAACGCGCTGAACAGTGCCATACGCTGGACATTTACCCTGCTGTGCAGGCTGGTCGGTTTTGAGGTGTAAATTTGGACGATCCTATTTTTAAACTGGAAAAGGTGGTACAGACGCGGGGCGACGAGCCGCTGGAGGATTTCGAGGGGCCGCTGGATCTGATACTGTACCTGCTGGGAAAAAATAAGATAGAGATACAGGATATCCCCATCGCACTGATACTGGAGCAGTACCAGGATTATCTGGAAAAGCGCAAGCGGATGGATCTGGAGGTGGCCAGCGAGTTTATCACCATGGCTGCCCAGCTGATGTTCATCAAGACCCGTATGCTGCTGAACCTGGAGGACGAGGAAGCCCAGAGTGAGATGGACGCCCTCATCAAGTCGCTGGAGGAGCGCAAGCGGGGCGAGGCCTATGCCCGGGTGCGTATGCTGTCGGAACGGCTGGCACCCCTGAGCGAGTTCGGGCGGAACATTCTGACCCGGCCGCCGGAGCCTGTGGAGCGCGGGAAGATCTATGAGTACGACCAGGAGCCGGCGGATCTGGTGCTGACCATGCAGGAGGTCACGGACCGGCAGGGCGCGCCGGAGGCACCGCCTATCCGGGCCTTTGACGAGATCGTGAAGCGGGAGCCGTATCCTGTGGAGACAAAGGCGAAGGAGATCCTGCGGCGGCTGCGGGGTGTGGGCATTACGCGCTTTTTGCTGCTGTTCCGCGGCAGCAAGACACGCAGTGAGCTGGTGGCCACGTTCATGGCGGTTCTGGAGCTGTGCCGGAACAATCTGATCAAGCTGGCCGGCGCGGCCAGCGACTGCACCGTCACCGCAGAGGGCGATGCGCCCGAAGAACTGATGTAAGGGGAGACCTATGGATACACTGGAAATGAAGGATATCGAGGCCGCCGTAGAGGGCATACTGTTTGCCTCCGGTGAGCCTGTGGCGGTGGATCGCATCTGCGTGGCGCTGAACATGGATCGCCCCACGGTGGAGCTGGTACTGCAGCATTTGCAGGACTATTACAGCTATGAGCGACGGGGCGTGCGGCTGCTGCGGATGGAGGACAGCTGGCAGCTGTGCTCCGCGCCGGAGTACGGCGACCAGATCCGCAAGGCGTTTGAGATTCGTAAGCCCGCCAAGCTCAGCCAGCCGGCGCTGGAGGTGCTGACCATCATCGCGTACTATCAGCCCACCACCCGGGCCTATGTGGACCAGATACGCGGCGTGGATAGCTCCTACACGGTGGGCCTGCTGCTGGATCGCCATTTGATCGAGGAGTGCGGACGGCTGCAGGTGCCGGGGCGGCCGCGGCTGTACCGGACGACACAGGCATTTTTGCGGGCGTTTCATCTGAATTCGCTGGAGGAGCTGCCCCAGCTGCCGGGAATGGAGGCCGACGGACAGCTGCGGCTGGACGACGATACGGTACCGGCGGACGGGGAGAACGGCGCGGAGGCGCTGTAAGCATACGGGAGAGATAACGCGGGAGGAGGGAGCACGATGACGGCGGTGTACATCATACTGGGCATTCTGCTGTTTTTCTTCCTGCTGTCACTGCTGCGTATCGGCGTGCGGGCAGACTTCGCGGGCGACATTGCGGACACAAGAGTCACGGTGATCGCGGGGCCGGCGCGGATACAGATGCTTCCCAAACCGGATAAACCGGAGAAGCCCAAAAAGCCCAAGAAAGAAAAGAAGAAAAAGACACCGCAGGAGGAGAGCACCAAGGGGAAGGAAAAGAAAAAGCTGTCTCTGTCGGCGCAGGATATCAAGACGCTGCTGCCGGCGGTGTGGGCGTCCCTGAAGGGCGGACTGCGAAAGACGCGGCAGCGGCTGCTGATCGACCCGCTGGAGCTGTCGGCGGTGCTGCCGGGGGCGATGGACCCGGCGGGGGCGGCGGAGCTGTACGGCTATATCAACGCCGGAATGTGGACGGTGATGCCGCAGCTGGAGCAGCTGACGCGGATACCGGACCCCGGCCTCCACGTGGAGGTGGACTTTGACAGCGAGCAGCTGCGGCTCACAGGCCGGCTGGGCGTGAGTTTGCAGATACGGGATCTGTTCGCCATCGGCTGGGCCTTCGCCAAGCCGGTGATACGGTGGCTCCTGGCCATGCGGAAGCGGCAGAGCGCCGCGGAGAAGGCGAAGGCGGCGCAGAACGCTGCAAAGCAGCGCGAAACAGTACACACAGCGCCGGACGGCGCGGGACATACGACCACATCAACTTCGACAAAGGAGAGCTGACAATGGAAATGACCGAGAAGAAAAATGACCTAAAGAGCATGATGGTGGAGTCTATGGAGAAGGTCAAGGAGATGGTGGACGCCAACAATATCGTGGGCGAACCTATCACCACGCCGGACGGCGTGACGCTGATCCCCATCTCCCGGCTGAGCTACGGCTTCGGCTGCGGCGGCGGTGACTACGGCAAGAACAAGGAGCATTCCGGCGCCGGCTGCGGCGCGGGCGTGCGGGTGGAGCCCATGGCCTTCCTGGTGGTCAAGGGCGGCGTGACCCGTATGCTGCCGGTGGGTGCGCCGGCCATCACCACCGTGGACCGGGTCATCGAGATGGTGCCGGAGCTGCTGGATCGGGTCGAGGGCTTCGTGGATAAGAAGCGGAACAAGGATTTCTGATACCAGACAAGAAGACAAGCAGCGCGGGAATAGACTGAGAGCATCCTGTGATGAGGGGGGCTTTCTGTGACCCGAGGGATCTTGGCGGCGCTGTGCGCCGCACTGGCCGTGCTGACATGCATACCCGCTGTGGCGGAGGCTGTGGAGGTCTCCGCCACGGCTTGCGTCCTGATGGACGCGGACACGGGGCAGGTGCTGTATGAAAAGAACGGGGACAAGCGGATGCTCATCGCCAGCACCACCAAGCTGATGACGGCGCTGGTGGCCCTGGAGCAGGGGACACCGTCGCAGGTCATCACCGTAACTGCCGCCCACATGGCGGAGGGGTCGTCCATGTACCTGCGGCCGGGGGAGAGGCTGACGCTGGAGGAGCTGCTGTACGGGCTGCTGTTGTGTTCGGGCAACGACGCGGCACTGGCGCTGACGGAATGTGCCGGGGGTGTGGCGCCTTTTGTGGAACGGATGAACGAAAAGGCCGCCGCGCTGGGCATGAGGAACAGCCATTTTGCCAACCCCAACGGACTGGACGACGAGGCGCACTATTCCACCGCCTATGACATGGCGCTGCTGGGGTGCGCGGCGGTGAATGAGCCGACGCTGCGGCGGATGGTCTCTACACGGACGGCGGTCATCGGCGGGCGGACGCTGACCAACCACAACAAGCTGCTGAGCCGCCTGGACGGGTGCGTGGGGCTGAAGACCGGGTACACGAAGGCGGCGGGGCGGACGCTGGTGTCCTGCGCGGAGCAGGCGGGACATCGGCTGGTGGCGGTGACACTGCGGGACGGGGACGATTGGAACGACCACGAGGCACTGTACCGCTGGGGGTTCCTGCTGACAGGCATACAGGAGACGCTGGAGACGCGCCTGCTCGGCGCACTGGGAAACGGGAGAGAGGTATCGCCATGACCGAGCGCATACAGAAGCTGCTGGCCGCCGCGGGGCTGTGCTCCCGCCGGACGGCGGAAGAGTGGATCGCCGCCGGACGCGTGACCGTCAACGGACGGCGGGTCCGTGTAGGCGACAAAGCGGATCCGGAGACGGACGATATCCGGGTGGATGGACGGCCCCTGCGGGGCGCGGCGCCGCACGTGTATCTGATGCTGCACAAGCCGCGGGGCTATGTGACCACCCTCTCTGACGAACGGGGCCGCCCTACGGCGGCATCGCTGGTCAGGGGCTGCGGCGCACGGGTGTATCCCGTGGGACGGCTGGACCTGGACTCGGAGGGATTACTGCTGTTTACCAACGACGGGGCGCTGACCCATGCGCTGCTGCACCCCAGCCACCAGGTGGACAAGACGTATATCGTTACGGTCACTGGCGCGGCGGCGGACAGCGCACGGCAGCTGTCGGCGGTGGACAGACTGGACGGACAGCCCATCGTGCCGGCGGCGGTGACGGAGCTGTATCGGAAGGATGGTACGGCGAAATACCGGGTGGTGATCCACCAGGGTAAGAAGCGGCAGATCCGGCGGATGTGTGCTGCCGCAGGACTGACCGTGACCCGGCTGTGCCGGGTGGCGGAGGGCAGTATCGCCCTGGGTGACCTGCCGCCGGGAAAGTGGCGGTATCTGACAGCGGAGGAGCTGCAATCTATCAAAGGAAGCCATCAACATGAATGAAAACGTGCTACAGACCATCCGGGCCGGGATGGATACCTTTTCGAAGGGACAGAAGCGCATCGCAGCGTTTATACGCCTGATCCGCCAGTCCCAGTTCAGAGAGAATGGAGAACGCCTTTTCTTTTTCCGATTCCGTGTAATGTCCGATCATGCCGCTGAAAGTGGACTTCTGCCCCAGTCTGCCGTGCAGAACATTTTCCATAACACTCAGACGTTCCACCAGGTTATAATGCTGAAAAATCATTCCGGTTTTGGTGCGCACGTTTCGCAGCTGTCCCTTGCGCAGGGACATAATATCTTCGCCGTCATAGATGATTTTTCCCTCTGTTGCGTCGATCAGACGGTTGATACAGCGCAGAATGGTAGATTTTCCGGCACCGGATGGTCCGATGATGGAGACGAACTCACCTTCATTCACGGAAAAACTCAAATCGTCCAGCGCCCTGGTCGTGTTATGATACACCTTACTGACGTGCTGGAACTCTAAAATTGACATAGCTGATTCGCTCCCTTGGTCAAGACTGCATATTGCGGATCGGGTCATACCAGGAATCTTCCACCGTGACAAAGCCCATCTGATCGGATTTCTTTTCCAAAAGTCCCTGTTCTCCGGAATCTGCGGAATAGAAAATCAGTGAATCGTTTGCGACTTCATCAGAAGTGAACAGATCCTGGATTGCCTCGACATCCTCCGGGCTGAGGGTATCGCCGTTATAGGCAAACGGTCCGTTCAGAACCGGTGTAGACTGAATGACGGTGTACTGTGCGCCGTGAACCGTATCGAAAGG
>ERZ837910.1098-NODE-1098-length-39835-cov-4.498441_pt1 | contig 39835 bp, 28 predicted proteins | sample MGYA00519940_ERZ837910 | MGnify/ENA primary metagenome ERZ837910 (study PRJEB31850, sample SAMEA3708825) | human gut metagenome | biome: human gut; feature: human-associated habitat; material: faeces | place: China | collected 2014 ... | reverse complement strand
AAGAATTAAGGGCATAAAAAAATATCTTAGAATGCTGAACGGAGAAGGAGGGATTTGAACCCTCGCACCGCGTAAACGGTCTACACCCTTAGCAGGGGCGCCTCTTCAGCCACTTGAGTACTTCTCCTGAATCAGCAATTCGTCTGATATTGTGCTCACATCTCTGTGACGCTCATTCATTATAATAAATTCATTTTGAAATGTCAACTGATTTTTTGCTTTTTCTTTATTTATTTTTTCATGGTTCACTTGCAAAGTGAAATTTACTTTTTTCATCTCACATCTGATATAAAAATATGGACAATTCCTTCTTGAATATAAATAAGAAATTGCCCATATCAAATATTTATTCTTCTTTATTTTTTCAGATACACATCACTGTACTGAACACCAAACTGCAGTGCCGCCTGATGGTTATTCATATAGATATCTACATGTCCATATGGCGTTCCCAGATCTTCTACTGTATAGACCTGTCCATTGATGATCAATTCGGTTCCAAATGGCAGTCCTGCCATAGCTACCGTATGATCGATCGTCGGCATTGCTCCGCTCGCCGTAGGTCCGCCTGACCAGACTCCACAACAGATCGGACAGCTGCAATATGCTGTCAGCTTAAATTTGCCAAGGTATGAACCATATTCTGTGCTCTTCGCTATAACAGCATTATCATAGTAATCTGCTGCCATATCCTTTTTCTTCAATGCATCCAGTATGTCTGTATCCTCATTTGAAATAATACGGACTGCCCATACTGCATCGTTTTCATTTACAGTGCTTTCTATAATGCCCGTGGCACTGCTGTGTGCCTCGATCGTTCCGCCGTCACCAGTACTCATAACTACATGATAAATATAACCATCCGATCTCTGATAAAAGATCAGATCGCCCGGCAATGCATCTTCTACCGGTATTTTGGTGGCACATTCTGCCTGGTCTTCCGCCACACGCGGAATGCTGTAACCAAATTCTGCATAAATGCTCTGTACAAAACCGGAGCAGTCTGCCCCTTTTGTCAGACTGGTACCTCCCCATACATAAGGATTACCCAGGAACTGCTTCGCATATTCTAACATAGAGGTGCGGATCAGTCCTGATACAGAAGCTTCTTTTACGGAAGTTACCGTGTAATAGCAGGCTTTGTTGTCTTCCGGTTTTACTTTTGCTTTAGCAAGGGCATAAGTATCCTCGCCTTTTTCTTCGATCTCTTTTTTCACTTCTTTTCCGGTTTCGAGCTGCTTTGTCTGTACAAATCCCCTGACATCATCTGATTCTACATAACTCCATTCCTGATCCTCATCATCCAGAATATAACACAGTCCGCCTTTTGCCAGTGTACCTACTACCTCCGGCTCCTGGTTCTTTTCTGTATCTTCACTCTTCTCCGATTTCTGATCTGTGCTTTTCTTTTTCTCGGATTCCTGTGTTTCACTTTCCCCGGAAGCACTGTCCGGCGTTTCGCTCTCTTTTGCAGAATTATCCTGCGTTTCGCCCTCTGTCACACTGCTGCTCTGTTTTTCACTTTCTGAGGCAGTACTTTCCTGCGTTTCTTTTTCTGTTTCTTCTTTTTTATTGTTCTTGGTTTCTTCCTGCGGAATAGAATCATAGATTTTGATTCTCTTTTTCGTCAGGGCGTATTTCTTTTTGGCTACTGCTTTGTATGCAGTTGTCTGTGTATGCAGAAACGCCTTATTTTCATAAGCTTCTTTGAGAACTTCGGCTGTCTCTATATTCTTTTCTTTTTTATGCTTTACATAACGTTCCGCTTTTTCGTCTGCCCATACATATTTTGCTTTTATGAAGCCTCTGGCTTTTCCGGATTCTACATAATACCATTCGCCATCGTCGTCTTCTTCCAGAATATGCAATACGCCAAGTGCATTGATCTTTCCTACTTTATCGGATTTTGTGTTTTTCTTTTCATAGAGATAAACATCATCTCTTTTTGATACAGCATATTTCTTTTCTACCTGAAAGAAACGAAAAGTCTGTTCTACTTTTGGTGACTCTATTTTCTGCTCCGTTTCCGTTTCTGTCTCAGTCTGATCGCTGCTTTCTGTCTCAGTTTCCGTTTCGATTTCAAACGGCATCTCTTCTATGGATACAAAACCTGCTTCTCGCTCTGTCGCTGCTTCGGTTTCCTGAGTTTCTGTCTCGGTTTCGGTTTCCGTCTGTGTCTCAGTTTCCGTTTCAGTTTCTGTCTCTGCCTCTGTCGCACTGTTGTCTTTTTGTGGTGCTGCATAGGCAGAAATGCCAACGGCTGAAGAAAGAAACAGGACGGCTGCTGCCGCTGCTATGTTTCGTCTATACATTTATTGCTATACTCTCTTTCTTGCTTTGATATATACTGCTGCCGAACCTGCCATCAGAAGAACCATAGCCGGAATATTGGTTGCATCTCCCGTCTTTGGTGCATTCTGGGTCGTCGTTGTGGAACTCGAACCTGATGTTGTTGAAGAGGATGATGCACTTGTCGATGCTGTTGTTGATGGTGTGGAAGTTGTAGCAGGTGTTTCTGTTTCTTTTTCTTCCTCTCCATCCGGCTGTGCTACCATACTTGCTGTCTCCACTTCAGATGTCAGATTGGTCGATCCGTTTCTTAATTCATCTACGGTCATGCTGATATTGAACTGCTGACCGGTTGTTGCATTGCCTGTCAGATTGAACCAGAGATCTACCAGAGTTCCTTTCAGCTTTTTCGGTGTTGTTGATGAAAATTCAATCACAATTTTACCTTCCGTTCCGGCACTGTCTGTCGGCTTGATAACTTTGATCGTCATACCTTCCAGTGCGTCGCTGTCCTCCGCATTGGAATCATCGTATTTCATCGCATTGGTATCATAGTTAATCGTTACTTTTCCATATGTAATCTCTTTTGTGCTGGATACGCTGTAAGTTGCTGAAATGCTCTCTTCTCCGCTGTATACCTCATCCGGCTCAAATTTGAATGTAACGTCCTTCTGTCCGGTTGTTGTCCCGGATGTTGAACTGCTTCCTGATGCAGAGCTGCCTGATGATCCGTAACCGGAACTTCCTGAAGAACTGCTGCCTGATGTCGAACTGCTTCCTGCCACACGGTTTGACGGTGTAGTGGAAGTCTGACTCTCTGTCTGAGTGGACGTCTGTGGCACTGCAAGGCTTTTGCCTGAACTTGATGTACTTGTCGTACGTGCCTGTCCTTTTGACGCAGATTTCTTTTCACTCTGGAGTTCAAGATAATCTGCATATTCTTTTTCCAGGTCGTATTTCTGGATTGCTTTTTTCAGTTCTTTCTCTGTGTCTGCTTTCAGAACGGTAACTGCCTTCACTTCCTTGCAGTCTGTAAACACCAGATTATTTTCCAGCTCACACTGGTTGAAGATCACAACCGTCTGTGGAACAAGCTCTGCTACCTCATAGACCATATCTTTCTGCATATCACTCAGTTCTACGGTTGGATATTTCTCGATTTCTGAATCTTTGTCTGTCTCGGATTCTGTTTCTGTTTCCGTTGCTGTTTCACTTTCAGATTCTGTCGTTTCTGACTGAGTTTCTGTTTCAAATTCAGTTGTATTCTCCGTCAGTGCCTCTGTCTCAAACTCTTCATCTGAAAATTGAAAAACAACCGCTGCCAGTTCCGGTACTTGATTTGCATCGATCTCTTCTTTTAATTCTTCGATCGTTACTTTTTTTACTTTTGCTTTTTCGGTTGTTTTATCTTCTTTTTCTCTTATATAAATAAAAGAATCTAATCCGTTTTCTTCCGGATCTTTCTCTTCTGTCTGCTCTGAAGCTGTCTCCTGTGTCTGCTCGGTATCCGCAGACTGTACAGTCCCTTCTTCAGCAGGCTGAAATCCAGCCTCTGTATTATCCCCTTCTGCTGCATATACTGTGACAGACATTGCAAGTAAAGCGGATGCTGTCAAAATGGTGCAAAGTTTATGCATTCTTTTTTTCATTTATTTCCTCCTCATGCTGCAATGCAATTTAGCACTGCGATGCTGCTCTGGTTACTTTTACCAAGCAGCACGATTTTTATTCCTAATTTATAGTATATTTATCTAAATGTAAAAGTCAATGTAAAAATCTCCTCTGTTTTGTTTGAAAAGCATGTTTTACATTTCTTTCACAAAATGACCATATTTTTGAACTTTACGCAGTAATGTAATCAGACATAATGGAATGAGCACTCCGGCAATCACATAACTGATGTGCAGACCGTAATCTGAATGTGGAAATTTTCCAATTTTTTCAGCATCTGTAATGCCATACACTGCTGAATAAATACGATCCACGATCTTAAATCCAAGAAAATGCAGTGCCATGATATGGAAACTTTCTTTCCCGACCATGGAAAAGAATTTTTCTGTATATGGATTTCTGCTCAGCATTTTTGCAAGTCCCATGCAGAAATAAATGCCAAGCAAGGTCACCGGATAAAAAAGTGCCGGATGTAAAATCTGATTGACCGAAAGTTCAATACTTCCCGGCATACGATTTAAGATTCCAAGAATCACGGCAGCACTTAAAATTGTTCCATACCAGGTAACGGTCTTGTCGAGTACATCCCATTTCTGTTTTGCAAAGTAACCAATATACATAACCGGAACTGCCAGCAGCGAGGTCTGTATCCAGTATTCCCAGGTCAGTTCCCGACTGTTTGCATATAACGCAACAGCAGCAAACAGAATACAGATGATCTTATGCCAATATTCCGGTTTTTTGCTTTTTTCTGCTTTACTGAATGCAATCGCAAACAGTGCTGTCCCGATGAAAAACATTGGAAGGAACCAGCAGGCTCCCAACAGTTCTTCGGTGTACTTCATCAGCAGACTCTGAACAATACAGGATATCATTTTGCTGATGCTGTAATGTTCGGTGCTGCTGATCATTTTTAAAGACACCAGTGTGTTATGTAACAGCGTAAACACGGTATTATAAAGAAACAGCATGCCGCCAAGCTTCAAAAGCCGCTTGCCGATATACTGTTCCGGGTGCTCATGGTATTCTCTTTTGTAAAAAAATCCCGCCACAAAAAAGAACACCATTAAATGATAACTGTATACAAATTCTCCCACACTGACGTTCAAGGCTGGTATCATGATTGAATAGCAGCAATGTCCCATTACAATAGAAATGATGCCTATCGCCTTTACAATGTCCATTGTTGAATTTCTTTTTCCCTGCATTTTTCCTCTCCCTTAGCCTCTTGCTCCTCTGACAAAACGCTCCAAAACATCTGTGATAACTGTATTCTTCATCAGAATCAAAACAACTGCATAAACCAGTCCCGATACGATCACCGATACAAGAATCAGATAAATCTGATTTTCAATAACTTTTGCAGCCAGCATACAGCAGATCACAATCCCCACACAGCCAATGATCGTTGAGATCAGATTTCTTGCTGTGCAATTGATCTTTATGATTTTTCTTGACTCGTATGCGGATATTACACATACACATACTTCTGCGATAATCGTCGTAAAAGCCGCTGCACTTTCCTGATATCTTGGAATCAGGATAAAATTCAGTACAATATTTATCACTGCACTGAGGATTGTCGCAAACATAACAATTTTTTCTTTTTTGTAAGAAATCAACACACAGTTGGAAAAAAAGTTTGCAAAGACAGCAAAGACAAGGGCAATACTGAGCAGCTGCAGCGGGATATAGGCTTCGCCAAAAGATGCTCCGGCAAACTCTTCTACGATTGGCTTACTCAGACAAAACAGTCCCACCATCGCCGGACAGCAGATTGCTACCATATAATCGATCAGTTTTCTTCCCAGCTGTAATATCTTATCTTTTTCCTGTGTTCCAATATAAAATGCGAATCTTGGAATAACAACTGCCACGACTGCATTAAGAACCTGTTTTACAATCTTATATATTTTGGCCGCTGTTCCGTAAATTCCAACTTGGTAATCATCTGTTAGCCATCCAAGGATTGTTGTGTCTGAGCTGATATAAATGGTAGCTGCAATCGTTGTCGAAAACACGATCATAATCGGTTTTAAATGTTTCAGCGGCGGCTTTTTGACCAGATGCAGCTGCACATATTTTCTTGCATGAAAAAACATAAACAATCCGGAACCGCTGCTTGAAATAACGGAAATAATAACATACTTGTAAAGGTCATCTGCACTGTGTACAAACAGCAGCATCAGGATGATAGATACGAACTGAAGAATAAACGTAACAAACGTAATATAACCAAAATCTTCATATATATTATAAATCCAGACAACGCTCAGCGTTGCCAGCAGAATTTCCAGGCTGAGGATCCCGATCACGATATTATAGCTCTTCAGCTTGTCTACAAACATAAGTGCCAAAAACAACAGGATATACGATACGATCGTTGCATAAAGATTGATAGAAAAAATCTCGCTTGCGAACTGATTCATTTTTTCCTGATCGCCCCGGTATTTTGTGCCTTCTCTTACAGCATAAGTGGTGATACCAAGAGCTGCGATCAGAGAAAAGTAACTGATAACCGATACGGAAAAATCGTATTTTCCAATCGCATTTACCTGAAGTACTCGTGTGATATACGGAAATGTGATCAGTGGAAATACCAGAGACAATACCGTTTTCATAACATTGAGCACTGCGTTTAATTTGATTGACTTTTCTTTCATGTTCCCTGCTCCTTATTTCTCTGACAGCCTTTGTTTGCCTGTTACCAGAAAGTATAACAGCCAGTAATGCTTCTTATCAAATAAGTGCCAGATCAGCCAGCCTGGCTTCGACTGCTTCTTAAATGCTTCCGTTTTCTTTTTATCTGTCGGTTGCTGAAACACTGCTGCTGTGCGGAAATATTTTAAAAGCTCGATTCTTTTTCCAAACGGCATTTTTACTTTTTTCGGGCTTACATAACGCACGATCGTATAAATTCTTCTGGAAAGCTCTTCCACCCAAAATGCCGGAATCTGTGTTTCAATACCGGTCTGTGTTACCAGTCTGCTTTTATTTTCCAGACACTTCATCAGCGAAGTGATATTGTTAATGTCTGTCTTTCCGCTTGTACTGTGTGCATATCGCATGATCCACACATAGTAAGTCTTCGGATTCAGTACAACACTTGGGCTGCACAAATAAATTTTCGTTATAAAATCCAGATCTTCATATCCAAACTTCATGGTTTCATCAAAATCAATCTGATTTTTCTGTAAAAAAGCTCTTCGGTAAATACCGGCCCAGATTCCTTCTCCGGCTTTGTTGATCTGATCAAAATTTGCAGCAAACTGTGAACTGCTGTATACACCTGCTTTAAAAGAGGTCTTTTCTTCTGCGATCACTTTTCCGTCTTTGACCGTGCGATAACTTCTGGAATAACGCACCACATCTGCATCATATTTTTTTGCAAGTGCATAATTATCTTCTAAAAGTCCCGGCAGATAAATGTCATCATTATCACAAAATGCAATGTATTCTCCGGCCGCTTCTTTTAATCCTGCATTTCGTGCAGAACAGATCCCGCCGTTTGTCTTATGGATAACTTTTATTCTGGTATCTTTCGCTGCAAGCTGATCGCATATTTTTCCGCTTCCATCTTTTGATCCATCATCCACAAGGATTAATTCAAAATCCGAAAAAGACTGTTTTAAAATGCTCTGTGCCGTTTCCGGCAAATATTTCTCCGAATTATATACCGGAACAATTATACTGATTTTAATATCTGGCATATTTCTGTCTCCCATAGTCTATAATCCAAAGATCTGTGAGTTTTCCTTTGCTTCCAAAATGGCACGGAAAATATAAAAATCAGATGGATTTGTAATCTTGATATTTTCGGTCGGGCCTTCAAGTGTGTGAAGAGTATGTCCAAATTCTTTCATCAGACTTGCAGAATCAATCCTGTCAGTTTTATTTTCTTTTATCGCCTGACGATGCACATCAAGAATATCTTTCAGGTAAAAACTCTGCGGTGCTTTTGCTGTATAACAGCTTTTGCGGTCGATGATATTCGTAATCTCCTGTTCACCGCCAACCTGAATGATCGTCTCTGTTGCCGGTGTTACCGTGATCGCATTTCCCTTTTCTTTTACCATATTGATATTGTCATGGATTAATTTTCCGGATATCAGGGGACGTACTCCATCATGGATCAGAATGATGTCATCTTCATTCTCTGAAATTTCTTCTGCTGCACAAAGTCCATGATAGATGGATTCCTGACCGCAGGAACCGCCCGGCACAATTTTCTTTACCTTTGTGATACGATCCCGGTCCAGAAGATCTTCCAGATATTCAATATAGTCTTTCAGACATACAATCACGATTGCATCAATCGCTTTGCATTTTTCAAAATGCTCAATCGTATGAATGATGATTGCTTTTCCGTTCATCTCAAGGAACTGCTTTGGCAGACCTTTTGTATTCATCCTCACTCCGGAACCTCCGGCAAAGATCAGTCCGATATTCATTATTCTTTATTCTCCTTCATATAAACATTGAAATCATGCGAGATCCTCTTATTTTCCGGAGGAAGCTGCATATAATCTCCGTACAGTTGTGTCAGATAGAAATCCCAGCATTTTGGTGCCGGAAACATATGTCCTTCAAATTCTACTTCCACCGGCTCTAAAAATTCTTTCGGCATTTTCTCCTGCGGTCCATACCCCCACAGAAAACCGCCCACATACGGCGACTTGTCGATCGGATACTCTTTTGATATCGCATTTAATTTATTGCAGAGTTTTTCCGTGTTGAGATGTTTGCAGATTGGGATCAGGACTCGCTTTGCAAGTGCCGCATACCAGGTAGCTCCTTTTCCCATTTCGCTGTAAGCCGTCAGTAGTATAGTCTTGTAAAATTTAATTTTCTTAAATTTCTTTGCGATAATTTTTTCGTCATCCGGCATACCATCCAGTGGAAAAATATCGATCCAGATACCCGTTGTAAATTCTTCAGAGAGATACTTTTCTTTCAGTACCGTATTCGTATTGATCAGTTTGATAAACGGATAAATAGAATTACCAGATTTCCAGGAAACAATCTTTTCCACCGTATCTTGTTTCTGCTTTTTTTCCAGTCTCAAAAGCTTCTCAAAATCTTCACGCGGCATCAGAACATCGATATCATCATCCCACGGAATGAAACCTTTATGACGGACTGCACCAAGAAGTGTTCCTCCGCACAGGTAATATCTGAGCTTGTATTTTTTACATATCTCATCCAGTTTTAATAACAGCTTCAGTTCTATTTGTTTGATTTCTTCAGAGCTTAATTTTTTATTTTTCATCTGATAATTCCTCTCATTGTTTCAGCTTTACTTTTATCAGATCCTGCTTACCAGAAAAACCAGCAGCCTGTCCAGTCCGATTTTTCTCAGTCTTAAGATCAGCCATGTTGTATATCTCTTTTTTACCGGTTCTGATTTTAAATACTTCAATGCAATGTACTTGTTTTTGCAGATATCTCTGTCTATTTTATTGAGCAGTTTATTATACTGAATATATAATTCTTTCATTTTTTTTCCGCCGCATCCCTGACCATTATAAAGCATATTTGCCGTCAGTCCGGATACCAGGCAATAATTTAACAATGGCTGAGTCTCTCTGTCACACTTTACGGTATCAACCAGTTTGTTCACTGTCTGAAAATATTCTTTTACGATACCGGTTCGATCGCTCTTGCTGCTCTTGGTAATAGACTCGCTATTCATATAGTAATAGTAACCGGAATATGCCATAAGTTCAACAACCGGATGAGATGCCAGACATCGATACATAAATCCTTCATCTTCGTAGCGTCTTACTCCATAAAAAGACAGATGATTATCTTCCAGAAATTTTCTCTTATATACTTTTGTGCAGGCACTGACATTCATCCATACAAATGTATCATCGTTGACATCGATCGGTGTTTCCGATAACTTTCCGTTTACATCACGGATATAACCGCCAACAATGATATCTGCATCTTTTTTCTGTGCTGCATGCATATAAGTTTCCAGAAAATTTCGTTTCAGATAATCATCACTATCAATAAAGGCAATGTATTCCCCGGATGCCGCCTTCATTCCTCGATCTCTTGCAGCACCCAGGCCCATGTTTTGTTCCCCGTATAATATTTTTATTTTCTGCGGATATTCTTTCTGCATCTGCTCTATAATAGAAATGCTCTGATCCTGACCACAGTCATCCACACATAAAATCTCAAAATCCTGCCAGCTCTGATCCAGAATACTTTTCAGGCATCGTTTTATATATTGCTCTACATTATAAACCGGAACAATCACAGATACTTTGCTCATTTTTCCTCCTTGTCCGCTTCTTTGTTCTTTTTATTTTCATCTAATGCTATTTTCTGTACCAGCTCCTGTATTTTGTACTGAAGCTGTGAGATTTCAAGTGTCAGATTAAATGTCTTAATTAAAAGGATAAAGATAACAAAGAGAAATACCATATTTGCCGGAGACTGGATGCCCAAAAGCTCTGCAAGCCAGAACATCGGATTCGGGAAGACTGCCACCAGTATCAGCAGCAGTGAAAAAATGATCCAAAAAATAGAGTTTTCTATCTGCAGTTTGAATCTTCTCACTCTCTTCATAACGTTCATCATACTGAGCATGGATATGACAACCAGAATAATTCTTAAATAGATCGACATATTGACTCCCTTCTTAGTCTGCTTTTCTGCGTTTTCTGAAATTCTGGATAAACAGAATCGAAAGCATCATTCTGAGCATATAGGCGATCGATCTTGTCAGATTCAGATAACTTTCTCCTGCAGTTCTTTCATCCATTTTCACCTGCACATCCTTAACGGAAGCTCCCTGTTTGATCATGAATGAAATGGTATCCGGCTCTGGTCCGTAGTTGATATTGGATGCAAATTCGTGAATGATCTTCTTACTGTACATACGCATTCCGGAAGTAGGATCAGTCAGTACCTTCCCGGTTGAAAATTTGATTGCTCTTTCGATCATACGATTTCCTAACATTCGCATCGAGAATGGTTTTTTCTCCGTCACAAAACGGGAACCGATCACAATATCATATCCGTTTTCAATTTCTTTTAAAAGATCTTCGATATATTCCGGTCTGTGCTGCCCGTCCGCATCAAACTGGATCGCACAGTCATAACCTTCCTGATCTGCATATTTCAGTCCTGTCTGAAAAGCTCCTGCAAGTCCAAGATTGACCGGCAGGTCTATGATATTGTAGCCTTCCTGGTGACAGATCTGCGATGTGCTGTCTGCGGAACCATCGTTTACAACCACATAGTTATACTGTGGATAATGATCGATCAAATTAGACACTACTTTTTTGATATTTAATTCTTCATTATATGCCGGAATGATCACTAATACCTTCATTTTTCTTCCCTCTGTTGTATGTTATTTGATTTCTCACTTAAACGATAAACCCTGACAAGCGGTTTTGCAACCCATGCCGGCCAGAATTTTCGAAACATTTCGTAGTCTTCTCTCCAGCGGATATCTCCATGAATGATTTCTGTCGTTGTTGATTTTTCATGAATACGATGATACATACCTATGTCTGATATATAACAGAAAGATCCCTCTTCTCTGGACTGCTTCTCCAGCATCATCCAGTCTACGTTGCTTGAGAATCTTACTTCAAACGGATCCCCCTTAAATTTTTTCCTGATGTAAGTTGTCGCCGGACAGCAGACCGGATTGCCGAACCTCAGAAAAAGGCGTTTAAAAAATCGCACATTCTGGAATCCCTGAACTCGCATCGGCAGCAGCAGAATACGTTTGATCGTGAGCAGCGTTGATTTCTGAACTTTTTCTCCATCTCTGAGTTCACCATAATCGGTAAACACAACAATCGGATCTTTACCTTTTTTCAGTTCTCCGAAAATCATTTTCAAATAATTCGGTTCATAGATATCATCCTGATGGGCGATCGTGATATAGTCTGTTTTTGCCTGTCTGTATGCAAAATTCCAGTCCTGGGCAATTCCGCCTTCACCTGTATTGATGTACAGCGGAATCTCATATTTCTCTGCCAGTCCCTGTATCCATTCATTCGGCGTTGAAGTAGCCATTATGATATTGCTTTTGACCGTCTGATTTTTTAGAGAAAGTATGCATTCCTCTAAATATGGACTTTCTTTGTATGCACAAATTGCAAACGTATGATCATTTCTTTTTGTCATTCTATTCCCCTATATTAATCTTCCCTGCAGCAATAATTCCCATACCGCTGCAATTTGCAGTATATTTGCAACAATAAATGATAGTTTTGCCAGTCCGTATTTACTGATTTCTACTTTTATTTTTGAATTTGAAAGCAATAATGCTCCAAGATAAATAAGCGGCAGATAATATCTTGCCTGCACACCGGCGATACTTGCCTCTCCTACCGGCGTAAAACTTAAATACATTGCACTCCAGATCAGCATTACCGTGATCAGAAAAATACCCCACATCAGGATTCGTTTCCATATCTCACAATTTGCCAGTCTGCTGCTGCCCTTTTCTTTCTGAAAAACCAGCAGGGTCAGCATCGGAAGCAGCAGGATACTCCATTTATCTGCAAGTGTTCCCCTTGATGCATAATTTAAAAACATCAGATTTCCGAAGAAATAATTATCGGAATCTATATTACCCAGATTTCGGAAATTGTCCAGCTGGAAAATACTTCCGAACATAAGCCGGATACTTGCCAGCGGATGTTTTACCATAGATACCAGCTGTCTTACAACGCTGGTATCTCCGCCTCGTGAATCGCCGCCATAAGCAATATTCCCCGACACTGTATTGGAAATAACCGGTAATACAAACGTTGCCATAACTACCAGGAATAATACTCCGATTCCGATCAGGAATAAGACTTTTTCTTTTTTATTCTTTTTATAAAACTGCGGCAGCAGAAGCATCAGCAATACCAGTGGAATATAAACTGCTTTTGAGAGACATCCGACGGACATCATAAATATTGCTCCGATCACAGAAGCTGTATGATAATACTTCGTTGACTGGAAAAATGCTTCTCTTGACCACAGGACACATCCCAGTGTAATAAATGAGAACACAACGCTGTCATACGTATAAGACGATGCCAGAAACAGCGGCGTCGGAAGCATCGCCACAAACGCCAGCAGTAATTTTCTGCTCTTTGCAAGGCGAATCGCCCAAAACATCACAATCACATACATCAGAAGATTGCCGAATTTTCCAAGTGCAAACACTGCAGAAAATGGAAGTTTCAAATTCTTTCCGATAAACAGAAAAACTGCCATCGGGATATATGCAATTTTATCATAGGAAATTCCTGACGTTTCCTGCGTCTCTTTCATAACAACTTCCGTGCCATGTTCATCCATATATGCTTTCAGAAGTTTATATTCTTCCTTTGTATTACATTTTGGATTAATGCGGTTCATAATGTTAAGTCCGGCTTCTGTCCATTCTACATTATGCCCGCTGGCAATTCGATAAGAATCCCGGAAATGAATCTGCTCGTCCCAGGAATTGCAGGTTGGCTGGGCCGCTGCAATGATCAACATGCCAAAACTCAGTGCAAATACTGCGAAATACCATTCTGTCTTCTTGATAAATTCTTTTTCAAAGAAAGTACAGTAAATCATCGCTCCGATCAACAGTATAAAGAAATAACGATACAGATTAATGTCTGCTTTATTGGACAGAGATACTTTTGTCAGTTCTGCATCCTTATTCTTCTTCATGGTCATCTTCAGATAGGTGACTTTTTTGTTGATGCTGGTTGAATATTCCGGCAAAAGTTTATTTACACAGTCATGATATTTTTGCTCTGTTTCTTTGCCAAAATCATTGATTTCTTTTGTTTCTATATCATAGAACTCTTCATCTTTAAAATGCCCCTGCACATGGAGCATCTGAATATAAAGTCCTTTTGGAGCAGAAAATATAACCTGATATTCTTCCTGACCTGCACTCTCGCTGATGTACATATGATTGGTAATATCCAGATCATATGCATGTCCCCATGCAGACCGGTTTGCAAAAATCTCTACCAGCACTGCCAGCAGAATCACAACAATCGCAGCTATCAGTCTCTTATGTTTCTTAATATTATTCATGTTCTTTCTCCCTCTCATTCATACATATGATCAGGCTAAAGACAAAACTCATAGCCAGTAAAAATGCACAGACCCATACATATGGTCGTTCTGGTTCTAAAGTTTCCACAATATAAAGAATTCCATTATAGTTCTGATAATTTGCATTGGTATAATCCAGAAAATATTCATCTGCCTTATTACCATATAAAGAAATCCTTGTCTGCGGTGAAATTCCACTTCCCTTTATTTCCAGCGTATAATCGCCATTGCATACTTCACCGTTTCCAAGAATCAGTTCTTTTGGTTTAATTTCATTCTTATTGACAAGAGCAAACAGCACCTTCACTGCAACCGTCTGTTCTGAAATAGTCTCTCCATCGTGCTTCAATGAACATACAAGCTCTCCATCGGTATTTTCTCCCGATACATAAAAAAAGAGAGCTATGCCATATAATTTTTCATCGTACAATGAAAACTGGATCTCAGCTGTTCTGCTGTTCGTGACAGCTCCAAGCTTTGGTATGGTATTTAAACTCTTGTATCGTTCTATGTCCGTATTGGTGTAGGCCGCATTCTTTCGGTCAACGGTAAAAACTACAGACCATAAAAGTGCCAGTACAAGAAATACATTTACTCCAAGCATGACAGCTTTTCGCTTTTTGCCCATAAACATCCTCTTTCTCCTTTAATCTCTGGTTATTGATTATAACAAACAATACTGTTAAAAACAAGACCCGAAAAACTACGCAGCAGTAATATGTACTCTCCCATAATCGATTTAATAATATAAATGTGAGTGAATTATGATTCCTTCAAAAACAGAAGTAATATTTGACTGATTTCCTTTTTATTAGTAAAATACTCAGAAGAGAGGAGCGATCTATAATGTTAAAAAAAGCGATTGCCTGCCTGCTGGTTTTAGCCGGTGTATGTTCGTTTCACACCAGTGCAGCAGACAGTAAAAACGAGCAGTTCGTAAATGTAAATGTTTTTAATAAGGTATATTATGGAACCGTTACGAAGAATGCTGATGCCGGAGAAACTATTTTCACTCCTGCCGGTAAATCCGCTGATTTTCTTCAGATAGAAGGAAGATGGGATGACGATGCTTTTTCCGGTGACTGTGTCATTTCTTACAAAGATGGAGAATCAGCAGAAGTTCAGTACAAAGACGGTCTGATTTCAGGAAAAATAAAAGAAACAGACCCTGACGGCATTTTTTTAAAATATTCTGCCATTGCCGGAAAACCATACAAAAAAATTAAATCCTATTCTGCCGATTCCAAAGCAGCATCTGTAGACTGGTTTTATCTTTGTACTCCAATCTCAGAATGGAAAGCAAATGCCCGGTCTATACCTTATAAAGAATTAACAGAAAATCCTTACGATCACGTTGATCATCCAATTGAGGTTGAAGGTGAAGTTCAGGAAATCTACGAAAGCACAAAATATGCCTATTTCAAGATCAAAGATGATGCCGGCAATCCTTATCTGTTTCGTGCAGTAACATTAAAAACAGATAAATTTGCTACTCCATGTATTCCAAATCTTTCCGTAGGTGACAGGATAAAAATTTACGGCGTTTATAATGGTTTGTCCGAGATTTCGGACAGCTCTACCATTTTATATCACCGCCTGCTCGGTTACAAAAAGTCATTTGATTCCTTTAAGGACTGGATTATTTCAGAAGATGCCATGAAACAATACAGCGATCTGGTATCCGTTACGGATGTCGAAGCTCTTGATTCTCTTCCGGAATTTACCACGATCTGTGGGGAAATTGAAGACGATGACACCACCGCTGATCCGATGCACCTGACGAAAGATTACAGAGAAATCTGCAAATATCCTCTTTATTATGCTGACTCAAAAGTTTCCGTAACCGGCAAAGTTGTATATGAAAATGTTGATGCCGAGTCAAACAATCTGGTTATGCTGTTATCTGAAGAGGGCACAGGACATATCTATTCATTATCCATGAAAATGAAAGACTATGTTTCCTATCTGGATAAGAAGATCACCTGCTCAGGAACCTTCAATGGAAATAACAAGATTCCTTACTGCAATCCGAACAGTCTCTCTGTCGGGTATGCACTTTTTCCAAATATTACTGTTGACAAGATTCAGGATTGATTTCTTTAATAAGGAAAAGACTTATGAAAACACGAAATTATGGTATTGATTTTCTTCGAATGATTTCTATGATTATGATCGTCATGCTCCACACTCTGGGGCATGGCGGTATTTTACGTTCTGTTTCTTTTTTATCGGTACATTATCAGATTGCGTGGCTGCTGGAAGTGATTGCCTTCGGTGCTGTAAATACTTACGCTATGATATCCGGATTTGTCAGTGTTGATTCTCATTTTAAGATTTCAAACATTCTGATTCTTTGGCTTCAGGTCTTATTTTATGGAATCCTGATCAACACAGTTTTCTTTTTTCTGCTTCCGGAAAGCAGAAATACATCCGGCTGGATACAAGCACTCTTTCCGGTCACCCGAAAAGAATACTGGTATTTTACTGCTTATGCAGGAGTGTTTTTTCTCTCCCCATTCATCAATCAAATGTTTCGGAATCTCTCCGAAAAGCAGATAAAAACTTTATTCTGTTTTACTCTTGTCGTATTTTCTGTGGTTCCGACCATTTCACAGACTTTTACACCGCAGCAGGATGTTTTTTATATGGGCGACGGATACAGTGTTTTCTGGCTCACACTGATGTACCTTCTCGGTGCGTGCATCAAAAAACTGAATCTGGTCTCTCACTCTAAAAAGAAAAAATACTTTATCTTATATTTTTTCTGCATTTTAATTACATGGAGCAGCAAAATTCTTGTTGAAAAATTTCCGATCAGCGGATTTACTCTGGATTCTTCTTTTTTGATTCACTATACATCACCTTTTATTGTACTGGCGGCCATGTCATTGCTCCTCATTTTCGGCAGCATGAACTTTTCCGAGTTCGTCAAAAAAATGATCATGCTGATATCACCTCTTTCTTTCGGTGTCTATCTGTTGCATGATCATCCTCTTGTCCGCAGTTATGTTATGACAGACCGTTTTGCTTTTATCACAAATGGTTCTGTTTCAAAAATGCTCTTATTCTTTTTCGGAATTATCCTTGCCATTTTTGTTGTTGGCTGCTGTGTAGATGCGGTTCGAAGCAAACTGTTTCAGTTGCTTCACATACGCAAATCCTTAAGTAAGCTTGACCGATATTTTGATGTCTGAACGATTACGGAAGACTGTGTAACTACTTCAGACAAGTCGAATCATTTACTACCAAATCTATAAAAATACTTTTAAACATTTCTGTTTTTCATACTCGCAATCAGTCTTCGATAGGATTCTTCCAGATCTGTTTCCGGCTGCCATCCAAGTGCCATCAATCTGGTGGCAGCCAGATGCATTTTTGTATCACTGGCATATCCAAATTTATTTTCCTTTGGAATATCAAATACAACCTCTATCGGCTTTTCTGCAATCTTCTCTGCAACAAATTTTGCCATATCCGCAATCGTAATATGCGATTTCTCATTCACCACATTATAGGCCTGCATATTTTCGCCTTTAACCAGAATGGTCAGCAATGCCCGTACTGCATCCGCCGTATAGCAATAATTTCCTTCGGATTTTCCTTCTGTATGAAGTACAATATCACTGCCCTTCATGGCACTTCTTGCAAACTGTGCAAAAACACGGTTTTCCCCTGGCAATACTCCGGCACCAAACGTCTGTGCCAGTCTTGCAATCTTCACTGGAACTTCATACTGCGTTCCATAAGCAACGCACATATTCTCACACATACGCTTGCTTTCCGGATAATTGCTGCGTAATGCCAGCGGATTTAAATAGCCCGTCATTTCCTCTGTCACCATCTGATCATCCTGTAAATTTAATACCCCATACATTTCCATTGAAGAAACATAAACCATGCTTCTGACCTGTTTTTCCTTTGCAAGTTCCAGCAGATTTTCCGTTCCGTTAAGAGACGTCCGGATCACGTCCACCGGTCTGCTGATCATGATTTTAGAAGTCGTGATACTCGCACAGTGGATGATATAATCAATCTTATCTTCTACAGCAACCGGCATCGTAATATCTCCGATCACCAGCTTTAAATCCTCTCTCTTTAACAAATCACCAAAAAGTCTTTCTGCCTTTTCCTGATTACGCACAAGTGCCAGGATTTTGATACCTGTCTCTTTTCTTCGATTACAACACTGTAATGCTTTTACCAGCAGAGAACCAATCAGCCCGGTCGCTCCCGTTACCAGAACTGTCTTGCCCTTCAGCTCTTCTAATGGAATATCACTCTCTGAAATACGATCCAGGTCTTCCTGTAAAATAGAATCGTCTGCACTTTCCTGTAAAATTTTATTATTCATTTTGCATCTCCTTGTCTGTTACTGTAGCCGTCTTACTGTTCTTTTTTAGGATTGTATATGTAAAATGTAAATAACAGCCTGCATAGATAATTACTATATACTTGTCAAGTCCCCCATTTGAAAACAGATAATTTCCATAGGTAAATAAACTAAATAATATTGCCACCGAAGAATATTTTAAATAGTCTTTATTGATGCAAGTAAGTATAACCAAAAGTATTTCCAACGGATATGCATATCTTTCATGCATTGCCGGTAAAAACAATACACAAGTCCAGATAAACCAACTGGCAATACTCACAAAATTTTCAGGACGACTGCAATCTAACTTTCTTTTCATAATAATATACAATCCCATACCACATATGCCTGCCGCCATAACGATTGCTGCCGTTTTCAGCCATTCATAATCATTTCCTACAAACATCCAAAAACTCGGAAAATTCACATGCATATACTGGTATGTACCTGTCTGATTCGCATAAATCCTAAATGGATCAAGTAAACTCCGTCCCTGCACAAAAGCACCTATTCCCGATATCCAGAAAGTAAACACTGTAATAAGAAGTTCAAATATGCTAAATTGTTTTTTATAAATATAGAAACATATAATAAATGGAAAAATAAATATTGTCTGCATTTTAAAAGCAAATGCAATACCTAAAAACATAAATGCTCTATGGTATTTTTCTCTATATAAGTACAGTAATGTAAGAATGATAAACGTTGTATAAATAGAATCACATTGTCCCCAGTAAGCAGAATTAAGAATAACGGTCGGCAACATGATCACCGCAGCAAACGTAACAAAAAATACTTTATCGTTTTTTTCCTTTTTGCTCAATTCGCATGCAAATATAGCTGCTGATATTGCCATACAAAAATCAAAGAAAATCGATAATATTTTATAGTAATAAATGCTCTTGTCTCCTATATATGTAAATATCGCTACTATTGTCTGATATAATATATTATAATCTCCAACCTGATCTTTTAAACTATGGATGCCTCCGTTATCCGCTATTTTTTGAAACCATCCTAAAAGAAACCATGTCATATCACCGGAAACAAAATCTCTTCCTGCATAACGTACAACAATCGCCAAACCTGTAATTGCCAGCATAAATAATATATTAACATTTCGTTCCACAAATTCTACAATTTTTCTTTCTATTTTGAACATTTCTTTTGCTCCTCCTTTTCATCTTTTTCCCATGTGCGTTCACTGATAATATATCGAGGTCTTGCTTTTACCTCCATATAGATTTTTCCGATGTATTCTCCCAAAACACCGAGACAGATCAACTGTATTCCTCCCATAAAGCACACGATACACACCGTACTGGACCATCCGGCTACGGTTTTTCCTAAAATTGTTGCAATAACCGCCCAGATAATTCCGATAAAACTCAAGGCAGAAACTCCAAGTCCAAACCCTGTAATCAAGCGAATCGGTTTTACACTCAAACTTGTAATTCCATCAAACGCCAGTGCAAGCATTTTTGAAAGTGGATAATGAGATTCTCCGGCAAGTCTTTCGTGCCTTTCATAATAAACGCTCGTACTTTTAAATCCTACCAGTGGAATCATACCCCGCAAGAATAGATTAACTTCTTTAAAATTTGCAAATTCCTTTAATACTCTGGCTGAAACCAGTCGATAATCTGCATGATTGTACACAATCTCTCCCCCAAGTTTATTTAATAGCTTATAAAAAGTCTGAGCCGTAAATCTCTTAAAAAATGTATCTGTATCACGATTGCTTCTTACACCATATACGATTTCGCAGCCCTCATGATAACGATCCACCATCGCTTCCATAGCAGCTATATCATCTTGTCCGTCACAATCAATTGAAATAGTAATGTCCGCAACATCCTTTGCTTCCATCATTCCTGCCAGAACAGCATTTTGATGTCCTCTGTTTCGGCTCTGACAAATCCCGATGAAATGTTCGTCTTTCTCCGAAAGTTCCTTAATCAAATCCCATGTTTTATCTTTACTTCCATCATTCACAAACAAAATTCTGCTGTTTTCACTTATTTTATCTTTTGTGATCAATAAATTCAGCTCTTCCAGAAACATTTCTGATGTAATAGGAAGCACTTTTTCTTCATTGTAACAAGGTATTATCATATATAATCTTGGTTTCATTTTTTCTCCTCAAATGCTTTTACAATCTGCTTTTCTTCTTTATCTCACTGTTTAATTTTTCTATTCCAATTGCTGCTAAAATACAAAATACCGGAGCATATGTATACAGATATCTGGCTCTCGCTTCGAAAAGAACTTCAAATAAGGTCAGTCCTGCAATGGAAAGCATCAGCACTATAATCTCCTGCCGATTTTCTTTTCCCAATCCCGAAAGAGCAGCCGCACCCAGCACAAAAACCCAGATACTCTGCATTACTGTTACATAGATATCATAATATTTGTGATCTGCATAATATATATTTCTTAGAAAGACAGCTATATGATTATCAGGCTGCGGAAAAACAACCATAAAAAAGTTTCCTTCTCCGCCCCATGCATAAGTACCATCATTATAGACAGTAAGCATCTTTTTTGCTAAAAATCGAAGATAACCTGCTATTCCCATATCTTTCATTCTTTCAAAAGTTCTTTGTATATTTGCTTTTTTTCTTTCCTGTGGCGTTGCAAAGGATTTCGAATACGCCACATCATCCCCAACGTAAAGACCTCCACCTTCTTCATTATTTCCCATCATCAGAAAATGGGACATTCCCAATCTCTGACTTGAATCCAGAACAATTTGATTTTTTTCACAAATCAGGTTGATACTTGTTTTTATTGTTATTAGTGAAAGAATAAAACATCCTGCCAAAATCACAATTTGAAGAAGTTTTTTCTTGTTTTTTAAACAACTGAAAAACTGGATGATAAACAGTGCTATCAGCATAATAAGACATTGTGGCTTGATATTATATCCGATACAGCCTGCAATCACTGCCATAATTTTGGAAATCCACTCCATTTTTTCTGTTTTATTTGGTTTCATAAATAAATAAAACGTCAGTATCGGAAAGACCAATCCTAACGAATCTGAATAAAAAATTACATTCCACGGAGATAAGCCAAAATTTAAAACAGCTAATATAAAGGCAGCAAATGCAATTTTTTTCTTACAAATGAGATTGGCACTTTTATATGTCAAATAGCACGCAGCGACATTTATCATTGAATTAAGAACTGCAAAAAACATTAACTGTACAACTTCATTTTCATTTGCAAACAAATTACAGAAAGAAATAACAGCTGACTCTATAAACAGCAGCAGTAAATTATTTGGATACATAGAAAATGGATATCTTATAACGATATCCGCCCTATTTCCGTTTACAAATATTTTTGCACTGTTGTAAATTCCTCCTGCATCCCATCCAGGTTCAAAAACTATATTGTAAGCAATAAAAATTTGAACAACAAATAATATAATCAAAGAAATTTTTACAATTAAATCATACTTCCATATCCTCTCCGCCTTCTGCTTTCCATTTCTTTTATATCGCCAGTAATATACAAATGCCCCAGCTAAAATAATTCCCCCTAAAATTACAATATTTGGAATCAAAAATCCTTTTTTTAATTTAAAGCTGCACCATTGTCCAAATAATATCAACAAAAATATTATTCCAACTATAAGTGCATACAATCTCTGCGTTGCCTGATAAGCAAATTTTTTCACTCTTTCTCCTCCGATTTTATTATATTTCTTTTGTATTATACCTTACTTTTTTTGCTTTTTAAAGCTCACAGTTTATAAATTATTTTTACTCCATTATCCTTTTCATTTTTAAAAAGTTTTTGTTCTCTTTTTGATATTTCCAATTTTTCTTCATAGAGTAATCAAAAAGATTGACAGGCATCACTTATTCATTTATAATAGGCACAAACAATTTTTATTCTATTTTTGAGTCTGACTTTCATTGCCGTTCGGCAGGAAAATCCAACAAAATCAAATACCTGCACAGGCGGCTTGAAAAATCATATTCTTAACTGTAGTACAAAAAGAATTTTATATATCCCGAATGATCCAACAGAAATTCGTCATATAGATGAAGTACTGAAACTTCTTCAGGTCATGACCGGTGATGAACGTTATCTGACAATATTTCAGGAAAAGAAAGGGGTTCGAAATATGTGTGACGTAGCAGAAAGACTTGAAAAAATGGGCATTGAAAAAGGCTTGAAGCAAGGCATTGGAGAAGGAATTAAGCAGGGAATTGAGCAGGGAATTGAAATCGGTAAAACTGCCGGTATCCACGCTGAAAAAATTCGCGTATATAAACGCCTTATCGAAAAGGGATTTTCAGAAAAAGAAGCACGTGAAATCGCCGAACTTCCAGAAACACTGAATGGGTAGTGTAAAATAGTTTGTGTTTTTGGTAAAAAATAACTCCTTTTTGGTAAGAATTCAGATATGACAATTCTTATCGAAAAGGAGTATTTTTTATGGCAGTTGCAAAGGAACAAATTCGACAGATCATCTCAGAAAACAACATTAATAGCGTTGCAGATATATACACGCTTCTGAAAGACAGTTTCAAGGATATCCTGCAGGAGCTGATGGAGGCAGAACTGGATGCAACTCTTGGCTACGAGAAAAACCATAAGGGAGATCTACAGACAGACAATAAAAGAAATGGTCATTCTACAAAAAACTTAAAGAGTCAATACGGTGAATTTCAAATCGACGTACCAAGAGACCGTAACGGTGAGTTTGAACCAAAACTTATCCCTAAATACCAGAGAGATATTTCAGGGATTGAGGAAAAAGTGATCTCTTTATATGCCCGTGGTATGAGTACACGTGACATCCACGACCAGCTCCAGGATCTTTATGGAATTGAGCTATCAGCTGAAATGGTCAGCAAGATCACAGACAAGATACTTCCTCAGGTTAAGGAATGGCAGTCCCGTCCTCTGAACCCGGTTTATCCGTTTGTCTTTATGGACTGTATTCATTATAAAGTACGTGAGGATGGCAGAATCCTGAGTCGTGCTGCGTATGTAGTTCTTGGCGTTACAGTGGAGGGATACAAAGATATCCTCAGCATCACAGTAGGTGCAAATGAAACCAGTAAGTTCTGGCTTGGAATGCTTAATGATCTTAAGAACCGCGGAGTAAAAGATGTCCTTTTCTTCTGCGTGGATGGTCTTCCGGGTTTTAAAGAAGCTATTCAGGCAGTTTATCCGCAGGCAGAGATCCAGAGATGTGTGATCCATATGCTACGCAATTCTTTCAAATATGTAAATTATAATAATCTGAAAAAGTTTTCCTCGGATTTCAAAGAAGTGTACAATGCTCCGAACGAAACAGCCGCTTTAACAGAGCTGGAGAACATGAAAGAAAAATGGGGGAAGAAATATCCGTACGCGATCAGTAACTGGGAAAATAATTGGGAAGATGTAAGTTCCTTTTTCCAGTTTTCTAATGATATCAGACGCATTATGTACACGACAAATATCATAGAAGGATTGAACCGCCAGTATCGGAAAGTCACGAAAACGAAAAGCGTATTCCCAAGCGATTCTGCATTGGAAAAGATGCTGTATCTTGCCAGCGAGAACGTAGTCAAAAAGTGGACGCAGAGATACCGGAACTGGGATCAGGTATTGAATCAGCTGATAGTCCTTTACGGAGAACGGCTTACTGCTTATCTGTAAGAGAAAAGAAAAGCAGGAATGGGGAAGCTCTTTTAAGCCCCTCATTCCTGCTCTCTGTCTATTCCTTCGGCATTTATATTATTGCCAGAAATTTCCGATCCTATTCCAGAGGTCGGGTGTGGGCAGAGCCCACAAAAGGCAATAATCATGATGCCTTACTTGTCATGCAAAAAAATCGAAAATGATGTATATAATTTTCCTACATGGCAATACTGTAAGTACAAAGATATATTCGACAGCCGCATAATCATTAATTCGACAGCAAAGTTTTACATATCTATTTCTTATCAGAAAGATTTGCTTTCCATAGACACAAGAATTTTTACACCCTCACTGAATGTATAATTCTTATCTCATATATTAAAAGAGCTGCCACTCCGGTGTTTTTTCACCTTTGTGGCAACTCTTTTAGACTACTCTTTTATTTCAGAATTGATACTCTCGACTCTGGTTTATTTTGTAATCTTTACGCTTGCTTTCTGACCTTTTTTACTCAGAAGTTTCTTGTAGCTGTTTAATTTCTTAGCTGGAACTTTAATCTTGCAGTTCTTATGGATACCCTTAAATGCATTTTTTCCAACGCTCTTCAGAGATTTGGATTTGATTGTAATAGTCTTCAGATTTTTAGCTCCGCTGAATGCATTTGCACCGATCTTTGTTACCTGACTTCCGATGACAACTTTCTTCAGTTTTCTGTTGTTCTTAAATGCATTTTTAGCAATTCCGACTACTTTATATCTTCCGTTTGCCAGTTTTACGCTCTTTGGTACGTTAAAGCTTGTATTGTTGGCTTTACGCGGTTTTACCAGAACTACTGTCTTTTTCTTTGCGTTTGTTACGCGATAGATACCTTTTCCTACCTTCGCTTCTGTTCCAACAGTTGGATTTTTGGAATCGGTTGACGGTGTTTCTGACTCAGGTGCTTTTTTCTGAAGTTTAGCTGCTGCTGTCTGCAGATCTGCAAGTGCCTTCTCTAAGTCTGCTTTCGTTGCCTTTTCATCTTTTGCTACTTTTGTTGCTGCTTCCAGAGCCTTCTGATAATTTTTCCAGGAATCTGCTGTATAGTCAGTTTCTTTCTTATCAGCCGCTGCCGCAATTTCATTATTTACTTTCTCAACCAAATCTGCCGGTACTGGAGTCGGTGTCGGATCTGGTGTCTTCGGAATTTCTACAGTAACAGTGCAGGTTGCTGTCTTGCTTCCGTCTTCTGTTGTTACGGTAATCGTTGCTGTTCCATTTGCTACTGCTGTTACTTTTCCGTTTGCATCTACGGTTGCTACGGCTGCATTACTTGTTGCAAAGTTTACATCTTTAATGCTTGCAGTTGCCGGTGCTACCGTTGCCTTCAGTTCTACTGTCTGACCCTTTTCTGTCAGTTTTGCAGTTGTTTTATCAAGGCTCACTCCTGTTACTGCTTCATATGCCGGATTATTTTCACCTGCTGCTCTCAGTGCATTTTTCGCATCCAGAACCTTTTTAACTGCAGCTTTGATCTGATCTTTTGTTGCATCAGATGGCAAAGATTTCATTTCATTTACTGCATCATTTAATGTCTTCACGCTGTCAGCTGCATATCCTGTGAGATCCATTGCTGCAATTCTCTCTGCAGTCTTTTCTACATTTGCATTATACAGAGTGATATGTGCATAATTTGCTGTTCCAATAGAAGCATTATCTGATGTCAAAGTGAAATAAAAGTCTTTTCCATCAACCATTCTGTCTGCTTTTTCATTTTCAAGACCTGTCAATGTAATTTTTTTGGATGTTTCACCATCTTCAAATGTCACACTGCCTGCAAGGTCTGTATAGTTTACACCCTGTTCTGCTCCTGCAGACTGTGTAACATAATTTACTTTAGCCTGACCTTTTGTACCACCTGTACGTGTGATTTCTACTTCTGTTGTTCCACCATACATCAGTTCATACTCGGACTGCTTCATTGTGAAAATACCAGATCCATCTGCATAATAAATTTTGCTGATACCTAATGCTTTGGTTGAACGAGCCAGTTTGATTGTATGTGTGCCATATTCGAGATCCGGTGTTGTATACAGAACAGCACCCAGTTTTCTCGGAGATTTTTGTGTATTTACGCTGTCTACTTTCTTTCCGTCGATGTAAACATCCATCATACCATGGTTCGGATCTGCTGTACCAACTACCCATGCTTTCGTTCCGGTAAAGGTAAAGGTTGCTGCCAGTCCTGCTGTATCACCCCATGCAGAACCATTTGCATTTCCATCCTCGTCTTTCTCGAAATTCCAGGTTCCTTCTCTTGTTGCATCGTTGATAGAAACTTTTTTCAGATTGCTTGGCACTGCTTCACTGCTGCCATCAGAAGACAATGAAAATCCTTTGGATGCTTTATATACACCTACATTACAGATTTTCGGAGTATCTTTTGCTTCTGTGATATTAATACGGATTGCGGTACCTTCTACTGTTTCACCGCGGCACAGACGTTTTGCTGAAATTGTTTTTCCACTTGCAAAATCATGCCACTGTCCTGCCAGGTCTTTATATTCTACTGTAAATGCAGCAATAGTCTGACCTTTCTGAATGTATTCTTCAATAGATACCACATCAAATTTCTTCAGACCGCCAAGGTTGATTTCCAGACTTCCTGTGGTCTTTCCTTCTGCCGGTGCCCAGTAAGTATTGTCGTAAACTTCTCCCTCCGGAATGGTATCCAGAACTTTTGCAGCACCGTACTTGTCAGAATTTTTCCAGGTAGAATCTGCTGTTGCAGTTACTCCGCTTGCTTTTGTTAAATCTGTTTTAAAAGTATCGCTGATGTTCTTTCCTAATTCTTTAAAGCGATTTAACTGTGTTGCTCCTACTTCACCATTCTTATTCGGAGATAAATTCATCAGAAGTGTCGCACCGCGACCAACTGTACGGAAATAAATATCTGCCAGTTCACTCTCTGATTTTGTGGTGTCATCTCCTGCAGAATCTCTCCAGAACCAACCTGCAAGCATCTTGGTATCTACTTCCGGTACAGACCACTGAACACCATTGCTTACACCAATATAAGCTCCATCGGATTTTGGTAATGTCTCATAGTCTTCACCAATATTAATCTTTGCCCATGTTTCATTAGATGCCCAGCCTGATTCATTTCCGATCCAGTGAATACCACCAGTACCGGCAAGCTTTTTATCTTCTTCTCCATTTTTACCATTTACTGCTTTACCTGTTCCAAATACCTGACAGTGTGGATTGTTGTTTTTAATCGCACCCAGGATTGCTTTCCAGTCATATGTCTGTCTATTACTTGCACTTCCCTGTGCTCCGTCCATCCACCATTCTACAAAACGGTCAGAACGGCGGTTTGGATTATTATTGCCATATTTATAGCTTCCATCTGCTTTTTTGGCCTGACAGATTTCATTGATCCATGCTACATACAGTTTATTGTAGTCTGTAAATGTTCCGGTATTATTGTTATTTTTCTTATTGTTGTTATCACCAAAGCATCCATATTTATCTTCATGGATATCCCACGGTGAAAGATAACATCCCATATCCAGATTATACTTGGTACATGCATCTGAAATTTCTTCCAGGATATCGCCTTGGTAATCTGTGCTTGCAATATCATAGTCTGTATACTGGCTTGACCACAGACAGAATCCATCATGATGTTTCGCTGTGAGGATCAGACGGCTGAATCCAGCCTCTTTTACTGCTTTTACAAGAGCTTCCGCATCAAACTTCTTAGTGAGTTTAAAAATTTCTTTCGGAGTCTTTGTTCCGTAATTTTCGCCCCACTCAACGTTATTGAATGTATTCGGTCCAAAGTGACAGAATGCAGCTGTTCCCTGTTTCATATACCAGAGCTGTTCATCGTTTGGTGTTGCTCCCCAGGTTTTCGGTGCATCTGCATCTTCCGGCTGTGTAGTATTTTTAATATCTACAGTAACAGTGCAGACTGCTGTCTTGCTTCCATCTTCTGTTGTTGCCGTAATTTTTGCTTCTCCATTTGCCACTGCAGTAACTACACCTGTAGTTGCATCAACCGTTGCTACTTCCTCTTTATCGGATGCAAAAGTCACTTTTTTGTTGCTTGCATCTTCTGGTGTTACGTTTGCATTCAACTGCAGCGTCTGACCTTTTGCTGTCAGGGTAGCTGTTGTCTGGTCTAAGGTAACTCCATCTACAGCTACGTTGGCTTTTTTCTTAAATTCAAATTTATCTACCTGACCTCCACATTTTGGATTAGTTGCTGTAAATTTCAGCACACCAGCTCCTGCCTGTGTTACTTTGACAGTAAAGGTTACCGTATGTGTTGTGGTTGCTCCGGATTCTCCATAAACATCTACGCTTCCGCTCTCTACATTGGTTCCTTCCCATGTAAATTCATTTGGATTGTTCTGCAGACGTCCGCTGCGGTAAGTAGCTGTTACACTATAGTCACCTGCTGCCGGTGCATAAAAGTTCATATACATCGCATCGCCATTTTCAAACCAGGACACCATCTTCTTGCCGCTTGCCCACTCTGTATTTTCAATTACATGGATGTGTTTACTTGCATCTTCTCCTGCTTTTGGCAGCAGAGTGAAATCTTCTGCTTCTACTGTCAGGGTATCATCACCAGTCGGTAATGTATATGCCTGTTCGATATCAAATTTATCTACCTGCGGACCTGCCTTCTCGCCTGCTTTGAAGGTCAGTACGCCTTCCCCTGCCTCTTTTACATTTACAAAAAAAGTTACTGTATGTGTTGTAGTTGCATCTTTTTCTCCATATACATCTACACTTCCGCTCTCTACATTAGTTCCTTCCCACTCAAATGCATTTGGCTTATTGCTATCACTTTCTACACGACCACTGCGATAAGTTGCTGTCACCGCATAGACTCCTGCTTTTGGTGCATTAAACTTAATAGACATTGCATTTCCGTTTTCAAACCAGTCAACGATTTTTCCACCGCTTGCCCAGTCTCTTTCTGCAATACGAATATAGTCATTTCCCTCCTTTTTTGCCAGAGTAAAATCTTCTGCTTCTACAGATAATTTTTCTCCCGCTGACGGCAAGGTAATCACTTTCTCGTCTGTTGTTTCATCACTTGCCTGTACTTCTGCTGTCACTGCATCTGCTGCGAATACCTGACTCATCGGTACTGCCGGTCCGGAAATAACCATTGCAGCTGCTGTCATAATAGCTAAATACTGTTTCCACTTCATAAAAACCCTCCTGTTTTATAAAAAAACATGTTTATGTATCTGCTTTATCTTAACATTTTCAATTTCTTTTTTCAATTACTATTTACTAAAAAAAGCTGATTACCGGAAGATTTTTTATCTATCCTTCCAATAATCAGCTTTCAGAGATTCTTTTTTTCTATCTATTTTGTCCTGTAATTTCCTGCTTTGTGTCAGAAAATCATAAAATTTATTCTTTTGTGCGTTATTTTTTGATACTCTATTTTACAAATCTGTTTACTATATAAGCGTTTGCTTCTTTTTCTTCCTGATCATCCAGTGGCTGAAGCTCAATGTCTTTTCCGTATTTTCGCTCCAGTGCTTTCTCTATCAGCCAGTCACAGACCTGTGGATTTTTCGGCAGCAGTGGTCCGTGCAGATAGGTGCCGATCACATGCTTGTATACAATACCTTCATAGCCGGATTCACCGTCATTTCCGGAACCATACAGGACTTTGCCAAACGGCTGGTTATCACCGATATCGGTACGTCCGCCGTGATTTTCAAATCCAACGACCGGCATATCAAAAAGATCGCTTTTCAGCACGATATTGCTGATCAGTCTTCCCGGTTTCTGCTCCGTGTGGAGTTTGACCAGATGCAGTCCTTCCATGCGGCCTTCGTCCGTCTGATAGTAATCTCCAAGCAACTGATAACCACCACAGACAGCGATCACAACACCGCCGTCTTCCACATAATCTTTAAAGTTTTTCTGGATCTGCTGCAGTCTTTTGCAGACGATCATCTGCTCACGGTCAGAACCGCCTCCGAGCAGCACAATATCCAGTTTGGAAAAATCTACTTCATCTTCCAGTTTAAATTCCAGCGTTTCTGCTTCAATGCCTCTCCACTGGCAGCGTTTCATCATGCACTGGATATTTCCCCGGTCTCCGTAGAGGTTCAACAGATCTGGATAAAGATGTCCGATTGTAATTTTCATAGCTTCTGCCGCCTCCTACGCTTTTTCCTGCTCTAATTTTTTCAGGATATTGTGAGTGTCATAAAGTGCCGTATAATTTACCAGCACGTACAGATTTCCGGTTCCGTCTGCAATGCGGCTGCGGATCGCCTTTTCTACATCCGGTTCCAGCCTGGATGGAATATCAACATATTTCAGACGCAGACGCATATCCTGGCATCGGATTCCGCTGACCGTGATCGACGCTGCATTCATATCCTGAAAACGGTCAAAATCCACATCCCAGAGCCAGGAAATATCCGTACCATCCTGATCTTTATCGTTGATCAGCACGATGATATCTTTCGGTTTGTCATCTTCCTGCACTGCGGAAATATTCTGGTTAAATCCAGCCGGATTCTTTGCAAGGTTCAGCAGAACATCGGTATTTTTGATGTGAAAATGCTCCATACGTCCGTTCTGCGGATTATAGTCTGCCAGCACTTTGTTGTAATTCTTTAATTCCAGACCGGCTGTGCGAGCTGCTGCATAGGCTGCCAGAATATTATAAACGTTGTAGAATCCACGGTAGTTGGCTTTTATTTCTCTGTTATCCACATCGAAGGAAAGTTTTCCACCGCTTTTTACGTTTTCAGCATCAAAATCGAGCTTCGGTCTTTTAAATCCGCAGTTCGGACACTCATAATCCCCAAGCTGACTGTAATGGTAAAAATGGTAATTCAGCTTTTCTCCGCAGCATTTGCAGAACTGACCTTCCCGGATCTCTCTTGCATTTTCTTTTTCCTGCTGACACTGCTTTCCGATACCAAACGTAACATATTTGTTACCGGAATCTTTTGCAAGAAATGCCGAAAGTGCATCATCGCCATTTACGACAAGTGTCATATCAGGAGCCATATGCATGGCTTTTTTGAGCAGTTCCATCGTAATATCAATCTCCCCGTAACGGTCGAGCTGATCACGGAAAAGATTGGTCAAAATCATATAGTCCGGTTTAAAATACGGCAGAACTCTTACTGTTGATGCCTCATCAATCTCAATACACGCATAATCCGCATCCAGTTTTCCGTTCCATTTTGCTGCCAGCACGAATGCCGATACGACACCGTTGAGCATATTGGAACCGGTGTGGTTGCAGATCACTTTCTCACCTTCTGCCTCGATTGCCGAGCAGAGCAGATTATTGGTTGTCGTCTTTCCGTTTGTTCCGCAGGTGATAAAAATCTTTTTCCGCACCTGCCCGGAAAGTTCCATCAGGATTTTCGGATCTATTTTAAGTGCACTTTTGCCGGCCAGGGTTACCCCCTGTTTGCCGGCAAGTTTACATACTACACATGTTGCTTTTGAAATCCAGATTGCAAGCATTCTTCGCAAAATCATGGTCTTCCTCCAGTTTGATTACTCCTGTGTTGTCTCTTCGTTTTTGATTTCTTCGTCGTTTTTCTCATCTTCGATCATTTCGTCTTCGATTTTTTTGATGATATCTTCGCTGTCTGCTGAAGTTTCACGGACTTTCGCAATACTTGCCACAGATACGTTCTCCGAAAGATTCATAAGTTTCACACCGGATGTCACACGTCCAAGAACGGAAATGTCGCTGCACATCATACGAATGACAATGCCTTCGGTATTGATCATCATGATCTCGTCATCCATATGGAGGTTCTTCACACCGATCACGTTTCCTGTCTTCTCCATGATCTTATAACATTTCACACCTTTACCACCGCGGTTCTGGCTCTTGAACTCATCGATCGAGGTCAGTTTTCCCATGCCGTTTGCAGATACGATCAGAAGGTGATCTCCCTGTGTATTGAGCTGCATACCAATGACTTCGTCGCCGTCATTGAGCTGCATGCCGATGACTCCCATCGCCGTACGTCCCATGCTGCGGACATCGGTTTCCGGGAAGCGGATACACTGACCGTATTTTGTTACCAGGAAAATATCTTTCTTGTTGTTGGTCAGCTTGACTTCGATCAGTTCATCATCTTCACGCAGGCTGATGGCTGCAAGTCCTGTCTTTCTTACGTTTGCATAATCCAGAAGCGGTGTCTTTTTCACGATACCCTTTCTGGTTGCCATAAACAGATATTTGCCCTGCTTGTACTCTTTGACCGGGATCATCGCCGTGATCTTTTCTTCCGGTGCGAGCTGGAGCAGATTGACGATCGCCGTTCCTCTTGCCGTACGGCTGGCTTCCGGGATTTCATATCCTTTCAGGCGGTATACTTTTCCGGTGTTGGTAAAGAACATCAGATAGTGATGTGTATTCATCATCAGCAGTTCTTCGATGTAGTCGTCTTCGATGGTCTGCATACCCTTGATGCCCTTGCCACCGCGGTTCTGAGCCTTGAAATTGTCAACACTCATACGTTTAATATAACCAAGTTTTGTCATGGCGATCACAACATTTTCACGCGGGATCAGATCTTCTGTAGAAATATCATACATATCAAATCCAATGGAAGTTCTTCTCTCATCACCATACTTATCTGCGATTTCCATGATCTCTGTTTTGATCACGCCAAGCAGAAGATTTTCGTCTGCCAGAATGGCTCTCAACTCCTTGATTTTTGCCATCAGAGCTTCATACTCTGCTTCGATCTTCTCTCTTTCCAGACCGGTCAGTGCACGCAGACGCATATCTACGATCGCCTGTGCCTGTGCATCGGAAAGTTCAAAACGTGTCATCAATGCTTCTTTTGCAAGTGCTGCTGTTCTGGATGCACGGATAATGCTGATGACTTCATCAATATGATCCAGTGCGATCAGCAGACCTTTTAAGATATGTGCACGTTCTTCTGCTTTGTTGAGTTCGTACTGTGTACGTCTTGTAACAACATCTTCCTGATGTCTCAGATAATGCTGGAGCATCTCCAGAAGATTCAGAACTTTCGGCTCTTTGTTTACCAGTGCGAGCATAATCACACCAAAGGTATCCTGGAGCTGTGTATGTTTGAAAAGCTGATTCAGTACGACATTTGCGTTGACATCTCTTCGAAGCTCAATGTTGATACGCATACCTTCACGGCTTGATTCATCTGTGATCGCTGTGATTCCGTCAATCTTTTTATCACGTACCAGTTCTGCCATTTTTTCGATCAGTCTGGCCTTGTTTACCATATACGGCAGCTCCGATACCAAAATACGGCTCTTGCCGTTTGGCATGGATTCGATTTCTGTTACGGCACGCACACGGATCTTGCCGCGTCCTGTGCGGTAAGCTTCCTGGATTCCTCTTGTTCCGAGGATCATTGCACCGGTCGGGAAATCCGGACCTTTTACGATATCCAGGATTTCTTCGATCTCCGTCTCCCTGCCTTCTTCAATGCGGTTGTCGATGATCTTCACAACGGCTTTTACAACTTCACGCAGATTATGCGGCGGAATATTCGTTGCCATACCTACGGCGATACCGGTCGTACCATTTACCAGAAGATTCGGAAATCTTGCCGGAAGTACATCTGGCTCTTTCTCCGTTTCATCGAAGTTTGGTGAAAAATCTACCGTATTTTTATCGATATCTGCAAGCATTTTCATGGAAATTTTGCTCAGACGTGCCTCAGTATATCGCATGGCAGCAGCTCCGTCGCCATCGACAGAACCAAAGTTTCCGTGGCCGTCTACCAGCGGATATCTGGTTGACCAGTCCTGAGCCATATTTACCAGTGCTCCGTAGATGGAGCTGTCTCCATGTGGATGATATTTACCCATGGTATCACCGACAATACGTGCACATTTACGGTGCGGCTTGTCAGGTCCGTTATTCAGTTCGATCATGGAATACAAAACTCTTCGCTGCACCGGCTTCAGACCGTCTCTTACATCCGGCAATGCACGTGCTGCAATAACGCTCATTGCATAATCGATATAAGATTCTTCCATGGTCTTTTTCAAATCCACGTCATGTATCTTATCAAAAATATTGTCTTCCAACAGTTTTTCCTCCTACTTCCGAGCACTAAATATCCAGATTTTTTACAAACTGAGCATTCTCTTCAATAAATTCTCTTCTTGGTTCTACCTGATCGCCCATCAGCGTTGTAAAGGTAACATCCAGTTCTGAAGAATTCTCGTTATCCATAACAACACGGCGGAGCACTCGTTTTTCCGGATCCATGGTAGTTTCCCAGAGCTGCTCTGCATCCATCTCTCCAAGACCTTTGTAACGCTGGATCTTGTTGTTCTGGTCTCGTCCGACTTCTCCCAGAATCGCTGCCAGCTGCTCATCGCTGTACGCATACCAGACTTTTTTGTTTTTCTCCAGTTTATACAGTGGTGGCTGTGCCAGATATACATGTCCTTCTTTGATCAGATCCGGCATGAAACGGTACAGGAATGTCAAAAGCAGTGTACTGATATGTGCACCATCAACATCGGCATCGGTCATAATGATGATCTTGTCATAACGCAGTTTTGAAATATCGAAATCTTCGTGGATACCGGTTCCGAACGCAGTGATCATCGCCTTGATCTCCGCATTTGCATAAATACGGTCAAGTCTTGCTTTCTCCACATTCAGGATTTTTCCGCGAAGCGGCAGGATTGCCTGGGTTGCACGACTTCTCGCTGTCTTTGCAGAACCACCGGCAGAATCTCCCTCAACAATATAGATTTCACAGTTTTTCGGATCTTTGTCTGAACAGTCTGCCAGTTTTCCAGGAAGAGACATTCCTTCCAGTGCAGATTTTCTTCTGGTCAGATCTCTTGCTTTTCTGGCTGCCTCTCTCGCTCTCTGAGCCATGATAGATTTCTCAAGGATCATTTTTGCAACCTGCGGATGCTGTTCCAGATAGATCATCAGCTGCTCGGAAACAATATTGTCAACGGCACCTCGTGCCTCACTGTTGCCCAGTTTCTGCTTGGTCTGACCTTCAAACTGCGGATCTTCAATCTTGATGCTTACGATCACGGTAAGACCTTCACGGATATCATCACCGGAAAGTGTCTCGGTGTCCTTGATCAGTTTATTCAGTCTCGCATAAGAATTAAAAGTCTTTGTCAGTGCATTTTTAAAACCAGTCAGATGGGTTCCGCCTTCCGGAGTCGTGATGTTATTTACAAAACTGTAGGAACCTTCGGTGTATCCATCATTGTGCTGCATGGCAACTTCCACATAAATATTATCCTTCATTCCTTCACAGTAAATAATATCCGGGTAAAGCGGTGTCTTGCCTTTATTCAGGTAAGTCACAAACTCCTTGATACCGCCCTCATAATGGAACGTCTTTTCGATTGGTTCTTCCGGACGGTCATCTCTTAAAACAATTTTGATATTTTTTGTAAGAAATGCCATCTCACGAAGTCTCTGTTTAAGCACATTAAAATCAAAAACTGTTTCTTCAAAAATTTCGCTGTCCGGCAGGAATGTAACCGTTGTACCTGTTTTCCTTGGATCACATTCTCCGATCACTTTTAATTTATATATTACTTTTCCTCTTTCATATCGCTGACGATAAATTTTACCTTCATGGTAAATCGTAACTTCAAGATGTGTAGAAAGTGCATTTACAACAGACGCACCTACACCATGCAGACCACCGGAAACTTTGTATCCGCCACCGCCGAATTTTCCGCCGGCATGCAGGATCGTAAACACGACTTCTACCGCCGGAATACCTGCTTTGTGGTTGATTCCGACCGGAATGCCTCGTCCATTGTCAATGACTGTTACGGAATTATCTTTATTTATCGTTACCTGGATGGTATCACAATACCCCGCAAGAGCTTCATCAACTGCATTATCTACAATCTCATAAACCAGATGATGAAGACCTCTGGACGATGTACTGCCGATATACATACCCGGTCTCTTTCGTACAGCCTCAAGACCTTCCAATATCTGAATCTGATCTGCACCGTATTCTGCATTGCTCTCTGTGCCCATAGTAACCTCCTGTCTTTTCTTTTCATCCTTCGCAAACAACACCGTCTGCAACATGAAAAACTTTGTTCAACTGAAACTTGTTTTCTATAAAATCATCGATCCCCGTACAGGTGATCAACGTCTGTATATCATGTATACTGTCTAATAAATACTGCTGCCTGCTGCTGTCCAGTTCGGAAAGTACATCATCCAGAAGCAGTACCGGCGTATCTTTAATCGCTCTTTTTACCAGTTCGATCTCCGCAAGTTTCAGCGAAAGTGCAGCCGTTCTCTGCTGCCCCTGCGATCCAAATCTGCGGATATCTACACCCTTTACTTCAAAAAGCAGATCGTCCCTGTGAGGACCTGTCATGCTCATTTTCACCTTCAGATCCCGTTTCCTGGAAGTCTGAAGTTTTCTTTCGAATTCGTCCGCAGAAACATTTTTCTCATAACGGACCATCAGCTCTTCTCTGCCGCCCGTCAGATTTCTATGTATCTCTGCTACGATCACGCCAAGCTCTTCGACAAACCGCTCCCTTGATTCGATCAGCTTTTTTCCATATTTTACCAGCTGCATATCCCATATATCCAGCATTTCTTCATACTGACTGTTAAAAGAACACTCTTTCAGCAGCTTATTTCTCTGTACGATCACTTTATTGTAATTGGAAAGCTCGTGTAAGTAAAGCTTATCCAGCTGACAAAGTTCCATATCAATAAAACGCCGCCGCTCTGCCGGTCCGTTTTTAATGATACCAAGATCCTCCGGTGAGAAAAAAACGAAGTTTGCGATTCCAAGCAGCTCTGCCGCCTTTCGGATCGGCACGCCGTTGACTGCAATGCCCTTCGGCCGGTTCTTTTTCAGATGCATATCGATCTCATAAGCACTCTGGCTTCTGCTGATCGCCATCCGTATATGAGCTTCTTCCTCACCAAAACGGATCATTTCCCTGTCTTTACTTCCCTTATGGGATTTCGTCGTTCCGCATAGATATACCGCTTCGAGAATATTGGTCTTCCCCTGGGCATTGTTCCCATAGAAAAGATTTGTTCCCTTATCAAAAGACAACTGCAGCGACTCATAATTGCGGAACTGATTCAGCTTCAAAGATTTTACTATCATTCCATCAATCTGTAATTTTTACAGTCTGACCATCATATTCTACCACATCGCCGGCATGCAGTTTCTTGCCTCGCTGTGTTTCTGTCTGGCCGTTTACCTTCACAAGACCATCCTGAACGGCATATTTTGCGTCCACGCCGGACTCTACAAAACCTGCTGCTTTCAATGCCTGACCAAGTTTGATAAACTCATCTCTTAATTTAATTGTTTCCATAAACTTTCACTCCTTATGCCATAAAATTAACCGGCAAGATCAAATATATATAAGATTGCTGTTCGTCTCTGATAAAGCATGGTGCTTTCGGGTTCATCAGATAAATATCAACCGTTTCATCATCAATAACACGAAGAGCATCGATCAGAAATCGCGGATTAAATCCGATCATAATGTCCTTGCCTTCTTTATTGATGTCAATTTCTTCATCCATGGAACCGATCTGAGACTGAATCTTAAGTTCAATATTATCATCTGTGATTGAAAGGATGATCGGTTTTTTATCACTTTCTTTTACCAGAAGTGTCGCACGGTCAATACAGTCCAGAAGCTCTTTTTTATTTACCTGAATCTTGGTTTCGTAGTCACTGGAAAGCATCTGATCAATGCGGAAATATTCACCCTCAATCAAACGTGACACAACAACGGTATCATCAAATTCAAAGACAATATGATTTTTTGTAAAGAAAATACTGACTTCATCTTCGGTTTCGCCTGATAAAATCTTACTGATTTCGATAAGTGTCTTTCCAGGAACGACAACTTTGATATCAGAATATTCCTCTTTTAATTCAATTTTTCGTATACTTATGCGGTGTCCATCCAGGGATACTACACGCAGCATATCGCCTTTGACTTCGAATAATTCGCCGGTCATCATCTTATTGTTTTCATTGGCTGCGATTGAGAAAATAGTCTGACGAATCACCTCTTTTAATGTAAACTGAGAGACAACAATATGATTATCTCTTTCTACATAAGGAAGATAGGAAAATTCTTCCCCTGACTGACCGCTGATGCTGAATTTTGCCTTCTCACAGGTGATGGTAGTCGTCAGATTTCCGTCTGTTTCAATTGTAACATCATTATCAGGAAGTTTACGAATGATATCAGAGAAAATTTTTGCATCAATTGCAACAATTCCTTTTTCCAGAATGGTACCGTCAACGATGGTTTCAATTCCAAGTTCCATATCGTTGGCTGTAAATTTAATATTGTTTGTGGATGCATCAATCAAAATACATTCCAGGATAGGCATGGTTGTTTTTCCTGGGATTGCTTTCAGAACAATATTCACACTTTTTAAAAGATTACTTTTTGAGCATACTAATTTCATTGTGTTGATAACTCCTTTGTGGGTTAAATGAGATAAATTAAAGAGAAAATTCGCAGTAGCCGCCGTAGGGGATGTGAATATGTGAATAACTCCCAAAATCCTTGAATTTAAGGGAAAAAACAGGTTGGATAAACTGGTGAAAAGTCCACAAATTTCTGAGGAAAACCGGTGGGTTATTAACATCCTCAGAAATTGGCTAAAGTTATTCACACAGTATCCAACACATATCCACATTATTTTGTGCACAAATAAAAAGACGATGCTTTTTCGGCCGTCTAGTTTGGATTCAGTTTCTTTTTAATGATATCTATCGTGTTTTTCAGATCATCGGAAGTCTCAATTTCTTTCGAAATTTTCTCAACTCCATGAAGTACGGTCGTATGATCGCGGTTTCCCATCAGTTTTCCGATCGCTTTGAGCGGTGTGCTGGTCATTTCACGGCACAGATACATGGCAATCTGCCTTGGAATCACGATATCAGCACTTCGTTTGGAACCTTTTATATCATCTGTTTTGATATGAAAGTGTTCTGCAACGGTCAGAAGGATCAGATCCGGGGTGATTTCTCGTTTTGCATTCGGTGAAATCATATCCTTTAAGGCTTCCTGTGCCAGTTCTACTGTAATTTCGCGGTGTTCAAGACTGCTCATTGCAGTGATCCGGTTCAGTGCACCTTCGAGTTCACGGATATTGGACTTGATATTGGTAGCAATATACTGAATGACTTCATCATCCAGATGGTAACCTTTTTCTTTGGAATCACGTTCTTCTTTTTTGCGGAGGATTGCCATCCTTGTCTCATAATCCGGGGAAGAAATATCTGCGATCAGGCCCCATTCAAAGCGGGATTTCAGCCTTCCTTCCAGCGTTGCGATCTCTTTCGGCGGTTTATCGGATGAAATGATGATCTGCTTTTTCGCACCATGCAGGTCGTTAAATGTGTGGAAAAACTCTTCCTGTGTGGACTCTTTTCCGATGATAAACTGGATATCGTCGATCAGCAGAACGTCGATATTACGGTACTTTTCACGGAATTTTGTCATACTGGTGTTATTTCCATTACGAATGGAATCGATCAGCTCATTCGTAAATACTTCAGAAGTTACATAAAGAACCTTTTTGGTCGGATCTTTCTGAAGAATATAATGGGCAACAGAGTGCATCAAGTGGGTTTTTCCCAGTCCAACGCCTCCATATAAAAAGAGAGGATTGTATGCTCCACCGGGTGATTCGGCTACAGCAACGGAAACGGCATGGGCCATCTTATTGGTAGGACCTACGACAAAGGTATCAAAAGT
>ERZ837910.1075-NODE-1075-length-40262-cov-3.599597_pt1 | contig 40262 bp, 34 predicted proteins | sample MGYA00519940_ERZ837910 | MGnify/ENA primary metagenome ERZ837910 (study PRJEB31850, sample SAMEA3708825) | human gut metagenome | biome: human gut; feature: human-associated habitat; material: faeces | place: China | collected 2014 ... | reverse complement strand
CTCGAACAGTCGGCCAGCTTGCCCGGCAGACCGGCGCCCGACAGCGGCGTCTTGCGCTGCACGGCTTCGCGCGCCTTGCGCGCCGCATGGCGCGCCTGTGCCGCCAGCACCACCTTGCCCACGATCGCCTTGGCATCCTTCGGATTCTCCTCCAAGTAATTGGCCAGCGCCTCCGAAACGGCCTGATCTACCGATGCGGCCACCTCGTCGTTGCCCAGTTTGGTCTTGGTCTGCCCCTCGAACTGCGGCTCGGCGACCTTCACCGAAATGACGGCCGTAAGCCCCTCGCGGAAGTCGTCGCCGCTGATGTCGAACTTCAACTTGGCGAGCATCCCCGAATCGTCGGCGTACTTTTTGAGCGTACGCGTCAGCGCCCGGCGGAAGCCCGTGAGGTGCGTACCGCCTTCGATCGTATTGATGTTGTTGACATACGAATGGACGTTCTCCGAGAACGAATCGTTGTACTGCATGGCCACCTCGACCGGCACGCCGTTCTTTTCGGTATCGAGATAGATGATCGATTCGATGATCGGCTCGCCGCGCGTGGCGTCGAGATATTGCACGAACTCCTTCAAACCGTCTTTCGAATGGAAGGTCTCGCTGAGGTAACCTCCCTGCTCGTCCTTCACCCGCTTGTCGGTGATCGTAAGCTGGATACCCTTGTTCAGGAACGCCAGTTCGCGCAGGCGGTTCGACAGAATTTCGTACTTGTACTCCGTCGTATGCGTGAAAATCTCGCCGTCGGGTTTGAAAGTGATCGTCGTACCGCGGTCCGAACATTCGCCGACGATCTCCAATTTGGAGGTGGGCACGCCCTTGCTGAACGTCTCGCGGTAGATCTTGCCGTCGCGATGCACTTCGGCGATCAGCAGCGTCGACAGTGCGTTGACGCACGACACGCCGACTCCGTGCAGACCGCCCGACACCTTGTAACTGCCCTTGTCGAACTTACCGCCTGCATGGAGCACGGTCAGCACGACCTCCAACGCCGACCGGCCCTCCTTTTCGTGGTAGTCGGTCGGGATGCCGCGGCCGTTGTCCCGCACGGAGACCGAACCGTCTTCGTTGATCGTCACTTCGATATCCGTGCAATAGCCGGCCAACGCCTCGTCGATCGAGTTGTCGACCACCTCGTATACCAGGTGATGGAGTCCCTTCTCGCCGATGTCGCCGATGTACATGGCCGGACGCTTGCGCACGGCCTCCAGCCCTTCCAGCACCTGGATGCTCGACGCGGAATACTCCTTTTCCGGTCTGTTCACTTCTTCACTCATTCCTATATTGTTAAATTAACGTACAAATATACGATTTTTTTGCGATACCTGCAAGCCTCCGGACAAGATCGGCAGGCTTTTCGCAGGGTCAAATCCGCCCCAGAAGCGCCTGCATGTTGACCTCCTTGACGCGTCCTTTTTCGAAGACGAGCGTGCGGGCCGGATACTCCTCGATGAGATTCGTGTTGTGCGTCGACATCACCACCGCACAACCGCTCCGGGCGATCGTGAGGAACAACCGCATGATCCCGTCGGCCGTCACGGGATCGAGGTTTCCCGTCGGTTCGTCGGCCAGCAGCAGGCGGGGCTTGTTGAGCAGGGCGCGGGCGATCACCAGGCGTTGCTGCTCTCCGCCCGAAAGTTCGAACGGCATCTTGTAGTGCTTGGCTTCCAGCCCGACCAGTTGCAATACTTCGTCGATACGGCGTCGGATTTCCGCTTCGGCTCGCCAGCCTGTGGCCCGCATCACGTAGTAGAGGTTCTGGAACACGTTGCGGTCGGTCAACAACTGATAGTCCTGGAAGACGATGCCGATCTTCCGGCGCAGATAGGGTATCTGCCGGCGGCGCAGTTTCCGCAGATCGAAACCCACGACGCACCCTTCGCCGACCAAGAGCTGGACATCCGCATACAATGTTTTCAGCAAGGTACTCTTTCCGCTCCCCACGCGGCCGATCAGATAGACGAACTCGCCCTCTTCGACCGAGAAGTCGACCTCCGAAAGTACCAGCTCGCCCGAGCGCACCAGCCGTTCGGCCGACTGCCTGCCAAACGGATTTTCGGCATGATAGATCGCGACGTCCCGCAACTCGATAACGCGTTTTCCGCTCATAAACAGCTTCCTTAGTTAAAACAAGGTCAAAGATAATGTTTTTTCGCGGGATCGGGGATGTTTCTCCGCAAAAAAAGCGCCGCCTTCGTTCCGCGTGCCGGCCAGCATGCATTCGGCGATAATGCGGATAAATTTGCTTTTGTCCCCGATTTGTATTATCTTTGCATTGTATTTCAATGGAACTTTCCCGCGAAAGTCCCGTCCGAGAAGAGGGGATGACCGGTTTTGACAGCAGGTAGAGTTCGATTGTAAGCACGTCGAGCGCTGTGCGGCAGCTCGTAAATCCCGACGCTCAACGTACAAATGGCAACAACAGCTATGCACTCGCTGCCTAATTTTCAGAGAAAATTGGCTTAATCGCCGGGTCCAAGGAGGTTCGGCGACGAGTATCCCGAAGGGTGGTTCCGCTCTTTAACCGCTCTTCATACGGGGTATCGTTCATTTAGAGATAGTACGGTGCAACGCCTCGGGCGCCGTGCGAAACAAAGAGGCTGGGACTTGGGTTAGGCCGCCGCCTGCCGGGCTCAAGTAGAAGGACGAAACGGTCGGCTAAACGTGTAGAAAGCAGTTGGGTTCCTTGTTTGGACGCGGGTTCGACTCCCGCCATCTCCACCAAAGTACCGGAAACGAAAAGTGCAAAACCCTGCAAAATGTTAATTTGCAGGGTTTTGTGTTTTCAAGCGCAACGCCGCAAAATGTAAAAAAAACGCATATTACCTGTGGTCTATTCGGACTGCCCTTTTTCCCATCGCTATATAGGGTCTCATACAGTGCCGTCCCGCAGGATATTGGCTGTTTTTGACCGGTTCCTTCCTGCCGTCCGAACAGGCCGCCGGCAACTGACGATATATCGTTTTTTCATTTTCGCGGAATGCTTTTACGGATTATCGACCGACAGGGAAAACATTCCGGCCGGGAATCTGTATTTTTGGGGCTGGCTCGCCCGAAACGGGATCGACTGCCCGATGCGAATTTCGTCGAGGCGCGACGATAAAAGAAGAGGAGGACGGATAAGTCCTCATCTCTTTTTCAGTTCGGAATATAGCGTATGGAAAGGCGTACGGCACATTCAATGCAAAGCCATTCGGAAGGGCCTCCGGAATCTCTCCGTCCGTCCACCGATCTCTTTCTTCCGCGACGTCGCCGGACGGAGTTACCTGATCGTAAAACCGAACGACACGCCTACCTTCGTCGGTCCGAAGTAGTTCTTATGCCCCCGACCGAGGTGACGTCCGCATTTCTTCCAAACGTAGCGGTCGTAATCCGAACGAAGATAGCCCAAAGCTGCCGTAGCCTCGACGCTCCAATTTTTTCCGAGGGGCCATCTGTACCCGTATGCCACACCCGCCCCATACAGGGCCCCCTGGTATCTCCGGTCGCTCATGCCCAGAAACTTCATGCCTCCGACATTGAAATCGGCATACAGAAGATGCACGCCCAGAAAATGCCCTTCGAAACGGTTGCGGAACCAATGCCGGATTTCGGGTTGTATCATCCAGAATTTGAATTTCCGATTGTCGCTGAATGTCCAGGGATTATATCCCGCATCGATCTCGAACGTAATCCTCGGAGTCAACCCCATCTCAAAACCTGCATTGAGGGACGCGGTAGTCCAATAAAGCGCATTCGTCTTGACTTCCAGCAGGGGAAGAGCCGCCTCCGGTTCGGCCGGTGGTTCCTGGGCAGCAGCCCTGCCTCCCGATACGACTCCCAAACACAGCGAAATACAGAATATATACCTCTTCATCCTTTCGTTTTTTATCTCCCAGTTTACATACGGCGAACGGCCGCAGCCGCCGTGGACACTCATTCCTGCTCGCATACCTGCTCCACGATCCAGGCCCACAAGTTGGCAGTCAACCGGTCGAAATCCGACGTTACAGATCCATTCGCATTGGCCTGAGAACTCAATCGTCCGTTCTGATTCAAATTGGCGTCGCCATGATATACGATGCGATCCTGACGGTTGACCCCGACGATCATCGCCTTTTCATAGCCGACCGCATCGCTGACCACCAACGGAGTCACCCCCGCCGGATAATTCAAACAATAGCCCGCATAATCGTCGGCTCGCGCGATCGGCGCATTCTCGGCTACCGTACCGAAGGGCGAAGTGAAGAACCGTCTATTGCCGTCCGTCTGCGCCGCCCGCTTGAACTTACCCCCGACGGCCGGACTCTGGTTATAGTACTTCCACGTCCCGTCCGCAGTCAGGTAGCTGCGTAGATTGGCATTGGTCGCATCGGTGTCGGTACCGACGATCAATACCCGATTCGGACTGCTTCGCAACCATGAAAGTACGACCTTGGCCAGTTCGTCCGAGATCGGGCTATTGTAGGTCAGATAGATGACGTCCTGAGTATTGATCGTATTCTTCACGTTCTGGAATATATCGGAGCCGGAACCCGTACTCGTAGTCTGTATCTCCGCACGGGATGCCTCCATGAAGGAGAATCCCCCGACGATCACCGTACCGGAAGGAGAAAAGTTCTTCGCATTGTCCAATATCCTACGCAGCGGCTGTCCGCTCGCCGCAGCGGGATTGTTCGTCCCGAACGACCCTACCTCCGTGACAGATAACACCCGAATGAAACGCTTGCGGTATTTTTCCGGACTCTCCTGCTTTACCGAAACATCCAAAGTCCAGCGACCGGCCGTTATCCTCAATCCGGCCGTCGCCTCGCTCTGCGTACGATTGTCCCCTGTCGTGGTAAAGATCAGCCGCGTGACGGTCTCGGCATCATCGGAATTCCGAGCGATCGCGACCGTAAAACCGCCGCTATCCGGCAGTGAAGCGCCGACACCGGATACTGCGCTACCGACAGGAGTGCCGGAAGTATCCAGCCATTGAATCGCATAGGGTACCGTCGTCTGAACATCCACGGTATCGACTCTTCCCGCCTGATAGCCCAGCGTCACGTTGCGGGACGACAAGCCGAAATAGTTGTCTCCCTCGAAATACATCTCGGTCGTAAAATTCTCCCACGGACGTATCTCAGCGACGATGCCCGTCGCACGATTCACGGCCGCCAGCGCAGGATCGCTCCAACCGGGGCCGGTCACCTTCCTGATTCGGAAAACGTACCGGTAATTCCTCAATATCTGACCGAACGGATGTCCTTCGAGGCCAGGATTGAAATCTATCCGGTAATAAGTAGGGGAGGACCCTCCGTCGTAATACCCGCCCACGACGATGCAGGTCGCCTCGGTCAGCTGAGCCGACGGATCGGTCTCTCCGTCGGCTTCGGGAAGATAGATCCCGGCAATCGAAACGGGATCCGGTTCGCCCGCCGTCGTTACGATCGGAGTCTGCGACTTTACGGCTCCTGCAAATACCGACGGCGCAGCAACCCGAGGGGATTCCTCATCGACGGCTTCGTCGGGTGCGATTTGGATTTTGTCGTTCGCGCGGTATACGCGGACGCTCTCGATCCGTAGCGGCCGCGAATCCGCCGCCAAGTCCTTCTCCACATCGACCCGGGCTGCCGCACGCAGCATCTTGACACTGTAACGGTTCTCCCTGTCGGCTTCCAGTCCGGACGGAATGACGATCTGACCGTACATGGGCAGACTCCGTAGGGATTCTCCGAACGAACATCCCGTTCCGGCTTTGACATCGGCTTCCGAATTGCCCGGCGAAGGCGCGTAAACGGCAAACGCATCGCCGTAATTGCCGACCAGCATCAGTTTGACCGGATTGGGTGTACTGAGGAGTTTGGCTTGAAACAGAACGCCGGTGCCGCTCGATTGGAGTTGTTCCGCTTCCACCATATAGCGATACGCATATCCGCTTTCGTTCCGTTCGAATACGAGTATCCTCATCTCCTCGATCCGGTTTTCCGTCTCGTCGGATGCCTTTTCGACTTTCGTGCGCTTCTCGGGGAAGGCCGATTGCGGCAAACTAACCGTCAGGCGTATCGGTACTCCGCCGTCCGGATAACGTTCCAACACATCTCCATCCGGAAACGTCTGCGCACAGGCCGCGAAGAACAGGCAAAGTACCGACAGTGCGATCCCCTGCAACCGACAACGAGCTCTTCGCCTCCCGAAGATCGGGCGATTCCCGTCATTATTTCCATGTTCGTTCATCGTTCGTCCGTTTGTGATTACCAAATATCCCATTGGTATATTTCATTCCAAGGGGTAATCTCCATGCGAATGGAGAGCCCGCCGCCTTCATTCAGCTCAATCAATAAATTGAGGGTACGGCCCGCCGGCAATGAAATCCGGTCGCCATCGACCTCTGTCACCGAAGCGAGCAGACGATCCGCCGAACGGGCGGACATCCGTTCATACAGATTCACGATCACCTCGTCCGCCTGCGAATCGGCCTCATCGGTATGAACCAGATTGAACGTTCCGTCGGTCGAGAAATCCCCGTTGTCGCGGAACGTGCCCGTTCTGTGTACATGGGCCGTTCCGGAGATCGGATTCCCCGCAAAATCATAACCGTCGTCGGGTATTTCAACCGTGAAATAATAGAGGTCTTCGGGAGTATTCCGGTCCAATCCCCTGGCGGTGATATGTATCCTCGCATTCTTACGGATCAATGTGATCTCTTCGGAGGCGGCTTCCCCTGTCGGGCCGAGTCGGGCCCGCCCGAAAAACAGATCGTCCGGCGTATGATGAAACGTATCGTCCTCTTCTATCAGCGAAACGGCCCGGTCTTCGATCCGGCTTCCTGCCGCGGGAGAATGGAACCGCTGGCCCGTTCCGGCATTGGCCCAGACAACGGCACGGCAACGGCCGGGCGTACCGTCGGGTAACGGAATCGGCGCACGCTTCATGATCCGCTCTCGGGTTACGGAGATTCGATCGACGAAACGGCCGCCCTGCGAAAACAGGTACAATACGGCACTGCCGGCCTCTCCCGTCTGCGTGATGTCCTGTCCCGTCGCTTCATCCACGATCTTTAACACGACAAATCTCGTTTCCGCTACCGGAAAACAGTCGCTCCGATCCTCACGGATGCAACCGAAAAGCAGCGGAAGGAGCATACCGGACAGGAAAAAGCCCCGCGGCCATCCTCTGCGGAACAGATGTCGAACCGTATTCACCACCGTGTCGTTCAAACGATCTGACCCCGTCCCGAAGAAAGATACTCTTCGGGACGGAATCATCCATTTCCTGCTACCACTCTACGTCCTGGACGAGTTCCGCAGTCCAGTCCTGCGGCTCGACGGTAATATCGAGCGACGCCGGATCGGCCGGGACTTCCGGATTGGAGCTACCGCCTCCCAGACGTTTGAGTTTCACGTTGACCGTATAGACATAGTTGCGGCGAATGAAAGTTCCGTCGCTGGATGCTTCGCCTGTTCCCACCTTGTCGTTGATGCGGAACGGGAAATAGGCGGGCTGCCCGTCATAGGTACCCGCGAGCGTTATGGGCGTGGTATTACCGTCGTCATTGTCGCTGGGCAAGACATAGAAATAACGGTTGGAATAGTCGCTCGTCGATATGGTCTCCGACAGATAAGCCTTTACGGTACTTTTATCTCCCGCCATTCCCCCGTAAAACACATTCGGAGTGTAAGCCGCCGAAGGAAGTCCCATCATGGCTGAACCGCGAGCTTTCATGACGATCACCTTGTTCAGCACGAATTTATCCGGGTCGTGCCCGGGATCCGGAGAAATCGTAACCGTCCCCAATTTGATTTTTGCGGCGATACGGCTGATGGATATGGTTTTCGTTGCGGTGGAATTGGCCGTGAGCGTTACCATATCCTCTCCACTCATGAAAAGTCCGTTCGTTTCCGGAGATTGGGTGTCCAGATCGATCACATTGCCCGCATCGGCGAACCAACTGTAATTGATGCCGTCCGGAAAGGTGACGGAGGACGGAACGTTCGCCACCACCACGACTCTCTTCTCCCCGGCGAGCAATCCGGAGATCGTCGCGGAGAGACTCGGTGCGGCGAGCGTTTGCCGCTTGTCCAGCGTACCGTTGGCGTTAAACACGAATACCGTCGCATTCTTGACCGTATTTTCGGCCTTTTCCAGCTCATCCGCATCTTCCGGCGGAGCGACGGCTTTGGTGCGGGGCGCCTGACCGTTCAGCGTAACGGTCAGTGAGGCAGTCTCCTCGGAAAGAGTTTTCTCCGTGTCGTCTTTGCTACAAGAGACCGACAACGATGCAGAGGCTAAAATACAGGTGAATATCGCCAAGAGGCCTCTTTTCCCGACATTGATGCTTGTTCCCATAATATAAACTATTTTCGTATAAAAAATAAATACACAGCGAATGCCCGACAACGGCATTCGAACGATGTGCAAAAGTCAGGCAAATCCTTGCTTTCCGACGATTTTTTCGTTTATATATCTTTTCCATGAAAAACGACAAGCCATGTACGGCTCCACGTCCTACCAGCATCGCGCCGATCCGAATGTTCCGGCGGAAGAGGTGGCGTCGACCGTCGCCGGCTTGACGAACGAGGGCGAGGTGTAACGCCGGAGCGTGTGCGAGGTCAGTGCGGAAACCATCCGCAAGGCCCACGCCGTATGCATGCTGACGGATGCATGCATCGGCGGTTCCGTCTCCCCCCCCTCGAATATTTCCGTCGGAGACCGTAATATCCGTATACCCGAATCCACCCGTAAATTTCCTCTCTGCCGAATACTTTCGCCCAACCCCTTCATTCTCCGCGGCAGACGACGGCCTTCAATGATTTTATACAATACAAAATTGCAAGAGGGGACGCCGCCGACAAACAAAATTTCCTGCACCAAGATTTGGTATTTTGATTGTTGATTGACGCGCAATTTTTGTTTTGCGATTTTTGATATATATTTAAAATCAAAGTTATATGAAAGATAATTTAATCGCGAGACAGCTCAGGCGCCTCGGGCTCGCCTATGAAATCCAAAAGGTCGCCAACCCGATTCTGAAAAGAGGGGACACCTCGCAGACAAGCATCTATTACAATGAAATATTGAAGAAATTCGCCGTCTGCGAAAATACGTTCCGCAGTCTGGTGAAACTCAAAGAGGCCGAAAACTTCCCGACGTTGCTCGCCGAGTATCGCAACCGTCAAAAAGCACGGTATCAGGCACGTCTGGAACACCAGCGCAAAAAACGGATAAAGCAGAAATAACGCCCCGCTGCACGTCGGATCAGGGAACATGCTTCTCGAAAAAATATCTCTCCTATCCGGTGCCTCCATTTCGACATCGCTGGCGATGCCGGCAGGAAAATCGCAGCATGGAGAGGGTAGCCCCCTGACGCTGCCGCGAACGGCGAATGACACGACGAAAATCGGGATGCGTTTCCGGAGAAGCATTTCACGCAATGTCCCGAAACGCAACTCGCGCATCCCGACGATACGGACTTCACTCCGCCGGAACGTTTCTGCACGGAAACGCAGGTTCCGAAAAGAAAAGAGGGTCGGAATTTCAATCCGACCCTCTCCTTGCGTTTATTCCTCGGTCAGGAACCGCGCCAGCAGTTCCGGCAGCGCGACACGGCACGGTTGCAGCCTTTCGAGCTCCGCACGGCCCGCTTCGGTCAGCGAAAAGTACATCTGGCGTTTGTCCTCTTCGCCCAATTTTCGTATCACGAATCCCTTGCCCTCCACCGACCGGATCACCTTCGACGTATTCGAACGGGTCAGCCGGAGCATCTCCGCAATCTCGCCCGACGAGAGTTCCCCATGCCGTGCGAGGCAGCAGAGCAACACCCCTTCGTTCATCGACAGGCGATATTCCCGCTCGAAACACTGTTCGAACTCGGCGATCGCGCGCGACACTTCGCGTATGCGGCAGAGCGTATTCATCGGACTATTTCAACAGATACTCCTCGATCGCCTTTTTGAACGCATCCTTGGGCATCGCGCCCTGCAACATCTGCGGTTTGCCGCTCATCGGAATGAAGAGAATCGACGGGATGCTGCGGATGCCGAATGCTGCCGCCAGGTCGGGTTCCTTCTCGGTATTGACCTTATAGACGACGATCTTGCCTTCGTACTCACCGGCAAGCTCTTCGAGAATCGGAGCCACCATGCGGCAGGGGCCGCACCACGAAGCGTAGAAATCGACGATCGCGGGTTTGTCGCCCAGATACGTCAGCGACGACGACGCATTGGCGTCGGACAGATTGTAGACTTTTTGCTGGAACTGATCCAGCGTTAATTCCTGTACCATAACTTTTTTCGATTTTGATTGTTCTCTCGGTTTCTCTGCATGCGCCGCACCCGCCATAAGGGTCAGTGCGGCCACCAAACTCATTGCTTTCAACATACTTTTCTTTTTTATCGATTCGCGGAGATCGTCCTCTTTGCAGACGATCCCTATCGATTCGTTGCAAAGAGAGTGCAAACTCGTACCTCCCGTTCTTGAAGGTGCATCTCTCCTCCTTTCCACTGCAAAGATACAACAATTTTCCAACAAAACAAATTTCCAGTGGAAAATATATGCAAAATAAACGATACTCTTCGCCGCATCGATACAACGCGGCAATTTTTCGTACCCGCTGCAATCGAGAAATTGAGCCGGATCGAACCGGATGCGGGCGGATTTTCAGTCTCCGCCGGATAATATATATCTATCCCAAATACCCCTTAATATATTTTAACGGACGCTCCGAAGACGACAGCGTCCATCGGCGGCGGAACTCTACAAACTTCGGCGAGCGGCACTCCGCCGCGGAGTGGGGCTTGCCTGCCGGCATCGCACAACGCATCGAACCGCCGCCTCGAAACATCGTCGGGATAGGGAATGCAGAGAAGCATTCGGACAAGATGCCTTGCAGCACAACCGCCGTCCGGACTGCGACGGTTCGGCAAAACGAAGCCTCGCACCCGCAACAGAAATCCGGGCCCGCCTTCTCCCCCAAGGAGGGGGGGGGCAGCACGTATCCCCGCAATACGGCCCAGAACGAAAAGGCTGCTTCCAAACGAAAAATCGCAGTCTCCCCGTACAACGGGTCGGGGCTGCCCGACGATTTGCAGGCAGCCCCTCCGATACGGCTTTCCGGCCGCAACCTCACCGAAATCCGGCGTCAACGGTTGCGGTACATCTCCTCATAGTATTTTTCGTACTCGCCGGAAGTGATGTTGTCCATCCACTCCTGGTTGTCGAGATACCAGCGTACCGTCTTCTCGATTCCCTCCTCGAATTGCAGCGAGGGCTCCCAGCCCAATTCATCCTTCAACTTGCGCGAGTCGATCGCATAGCGCAGATCGTGTCCCGCGCGGTCGGTCACGTAGGTAATCAAATGCTCCGACGCACCTTCCGAACGCCCCAGCAGCCGGTCGACCGTGCGGATCACCACGCGGATCAGGTCGATGTTGCGCCACTCGTTGAACCCTCCGATATTATAGGTGTCGCCGACCTTTCCGCGATGGAAAATCGTATCGATGGCACGTGCGTGGTCGACCACGTAAAGCCAGTCGCGGACGTTTTCACCCCTGCCGTAGACGGGTAGCGGCTTTCCGTGGCGGATATTGTTGATGAACAGCGGAATCAGTTTTTCGGGGAACTGGTCGGGCCCGTAGTTGTTGGAACAGTTCGTCACCAGCGTCGGCATTCCGTAGGTATCGTGGAACGCCCGCACGAAATGGTCGGACGAGGCTTTCGATGCCGAGTAGGGCGAATGCGGATCGTATTTGGTCGTCTCCGTAAAGAGCGTGCCGTCGAACTGCAATGCGCCGTAAACCTCGTCGGTCGAGATATGGTAGAAAAGTTTCCCCGCCCAATCGCCGTCCCAGCAGACCCGGGCCGCCTGCAACAGCGAGAGCGTACCCATGACGTTGGTGCGCGCGAAGGTAAAGGGATCCTTGATCGAACGGTCGACGTGCGACTCGGCGGCCAGATGGATCACGCCGTCGATTCGGTACTTGCGGAAAATGGCGAGCACCTGCTCGTAATCGCAGATGTCGCACCGCTCGAAACGGTAGTTCTCGGCCTGCTCGATGTCTTTCAGGTTGGCCAGATTCCCCGCATAAGTCAACTTGTCGAGATTGACGATGCGGTAGTCGGGGTATTTGGTGACGAAAAGCCGCACGACATGGCTCCCGATAAAACCGGCGCCGCCCGTTATCAAAATGTTCCGTGACATAAAAATCCTGTTTTGTACGAGTCCGCCCGAAGAGATTCCCCATCGGCGGGAAATCTCTCCGGGCGAAATAGCACTCCGTTTACTTGCCGATCAGCGCTTTCAGCTCGACGGGATTGTTCGTCGTGATGAAATCCACGCCCAGGTCGAGCATCGCCTGCATATCCTCCTCCTTGTTGACGGTCCAGACGTTGACCTTCAACCCGAGGTCGTGCGCCTGCTTCACCCATTCGGGGTGCTTTTTGATGACTTTCAGGCTGTAATCCAATCCGTTCATGCCGGCCTTCTTCAACTCGGCGGGCGACTTTTCTCCGTTGAGGTAGTAGACTACGGCCTTGCGGTCGGCCTTGCGGATCTGCTCGCAGATGTTCCAGCTGAACGAGATGTACTCCACGCGTTTTTCCAGCCCCAGCTCCTCGACCATTGCCATCGTCTTGGCCACGATCTCGTTTTCGCGTTCGGGCGTGGGATGTTTCTTGATCTCCAAAATCAGCTGCGTCGACGGATCGCTCTTTCCTGCAAGCAGATATTCGCGCAGCGTCGGCACCTTCTCGCCGTTGCCCAGCAGCGTATTGCGCACCTTGTCGAAGCTCGATTCCTGGATGACGAGATCCTTCACCACGGGATGCTTCGAACCGTGTACCACCACGATCGAATCGTCGGCCGTAAAGTTGATGTCGAACTCGCTGCCGTAGATACCGAAATTCATGGCGTTGTCGATCGCCTTGATCGAGTTTTCGAACGCCCCCGGCGTATTCCAGTATCCGCGGTGCGCGATCACGATGTTCTTGGCCGTGCGGGGCGCAGGTTTGTACTTCTTGGCTTCGGCATTGCCGCCTGCCAGCAACAGCATCAGCAGGCTCATCATCATTACTTTCATGATCTATAAGTTTTTAAGGTTTTTCATACATACTTTGAGCGACTCCGTCCAATGGGGTATCCTCACCCCGAACGTCGCCTTGATCTTGCTCTTGTCAAGCACCGAATAGGCCGGGCGCTCGACTTTCGACGGATATTCCGACGAGTGGCAGGGTTCGATCGTGCATTGCGTGTGGCCCGCCTCGGCGGCAATGGCGTGGGCGAAGTCGTACCACGAGCAGACCCCCTCGTTCGAAAAGTGGTAGACGCCTTCGCGGCCGGCATAGGCCCCGCTCTCGACGATGTCGAAGATCGTCCGCGCCAGATCGCCGGCATAGGTCGGCGTCCCCGCCTGATCGAACACCACCGTCAGACGGTCGCGTTCGGCCGTAAGGCGCAGCATCGTTTTGAAAAAGTTGTGCCCGAACTCCGAATAAAGCCATGCCGTTCTGATAATAAGCGATTTGCATCTGCTGTATTCGACCTCCGCTTCACCCGCCAGCTTCGTCCGGCCGTAAACGCCGAGCGGGTGCGTTTCGCACGTCTCGTCGTAGGGCCGGTTGGCGTCGCCCGAAAAGACGTAGTCGGTCGAAACGTGGATCAGCGTGGCGTCCGCAGCCGCAGCCGCACGTGCCAGATTACCCACCGCCAGCCGGTTGATCCGATCGGCTGTCGCCTCGTCCTCCTCGGCCCGGTCGACGTTGGTGTAGGCGGCGCAGTTGACGATCACGTCGATCCGCCCGTCGCACACCGCCCGCCGGACGGCTTCCTCGTCGGTAATATCCAGCTCCGCCACATCCGTAAAACGATATTCGTTCCGCGACGTCGCTCCCAACAGCCGCATGGCGTTCCCCAACTGTCCGTTGGCACCCGTTACGAGAATCCTACGCATAATAGTCCGTATTATAATCGAACAACTCCTTGCACTCGGCCAGCGTCGGGTGACGGCTGTCCTTCGGCGAGAGGATCACCTCCTCGGGGCGCAGCCGCCAGTCGATCCCGATCGCGGGGTCGTTCCAGGCGATCGCCCCCTCGCTTTCGGGAGCATAGAGGTTGTCGCATTTGTATTGGAATACCGCCTCGTCGCTCAGCACCGAAAAACCGTGGGCGAACCCGCGCGGAACGAAGAACTGACGTTTGTTCTCTGCCGTCAGCTCCACGGCGACATGACGGCCGAAGGTGGGCGAGCCGCGGCGGATGTCGACCGCCACGTCCAGCACCTTTCCCTTCACCACGCGCACCAGTTTCGACTGAGCGGCGCGGCCGCACTGGAAGTGCAGCCCCCGCAACACGCCGAATTTCGATTTCGATTCGTTGTCCTGTACGAAACGCACGGGACGCACGGCGTCGTCGAAGCGCGCCTGATTGTAACTTTCGAAAAAGTAACCCCGATCATCGCCGAATACGTCCGGCTCGATAATCACCACTCCTTCGATCTCTGTTTGAATGACTTTCACGTTCTATCTAAACTGACGATACGGCCGCAAGGGCCGCATCCGGTTCAACGGTCTATCGGTTCCAGCTGTTTCAGAAGATACTGCCCGTAGGGGTTTTTCGCCATGGGCTGCGCCAGCTCGCGCATCTTTTCGGCCGTGATCCACCCCTGGCGGAAGGCGATATCTTCCAGGCAGGCGATCTTCAACCCCTGCCGCTTCTCGATGACCTCCACGAAGATCGACGCCTCGGCCAGCGAGTCGTGCGTGCCCGTATCGAGCCATGCGAAGCCCTGCGAAAGCGTCTGCACTTTCAACTCGCCGGCTTGCAGGAACTCCTGGTTAACGGTAGTGATTTCCAACTCACCGCGCGCCGACGGCTTGATCCGCTTGGCGACGTCGACCACCTTGTTCGGATAGAAATAGAGCCCCACGACAGCATAGTTCGATTTCGGCTCCTTGGGCTTCTCCTCGATCGACAGGCAATTGCCCTCCCTGTCGAATTCGGCCACGCCGTAACGCTCGGGGTCTTTCACCCAATATCCGAACACCGTAGCCTTCCCCCCTTCGGCGGTGCGGACAGCCTCGCGGAGCATTTCGGAGAAGCCCGCGCCGTAGAAGATATTGTCTCCCAGCACCAGACAGGCCGTATCGTCGCCGATGAATCGTTCACCGATCAGGAACGCCTGCGCCAGCCCGTCGGGCGAGGGTTGTTCGGCATATTCCAAACGGATGCCGTAGTCCGAACCGTCGCCCAGCAACCGCCGGAATCCCGGCAGATCCTGCGGGGTGGAGATCACCAGAATATCCCTGATTCCGGCCAGCATCAGCACCGAAATAGGGTAGAAGACCATCGGTTTGTCGTAGATCGGCAGCAGTTGTTTGCTGACTCCTTTGGTAATGGGATACAATCGGGTGCCCGATCCTCCCGCCAATACGATTCCTTTCATTCAGGTATGGGTTTTACGTCTCTGTCAAGCTGTTCTCTCCTCTTCCAGTTCCCGGTCGTATACCTCGAAGCGGGAGTTCTGCGAATGATACTCCGGAACGATGCGTTTCATCAGCCGCACGACGTTCGGAATATCGAACTCGCGCGCCAGCCGTTCCAGCTCCTCGACGTCGCGGCACGCCTCCTCGTAATCGTATTCGCGCACCTTGGCGATTCGGATCTTCTCGTGTGCGGTCGGCAGGGTATTTTCCGTATTGCTCAGCACCTCTTCGTAGAGTTTCTCGCCCGGACGCAGTCCCGTGTAGACGATCCGGATGTCCTGATCGACCCGGAAACCCGCCAGTGCAATCATCCGCCGGGCCAGTTCGGCGATCTTGACGCACTCGCCCATATCGAAGACGAAGATCGTATTGCCGCGGCCGATCGTCGCGGCCTCCATCACCAGCCGGCACGCCTCGGGAATCGTCATGAAGTAGCGCCGGATCTCGGGATGCGTCACCGTCACGGGGCCGCCGTGTTCGATCTGCTCGCGGAAACGCGGGATGACCGAACCGTTCGACCCCAGCACGTTGCCGAAGCGGGTGGTGATGAACTGCGTGCGTCCTTCGATCCGCCCGCTTACGATCGCCTGTCCGAGACTCTGTACATAGATTTCGGCCAACCGTTTGGTACAGCCCATGACGTTGGTCGGATTCACGGCCTTGTCCGTCGAAATCATTACCATCTTCTCCACGCCGTAGCGAATGCAACGGTCCGCCACGTTGCGCGATCCGACGACGTTGACCAGCACCGCTTCGCAGGGATTCTCCTCCATGAGCGGCACGTGCTTGTAGGCCGCGGCATGGAATACCACCTGGGGCCGATAGGTACGGAAGACGAAATCCAGCCGCTTTTGAATCCGCACGTCGCCGATCACGGGGACGAATTTCAGATCGGGAAAACGATCCTCCATTTCGAGGCGTATCTCGTGCATCGGCGTCTCGGCGTTGTCGAACAGGATCAGCTGCCGGATGCCGAACGTCGCCAATTGGCGGCACAGCTCCGATCCGATCGAACCGGCAGCACCCGTCACCAGCACGGTTTTGTCGCGGAAATTGTCCATGATCTCGCCCAGCGAAATCTTTATCTCCTCGCGTCCCAGCAGGTCTTCGATCTTGATGTCGCGGATACCGCCCTGATGCGCCAGTTTCCCGTCGACGATCTCGTCGATCGGCGGGGCGATCAACACCTTGACACCGTGCGTCACGCAATATTTGATCAGGCGGTCTGACTCGGCCTTCGCATTGGCGTAGTTGCCGAAAAGAATGGCTTCGATTCCGAACTTGTCGAGCACGTATTCGATATTCTCCTCCGTCTCGAAATAATAAACCGGCCGTTCGGCGATCTCGTAATATTTGAGCCGGCGGCCGTAGGTGATGAATCCGCACATGTCGTAATGCGGCGAGTTCTGCAACCGCATGACGAGCGCCACCTCCTTCGACTCGACACCGTAGACCAGCGTACGGATACGGTTCGTCCGCCGGATGTGCGAGAGGATGATCGCATCGTAAAGCAGAATCATCAGCACGCGCACCGTAATGAGCATACAAACCGTCACGAACAGATCCAGCACCACGCAGAGACCGATCGCCTTGAAGGTCATCCCGTCGGGCCAGAACCACAGTATGAGGAGCATCAGCAGCTCTTTGAGCAGGGTAGCGGCCCCGAGCTTCCATACTTCGCGCAGCGACGAATGGCGGATGACGGTACGGTAGGTACGGAAAATATAGAATGCGACGGCGCTGCAAAAGAACGCCGACACCAGCAAAAACAGATAATGAAGCAGGGAAAAGCCGGAATTCCTGACGAAATAATCGATACCCAGAAAAGCGACCAACGTCGCCGTGGCGGATACCGCGAGATCGATGGCCAAAATCAACCACGACCGGATATAACTGCCGTCCAGATGCAGCCTTTTAACCAAAGAGAAAAACATGAATATGAATCGGTTTCGCTGTCGTTTGCAACTTCACTTAAATACATTCGCCGGAGTACGGCATCCCTGCCGTTCCGGAAGCGGACGGCGTCATACTTCTTTCACGCGCTTTTTCAAAGCGCGCCACGGAACGCTCCGCCTACGGATCACAAAGGTAGGACTTTTTCCCGAACTAACAAACTTATTTCACAGTCGTTTCGCCCGTCGCAAACGCCGCAAAGCCCATGCCGCGACCGGAGCGGAACCGGCGAATCACGCCTCCGCGAACCATTTCGTTAAGCCGAGTGCAGAGTCGAACGAAGTTCGGACTATGCCGAGGCGAGAAATGGACGAAAGAAATTCAACCGAAAACCGCCGCCGCGAGGAGATTTTTCGTAAGAAATGCTTCCCTTCGTCCCGGCATAATCAAAAAGGTTGCTTCTGCACTCGACTTTCCCTATCTTTGACTCCGTCTTAGATACTCCTGCTCGGCAATGTTCAAATAAATTTGACATTACCCACACTTATTCGTATCTTTGTGTTTCGTATCGCACAACCGCCGCCAAACGAAGCGCGTTTTCGTTAAGCCGAGTGCAGCACCGAACTCGTTCGGGTTATGCCGGGGCGAGAAAATGTCCGTTGAAAACAAACCTAAATACTACGTCATTATGTGGAAATTTCTACAACCGGCAGCACACAAACCCGAACTGCCCGCCGAAAAGGTCGACAAAGAGTACTCCCGCCTGCGCCGTCAGGTATTCTGGGGTATCTTCATCGGCTATGCCGGCTACTACCTCGTACGCAAGAACTTCTCGATCGCCATGCCGGCGCTCGAATCCATGGGCTACGACAAGGCCGACCTGGGCTGGGCGCTCTCGGCCGTGTCGATCGCCTACGGTATCAGCAAATTCGTCATGGGCACGGTCTCCGACCGCAGCAACGCCCGCGTCTTCATCCCGCTGGGATTGATCGCCTCGGCGCTCATCATGATCTTCATGGGCGTGCTGCCATGGGGGTCGATCTCGATTCCCGTCGCCATCATGGCGATGTTCTGCCTGCTGTTCGTCAACGGCTGGATGCAGGGCATGGGCTGGCCCCCCTGCGGGCGTGTCATGACGCACTGGTTCTGCACCAAGGAACGCGGCGTGAAGATGTCGGTGTGGAACGTGGCGCACAACATCGGCGGAGCGGCGATGGCTCCGCTCGCCGCATTCGGTATTACGTTGGGGTACACGCTTTTCGGAGACCCGCTGGGCGGCGCTTTCTATGTTCCGGCACTCGTCGCGCTGGCGATCGCCGTAATCGCCTATCTCATGGTGCGCGATACGCCGCAATCGTGCGGCCTCCCGCCCATCGAGATTTGGAAACACGAAACCAAGCAATACTCCGCCTCGAACGAGAAGGAGATGACCGTGCGGCAGATTCTATTCGAAAATGTATTGAATAACAAACTATTGTGGCTCATCGCCTTCGCCAACGCCTTCATCTACTTCGTCCGCTACGGCGTGCTCGACTGGGCGCCTTCCTATCTGACGACCTCCGTCGCCGACGGGGGCAAGGGCATGGCGCTCGACGGCAGCAGCTGGTCGTACTTCATCTTCGAGATCGCCGGCATCTTCGGCACGATCCTCTGCGGCTGGCTCTCGGACAAGGTCTTCAAGGGACGCCGCGCCCCGGCCACGATCATTTACATGGCGCTGGTCATGGTGGCCGTCTACGTCTACTGGCAGAGCCGCTCCGAACTGGTGACCAACGTCGCCATGGGGACGATCGGCTTCCTGATCTACGGCCCCGTCATGCTCATCGGCGTCTCGGCGCTCGACCTGGTGCCGAAGAAGGCCGCCGGCACGGCCGCCGGTTTCACCGGCCTGTTCGGCTACCTGATCGGTTCGGCGTTCCTGGCCAACATCGGCATGGGCTACATCTTCCAGCATTTCGGCTGGGACGGCGGCTTCATCGCCCTGATCGGCGCCTGCGTCCTGTCGATCGGATTCAGCGCCTCGACATGGAACCGCGAGAAACAGTACATCGCTTAAACTTACATAGATTGAAATGACCAAAAAGATTCTCTTACTGGGCTCCGGAGAACTGGGCAAGGAGTTCGTGATCGCCGCCAAGCGGCTGGGACAGTACGTGGTGGCCTGCGACTCGTATGCAGGCGCACCGGCCATGCAGGTGGCCGACGCCTGCGAGGTCTTCGACATGCTCGACGGCGACCGACTGGAAGCCGTCGTGGCAAAGCATGATCCAGACATCATCGTTCCCGAAATCGAGGCGATCCGTACCGAACGGCTCTACGCTTGCGAAAAGCGGGGTATCCAGGTCGTGCCGAGCGCGCGTGCCGTCAACTTCACGATGAACCGCAAGTCGATCCGCGACCTGGCCGCCGAAGAGTTGGGGCTGAAAACCGCGAAGTACTTCTACGCCAAGTCGTTCGACGAACTGAAAGCCGCCGCCGAACGGATCGGTTTCCCGTGCGTCGTCAAGCCGCTGATGTCCTCCTCGGGCAAAGGGCAGTCGCTGGTGCGCACCCCCGACGAACTGGAACACGCCTGGGAATACGGGTGCAGCGGCAGCCGCGGCGACATCCGCGAACTCATCATCGAGGAGTTCATCCCCTTCGACAGCGAGATCACGCTGCTCACCGTCACGCAGCAGAACGGCCCCACGCTCTTCTGCCCGCCGATCGGCCATGTCCAGAAGGGCGGCGACTACCGCGAGAGCTTCCAGCCCGCCCCCATCTCGCCCGAGCATCTGGCCGAAGCGCAGGCGATGGCCGCCAAAGTCACGCAGGCATTGACCGGCGCGGGACTGTGGGGCGTGGAGTTCTTCCTCAGCCACGACAAGGGCGTCTACTTCTCGGAGCTGTCGCCGCGTCCGCACGACACGGGTATGGTGACGCTTGCCGGTACGCAGAATCTCAACGAATTCGAACTGCACTGCCGCGCCGTACTCGGCCTGCCGATCCCGCGCATCACGCTCGAACACACCGGCGCCAGCGCCGTCATCCTCTCGCCGATCGCAAGCAGGGAACAGCCTCGTTACCGGGGCGAAGAGGAGGTCTGCCGCGAGGAGAACACCGACCTGCGCATTTTCGGCAAGCCCTCGACCAAGCTCAACCGCCGCATGGGCGTCGTCGTCCGCTACGACGCGCTCGACGCCGACCTCGACGCACTGCGCGACAAAACCAAAGCCGCAGCCGCCAAGGTCGAGGTCTACTGACCTCCGACGGTCGGTTCTCGACATGGAAAACGGGGTTGCATCTTCTCGGATGCAACCCCGTTCCACTAAAAATGAGGATTCTATTTATTTCCGTTCGCCCGAGCAGCGACGCTCTACCGAACGCCGGAGCCTGAGCTCGATCAGAAATTCGAAGAAGATAAACAGTCCCATCATCAACACGATAAGTGCTATTATCTGAAAGCCGAGAACATCTCTGTTTATGCCGGAGGCTTGCAAAAGACTGTTTTTCATTATTTCCAATCCAATATAGCCTCCCAATCCCCCTCCAAAGACCGCCATGCCGACCCGCAGGAACCAGAGGTTGCCGGCGCTGCGCCTCTGACGTTCGATCTCGATCTCGGCATCCACGCGCCGGATGTCGGCCAACTGCTCGGGCGTCATACGTTCCAACATTGTCATGCTCTCGCGCCGACGCCCCCATTCGCGGTAGATAAAATAACCGACGATCCCGAAAGCGACGCCCATCCACATAATCTGTTCGAGGACTTCTTTTATTTGATATCCGACACTCATAACATTATTGTTTTATAGGTTAATAACAAATTTCATCTATTAGACAGCTTCAATCGCAAAAGGTTACAGCCTGTGCAGAATTTCCGTCGCCCGGTCGCCGCAGGCGACCATCATCGCCGCAACGGCTCCCGCCAGAATCGCCAAGACCTGCAACGCCCCCTCCGGCGAATCGACCGACCGCAGGCAGACGAACGCCACGACCATCACCGCCGCGACGGCAACCGCGCAGTAGCAAGCCATTGCCGCGATCGCCCGGCGTTCACGCCGCCGCCGGTCCCACAGGATGACCTGCGCCATAACGCGCGTTTCCAGTCCGACGGGAACCTCCCGCCGGAGAGCGGCGGCGCGGATCAGTTCCGCCAGCCGCTCGTCGCTGATTCGCTTCTTCTCCATATCTCACTCCTCCATATAGTGTCTCAGCCGCCCGCGCAGCCGGTGCAACCGCACCTTCACGTTGGACAGCGTCAGATTCATGATTTGCGCGATCTCGGCCAACGACCGCTCCTCTTCGTAAAAGAGCGTCACCAACACCCGCTCGTCGGGACGAAGCCGTTCCAACGCACGGCGCATCCGCACGACCGTCTCCTCGTCGAACCGTCCGGCGGACGATTCCTCGGCCACCGCACAGGATTCGGCATCGATACGGTCGTAAGCCCTGCGGCGGCATTCGCCTGCGGCGCGGTTGTAGGCGATGCGATAGAGCCACGTGCCGAAAGCGCTCGCACCCCGAAATCCGTCGAGATGCTCATACGCGCGGATAAAAGCCTCCTGCGTGACATCTTCGGCCCGCTGCGCATCGCGCACCATGGCCAGCGCCAAGGCGTAGATCCTCCCCGAATAACGGTTCACCAGCTCGCCGAACGCCTCTGCGTCGCCGGTCTGCACACGCCGCACAATCTCCATATCGGTCGGGGTCTCCATGCTTCGGATCGCAATTCATCCGTTAGATACAAAAATAACGGAAAAGTTACAAAAAAGAGCGGGATTTTCGATCCCGCTCTTTCCTATACCGTTTGTGGCCGTCGCCGACCGTACCTCCGGACGAACAGCGTCAGCATCACGAATCCCAACAGCGCGAATCCGACGCCGGGCAACGCCGAATATTCGTAGCCCAGACCGTATTCGATCGGCAAGCCACCGCAGTACGCGCCCAAGGCATTTCCCAGGTTGAACGCCACCTGAATCAACGCCGCTCCCAACATCTGACCGCCGGGTGCATTTTCCAAGATCAACACCTGTTGCGGTGACGAGACGGCGAAAAGCATCGTCGGACAAACGACCGTCAACGTCAGCGCCGCCCAGCGGTTCGCCGCGAGGAAGAGGATAAGCGCCAACGCCACGACGGCGATTCCCTGAGCGAAACGCGCCACCCGTTCGGGCGTATAGCGATCCGACAATCCGCCGCTGACGAGATTGCCCACGAACATGCCCAGCCCCGCGAGCAGGATGACCAACGTCATCGCTTCCGGCGAGAATCCCGCGACACGGATCATCAGCGGGCTGACGTAACTGTACATGCAGAAGATACCGCCGTTACCGAACATCGTCGCCAGGATGATGAGCCACGGCGCCCGATTCCGCAGGAAGGCGAACTGCCCCTTCAATCCGCGGCTGTCGGCCACAGGCTCCATCCACGGTACCCAGCGCCAAAGGAAAAAAGCCGTCACCGCACCCCAGACGCCGGCGATGCAGAACAGTGCCCGCCACGACAACAGGTGGCTGACCAGCGTTCCCAGCGGCACGCCGAAGAGATTGGCCACCGTCATGCCGGCGATCATCACCGCCACGGCCTGTGCGCTCCGGCCCGGACCGGCTACCCGTGCCGCAACGATCGACCCGACCCCGAAATAGGCTCCGTGCGGCAGCCCCGACACGAACCGCATCGCCAGCAGCACACCGTAATTCGGAGCGAACGCTGCACAGAGGTTCCCCGCCACCATCAGCCCCGCCAATGCGAGCAGTATCTGTTTCAACGGCCGCGTATGCGCCACGGCGACCGTCAGCGGCGCACCGACGCAAACCCCCAGCGCATAGGCCGAGACCAGATGCCCCGCCTGCGGAATGGAGACGTGCAGTCCCGAAGCGACGAACGTAAGAATACCCATCATGCCGAACTCGGACATCCCGAGTCCCAGCGTACCGAAGGCGAGGGCTACCAGACACTTTTTCATAGCGAGACGAACTTTTCGGGGTGCAAAGATAGTGCAAGACGGAAATGGATAGAGCGGTCGAACCGAATTTTTCCGCTCCTCCCGAAACGCAAATGAAAAAGCGGGCGCCGCATGCGCCCGCTTCCGATAAACAACCCGAAGGTCTTATTTATGAAAATGTTGAACTGCGTTCTTCGTTTTCCCGCCTCGGCATAGACCGAACAAGTTCGGTTCTGCACTCGGCTTAATGAAAACGTTCCTTGATCGCGTTCGCTGCCTTTTCGAGCAACTCGGCAGGACAGCAGAGCGTGATGCGGATGTAGCGCTTGCCTTCGCTGCCGAAAATCGCGCCCGGCGTGAGGAAGACGTCGCACTTCTCCATCACCTCGTCCGAAAACTGGAACGAGTCGCCCTCGTAGTCCTCCGGCAGCTCGGCCCACACGAACAGACCGGCCTGCCCCGGACGGTATTTGCAACCCAGCGCGTCCAGCAGCGCATAGGCCTGCTTCTCGCGGGCGTAATAGATCTCGTTGAGCTGCGTGAACCACTCCTCGCCCAGTCCGAGCGCCGTAGCGGCTGCGGCTTGAATAGGATAGAACATTCCCGAATCCATGTTGCTGCGGAACGTGAGCACGTCCTTGATCCACTCGGCCTTGCCCAGCAGGACACCCACGCGCCAACCGGCCATAGAATGCCCCTTCGAAAGCGAATTCAGTTCGAGCGCCACCTCTTTCGCACCCGGCACTTGGAAGATACTCAGGCGGTTCTTGTTGCGTACGAAACTGTAAGGATTGTCATGCACGATCAGGATGTTATGCTCGGCGCCGAAAGCCACGATCCGCTCGAAGAGTTCCAGCGTCGGAGTCTGTCCCGTCGGCATGTTGGGATAGTTGACGAGCATCATCTTCACACCGTCCAGTCCGGCCTTCTCGATCGCCTCGAAATCGGGCAGGAAGTCCGTCTGCTTGTTCAGCGCGTAGGTGACCATTTCGCCGCCGGCGAGTTTTACCGCAGCGCTGTAAGTGGGGTAGCCGGGATTGGGTACGAGCACCTTGTCGCCCTCGTTGAGGAAGGTCATGCAGACGTGCATCAGGCCCTCTTTCGAACCGATCAGGGGGTAGACCTCCGTCTTCCAGTCGAGATCCACGCCATAGAACTTCTTGTACCAGTCAGCGAAAGCCTTGCGCAGGATGGGTTCCCCCTGATAGGACATATACTTGTGTACGTCGGGGCGCTGCGCTTCACGGGCCAGCGTGTCGATGACCGTCTGTGCAGGCGGAAGGTCGGGGCTGCCCATGGCCAACTTGATGATTTGACGGCCGGTAGCCGCCTCCGTTTCGGCGATTTCGCGCAAACGACGCGAAAAATAGTACTCGCCGATACCGTCCAGACGATGTGAACGCTCGATAGTTACTCCTTTTCCCATAAGATTCAGTGTGAAATCATTAACAGCACAAAGATAATTAAATTAATTAACATCCCGACACGATTCCGCTACTTATTTTCGATCGGACGGTACACATTCGCCGCCGTTCGTCGTATATTTGCGCCCGTGTTGGGACTGTTCCATATCCTTCTGTTCTGGTTGGCAGGCAATGCAATCGCCTATTTCACAGGAAGCTATATCTCCGGAAACGTGATCGGCATGGTATTGCTTTTCGCCGCGTTGCGCCTGCGGATCGTCAAACCGCACCGCGTACGCCCCGCCGCACGGTTCCTGCTCGGCTCGATGGGCCTCTTTTTCGTTCCCTTCGGCGTGGGACTGATGGTCTCCTACGACCTGATCGCGCGACACCTGTGGGCGATCGCGGTCGCCAGCATCGTCAGCACGCTGCTGGTCCTGCTCAGCGTAGGGTGGACATTCCAGAAAATCGGCCGCAAACCATGATCCGCACCTTCATCGACTCCGACATGTTCCTGCTCACGCTCACCGTAGGACTCTACTGCGGCGGCGTGGCGCTGCACCATCGCCTCCGCCTGGCGATCCTCCACCCGACGCTGCTGGCGTTCGTCGCGCTGATACTTTTTCTGAAAGTCTGCGGCATCGACTACGGCCACTATCGTCAGGCCACCGAAATTCTCGACTTCCTGCTGGGCATGTCGGTCGTCGCGCTGGGATACCTGATGTACGAACAGACCGACCGCCTGCGCGGGCAGGTGCTTCCCATTCTGACTTCGATCGGCGTCGGCTGTACGGTCGGGGTGCTGAGCGTCGTCTATATCGCCCGCGCATTGGGCGCCGACCGCACGATTCTGAACTCCATCGCCCCCAAATCGGTCACCGTGCCGATCGCCGTGGCCATCAGCGAACCGCTCGGCGGAGTAGTGAGCGTCACCTCGGTAGTGGTCTTCCTCGTGGGCATCTTCGGCAGTATCGTCGGCCCGCGCCTGCTGCGCAGATGCGGTATCCGCAACCCCCTGGCGCGCGGGCTGGCGCTCGGTTCGGCCGCCCACGGCATCGGCACGGCGCGCGCCATCGAACTGGGCGCCGTCGAAGGCGCGCTCAGCGGACTGGCGATGGCGCTGATGGGAATCGTCACGGCACTGCTGGTTCCGTTGTTCGAAAAATTCTGTTATTAATTTTTTTTAGTATCAATAAAGTACTACCTTTGTCGAAAATTCGTCATAGGTTAATCTCGTTACGGTATGTATTGGTTGTACAACCTCTTTTTCGGCGATACGCTGGCGCACACCATTTTCGTTCTGGCGCTGGTCATCACCGTCGGAATCCTGCTGGGGAAAATCAAGATCGGAGGCGTTTCGCTGGGGACGACGTGGATTCTCTTCGTCGGCATCGCAGCCAGCCATTTCGGCATGACGATCGACCCCGGCGTGCTGAGCTTCATCAAGGAGTTCGGCCTGATCCTGTTCGTCTTTTCGATCGGGTTGCAGGTCGGGCCCGGGTTTTTCTCGTCGTTCAAGAACGGCGGTATGCAGCTCGTCGGACTGGCGTCGCTCATCGTCGTACTGGGTGTCGCCACCGCCTATGCGCTGCATCTGGCCACCGATACGCCGATCCCCACCATGGTCGGCATCCTGTCGGGCGCCGTGACCAACACGCCGGGACTGGGCGCCGCACAACAGGCTTACAGCGACGCTTCGGGGATCAACGACCCTTCGATCGCACTGGGCTATGCCGTAGCCTATCCGCTGGGCGTCATCGGCATCATCTTCTCGATGATCTTCATCCGCTATGCGCTGCGCATCCGTTTCGAGAAGGAGGACGAGGCGCTGGCGGCGATGAGCAACGAACACAAGAAATACGCCGACAAAATATCGGTCCAGTTCACCAACGCCGTGCTCGACGGCCGGACGGTGGGCGAGATGAAGGAGCTTATCAACCGCTCGTTCGTCATTTCGCGGATCGCCGACGCCGACAACCATATCACCGTCGCCACGCAGGACAGCCGCCTGCATATCGGCGACAAGCTGCTGATCGTCTGCTCGTCGGAGGATACCGACGCCATCACCGCCTTTCTGGGCCACATCATCGACATGCCCTTCGAAGAGTGGGGATCGCTCGACAGCCAGCTCGTATCGCGGCGCATCCTCATCACCAAACCTTCGATCAACGGCAAGAAATTCGCCGACCTGCACCTGCGCACCAAATACGGCATCAACATCACCCGCGTCAACCGCGCCGGCGTGGATCTGATTCCCTATCAGGGCATGGAGTTGCAGGTGGGCGACCGCGTGATGGTCGTCGGCTCGGAGAAGGCGATCGCACAGGTGGCCGACCTGCTGGGCAATTCGATGAAGAAACTGCGCGAGCCGAACCTCGTCACGATCTTCGTCGGCATCGCCCTCGGCGTGCTGCTCGGCTCGATTCCTCTGCTCAACGTCCCGCAGCCGGTCAAACTGGGGCTGGCGGGCGGCCCGCTGATCGTGGCGATCCTGATCGGCCGTTTCGGCACCCACTTCCATCTGGTGACCTACACCACCATGAGCGCCAACCTGATGTTGCGCGAGGTGGGCATCACGCTCTTCCTGGCGGCCGTGGGTATCGGCGCGGGCGACGGTTTCGTCGACGCGATCGTCGGCGGCGGTTACCGCTGGGTAGGCTACGGCGTCATCATCACCGTCGTTCCGCTGCTCATCGTCTCGCTCATCGCCCGGCTCGGAATGAAGGTCAATTACTATACGCTCATGGGTCTCATCGCGGGCAGTACGACCGATCCTCCCGCACTGGCCTACGCCAACTCGACGGCAGGCAACGACATGCCGGCCGTGAGCTACGCCACGGTCTATCCCGTCGTGATGTTCCTGCGCGTGCTGACGGCACAGATATTCATTCTCTTCGCACTGTAACACAATCGCGAAATAACCGAAAAGGCCGCTCTCAGGAGCGGCCTTTCTTGTCGGAGGATTTCAGGTCGTGCAGCGGGCAATTGCGTTCGCAGGAGGCGCAACCGCCCGAGGTGTTTCCCCGCCCGCGGCAAAAGAGCCTCCGGACGATGATCCACACCAGTGCGACGCCGACGAGCGCAACCGCTATATCCTGCCAATTCATTTACAACAACAAGGCGATATGATAGACGATCCAAGCCACGAACCATGCCACGGCTGTACTGTAAACCATCGACGCCAGCGCCCAGCCGCGCCCCGCTTCGTTGCGGACAGCCACGATCGTGGCGATGCAGGGAAAATACAACAATACGAAGACCAGGAATGCCAATGCCGACGCCGGCGTGAAATCGCCGCTTTCGCGCAATGTCTGCGCCAGCGACGCATCGTCGGCCGTCGCATCCTGCGAATAGAGCACGCCGAGCGTGCTGACGACGATCTCCTTGGCCGACACGCCCGACAGAATCGCCACGCCCGCCTTCCAGTTCAGGCCGAGCGGTTCGACAGCAGGCTCGCACCAGCGCCCCAACTGCCCCAGATAGGAGTTTTCATAGTGTTCGATCTCCGGTTCGCCCGCTACGGGACGGGGGAAATAACTCAGGAACCAGACGAAGAGCGACGCCACGAGAATCAGCCCTCCCATCTTGCGCAGGTACTGCGCACTCTTGTCCCACATGTGCGACAGCGTGGCACGCATCGTCGGCATACGGTAGGGGGGCAGCTCCATGACGAACGGCGTCTCGTCGACCTTGTAGAGGAACCGCCGCATCAGCCGCGCCGTGACCACCGCCAACGCGATACCCAGCAGGTATAGTCCGAAGAGCACCAGCCCGCCGTGGTCGGGAAAGAAGGTTCCGACGAAAAGGATGTAGATCGGCAACCGCGCGCTGCACGACATGAAGGGGGTGATGAGCACCGTGATGAGCCTGCTCGAACGGCTTTCGATCGTGCGCGTGGCCATAATGGCCGGCACGTTGCATCCGAAACCCATCACCAGCGGGATGAACGACTTGCCGTGCAGTCCGATGCGGTGCATCACGCGATCCATGATGAAGGCTGCGCGGGCCAGATAGCCGGAATCCTCCATGAAGGAGATGAACAGGTAGAGGATGATGATATTGGGCAGGAAGACGATCACGCTTCCCACGCCGCCTATCACGCCGTCGATCAGCAGATCCTTGAACGCTCCGTCGGGCATCGCCTGCTGCAACCCCGAACCGATCCAGCCCACCAGTGTCTCGATCCACTCCTGCGGATAGGCGCCGATGTTGAACGTGCAGTAGAACATCAGCCACATGAGGAAGAAAAAGATCGGGAACCCCCACAGCTTGTGCGTGACGAACGCATCGATGATATGCGTCGTCTGCGCCTGCTCCTTGCCGCCCGGCGTGAAGGTCTCTTTGAGTGCACCCGAGATGAAACCGTATTTCTGATTGGCCAGCGCCGTTTCGACGTCTTCGCCCAACTCCTCCTCGACCTGCGGCACGGCACGGTCGCGCAAAGCGATCCACTCGGCGAAATGGGGACAGTCGGCCAGCTGCGCTTCGACCTCCTTGTCGCGTTCGAGCAGCTTCATGGCGAAATACCTCGGCGGGAAGTGCTTGGGCAGCTCGTCGCGGTCGGAACGCAGACGCTCGTACAGCGGCCGGAGCGCCTGCTCGACGACAGGGCCGTTGTTGATATGAATATGGCGCACGCGGGGATCCCGATTTTCGTAGACGGCGATCACCGTGTCGAGCAGCTGCTCGATGCCCTTGCCGTTGCGCGCCTCGACGGGCACCATCGGCACGCCGAGCATTGCGCCCAAATGCTCGTAATCGAGTACGGCGCCGCTCGCTTCGAGTTCGTCGTACATGTTGAGCGCCACGACCATCTTGGGGTCGATGTCGATCAGTTCGGTGGTAAGATAGAGATTACGTTCGAGATTCGAGGCCACTACGGCGTTGACGACCACGTCGGGCGTGTCGTTCACCAGATGGCGGCGCACGTACAACTCTTCGGGCGTATAGGCCGAGAGGGCGTAGGTGCCGGGCAGATCGGTGATGACGAACCGGTATCCTCCGTAACGATATTCGCCGCGCTTGGCGTCGACGGTCACCCCGCTGTAATTGCCCACATGTTCGTGGCCGCCCGAAATGGCGTTGAACAGCGAGGTCTTGCCGCTGTTGGGATTGCCGATCAATGCGACGTTGATCGTGCGGCTGCGCGTGGAGATCGCCTCCTCGAAATCCGCATCGTCGGGTGCAGAGAGCGTTTCCCCCGCCACGGAGAGCTGCTGCTGCACCTCTTCGGCGGTGATGACGACGATCATCGCGGCCTCGCTGCGCCGCAGCGAAACCTCGTAATCCATAATCCTGTATTTGATCGGGTCACGCAGCGGGGCGTTCTGCAAAACGTCCACCCGCTTGCCGCGCACGAAACCCATCTCCATGATCCGGCGTCGGAATCCGCCGTGTCCCAGTACATTGAGGATCGTGGCCGACTGTCCGGTTTTCAATTCCGAAAGACGCATTTTTCTCTTCAATTAACTTCGCCGCGCAAAGTTAACGGAAAAAAGCGGTTTTCCGATACCTCGATATAGGTATTCTCCCGACCGCGGCGCAAGGGCTACCATCCGCCGCCCAGCGCCTTGTACAGTCCCACGTAATTGACGTATTGCTGCACGGCGATCTCGACGAACTGCATTTGCGAAGCGTAAAGCTCGCGTTCGGCGTCGATCACGTCCAGATAGGCCGACATGCCGTTGCGGTACAACTCGCGGTTCATCTCGCTGATCCGGCTGTTGGCCAGCACCAGCTGCGCCTGCCGCGTGGCCTGTTTGCGATAGGTCTCGATGCTCACCAACGCCTTTTCGACATCGGCGAAGGCTTCGATGACCGTCTGCTCATAGGCATATACCTGCTGTTTGTAGACCTCGACAGCCGCCTGCTCGGTGCGCTTCAGTTTTCCGAAGGCAAACAGCGGCTGGGTGATCTGTCCGACGGCCGACCACACCCACGGTTTGCCCGAAGTCATCTCTTTGAGCGTGTTTCCCGCCACACCGCCCGCTCCGGTGAGCGCGATCGACGGAAAACGCACGCTGCGCGCATAACGGGCCTTGTAGGCAGCCGCTTCCATATTGTAATAAGCCTCCATGATGTCGGGTCGCCGTTCGAGCAACTCCGACGGAAGTCCCACCGGCACGTCGACCGGCCGGTAATCCTCCATGAGGCGTACACCCGCCCCTACATCCTGCGGACGCTGCGGATTCTCGCCCAGCAGTGTGCAGAGGGTCAACTGCATCTGCGCCACGGCCCGACGATAGGTGGGTATATCGGCAGCGGCCGTATAGACCAGGCTGCGCGCCTGTTGCAGCGCCACGCCGTTGGCCATCCCGTGACGATACATCGAGTCGATCAACGCCGCCGATTCTCGCCGCAGGGCATAACTGCGCTCGGCGATCCGCAAATTACGCCGGTAGCCGAGCAACTGGAAATAGGTCGTGGCCACCTCGGCCGTCAGCGACAACATCACGCCGCGCAAGGCCCACTGCGAAGAGAGCAGCTCGGCCCGTGCCGCCCGCGTCGAGTTTCTCAGCGCACCGAAGAGCGACACCTCCCACGTCATCTGCGGCTCGACGGCATATTTCTGGACGATCTTCGTCTCTGCATTATAGTCGCCTTCGGCCGATACGCCGACGCCGAACGAAGGCAGGAACCCGGCGCGCGCCACGGCGATCTGCCGATCCGCCTCCTCGACGCGCGAGTAGGCGACGGCCAGATCGCGGTTGTTCGCCAACGCCTGCGAGATCAACGAGTCGAGCGTCGGATCGCGGAAGACATGCCACCACTCCTCGCTGCCCGCGAGCGAATCCTGCCGGAACCGGCCGGCATACAGGTAGTTGTCCGGCGTCTCCACCTGCGGCGGATAGAGCCGGGGATTGCAGGCCGTCAGAGCGGCCAGCGCGACGAGCAAAAACAACGTGCGTCTCATAGGTTCTGCGATTTTAAGTCCCGTTTGCGCTCGAACCGTCCCAGACGGGCGATCAGGTAGTAGAGTGAGGGGTAGATGAAGATTCCGAGCAGCGTAGCCAGCAACATGCCGCCCACCAGCGCCACACCCATGATGTTGCGGGCGGTGGAGTAGACGCCGTCGGCGAAAATCAACGGCATCACCCCCAATATGAAGGCGAAGGCGGTCATCAGAATGGGGCGCACACGCAGCTTGGCGGCGCCGACGGCGGCATCGACGAGCGACTGCTTCTGCTCGAAGAAAAGCCGGTCGGCATACTCCACGACCAGAATTGCGTTTTTGGCCGCCAGTCCGATGAGCATCACAAGCGAGATCTGCATGTAGATGTCGTTGATGAAGAGCGAGTCGAACAGATGAGCGAACCACAACAGCACAAAGGCGCCCAGCACGGCAGGAGGCACTCCCAGCAGAATAGCCGCCGGAAGGCCCCAGCTCTCGTAAAGCGCCGCCAGAGCCAGGAAGACGATCGCCAGCGACAAAAGGTAAACCAGCGACGAACTCTTCGATTCATTGCTCTCGACGAGCGACGTACCGCTCCACGCTACATCCACATCGGCGGGCAGCACCTCGCCGGCCACCTCCATGACGGCTTCCATTGCCTGCTTCGACGATACGCCGTCGGCCGGTGCGATGTTCAGGGCGATCGAGCGGTAAAGGTTGAACTGCGAAATATAGGCCGGGCCGACCGTGTCGCGCACGCTGACGAAAGCCGACACGGGCACGCTCTCGTTACGGGCGTTCTTCACGAAATAGCTGTCGAGCGACGTGCGGTCCGTCCGATAATCGGGTGCGGCCGACAGATAGGTCTGGTACAACTTTCCGAAACGGTTGAAGTTGTTGATGTAAGCACCGCCCAAATAGGTCGTTATGGCCGAATAGACGTCGCTCAGCTCCACCCCTTCCTGCATGGCGTAGGCTTTGTCGATCACCAGCCTTCGCTGCGGGACGCCGGCGTTGAACGACGTGGTGGCCGTAGCGATTTCCGGCCGGCGGCGCAGCGAATCGAGGTAACGCACCGTCTGCTCGCTCAGGTAAGCCGTACCGCGCCCTTCCAAATCCTGTGTAACGGCCGACAGGCCCGACGTGACGCCCAGACCCGGAATCGACGGCGGGATGAAGGCGAAGCCCTCGGCCTCGGGCAGCCCCTCGTAGAGCATCCCGTTGAGCACCGCGGCGATCTGCATGGCCGAGCGTTTGCGGTCGGAGTAGTCGACCAGCTTGACGAAGACCACGCCGCTGTCGGTTTCGGCGATGCCGGCCAACATGTTGAACCCAGCGGCATAGGAGGTATACTGCACTTCGGGCAGCGAGCGGATGATGCGGTCGGCCCCGACCAGCGCCTCCTGCGTCACCCGCAGCGACGACGCTTCGGGGGCATTCACCACGACCATCACGTAGCCCTGGTCCTCTTCGGGAAGGAATCCGCCGGGCATGAAGTACCATGCCGCACCGATCGCACAACCGATCGCCAGCAACAGCACGGCGGTACGCGCCATGTGGCGCACGGTGGCGGCGATCCGCGAGGAATAGCCTTCCAGCCAGCGGTCGAACCGCCAGTTGAATGCGGCGAAGAAACCCTTCGCCGCCTCCTTGCGGGGTTTGAGCAGCAAGGCGCACAGCGCGGGCGACAGCGTCAGAGCGTTGAAGGCCGAGAGCACGACCGAGACCGAGATCGTCACGGCGAACTGCTGGAACAGCCGCCCCGAAATTCCGCCCACGAACGACATCGGGATGAAGACGGCCAGCAGCACGACGGTCGTGGCTACGATCGGCGAAGCGACGTTGCGCATCGCCTCGATCGCCGCCTCGCGGGATTTCATGCCGCGTTCGATGTTGACCTGCGCGGCTTCGACCACCACGATCGCATCGTCGACCACCAGTCCGATCGCCAATACCAGGCCCAACAGCGAGATGATGTTGATCGAGAAGCCCAACAGCGGGAAGAAGATGAACGTGCCGATGAGCGAGACCGGAATGGCGACGAGCGGAATGAGCGTCGCCCGCCAGTCCTGAATGAAGAGGTAGATAATGGCGATCACCAGCACGAGCGCCAGAATCAGCGTGAGGATGATCTCCTCCACGCCCGAGCGGATGCTCTCGGTCGAATCGACGATCGTCGTACAGCTCACGCCGTCGGGAAACCGTTCCGACAACCGCCCGATGGTCGCCTTCACGCGGTTGCCTACGTCCACGGCGTTGCTGCCCGGCTCCTGATAGATGACCAGCAGCGTGGCCGGCTCTTCGCCGAAGGCCGAAGCGACGCCGTAGGACTTGCTGCCCAGCGCCACGTCGGCCACGTCGCGCAGAAAGATCTGCTCGCCGGCGGGGGTGGTCTTCACGACGATCGCCGCGAACTCCTCGGCCGTGGAGATCTGGCGCGGCATGGTGACCGTATAAGTATAGGTAGTCCCTTCGGGCGACGGCTCGGCGCCGAACTGGCCGGCAGGGTAGATGCCGCCCTCCGCGAGCACGGCCGCCCGCAGTTCGTCGAGCGACACGTTGTAGTAGTTCAGCAGATCGGGCTTGACCCAGATGCGCATGGCATATTCGCCGGCGCCCATGATCGAGACCTTGCCCACGCCGTTGATTTTGAGCAGCTGGTTTTGAAGATTGATGTAAGCGTAGTTCGAGAGGAATTCGTTGTCGTAACGGCCGTCGCTGTGCAGCGCGAAGACCATCAGAAAACCCGTCATCGTCTTCTGCGTCACCACGCCCTGCGTGACGACCGACGAGGGAAGCAGTGCGGTCGAGGTGGCAACGTTGTTCTGCGTGAAGATCGCATCCAGATCGGGATCGGTACCCACGTCGAAGACTACCTGCAACACCATCGAACCGTCGTTGGCACTCGTAGACTGCATGTAGAGCATGTCGCTCACGCCCATCACGCTCTGCGCCACGGGCGTGGCCACGGCGTCGTTGACCGTCTCCGCGTCGGCTCCGCTGTAACTGGCGGTCACTTCCACGACGGGAGGCGTAATGTTGGGATACTGTTCGATCGAAAGATCGAAAATCGAAATCGCGCCCAACAACACGATCGCCAGGGCGATGCAGATGGCGAAGATCGGCCGGCTGACGAAAAATCGTTCCATAGGCTATTTATTCGTATTGATCGGGGTCGGAATAACCTTCTGACCGTTGTGCAACTTCTGAATACCGGCCGTAACGACCCATTCGCCCGGCTCGACGCCCGACAGGATGCACCACCGGTCGCCGGCAATACGGCCGAGCGTCACACGCCGGTATTCGGCCGTGCTGTCGCGCCCGACGACCCAGACCGAACTGAGATCCTGCATCTGCGTCACGGCACGCTGCGGTACGACGACGTAGGGCAGCGACGGTCCGACGTTGGCCGTCACGCGGGCGAACTGTCCGGGTTTGAGCGTATAGTCCGGATTGGCGAATTTGACCACCAGCACGATGGTTCCCATCGAACTCGATATGTCTTTCTGCGTATAGCTGTACCACCCCTTCGAGGGATAGACCACGCCGTCGGCCAGCGAGAGGGTGATGTCCGAGAGCAGACCGTCGTTTTCATAGATCGACGGGCGCGTCCCCGCATAGCGGAGATACTGCGCCATCGGAATGGCGACATCGACCGCAACGGTATCGATGTTCGAAATGGTCGTCAGCACCGAAAATTGGGTACCCACGCCCACGTAGTCGCCCGTATGGGCGTTGCTCGAAGCGATGATGCCGTCGATCGGAGCATAGATACGGGTATAGCCCACCTGCAACCGTGCGTTGCGCACCTGCTGCTCGGCCGAACGCACGGCGGCCTGCGCGGCGACGTATTCGGCCGTATACTGGTCGAGCTGCGTCTGACTGATGGCGTCGATACGCGCCAGCGGCACGGCGCGTTCGTAGTTGTTGCGGGCCGAGACCTCCTGCGCACGCGCCGATTCGAGCGAAGCTTCGGCCGAAAGCAGGGTGGTGGAGAGCAGGTTGGGGTCGATCGTAAAGAGCAGCTGCCCCTTTCGAACCGGCATACCGCTGCTGAAATACTTGTTCACGAGATAGCCGTTGACACGGGGTTCGATCAGTGCGTCGAAATTGCTTTCGACACTGCTCACGAAGCTCATGCGGTTGGGGACGGTGTCCGTCGCCGCTTCGATCACCTCGACGCGCAGGGAGGGCTGCGCTCCGGTTGTATGCCGGCCGCGGCAACCGCCTGCCAGCAACGCCGCAAGGGCGCAAAGGAGTGTTCCGATTTTGTCCATTGAGAGCCATGATTTTTTCCTGAAAGAAGGCAAAAAACATACCGGTATTCGGTCTTGAATCTCCTAAAACACCGTGAAATAGCGCTTCAAGCGTATTTTTTTTATAAAAATATTTTCTCAATTCGAGATATTTCCTATATTTGCAAACGATAAACAACCCAAAATTTACGATTATGGAAAAATTAGTTGAGCAAATCAAAGCCCAGTACGCTCTTTTCGCTGAGAACGCAGAGGCTCAGGTATCTAAAAACAACAAAGCCGCCGGCACCCGCGCACGCAAGGCTGCGCTGGAAATCATGAAGCTGATGAAGGAATTCCGCAAGGCTTCGGTCGAGGCTGCCAAATAAGTTTGGAACCTGCAACGAATAAGGGCTGTCCCATCGGGACAGCCCTTATTGTTTCGTTATTCCTTTTCACGGACTATTCCGCCACGGATGCACGGTCTCGCCTCAGCACCGGCGGTTCCGCTCCGCGTGCAACCCCGACCGAACCCCGCTACAATTCGATACCCCGCCGACGGAAATAGGCAAGGTCGGTCCCGTTGAGTCCCGTCGCACGGAACGGTACGGCACGGTTGTGATCGTTGAGGTAACAGCGCCGCACCGTCGTATCGTAGGAGGGACTTGCCAGCGACGCCTCCCGGTAAACGTAATCCGCCTCGATACGGGCGATGTCGGCGATGGTCTGAAAAAGCGCATGTGTCGTCGCCGGAGCGTTTTCATGGCTGGCGGCAGCGGCCGCCTGTTGGGGAAACACCCGCTTGTAATCCTCCGAAAACCACGCCAGCGAAGCGACGTGCAGCTGCCAGCAGGTCGTCGTAGGCGAGGCGTGGAGGAAACGTTCCCGATCGTCGTCGAGCATGTCCTCGCCGTGGTCGGCGCTGTAAAGCAATGCGCTGCACGCATCGAGCGATGCGAGATACCCGATCACCGACGACAGAAAGGTGTCGGTATAACGGATCGAATTGTCGTAAGCGTTCCATATCTTCTGCTTGTGCTGCCGTTCGATGGCCACGTCGTCGTCGGGCAGAAAGTAGGCTGCCTCGCGCGGATAACGCTGGTGATAGCTGAAATGCGACCCGTAACAATGCAGGATGAAGAGCAGGTCGTTCTCCGTATCGGCCTCGACGATGCGTTTCATCGTGTCGAGCAGCTGCATGTCGTAACGCGGATGCCCCATATAGATAAGGCTGTCGGCATCGCGCGCCAATTTGTCGATCATCGCCCCCTGCGGCGACTGGTTCGAAAGAAACCACGTGCGGAAGCCCGCTTCGTTGAAGAGCGCGGGCAGTCCCTTGCGACGGAAGAGTTCGTCGTGTTCGTTCGTCCGGACAGACGAGAGGATCATCGGCACGCTCTTGTGCGTGGTATTGCTCTGCGTAAGCATGTTGCGGAACACGACGATCTCGTCTCCCAATGCCTTCAAGCGGGGATTCGTGGGACGGTCATAACCGTACAGCTCCCAATTGGCGGCACGCGACGCTTCGCCGATCACATAGACGTAGATCTCCCGCTTGTCGGCCTTCGCCGTACGGCGAGCATGATAGCGGAACCCTGCCGACGTGCGGTCGTAATTCTCGATCTTGACGTATTCGCGCGCACAGAGCACGACGTTGTAGGCCACGTTGACCGGAAAGATCTCGTTGCGGAGCACATGCCGTTTCGTTTGATAGGCCGGAATCAGCAATCCCGCCCCGACGAGCGCCAACACGCCTCCGACCACGGCCGTCCGGCGGCGGAAACGAGGCGAAAAGTCGACCTTACGCCGCACATGCACGGTTGCCGTCCATAACAGCGGAAGATAGATGACACAGACCAGAATCACCGAGGGATAGATGTTGCTCAGCAACTCCGTCGCCTCGCCGGGGTTGGTCGTGACGATATTGATGAACATATCGGTCGCCGCGACCGAATTCCCGAACAGGTAGAGCAGCACGATTTGCAGGGCGCAGAAAAAGATCACCGGAAAACTCAGCCACACGGCGATTCCCGAACGACGGAATGCGACGCTCCACAGCAGATAGCCTCCGGCCGGCAGCGTCAGCAGCGCGGCCTTCGACCAGATCGAATAGGGCTCCGTAAAAAACAGGATGCAGTTCGGTATCATCACGGCCGCAAAATAGCAGAGCGCCAGTAACGCAGCGTGACGACTGCTTCGCAGGAATGCTTTGCCGGTCTGTTCCATGAGTGTCAGAAAGCTTCGTTAATATTGAAAACCAGACCGCTGGTCTTGCGGCCGAAACCGTAGTCGATACGCACGTTCACGCGGCGTTTGAACTCCCAGCGCAGACCCAGCCCGTAGTTGGGCAGCGTCTGATCCCAGCGGAAACGTTCGAACGACGAAAAGACATTGCCCGCACCGCCCCACACGGCGCAACCGATGCGCCGCCAGATACGCTGACGGTACTCGATCTGGCAAGAAAGGATGTTGTTGTCGATATAACGTCCCAGATAATACCCGCGCATCCGGTAACCGCCGCCCAGCTCCGCCAGCATGCACCACGGCATTCCCGAACTGTTGAATTCGCCGAAAATATCCGTGGCCAGCACGGCGCCGCGCCACAGACGCTGGTAATAGTCGGCCGTAGCGGTGGTCTTGTAGAGCGTCTTGCCGCTGTTTCCCAACCCCTTGGGGTAGATAACCTGCTTGACCATCAAAAAGGTACCGCGCTCGGGAGCGGGGATGAAATCGCGCGAGTCGTATTGCAGCGTCATGCCGATCCCCGACAAGGTGTAGTGCAACTTCTGCCCCGCGAGATAGTCTATGCCCCGGTCGTCGAAATCCGTACCCTTCGTATGGGAGAAAAGAACCGACCCGCCGACATACAGGTGTCTCCACACCTCATACAGATAGCCGGCGTCGAACTTCACCTGTTTGCGGATGTAGTCGGCAGATTGGTTGAACCGCCCCGCCTCATAGCCTATGCCCCAGAATTCGAGCGGCTTCGAACCGAACGACACCTCGTAGATCACCCGCGAGCGGTTGTGGTTGAAGAGCGTGTTGCCGCTCACGCCGAACATATAGAAGCCCGACAACGAGAAGTTGCCGAAGAACGACACGTCCGACGGAGGCGTCAGCGAATCGGTGCGATCCACGCGGTAGAGTCCCGACGCCAGCACGCCGATCCCCACGCTCGCCTCTTTGGAATAGTTCGGTGCGCCGATAAAACTGAAATCGATCTTCTTCTCGAACGTGCGGTCGACGTTGCCGTGGAAGATCCGGCTCCAGAAATTGTCCTTGCGTTTCGGCTGCTGCTGCGTCTCGGCAGCCGGCGCAGTCGCGGGCAGCGGAGTATACCGGTAACGCAACGTATCGCCGCCGCGCACACAGAGCGTATCCTGTTGCGCACGGGCGGAGAGTAGCAGAAAACAGCAGACGACGGCAGGGAGAAACCTTCTAAATACCATTTATTTATAGTTCTCTAACACCTCGTAAAAGGCCTCCTTGTCGGCATCCGAAAGCACCCCTTTGCGCAGGAAGACCAACTCGCCCTCCTTGGTGACGAACATCAGCACGAACTTGTTGTTGCAGTCGCCCAGATTCCACGCCGTACTCAGGGCATGTGTCTGATCGGCGAGCACAGTCGCACCGTTGGTCGCAGTACGTTTGCGCGCCATCGAACGGGCCATGCTGTTGGGCACCATCGGCGCGTCTTTGAGATTCATCACGCCGAAGCCGTGGATCTTGTCGCTTTCGGCACGGTGGTTCTTTTCCAGTTCAACGGTGAAATCCTCGTTCTGCTTATGGTGGTCGGGATCGACATAGAAGATCATCAGGTTCTTTTCACCCCAGTACGGAAGCGTCACGGGCTTTCCTTCGAGATCGAGCACTTCGACGTTCGATACCTTTCGCGGCAAGGCCGCCTCCTCGGTCTGAGCCGATACGGTGCCGAATGCCAGCGAAAGGGCTGTCAGCGCCAGAAAATTTTTCAGTGTCATCATAATCCAATGAATTTATAATACATCATTGCACCGTGCAAAGATACGAATTTTTCAACAGACCGTCCCCTCGCAAAGTCCGAATAATGTTCAAAAAGACCACTGTTATCTACATCTTATTCCTGTCTGGAAACTCCTTTATGCAGAGTCGGAGGGAGAAACACGACGGGCCTACGAGCCGGTCGGCCGCCCGCATCGTTTCCGCCGAACCGCCGGATCGATCGGATTCGGACAGGGCGGAGATATCGCCTGCGCCAAAATCAGCAGGAATGTTCTGCACCCGGCATACGCACTTTGCGGAAGATAGGTTTCCGCTCAGACAAGCGGTGCCTCGGTAGGACCGCAAACAAATTTGCTTTTGCGCTCGGCTTGCACACTTTGCGGGGACAAGCCCCGCTTAGATAGGCGGCGCCTCGGCAAAACCAAATAAATTTGGTTCTGCCCTCGGCTTGCACACTTTGCGGGGACAAGCCCCGCTTAGATAGGCGGCGCCTCGGC
>ERZ837910.1057-NODE-1057-length-40703-cov-5.838368_pt1 | contig 40703 bp, 34 predicted proteins | sample MGYA00519940_ERZ837910 | MGnify/ENA primary metagenome ERZ837910 (study PRJEB31850, sample SAMEA3708825) | human gut metagenome | biome: human gut; feature: human-associated habitat; material: faeces | place: China | collected 2014 ... | reverse complement strand
CAAATATTTGCCCGGCGCCTTATTTATTATTAGACAAGCATCGCAGCAAGCAGTATGATAATAGTATTATTACTGACTGACCTCTAAAAAATTACGGCGTTCTGCCGCAGGAGAAATTTTATGGAAGCTATTATCATCGTTATCTTTTCCTTTATACTGCTCAGCTGCATTCTGGCAGGCTACTCCATTCTCTGGGCCCTGCTTTTCGGCTATCTGATGTTTTTCGGTTACGCCCTCCGGCAGGGACATACGCCGGTACAGATACTGACAATGTCCGGACGAGGAATCCGCACGATCAAAAATATCCTCTTCATCTTTATCCTTATCGGTATGATCACCGCCGTCTGGCGGGCCTGCGGCACGATACCGTTCATTATTTACCATATGTCGGGCCTGCTCATACCATCGGTATTCATTTTGATAGTTTTTCTGCTCTGTTGTTTCATTTCACTTTTAACAGGAACCTCTTTCGGTACTGCGGCCACGATCGGCATCATCTGTATGTCTATCGCCAAAGCCAATGGTATCGATCCCACCTTTACCGGCGGCGCTATCTTATCAGGCATCTATTTCGGCGACCGCTGTTCACCGATGTCGACCAGCGCCCTTCTGATCAGCGAACTGACGCAGACTGATATTTACTGTAATATCAAAAATATGTTCAAATCAACGCTGCTGCCTTTTTCAGTCACCTGCCAGCTTTACGCCCTGCTGGGATTTTCCGGTACCGGCAACACCGGCACAGCCGACCTGTACTCACTCTTTCCGCAAAACTTCGATCTGCACTGGACTACCACTATTCCAGCGCTGCTGATCATCGTTCTTTCATTGTACAAGGTCAATGTCAGGCTGACGATGGCAGCCAGCATCATTACCGGCAGTCTGCTCTGCCTTTTCCTTCAGGATATCACTCCCGCCCAACTTGGCTCGATCATGTTCTACGGCTTTTACCCTGCTGATCAGCAGCTGGCCCAGATCCTCAGCGGCGGCGGTATCATTTCCATGTTCACCGTCAGCGTCATAATTATCCTTTCCTCCGCTTACGCCGGGATTTTTGAAGCAACAGGCTTTTTGAATACTACGCAGGCCCGCCTTGCACAGCTTGGAGAAAAAATAACGCCGTACGGCAGCATTTTGCTTACAGCCACCATCACAAGTATGGCAACCTGCAACCAGACCCTCAGCAGCATCCTCACCTATCAGCTGCACAAGGACAGCGCTGACAATATGCAGCAGCTGGCCCTGGACCTGGAAAACAGCACTATCGTAGTAGCGGCGCTCATCCCCTGGTCGATCGCCTGCGCTGTACCGCTCGCCACCGTAGGCGCCGGCAACGCTTCGATCCTGTTTGCCTTTTATCTTTATCTGCTGCCCCTGTATAATTTATGGCGGCCATACAAAGTAACCCCAGTCTAATAAATAAACCACCTGACTGCAAGAGCGATCAGGTGGTTTATTTTTATTGTCATCTTTTTTGCGTCTTCTGCATCAAACTGCTGTCAGCCAGGTCAACGACCAGCGGCTCCAGCCCCTGGCTGAGTACATAGTCCGCCCCTGCGGCAGTAGTAATGATCCTGCCGCCGCGCCCTAAAACCTTACCGTCCATATAACAGACCTGCCCGCCGATGATCGTGGCAAACGCGCTGCGCTGCAGCCTGTCGACGATCGTAATATCGGCATCCCGCCCTGCTGTCAGGCTGCCCTTATTTGCAAGACCAAGCAGCCGCGCCGGCTGATAGCTGATCTTCGCCACCAGCTCCTGCAGCGACAGCCCGCCCAGATCGACCAAAGCCAGACCAGCAGGCAGCAGTACATTGCGTGGAATACCGCCGCCGTCAGTACTGACAGCGTCTACAGCAAAACTGCCGTCAGCCTTTTTCGCCGTTGCCAGCCGCACCCGCGGCCCAACAGGATTGACCGCAAAACTGACGGAAACCAGCGTTTGCTGCCCGCGCCAATAATCCCTGGCCGCCTCACCTGTCAGCAAAGTCATTTCCTGTCCCTGCGGATAATTGACCTGCGCCCAGCCAGACAAAAGCGCCTCCTCCATGCCCGCCTCATCCTCCGTAAAGCCGCCGGTTTTCAGGCAGCGGCGGGTAACCATACTGCCCGGCAGACCGTCAATGATTTCAGCGCTTGTACCGTTGAGCGGTGATAAATAAGACTCGCAGGAAATATTAGGATTGGCCGCCAAAGCTTTAAGGGCCAGCTCCGTTTCTTCCGCCTCCGGCAGTACCGTACCACGGCAGTAAGCATTGATATGCGCTAAATGCAGAGGGTTGCCGTCGGCCAGCTCCACCGCCTCCAGCATGCCTTCGATATTGGAACCATGAGCGGCTGTCCCGGCGTGAAAAGCCGTATAAGCTCCCAGCTCTGCCGCAGCCCTGATCGCTCTGGCCGTTGCTGCCACCGTCAGCGGATAATGCCCGCCCAGCAGCTTGATGCCTAACGACCCCTGCCTCTGCACTTTCGTTATCAGCTGCTGCAGCTCTGCTGACGAAGGATCGTCACTGCTGACCGTATGTCCCGGCCGCACATATTCGATCGTAGCCAGATTGAGACCGGTCCCATATTCACGCGCCAGCTCCAGTACACTGGTCCCCGGCCCCGACATATCCAAAGCACTGGTCACACCAGCCTTTACCAGCATCGTGTGGGCGTAGCTGCCTCCCAGCCAGGCCGAAGCATGTACATGCGAATCGACCAAGCCAGGCAGTACCAGCTTGCCGGACGCATCCAGCTCCTGCACGGCGCTGCCGCCGATACTGCTTTCCACCGCCGCAATCATACCGTTCTGCACAGCGACATCAAAATATCCTTCCCGTGCCGACGCATAATCGACCACATACCCGTTTTTGATCAGTAAATCATATTGCATTTGCTGCCCCTCCCTCAAACCAGTTCAGGTAAAAAGCAACGCTGCCTGTTTTTGCGCAAGCAGCGTTAGCTATTTCCCGGTCAATATTATTTATGCATTTTATAAAAAGCTTCCATAAACTCAGCCAGCTTCTCGCAGCCTGCCAGCGGCATCGCATTGTAAATCGAGGCCCGCAGTCCGCCAACACTGCGGTGTCCCTTCAGTCCACCCATCCCCAGCTCCTCAGCCTCGGCCGCAAAACGCTTCTCCAGCGCTTCGGTCGGCAGTCCAAAAGTCACGTTCATCAGCGAACGGCTGTCAGTTTTGGCAAAGCCGCGGAAAAAATCAGGATACATATCGATCACATCATAAACTATCTTGGCCTTAGCCGCATTGCGCTGCTCCATCATCACCAGTCCGCCCTGCGCCTTCAGCCACTTGGCAACCTTGCCGACGATATAGACCGCAAAAGCCGGCGGCGTATTATACAGCGAACCGTTATCAAGATGAGTTTCGTAATTCAGCATACTGTGCAGAGCTTTAGAACGCCCCTCAATAAATTTTTTACGGGCAATGACTGCTACCGCGCCGGCAGGCCCGATATTTTTCTGTACCCCGGCATAAATCAGCGAAAACTTCTCCGCCGGGATCGGTTTACTCAAAATATCCGAAGACATATCCGCGATCAGCGGTACAGCACCGGTTTCAGGATAAACGCTGTATTCTGTGCCTTCGATCGTATTATTAGCCGTGATATGCAGATAAGCGCAGTTTTCCGGCAGCCTGATCTCACCCGGCTGCGGCACCCTGTCATACTTTTCAGCCTTACTGCTGAAAGGGATAACGACCTTGCCTACCTTTTCCGCCTCTTTTACAGCTTTATCCGAAAAATTACTGGTCACGGCATAAGCCGCCGTTTGTCCAGCCCCCAAAAAATTCATCGGCACCATCGAAAACTGCAGGCTGGCGCCGCCTCCCATAAAGAGCACGCAATAATCGTCGCCCAGACCCAAAAGCTCCTTGATGTCTGCTTCCGCCTCAGCATTGATTTTTTCATAAATCGGCGCGCGGTGGCTCATTTCAAAAATCGACATACCGCTGCCCTGCAGATCCAGCAGCTCGGACTGTACCTCCTGCAGCACTTCCAGCGGCAGCATGGCCGGACCGGCATTAAAATTATAAATACGTTTCATTATTCATCTTCTCCGATCAAATGCACGACCATCGCATCGCGCAGCTTAGGTTCAAACCAGGTCGATTTCGGCGGCATGATCTTACCGGCATCAGCTACCTTGATCAGCTCCTCCATCGACGTCGGATACATGGCAAAAGCCACACTGTAGGCCCCTGCGTCTACTTTAGCCGCCAAAGCATCCAACCCGCGGATACCGCCCATAAAATTAATGCGCTCATCCGTACGCGGGTCTTTGATGCCCAGGATCGGTGCCAGCAGATTATCCTGCAAGATCGAAACGTCCAGTGACCCGATCACATCATCCGCGGCAAAGGTACCTTCCTTCGCTGTCAGGCGGCGCCATTTTCCGGTCAGATACATACTGAACTGATGCCGTGCTTCCGGCTTCGGGCCGTTTTCCAGCTCGCTGATCTCAAACTTTTCTCCGACTCTGCTTAAAAATTCTTCCATCGACAAACCGTTCAGGTCTTTGACCAAACGGTTATAATCCATGATCTGCATCATATTATCGGGAAAAATGACCGCTAAAAAAGTGTTATATTCTTCGTTAGAACCATGCCTCGGCGTTTTGCCAAGCTCGTCAGCCACACGCATAGCCGCAGCACTGCGGTGATGGCCGTCGGCAATATACATTACAGGCACGTCCTCAAACAAACGGGTCAGCTCGGCGATCTCCATCAGGTTCTCCACCACATACAGTGTGTGCTGCACGCCGTCCTCCGACGTAAAATCATATACCGGCTTTTTGGCTCCCATCAGGCTCAAAACATAAGTATTGATCTCGGGCTTGCCCTTATAAGTTAAAAAAACAGCGCCGGTCTGTGCTTCTGTCGCCAGAATATGATTGACCCGGTCCTGCTCTTTATCATGCCTGGTCAGCTCGTGCTTCTTGATAATGTTCTCGCGGTATTCCTCCACTGAAGCAGCGGCCACAAGGCCGATCTGGATATGCTGCCCCATCTGCTGACGGTAAATATAGTAGCAGGGCGTCGTATCTTTTTTCATCTGCCCGTCGGACAGATACCTGTCGAGATTTGTTTTCGCCATCTTATAAACTGCCTGGCTGTGCGGATCGATACAATCCGACATCGTCGCTTCCGATTTTGTCACCCGCAAAAAGCTCAGCGGGTTCTTATTAAGTATCTGCCGCGCCTCTTCGGTATCCATCACGTCATAAGGCAAAGCAGCGATCTCTGCCGCATATTCCGGCACCGGACGCAGCCCGCAGAACGGTCTGATCTGTGTCATCTAAAAAACCTCCTCCAGCGTCGTATGTATATACAAACACATGTTAAAATCAAATTAGTCCTTATCTATATTATTTTACTCAGTTCTCTGCTAAAACGCAAGCGTCGCCGCAGCAAACACCAGCGCTGTAAAAAATATTTTCCTGCGGCGTAATAAATATAACACTTTTCCAGGTTTCTTATCCATCCAAAATAAGTTATAATAGAGGAAGTCGTTTTAAATAAGGGGAGTGTCCATCCGTGTCATCTATAACAGTCAACCGACGTGTCCTGCAAAAGCTTATTCCCATCGCCATCGGCTATCTGGCCCTTGGCATCGCCTGCGGTATTCTGGCACAGCAGGCCGGTCTCACACCGCTTGAAGCCCTGGGGATGAGCGTGCTCGTTTTCGCCGGCTCCGGTCAGTTCATCGGCATCGCCATGATGGCCCAGGGTGCGGCCCTCGTTTCTATCGGACTCACTATTTTTATCGTCAACCTGCGTCATCTTTTATTCAGCTCCACGCTGATGAATTTTTTTAACGGCCGCAGCAAAAACTTTCTTATCGGCTATGCCCACGGCATCACCGACGAGACCTTTGCCGTCAACCTGAACGCCTTTGAAACAGAAACAGATCCCCGCTGGACGTGCGAAGAAGCCCTGGGGCTCAACATCACCTCCTGCGCCGTCTGGTCGCTCAGCAATGCCCTCGGCTGCTATGCCGCCGCTTATCTCAACCCGCCTACCGAGCTGGTCTCCTATCTGCTGATCGCCATGTTCCTCGGCATCTGGGTCAACTATCTCACCGACCGGAAAATGATCATCACCGGGCTGGTATCAGGGCTTCTGGCGATCCTGCTTTCGCAGATCGTTCCCTATAAGCTGCATATCGTGCTGGCAACTCTGGCCGCCTCCGGCGCCGCCTGCTATATCACCGAACGCCATGCGGGAGGTGCTGATAATGTCCGCTGAATACGTTTGGGGCGCCATTTTCATTATGATGGGCGTCACCTATATTTCCCGTATCATACCTTTTTTGCTGCTGGCCGGCAAACCTGTACCACGCTGGTTCAAAACCTGGCTCACCTATGTGCCGACAGCTATTTTCGGCGCGCTGGTCCTGCCCGACGTCTTTCTGCCCGCAGGCAGCCTGGATCTGGGACTGAACAACCTGTACCTGTGGTCGACCGTCATCATCTTCCCGCTGGTCTATAAAACAAAATCACTGGGGCTGGCGATAGTCAGCGGCGCCGCCGTCTTTGCACTGCTGCAGGCCGTACTCTGATCAATCGGCACAGCCTTCAGTATCGAGAGGAATCTGCTTTGGAAATTTTTTTACAGGGTCTTACCATGGGGCTGGCCTATCTTGCCCCCATCGGCGCCCAAAATCTTTTTGTCATCAATACGGCGCTCACCGCGCCTTTAGGCATTGCCCTCGTCACTGCAGGCATCGTCGCCTTCTTTGACATCAGCCTGGCGCTGGCCTGCTTTTGGGGCATCGGCCTTGTGATCGAACACAGTCTGCTGCTGCAAAAAGCACTGCTCGGCGGCGGCGGACTGATCTTGATCTATCTGGCCTGGCAGCTGCTGCATGCGCAGGTGCAGACAGACACCTCTGCTTACAGCCAGCCGACGCTGTGGCAAACGGCCACGCTGGCCTTTACCGTTACCTGGTTCAACCCGCAGGCCGTTATCGACGGTACGCTGATGCTGGGCGCCTTTCGCTCATCACTGCCTGCCGATACTGCCTCACTCTTTATCAGCGGCGTAGCAGCAGCCTCCTGCCTGTGGTTCTTCGGGCTTACAGGCATCTTCAAAACCTGCTGCCAAAATCTGCGCCCCAGCCATCTGCAATGGATCAACCGCATCTGCGGCGCCGTTATTTTTGTTTACGCCCTCAAACTGCTTTATACCTTTGGGCAGATGCTGTAAAAACAATGAATACACATATAAAAAAGCAACAGCTGTTTAAGCTGTTGCTTTTATTTTGTTCTGACCCTTTTAATTTACTGCTTTAACTTTTTCCTGACTGCACAATAGAATATCTTCTACCGAACAATCAAACACGTCAGCCAGTTTGACAAGTATCTCCAGACTGATCAACGTCCTGCCGCACTCCAGATTACTTAGATGCGGCTGCGACATCTGCAGGGCTTCCGATAATTTCACCTGCGAAATTTTTCTTGCCTTCCGCATCATCTTCACATTACTACCTAAATCATTTAGATCATAACGCTGTTTTTTCATTTTACCCTCTACACCACTCTTACCCATATAATCGTTTCAACTACCGGACCAACTACTTTTGTTTTACTTATTTTTTCTGATTTGATTATTATATATTATTCTATTTTATAAAATAATACTACAAACAATTAGTTTTTGCAACAACTTCTTTTGCCCACAAACGAATTTATATCATCAAATACAACATTAATCTGCCATATTTTTATTTTATATTCTTCTAGACAATATTTTTATAAGATTCTGCAGACGTTTTTTATTAGCTTCATGATCCACCAGCTGTCCTGAAACGGACTTCTCTGCATGTTTTGCCGCTCGTCGTGCAAGTATTTATGGCAGTATTCAGTACTTACTAAATAAGTATTGCTTTACTTTGCTGTAAGTATTTCTTTGTTAGATTCAAGTTCAAAGTCATAAGCAGTAAAACCCTATAAGTCTTAAAAACTCTGCTAACAAATTCAGTACTGAATACTGTCACTATATATAGGGCAGCGAACACCGGAAAAGTTTACATGCCAAAATACAATTTCACATATTGTTCACAAATATCACTAAAATGTTATGAGCTGCTGTTAAAAACCACCTTGCAAAAAAAATTTCAAACCGATGTAAACTTTTATCCCTCTCGCTGCCCTATATATAGCGTGAGGGTTTTACCCCCTTGCCAATCAAATCTAAAAGGAGCATCTCTACTATGCAAATGCAAACATCATCAGCACCGCTGCTGACAGCAGCCAAACTCGCCGAACTTGTCGCCCTGGGGCACAACCGCATCTCGCAGATCTATCTGCACTGGACCGCCGGGCGTTACGGCCAGCTTTACGACGACTACCATTTCAATATCGACGCCGACGGCAGCAGCGTTTACCAGACCTGCACGCAGCTCACCGAGCTTAAAAGCCATACGTGGCACCGCAATACCGGCGCTATCGGTATCGCTCTCTGCTGCGCCTGCGGCGCGCTGCCCCATAACGGCAGAGATACTGAGTTCGGCAAGTTTCCGCCCACACCCCGCCAGATCAACGCCGCAGGTAAATTAGTTGCCAAGCTGGCACAGGGGCTCAATATCCCTATCGACCGAAGGAACATCCTTACTCACTGCGAAGCCGCGCTTATCGACGGCTACGGACCGTACAGCGGCGACGCCGAAACCCGCTGGGACTTATGGTATCTGCGCGATTCACCAGGCGACGGAGCTATGAAGCCCGGCGGACAGGTCATCAGGGGCAAGGCCCTGTGGTATGCAAAAAGCAGCCCCCTTGATTAAAAGGGCTGCTTTTTAAAGAACACAATGTTTTCTTTTAATGTTTTCTTTTAATGTTTTCTTCAAGCTTTTTTAGACTTTCTTGAAAGAAAGTCAGCAAAGAACTTTCAGCGCTGTTAAGATTTGGATTGCGCTTTAAAACCCTCTGTATCATACGTTTTACTGCCATAGACCGTAAATATTGATAATATCAGGCGGTCGATACTCTGCTTATGAAATCCATAGCTGAATAGTACGGCACAAGGGTTTTGAGCGCACATTGTGACACATTCCGTTGTGTACGCTGTGAGCTGTAAGCGCTGGAGGGACTGTTTGAGGCATTGACGATTCGCAGCTAAAGCTTTTCTCTGTACTGCAATGCCGAGTTGCCCGGAAGCCGGACAGCGAACGAAGTTAAACAGGAATTGTCACAGTGCGCAAAGTTCTTTATGCAGCTTTCTTTCAAGAAAGCTGCATAAAGAAAACTAAAAAGTATTTTCACAAATGTAACCTCTGGTTACAAACCACAAAAACAAAACCAAATTATGAAAGGAGCTGAAAATATGACTGTCAGCAAAAATCCTACTTCCCTCAAACTTTCCATGGACGTAGAAAACGGTACCAACACTCTTGGCGCCATGCAAACCAAAAGCACCTCTGTCGGCAGTGTCCGCCTGGACGCCGAAGCCGCCAAATGCCTCGCAGTTACCGAAGCCATCGGCGAACTTATGAGCCACGCCGTAGTTAACGTTTACGTTACCGAAAAAGCCGAACTCGACAAAGCAGAATAACACCCACCTGCAAACAAAAATCTAATGTAAAGGAGAACAAACATGGAAAAAACTTTAGAACTCATCTTCACCAAAAGCGACGGCGCTAAAAAGACTTTGAGCATCGCCGACCCTCGTGAAGACGTTACCTTAGCCGAAGCGCAGGCAGCAGCCGCCAGGATCATCGAAGCAGGCGTGCTGACCAGCGGCGGCCTGGGGCTGAGCGAATTCGTCGAAGCCCGCATCAAGGTCGTTACCGTTACCGTGCTGGCATAACGACTATGGATACCAAAGAAATCTTCAGCGCTGTCGGCAACTTCGGGTTCCCGATGGTGCTGAGCTGGTATCTGCTGCTGCGTATGGAGCAGCGGCTGGATAAGCTGACCAGCTGCCTGAACGAACTGAGCCGGGCCATCATCAGCAAACACAGAGAACTGTAAAATAAACAGAGTATTATCAAAATTATGCCCTCTATATTAATGTAGAGGGCATAATTTTATTCGTTAGAAGGTCCAGCGAGCGCCGATGTTCCACTGCCAGTCTTTTTTAAAGTCGCTGCCTGTACTGCGTTCTACGTCAAAATAGAGGTGGCTGCTGCTGCCCGTTTTAAAGGCCGCGCCGATACCATATTCAAACCAGGTATCGTTAAAGTCGTCGCTGACCTTGACCTGGCCGCTGCTGTCGGTCATCGTCACGTTGTAGCTGCCGCCGAATTCATGCAGTAAATTGGCTTTAGCGTAAACGATGCCTTTGCGGCCTACTTCTTTACCGATATTGAAGCCGATGCGTCCCACGGCGCTTTTGATGCCGCTTTGTCTTACTTCGATACCGTTATTGGCCGTATAGTTGGCGCCGCCCAGATAACCAAGCGTAAACTGCGCCTGTGGTTCCACGTACCAGCCGTTTTCCAAAGTGTTTTTACGGCCATATTCGGCGCTCAGCGACACACCGGTATTATTAAAGTCGCTGGTGATTTTGTTGCTGTTGGTATCGTAAACAGCAAAATCGTTGTCCATATTGCTGATTTTAAAGACGACATCCAGATAGTGGCCCTTGCTGCCTATCTCAGTATTATAGAAGCTGATCGCTTTGCCGCTGTTATCGCCGCTGCCGCTGCTGTAACCGCTGCTGCCGTCAGTATAGCTGAGCGCCGCGCCCTGATAACGTTTTACCTCAGCAGTGTTTTTAGTCAGCTCGTCATAGCCCAGCTCATAAGCCGTATATTTATTTTCAAAACCAAATTTGCCGCTGCGGTCGATTTTACTGCCATGCATGCGGAACCAAGCACCCTTTTGCTCGTTTCCGTTGTGGCGCAGTTCGCCCATGCGTTGTAAAAGCTTATCGCTTTCAGTACGCCAGGTATGGTAGTTGAGAGCATTGGCCGCAAGAATGGTATCGACGCTGGTAGTAGGTTTGTCGCCGGGATCCAGATTAGAAATTTTATCTAAATACCAGTCAGTAGTATAGCCAGCTGTATCGCTTTGTTTGTTTGCCAGATCGTAATGAGTATAGAACAAAGTCCCTTCGCGATCTTTAGCGGTAAATACACCGTCGCCGTTGGTGCTGGCCAGTAACAGTCCATGCCCTTCGTTGCTGTCTTCTGCCGGAACGTAGTTATCTTTTTGGTAAATGTCCAATATCTGGCTGCCGCTGAAGTCGTCATTTACAAAAATCTTGTCACTTTCCATACTGCGTACATCTATATCCTGTTTAAAAATACTGCCTGTACCGACAAGCTTTTGTACTTCCAGTTTGCTGTAACCATTTTTATCCGCCCGCATGTCGACAACAGCACCGTTATTCATCGTTAAAGAAGTCAGATTGCTGGCAGCAGTCATGTTCCAGAAAGAAGCGGCATTATTCATGCGCAGATCAATAGCATTGTCTTTATTATCTTTTGAAGTTTTTATTTTACCGTCTATTTTTACAGTACCGGCGCCGGAGTTGTTGATGTGGATCTGTCCGCCACCAAAAGCTTTGATCAAAGTATCTTTCTGAGCCGTAGTGTCAAAATCGCCATTAAGATTTAAAACTCCGTTTTTGCCTTCTGCTTGAGCGGCGATAGCGGCTTTAGTAGCGACAGAACCATTAAAGGTAACATTGCCGTCGCCCGAAGCTAAGATAGCGATGCTGTTTGCGCCGCTGACCTCTATGAAGGCATCCTGCCCGACAAATGTAGCTGCACCGCTGCCGGAGCCAACACTTAACCCATTGCCATTCTCATCACCCAGGGCTTTGATATTCAGCAGGCCATTTACCGTACCCTGAGAACTATCAACTACATGAAAGGCACCGCTGCTGTTACCATTGGTAAAGATACTTACATTTTGGCCTTCCAAGACTGAATCCAAGTACAGATGTATCCCTATTGCATTGCCGTTTTCATTATCGGCTACTACCGTAAGGTCATCGGTAAATTTTGCTGTACTACCAACTCCGGCTTCTAATCCATGAGCCGTTTTACCGCCAAAGGCCTGCAAAACAGTTTCGCCCATAGTGGCGTTAGCATTATCATATAAAAACAAAGCCATATTATCGCCTTTATCGTTATCCAGATACTTATTATTCGCCAAACTGTCGGCAACAGTAAGCACGGTTTTGCCCGCAGCATTGATAGTACTGCCATCACAAGTGATACCTATATTGTCACTGCCGCCAAGAACAGTGATATTAACTGCGCCGTTAAAGTTCATAGTGCTGTTGTTCCAGGCGCCGATGCCGTAATTGATCGCATCGGCATTGGCATGAGCGATGCTGGTAATATTTAAGGAGTCGTTAAAAGTGACTGTGCCGCCAGCGTCATTTCCCCAAAGGTTGAGGCCATTGATGTTCCAATCGTCTGCTGAACCCTTCAGATTTATGTTTACAGCTCCAGCTGCTTCAAAATTACTGCCGTTGGAGACTATCATTCCATAAAGTTTATCATCGGAGAATGTTCCCTGCGACCGGTCAAGGTCTATGGTCAAAGCGTTGCTCGAAGCTGTAGAATTTTCTGCTACCAGCAGTCCGTTGTAATTGTCGCCCCGGATAATAGTTTGTTTGTTGTTGAAATTTAAAGTGCCGTTACTGGCAACGGTTACGGCATCAGACCACGCTTCTTTAATATTGTTGGTAATGGTAACTGTATCACCGCCGAAATTGATCGTACCGCCGTTTGCTCTTATAGCGCCAAAACCGTGGCGGCCGGCTACAGTCAGTTCACCGGAGGTAATTGTAATGTTCGTAGTTTCACCATTGTCGGCATATACGGCGTAGCTATTGCTTACTATGATAGTACTGCCATCGTCGTATGATTTAGTCGTATCATGAACGGTTTCGGTTTCGTGTACAGGAACGGCTTCAACTATCGACATACCTAGCATTGCACTGTATACTATAGGCATTGTAGTTAAAGCGTATAATATTTGACTCTTAAGCTTACCTTTTGATATTAGTTTTTTCATCATCATAAATTTGCATCCCCCATATCTTAGTTCTTTTAGCGATTTTCAGCTTAGCAAATACCATTAATAAGTAATTTTCTTTATTACTATATTTTGATTCATTTGCAATACTTGAAATATATTTTACCACGTTTGTACCCCCCCGCAAGACACTTGCTTTGAGCCTGTGTAAAAAGTCTGCGAGTCTTGCCCGGCGCATTACGCCAGCGGCTTTACAACTATCAGCGTCTGCGCGTTTTTTATGGTTCTGTTACTTTTGCGTTTCGCCTAACCGCCGCGATCATTGCCGGAGCACAGCCCCTGTAAATCATACTAAAAATACAAAAAACGCCTGCTGTTGAGGCAGACGCTGCAAAACAATAAAAACCTCCTTTATTCAAATAATAGAAATAACAACTCATCTTTAAACGGGTTTAAGTATTTTTCTGTAAAATATATACTTGTAAGTTTTTTATAGATTATATAAAAAAACTGCCTTTTCAGACAGTTTTCTTACCATACGCAATAATACTCTCAATATTAAATTGGAAATAATTCGCAATCAAAAATCGCTATTATATCCTTCCATGCATCCAACTGGCAATTTCATCAGCTTTGCTTTGAGAAACTATCCCTTTATCAATATAACTTCTTAAAATTGCCACTAAGCTTGAGAAATCATTTTCCGTAAATTTCCTGTGAGCCTCAATAGCATACACTTCATCACAAAAAACCTTGCCTATCGCTTCATCAGATTGCCCAGAATCAAATAGTCTAATCAGATCATTTACCCATCCCTGAGCAATTTCACTTCTGCCAGTAGAGGTGATCCCTCCTCCGCTACCATCCACAGCATCTCTGTGGATAGCATAATCAAGCGCATAAGTCATAGAATCGCGATAAGTAACTCCGTGGCTATGCAAAAATACTGAGCCACGGATAACAGCGCCTGGAATAACATGTTCCCATTCTCCTCTGCTATCCAATAAATCGCTGGCAGAACCTCCCTCCTTATAAATTTTTACACGACCACACCTTTCACCATGGTCACAATTTGGATCAGTACAAATAATACACATAACCAATACCTCCTTATATTTTAATCTGCTTTTAGAATAACATTAACCTGATTTACAATGGTGGAAAATGCCGCCTTCCGCAAAATAATAATTTAAATACTCAGACAAAAAAAGAGCAAACCAAAATGGTTTGCTCTTTTTTTATGATAAACTTGCTGTCTGCCGGACTTATTTTTCTTCTATGCCCTTCAGCATTTTTATGACCCGCACAACTTCGTCGATCGTGATCTCGCTGTGCTTTTTTTCGTCGTTTTTTTCTGCGCCTCTGACCAGATAATCCAAGCTTACCTGCAGGATATCACAGACCCGGCACAGCATCTGCAAAGTGATCCCGCTGCGGCCATGCTCGATATTACTCAGGTGTGTCTGCGAAATACCCAGTTTAGAGGCGCATTCAGTCTGTGAAACCGCCAGCTTCAGCCGCATGATCCTGATCCTGGTGCCGATCTCTTTATAATCGATGCTGTTATCAAATGCTTTTCTGCCCATCTGCTATTCAGCTTTCGCTGTATCTTCAGCCAAAATCTGTTCTACACGATAGGAAACGGTTTTCTGTCTGGCGGCTGCGGCCTGGGCAGCCAGCTCCTGCTCGCGTTGTTTGTCTTCTATCACTTTACGGGCTTTTGATTCCGAGCTTCTGCCAAAGCGGAAGGTAGCGCCGACATTTGCTGCCTTCTCACTGCCGCTGATCGAAAAACCCACGCTCAAAAGTACGTCTTTATTAGGGTTGTGGAACAGACCTGCCGCAATAGCGCTTTCACCGCTGTAAGTACCTGCCGCCATCGAGAATTGAGTCGGGGCATCCGGGTCATATTCCAGCGGATGCAGGCCGGCCATAGCGACTGCCAAAGCTCCGACTTTATCAATGCGTCCATCCAGCTCGTCGATGCGGTTGCTTAAGCCGTCGATCCGCCCGTCTAAACGCTGTACTTCCTGGATGCGTTCTGTCCGTTCGGTAGTGATTGCCTGCGTATTTTTTTCAATATTTTCTTTGTTGGTCACGATGCCTTGTTTATTAGTTTCAATATCCGCTGTGTTTTGTTCTATCGCCGTAGAATTTTCCGAAATCTTTTGACCCTGCTCACTTAAAGTCTTATCTTGTTCAGTATTTTTTTCTTGGGCCTGTTTGGCCTCTAAGTATGCTCCAGTAGCCTTTGAATGTGCGTCAGCAGCTTCCTTCTCTGCTGCCTCTGCAGTCTCTTTTGCAGTTTCCGCATCCCTATTTACTGCTTCCAAATCTTTTTGTGTTGCTAAGGCGCCGGCAGCTTTTATAGCATCTTTATCCGCTTTAACATCCGCATCATTCATGACACCTAAACCTGCATGTATTTCCAAACCAGTACCAATCGCAGCCGCATAGCTTTTTAAACAAAAGTCCCCCCCATATGTACTCCGCCCATTATCAGGCTCAAAACGACAGCCTTTACTAAAACCTTATTCATCCTTTTCATATTCTTTTACCCCCTTGAGATTTATTTAGCATCTTTCTAAAACATGCTAAATTTCACCGTATTTATTCAACATCCAGCAAAAAAATCCTGCTCTCTTTTTGCATATTTAAGCAATTACAAGGGATAAACTGGCTATTTTGTGTATATTAATATCATATTTTATAATATTAATTCATTTCATTTCTTCGTCTGCCAGCATTTCTATTTTTTATGTTTATTTCTTATTTATATTATTTTCGATTATTTGCTTTTATTTCCTAACTTGCGAAATCAGAAAAAATTTTTATACATTTTACTTTTTTAAATGCCAACTCAACAGCAAACAGTATTCTTATTACAAATATAACAACTTTCAGTACACTCTGGCCGCCGTACCCGAACCGCAGCTGTCAAATAAAAATAAGACCGGAAAATCCGGTCTTATTTTACTGTCCGCTTCTTGCTTAAAACACAGTATATTTTATTTCTTTTTCAATAACAGTGCCTGTTTCAGGGTTGAATTTCATTTCGCCCCGTACCTCCGGCGTGTAAAAATCTGCTTCATATTCATAAAGCCCGTCACCGCGGTCTAATTCTACTTTAGTAAAAACAGCATTCGGGAATTCCTTCCGGACCAGATTTTGCACATCATTTACTGAAAGGACGATTTTAGGGCTGCCCAGAACGGTCTGCGCTTCCATTTTAAACTCTCTTACCTTGCCGCCGTTTCTTAAAACTTCTATTTCATAGGCGGTATTGGTTTTATTATCATAGAATTTAACGTCATAATGAGGCACGAATTCAAAGCTTCCGTCCTTAGTCACCAGATGTGTGCTGCCTGCCGGTACCCATTGAGCAGCAATACTGCGCGCCTGTTCCGCATTGATGAGTTCGGCAGCTAAAGCTGTAACTGTGATCGCCAAGGTGCAGAGAGCTGCTGCCAGCATAGCTATAGATTTTCTTTTCATATCCTTTACCTCCTTAACGGCCGTTACGTCGCCGGCCTTTGCTTTGTCTTTATTTTATAACGCCAAGATTAAAACCAGATTAAAAGCCGCATTACCTGTCAAGGCCTGCTGCGGCTGCCTTTTGAACCTAAAACATATAAACAGCTCCACTCTGTTCAAAAGATGATTTCCAGTAAATTTTTTTGAAATTTTAAAGCTGTTTCATTGTTTTTTGTTGACTGCTTTTATGCAGATCATCAGCCGTGCTGTGCTGCTCCTATCCTCAGAATAAAACCCCTGTCTGCTTAGCAGACAGGGGTTTTGCTGTTAGTTTACTTTTGCTTTCAGTTCTTCTATTTCCCGGCTTTGTTCTTCCAGCTTAGCCAGCAGCAGTTTGATTTTTTCATCCTGCGCTGCCAAAGAGCTGTCTACCTCTTTACGGGTATAAACTATATCTCGTGCTTCTGCCTTACGGTCTCTAGAGCGATCCAGCGCAAAGTTGACGCCGAAGTTGCCCATTTTGCTGCCGCCTTCAGAAACACCCAGTCCCAGTGAGAACATTACTTTTTCATTAGGTGCGTAGAAGCCGCCGACTGCTAATGCGCTTTTACCGCCGTAACCGCCGTAAGCCATGGCCAGCTCGCCCTTGTTACCGTCCTGGAAGCGCGGATGCAGCCCTGCCATCGCTGCTGACAGCGCGCCGACCGTATCGATCTCATCACCCAGCTTATTGATATCTCTGTGGATATTGCCTATATCCTGCTGTACTGCATACAGCTGACTGCCGTTGATGGCGTCCATCGAGGTGGCGCTGACTTCGCCCGCCGCTACATTGCCGATCGTGGTGCCATTGCTGCCTTCCAGCGTGATTTTGTTTTTATTGATAGTGCCGCCGCTGTCCACATCGTATTTGATAGCGCTGTCAGAAACAGTTTTCAGCTGGTCTTCGGTCGCCGCCTGGCCGCTGGTGATATTCTCTGCGTCCCAGGCAGTATTGGTCAGACCGCCGATCGTGCCTGCACCGCCGTCGATAGTGATCTTATCGGCAGTTATCATGCCGTTAGTACCGTTCATATTGATATTACCGGTACTGATCGTACCGTTATTGCCGTCGATAGTGACTTTATTGGCGCCGCTGCCGATCTCGACTACTTCATTCAGCTTCAGCTCGTGATCGATGCCGCCGCTGTCATTAGTGGTTTTTGTGACGATAAAGTTACTGTCGCCTGTCGATACCGAGCTTTGCTGCGCGGCCAGCTCGACTGCTTCCGCCGCCGTATCGTAGATCGCTTTCAGCTGGTCTTCCGTTGCCGCCTGCCCGCTGGTGATATTATCCGGGTCCCAGGTAGTATTGGTCAGGCCGTTGATCGTGCCTGCATCATCTTTATTGATCGTCACGCCGCCGGCAGTTATCGAACCGTCGCTGCCGTCGATGACCACATTGCCGTTACCGACATCTATCTTGCCATCGCCGGTGCCGTCGACATTGACGCCAGTACCGATCTGCAGTTCGTCAGCCAGCTTCACTTCATAATCAGTGCCGCCGCTGCTGTTCGTGGTAGGCGTAACGACGACGTTGCTGTCGCCTGCCGAAACAGTAGCCTGCTGCGCTGCTTTCTGCGCTACTTCATACAGCTGGCTGCCGTTGACGGCATCGGTAGAAGTGGCGCTGACCTGCCCTGCCGCTACGTTTTGGATCTGACGGGTCGCCCCGGAGCTGCCTACGCTGACAACGCCCACGACATCGCTGACACCGGCCCATTTAGTATAACTGCTGTTGCCCGTAACGCTGTTGATCGCCGTCGCTGTAGAATTATTTCCCAAAGCTACACTGTCTTTTAAGCTGATACTGATATTATTTCCCAGCGCCGCCGAATTTTCTGCACCGGAGCTGATCGTATTGTTATTGCCGATAGCAGTGCTGTTTTCAGCGGCAACTTCATTAGCAGTACCGACTGCGGTACTGCTGCTGCCGGAAACAGTATTTCCCGTTCCGAAAACATTGCTCTTGGAACCGCTGGCAATATTATTATAGCCAAAAGCATTGGCATTATCACCGCTGGCAGTATTGCTGAAACCAAAAGCGCTGGACGCCAGGCCCCCGGCAGTATTACCGTAACCAAAAGCACTGGCATTTTCATTCGTAGCCGTATTATTATAGCCGATCGTACTGGAACCTACGCCGCCGGCTGTATTATTGTAGCCAACTGCACTGGCAGCCAGAGCATTAGCATTATTGCCATAGCCGACAGCGCTGGCATTCTCACTGGCCGCTTTATTCCTGAAACCAACTGCACTGGACGCCAGGCCGCTCGCCTCATTGCTATAGCCAAAAGCACTGGCATAGTCCACTTTAGCAACATTGCTGAAACCAAAAGCACTGGACGCTACACCGCCGGCATTATTGCCATAACCGACAGCGCTGGCATTTTCATTGGCCGCTTTATTCCTGAAACCGAGCGCGCTGGACGCCAGGCCGCTCGCCTCGTTGACATAACCAAAAGCGCTGGCATTTTCGGCGCTGGCAGTATTGCTCCAGCCAAAAGCACTGGATGCCAGGCCCCCGGCAGTATTGAAATAACCAAAAGCACTGCTGGAATTAGCGGAAGCTGTATTATTGACACCGGCAACAGTGGAATCAGAAGCACTGCCACTGGAAAAAACGGGCGCCGCCTGCACATTACTCGCATACAGGCCTGAAAAAATAAAGACACCGCTGCTTAAAAAAATCATAATTTTTTTCTCTAACTGAACTTTTCGGGATTTAGACAATTCCCCACCTCTTTTCCTTAAATAGTTACTTGCTTTGTATAGTATGCTGAAACAATAAATCTGCCCCGCATCTATTTTTTATAAAGCTGTTCTGGTTTTTAGGCTGACCTCTGCTTTCTCCATCGTCTTTTCATTCGTAATAATTTAAGTAATTTTAGTTTAATTAATTTATAAACCTTAATACTTAATACTATTTATATGGATTATTTTTGCCATATTAACATATTTTCTTTGCACCTTGCAAGATATTTTTATTACAATTAAGCACTTTTTTATAATTCTTATAATTTTTATAACTGTTACATTTAAAATTTCAAAAAATGATCCCTTATCTGCCGCTGTGGCAAAGGGATCATTTTTTGAAATCAGATGAGCAGCAGCAAGCTTTCTGCTGAAAATATCGCTGCTGCTTTCTATTTAAATGCTGTAAAACGGGAAAAACTGTACTGTTACTGCTGTTGTTCGCCTATGGGCTGAAAGGAAAACGCCCCTAGATCGTTCTGCTTATCGAAAACGAATATAAACAGCAGAGCTTTCTCCTTACTGTATTTAGCCAGATAAGCCAGGCGGTCGCCGTCAGCATACCGCTGATAGGCCAGGAACCTGTTTTCGCGCTGCTCGCCGTAGCTGCGGCGCAGATTATTTTTCACACTGCCGAAAGTTTTTTCATCCAGCTCTGTTTGCAGCTTCGCTGACATCAGCTGGCGTATGCCGGCATATTCCATCCCGTTCTGACCGTTTAAGGCGGCAAATACCTTAACTACTGCCTGCTGCTGTTTGTTCAGGTCAGCGCCGTCGCTGGCCAGGCAAACGCTGGTCATCGTCAGACTTATGACCAGACATAGGATAAAGCTCCAGATCTTTTTCATACTTACTGCTCCTCTGCTCAGAAAGTTTGCCCCAGCCTTGCAGGCCGGGGCAAGTATAGTATTTTCTGTATTTACTTTTCTACCTGTGCTCGCAGGTATTCGATTTCACGGCTTTGTTTTTCCATTTCTCTGCTTTGTTCTTCGACCTTGGCCAGCAGCAGCTGGATCTTTTCATCCTGCGCCGCTAAAGAATTATCTACTTCTTTACGGGTATAGATGATATCTCTCGGTTCTGCCTTGCGGTCTCTAGAGCGGTCCAGTGCAAAATTGACGCCGAAGTTGCCCATTTTACTGCCGCCTTCGGAAATGCCCAGCCCCAGTGAGAACATTACTTTTTCGTTGGGGGCGTAGAAGCCGCCGACTGCTAATGCGCTTTTGCCGCCGTAGCCGCCGTAGGCCATGGCCAGCTCGCCCTTGTTACCGTCCTGGAAGCGCGGATGCAGGCCTGCCATCGCTGCTGACAGCGCGCCGACCGTATCGATCTCGTCACCCAGCTTGGTGATATCCTGATTGATATTATTGATGTCCTGCTTGACCTGATAAAGCTGGCTGCCATTGACGGCGTCCATCGAGGTAGCGCTGACTTCGCCTGCCGCTACATTGCCGATCGTAGTGCCACTGCTGCCTTCCAGCGTGATTTTACCGGTGTTGATATTACCGCCGCTGTCCACGTCATATTTGACTGCGGTATCATAAACGGTTTTCAGCTGATCTTCCGACGCAGCCTGCCCGGAAACGTAATTATCTGCGTCCCAGGTAGTATTGGTCAGACCGCCGATCGTGCCGGAACCGCCGTCGATAGTGATCTTATCGGCAGTTATCATGCCGTTGGTGCCGTTCATATTGATATTACCGGTGCTGACAGTGCCATTTGTACCGTCGATAGTGACTTTATTGGCACCGCTGCCGATCTCAACGACATCATTCAATTTCAGTTCGTGATGGTCGCCGCCGTCAGCGTTAGTGCTTTTTTCGATCAGGATATTGTTGTCGACAGCTTCCATAGTTGTATGCTTAGCTGCCAGCTCGGCCGCTTCCGCAGCTTTATCATGGATCGCTTTCAGCTGGTCTTCGGTCGCTGCCTGCCCGGATACATAATTGTCCGGGTCCCAGGTAGTATTGGTCAGGCCGTTTATCGTGCCTTCATCATCTTTATTGATCGTCACGCCGCCGGCAGTTATCGAGCCGTCGCTGCCGTCGATGACCACATTGCCGTTACCGACATCTATCTTGCCATCGCCGGTGCCGTCGACATTGACGCCAGTACCGATCTGCAGTTCGTCAGCCAGCTTCACTTCATAATCAGTGCCGCCGCTGCTGTTCGTGGTAGGCGTAACGACGACGTTGCTGTCGCCTGCCGAAACAGTAGCCTGCTGCGCTGCTTTCTGCGCTACTTCATACAGCTGGCTGCCGTTGACGGCATCGGTAGAAGTTGCGCTGACCTGCCCTGCCGCTACATTTTGTATCTGACGGGTCGCCCCGGAGCTGCCTACGCTGACAACGCCCACGACGTCGCTGACGCCGGCCCATTTAGTATAGCTGCTGTTGCCAGTAACGCTGTTGATCGCCGTCGCTGCAGAATTACTGCCCAAAGCGACGCTGTTAGCCAGCGAGATACTGGTATCGTTACCAAGCGCGAAGGAATCATCAGCTCCGGTGCTGATCGTATTGCCGTTGCCGACAGCGGAACTGGAATTAGCAGCAATATTATTGCCATAGCCAAAAGCATAGGACGAATTGCCGCCTACATTATTAAAAAGGCCTACCGCCGTTGAATAATCGCCGCTGACAGCGTTATCATAACCCAGGGCATTGGAAACATAGCCGCTGATATTATTGCTGTGGCCAAAAGCGCTGGCGAATTCAGCAGTCACCTCGTTATTGTTGCCGAAGGCACTGGAGGCGTAGCCGCTGACTCTGTTGCCGGCGCCGACAGCATTAGTGTATTCTTCTGATGCTGTATTTTCATTGCCGATAGCATTGGATTTGACGCCGCTGGCTGTATTCTGATAGCCTACGGCGCTGGCATAACTGCCGGAAGCCGTATTCATACTGCCGATAGCGTTGCCGACATAGCCCGAGGCCGCATTGCCATAACCAAAAGCACTGGCATAATTAGCAGACGCGTTATTGCTGGCGCCCACAGCACTGCCGAGATAGCCGGCCGTTGTGTTCTGATAGCCCAGAGCACTGGCAAAGGACCCCGAAGCGTTATTGTTGACGCCGAAAGCGCTGGAGGAAGAACCCGACGCCTTGTTCAAAGCACCGAAAGCATTGGCATATTCGTTGCTCACTTCGTTGGAACGACCCACGGCGCTGGCCGAAACCGCGCTGGCCGTAGCCCTGTTCTGATAGCCGATCGCCGAAGCGGCAAAAGCCTGCGCCTGGTTATTATAGCCGATCGCGTTAGTATAATTGCCGCTGGCGGTATTATTATAGCCAAAAGCATTACTGATCTCGCCGCTGACGGTATTATTTGAACCTACGGCCGCACTGCGAATATTGCTGACCGTATTCTCCGTACCGAAAGCGCTGGCAAAATTACCGGCGATATTATTATTGTAGCCAGACGCGATAGCATGCTCGCCGCCGACCTTATTGCCGTAGCCAAAGGCACTGGCATAGCTGGCAGTAGCTTCATTATACACACCGTAAGCATTGGCATAGGCGCCGGAAGCCACATTCGAGGTACCGATGGCGTTGGCCAGATAGTTGGAAGCCGTATTATCATAACCGACCGCCGAACCAAAATCGCCTGTAACCACGTTTTTCACACCCAGCGCACTGCCCGCATAGGCCTTAGCCTCATTTTCATGCCCGAAAGCACTGGCATAACGCTCCGTCGCTTTGTTCTGCGCACCGAAGGCCTGGGAATCCTGAGCCGTAGCTTCGTTTAAATAACCGAAAGCCTGGGCATTATGGCCGCTGGCAGTATTGCTGATACCGACAGCGCCTGCCGAGATCCCTGAAGCCGTATTCTTATTTCCCAGCGCCGTAGCATCGTTAGCTGTAATATTGTTGCCGAGCCCGATCGCGCTGGAATTCTCTCCGATCGCATAGTTATCATTGCCGATCGCAGTAGAATACATCGCCATTGCCTGATTATTATTACCGATCGCACTGCCTCCGGTAGCGATCACCTGATTATTGCGTCCCATTGCTACGGCCTCTGCTGCCGAAATGGTATTGGTAAAACCAAACGCCACTGATTCATTGCCGCTGACATTATTCAAATAGCCAAAGGCGCTGGTGCTGATCCCATCTGCAAGATTGCCGGTACCGAAAGCATTGGAATTATCCGAATTCGCCTTATTGGCAGTACCAAAAGCGTTACTGTCCAAGCCATTGGCCACATTATCCTTACCAATAGCATTAGACCCGATGCCATTAGTGATATTGCCGCTGCCGATCGCGTTCGATTCATTGGCATAAGTGTTGTTTTTACTGCCGATGGCATTGGAATCCTCGGCCAAAGCCTGGTTATTCGCGCCGATCGCATTGCTGTTATCAGAAATAGCATGATTGTTATAACCTACAGCATTGGTATTCTCACCGCTGGCGTTGTTATTTACGCCGGCAACAGTCGAATTGGTCCCGGTTCCATCCGCAAAAACAGCCGCGGCATAAACGTCGCCTGCACAAAACCCCGAAATCGCAAACAAACCGCTGCTCAAAAAAACTATGATTTTTTTCTCTAACTGGTATCTTTTGGATTTAGACAACTGTCTCACTCCTTCATCATCAATTTTTACTTCAAATTTTTATCTTTTATCGCACAGGGGCAGCAGGCGTGTTACAGCCTGACTTCTAATGAAAATGATTGCCCTGGCTTTTGCCTTTCCCGCTCCTTTCTGTAAATTTTTCACGCTGATTGCAAGACCCCGATTATACATAAAGGGTTGTTTGGAAATAATATTTTAAACAAAGGAAGCGACTGTATTCCCTGTCTAAAAACGTTCATCAAAGCTGCGTCTTTAAAACGCAGCGTGTATTTGGGTTTGCCGCTCTGCTTTTTTCGCAAAGCGGCACTTATGGGGAAATATTTTCAAGCAAGACGGAGGGTCGCAACGTCTTGGTGAAAACCTTACTCATCCTGTCTACTTTCGCAATATTTTAATTAATTCTTGTTTTGATAATTTCTTATTCTTTATACTTAATAGTATCTATATAGATTATTTTTGATATAATACCATATTTGTCCCCCCCCGCAAGACATTTTTGTTATAAGTGAATACGCCTATCTGAAAGTCTTGCAACTGGTACCCGAACTGCAAAAAACCGCCTGCCCAGGCAGACGGTTTTGTTATTTGAATTATTTACTTGCCAGCCTTAGACAACAGCCTCTTTTCTTCTCAAACAAATAAAAAAACACCGTATGCAATCACACATACGGTGTCCCCGAACTTTTATTCTCTTTTTCAATGCTTCTGCAGCTGTTTATTTATTTCACGCACCAGCGTCGCTAAATTTAAAGGCTTGGCTAAATGGCTGTTCATACCTGCCTTTTTCGCTTCGATGATATCTTCGGCAAAAGCATCGGCCGTCATCGCCACGATCGGCACGGTTCTGGCATCGGACTTAGCAGAAGCGCGGATCTTCTGCGTGGCTTCATAGCCGTTCATCACAGGCATCTGCACATCCATCAGCAGCAGATCATAATAGCCGGCTGGCGCCGCCGCAAATTTTGCCGCGCCTTCTGCGCCGTCACAGGCACTTTCTACCACAGCGCCGGCAGATTCCAGCATTTCCATCGCTATCTCACGGTTCAAGGCGTTATCTTCCACTAATAAAAAGCGTTTACCGCTGAAATCAGTTTTACTCTTTTGTTCATCGGCAGCTGCTTGACCTAAAACATATCTCTGTAACGCCCGGCACAAAGTCGACATAAAAACAGGCTTCGTCATAAAACCGTTGACACCCGCCTGACGCGCCTTCGTTTCAACATCGGCCGAATCATATGCTGAAATCAAAATGATCGGCAGCGGTTCGCTGATAGCGCGGCGAATGATCGCCGCCGTTTCCACTCCGTCCTGATCCGGCATCCTGCAGTCCAATATCACCGCGTCGTAAGGCTCACCCGCCTGATGCGCCGCCAGGACCTTCTGCACCGCCCGCTGTCCGTCGGTTTCCCAGTCCGAACGAATGCCAATCTGCCGTAAAAGCTCCGTCGTATGCTCACAGACGATCACATCATCGTCGACTACGATGATCTTCAAATCGGGAAACTTAAAATTGCCCAATTCCAGTTCACTGATCGGCAGCGGCAGCCTGATCGTAAATTCAGTACCAGTACCAACCTCGCTGCTGACCTCGATCGTCCCGCCCATCAAATCGACGATTTTCTTCGAGATCGCCATCCCCAGACCACTGCCTTCAGTTTTATCGATCCGGCTGTCTTTTTCGCGGGTGAAGGGTTTAAAAATATCCCTCAAAAACTCCGGCTTGATTCCGATGCCGGTATCCCTGACTGTAAATTTGAACCAGGCTTTGGCCGCATTTTCTGACGCCGTTTCTTCGATATCGAAACTGACGGTACCGCCCGGCGGCGTAAACTTGGAAGCGTTGGAAAGCACATTGATCAGTACCTGCCGCAGACGCAGCGAATCGCAGCACAGCTGCTCGTGCCTGATATGCCGCAGGCGCACGTCAAACTGCTGCTGCCTGGCCTTGACACTGCTCTGCATGATCGAAACGATAGTATCCATCACCTCCGGCAGCTCGATCACTTCTTCCGCCAGAGTCATTTTTCCGCTTTCTATCTTCGACATATCCAGCACATCATTGATCAGGCCCAGAAGATGCTGACTCGAAAGCGAGATTTTCCGCAGACAATCCTGTACCTTTTCCGGAGTGTCGATATGCGCGGAGGCAATATCTGTCATCCCCATAATAGCGTTCATCGGCGTCCTGATATCATGCGACATCCGGGAAAGAAAATCAGATTTTTCACGGTTAGCGACTTCTGCCGCCTGCAGTGCCGCCTGCAGTTCCTGTGAACGTTTTTCCAGCTGCTGCTGCAGTTCCTTTTGTTCAACGGCTTCAGTAACATCAATAAAGGTAGCGTAAATGACCGGGATATCGTTAACCTTTTGGTCGCTGAACATACCGCTGACTTTGATCCAGGAACAGCTTCCATCTTTACGCGGCATCCTGCAGATACATTCATAACCACTTTTCCCTTTCAGCAAGGCCTGTTCAACTGCCATCGCCATTTTTTCATACTCTTCCGGGTACTGCTCAAAATATTTGCGGCAGCTGTTATGATAGATTGCTTCATACTCTTGCTTTGTGTATAAAGTCTGCGAGTAAAAATAATCATTAGCCCAGACTACGGTAAAATTTTCGTCCATCAAGTGCTTGCTGACACTGACGTTCATCGCACTCATCAGCATATTGTAGTCATAGACCGTCTGCTCACTGCTTTGTTCGTTCAATTTAAGGCCGTAACTGTCAGCGTTCATGCTTTCACTTCTCTCATGATTTTAAATTTCTGCAAATTCTCTCATCAATTTAAGTTTTACAATTATTTTATTTAATATTTTCTAAACTATTCGTTATCTAATTAATATTGTAGTTATGCTTTTTGTAAAAAGCAATATTTTTTTGTAATATCATATAATTTTACCCCTCTACAGGACAATCATACTGATTTACTTGCTCATGCTTTATAGGTTCCACATATGGGTGAATATATGTAAGCACTGCAAAAATATCATTCAACAAATCCTGCAAACTACTTCCTGTCATCTATGCACGACAGCATAATAAAAGAACACCGTACAAAATGTACGGTGTTTTAGTGTTTTATAATTTATTTTTGGGATTCGGCCGCTGTTTAAAGCAGTGATAGCTGCAGTAATACTGCCGCCGGCGTCCGGCCAGGGCCGTATAGACATGATAGGTTTTATTGCAGGAAAATTCCTTGCCGCAGATCGGACATACCTCCAGCAGACTTTTTAAAGGACCGCTGGAACTGCTCCCGCCACCCGTTATTTCATTGCCGATAACATCATCTTCATTTTTCATAACAGTTGCTCCCATCCTGCTTATTTTTTAATTGCATCCCGTTTATTTTTTGTATTACCAGTTATACTTTTTATTATATAATTAATAAATTTATATAATTTTTCAGCACGGTTTATTATAATACATCAAATCAATTCCTGCAAGATTTTTGCCGTATAATTTATATTTTATTTTCCAAGCCTGACTTATGACGTCTTCCGGCCTTTTTTACATACAGCCTGCTGCAGATAAAAGAAGTAAACGGGATCGTAAACAGAATGCCAAAGCTGCCGATAACGGCCTGCAGGATCTCTACGACCACCATTTCCTTGTTCAGCAGATACAGCAGCGAATGGTTATAGGCAAAGAACAGCAAAACTATCGTCAGTGAACCGCCGATATATGCCAGGATCAGCGTATTGGACATCATGCCCAGGATATCGCGACCGATATTATTGCCGGCCTGCAGCAGCATTTTCCTCGTAGGTTCAGCAGTAGTAGCCGCCAGCTCGTTCAGGGCCGAAGCAATATCCATCGCCACATCCATGATCGCTCCCAAAGCGCCGATAATGATCGCGCTGAATATGATCGCTTTCAGATCGACCGGGTCAGCAGGATTCAAAAACAGCAGGTACATGGAATCCTCGTCTACCAGCCCCGTAAGCTGCAAAAAACTGTCTGCAGACGCACTGATAAGCGCCGCAATGACAAGTCCGCCGATACAGCCCAAAATAGTCGCGACCGTTTTTCTGCTGATGCCATTCACCAGCAGCAGATTAGTCACGACAATAAAAGCACAGGTCAGGATCGTCCAGCAGTAAACGTTCTTGCCTGACAGTATCGCCGGTACAAAAACTGCAAAGATCGACAGGCAGCAAAAAAGCAGAGAGATCAAAGTATTTACGCCCTGCATCCGTCCAAAAGCGATAATACTTAAAGCAAAAACAGCAAACAGCCACATCAGTACATTACTGCGCAGATGCTCGGCATAACTCCATTCCCCCTGACTGCTCTGTCCCGGCAGCAGCAGCACCTTATCGCCAACGGCTACATCGCGCCCAACCGCAAAACTGCCGGCTTTATTCTGCGCAGCCGTCACTTTGACGCCTTCTTGCCTTCCTGACAATAATTCGGCTTCAAATCTTATCTGCTCAAATTTAGCCCCGGCTGCTGCCGGCAAAAGCTTCACTACCCTTGCCTCAACAACGTCAGTAGGCGATTTCTCTTTAAAAAAACTTAAACCCTGCACAGCAAAATAATGCCCCGCCGCAAGATACAGCACAGCCAGAATGATAGTAACGAGATAAACAAATTTATTTTTCAAGGTACGACCTCCAAAATTTATTTAAAATAAATTTTGGCAATTCTCAATTATCAAGACGCACTTTCAGCCCGATCAGCGTCAGCCTTGCCAGACTGGCAGGCAAAGCCCTGCTTCCAACACTTTCAGCCGGAACTGACAGACTCAGCAGCAATGGCAGCAGCGCCGGCAGAACATAATTAAGACAGCTGCCGATAACGCTGACCGTCAGACACACCTGGCAAGCTGTTCCGCTGCAGTCATGTCCGTGACTGGCCTCTACATATAGAGGGGCCCAGACTGCGCCGACAGCAATAACCAGTATCAGCAGTAAAGCTGTTATCGATTTATAATTACTTTGTTTTAAAGTCATGGCGTTCACTCTCAAAACAAGATTTTTCTTTTACTCTATTTATTAATATACCACAAAAATTTCCGCTGACTTGTGAACTTTTCACTACTGCTCACAGTACAGCCCAGCTACTTCAGACAGTAATAAAAAACAGGCCAGCCTTCTAAAAGCTGACCTGTTTTTTATTCATGCCTGCTATCAGGCATTTTCATAATATCTGATCACTTTTATACGCCGCATTCTTTTATCATTAGCTTTGACCGGCGCTTCATCACACTCCGGATCGACCAGATCCTCCAGCCTGCACCCGAAAATACTGCGCAGCTTCAACAGCAGTTTCAAACTGCCGGGGACTCTGCCATTTTCAATATTGCTCAGGTGGGTCTGCGTTATATCCAGCATTTCCGCCAAAGCTGTTTGCTGAATGCCCTGTTTTACTCTTCTGACTTTGATTTCATTGCCTATTTTTTTCAAATCGATACTTTGCATATTCGTCCCACCACTTTCTTTAAAAATCTTTTTGCTTAGCTTTAATCAAGGTAACGAATGACCCTGACTCTCTTTTTCCTGGGTTTGTTTTCATCTTCCAGACAAAGCAGTTCGTCGATCGTACAGCCTAAAATATTTTTCAGCTGCAGCAGCAGCTCCAGGCTAAGCATAGCGCGGCCAACTTCGACGTTGCTCATATGTGTCTGCGAGATCCCTAATTTTTCTGCCATCGCTGTCTGAGAGATCAGTTTCTGCATCCTTCTTACTTTGATATTCATCCCTATTTTTTTTCTGTCTAAAGTTTCCATTTTCCACTCCTTACTGTGTACGTATGCATATAGCTTCCTTAAAAAAAATATATCCTGCATTTCTACACGTTTTTCTATTTCAAATTTCATCATAATTGCAAACTGTACACCAACATTTTTAATGTTTAATTATTTTGCCAATTAAATTAAGTATAGTTTATTGTTTTTATTATAGCATTTATTAAAAACCAGCACAATATCTTATATAAAAATGTTGCTCCAAGCCGTTTTTAATCACATATTAAACTTTTTCATATTTTTAGCAGAAGTAGTTTTGTATTAATTAATAAAATTATATTTTTTATTCGTTTACATTTGTTATTTCATTCTTTAATAAAAATAAAGTATTTTTAAATTATATCTAATCGTTTTTTCAAATAACTAAATTTACTATATGTTTTACTATAAATGTTTATGTTATAATTTACTTGTAATATTTTCGAAGGGATATTGGCGATGTTAAGCAAAAATACGCTATTTGAATTTCTTTATCAAAATTTACACGACCAGATCACCTGCGGCCATCTGAAACCTGGCGATACTCTGCCTTCCATGCCGCAGCTTGCAGCCATTTATAATGTCGGCATCCGTACCGTCAAAGATGTTTTGGCCAGATTAAAAACAGAAGGCCTGATCCAAACGACAGAACGCAAACCGGCACGTGTCATTTACCGGGCTGAAAAAAACAGTGCTTCTCAAAGCTATGCTGTTGGTCTGCTGAGGCGTCAGGAGTCGCTGACAGAAGTTTATCAAACCATGGGGCTCATTTTACCGTCCATTTTTCATTTTTCTGCCGCACACTGCGATATCAAAAAGCTGCCCTCCTATCAGAAGCTGCTCAAAAAAAATAACTGTCAGGATACTGCAGCGCTCGATGCCGCTTTTTCAGCTCTGCTGAACGAACTGCTGCGCAGCTCCAACAATCTGCTCTATAACGATCTGTATAACAGTCTGAAAACTTATTCTAAGGTTACTTTAGCGGCACCTAAAAATATACTGTTTAAGTATGATCCGGAAACCTTCCGGCTGCTGCTGGCTGCTTTACAGAGTAATGATTACCAGCTTGTCAATAAGCGTTTCAATGATATGTATCTCAGCTTTTCTGTTTCAGTCAACAAATATATCCGGAAAGTATACAAAAAATACCAACAGGCAGAGATTCCCGAACCTGTTTATGATTATAACTGGAGCGCTGAAAAAGGACGCGACCATTACTATACCCAGATCGCCCGTGACCTGATCGATAAGATCGCCGCCAGCATCTATGAGCCCGGTACACTTTTACCTTATGAAGCTGTACTGGCCAGAAACTACAAAGTCTCTATTTCCACGATCCGCAAATCGCTGGCTCTGCTCAACGAGATCGGCTTCGCAGAAACCATCAATACCAAGGGCACTATTGTCAGGCTGCCGCCTACCTTCATCACCGCTAATTGTATGCAGAACGAGCGTTACAAAAAAGATACGCTGATCTATCTCAGCGCCTTGCAGCTAATGTCAGTTATTATCAAGCCTGTCGCTGTGGCTGCAGCCGGCAGGATCGATCCCCAGACACAGAAAGCCTGGCGGTCAGAATTTGGTCAGCCAGGTAAAGTACCCCTGGCCTTAATAGTCAATTCCCTGATCGAACTTACGGAGCTGCAGCCGCTGCGGGCGATACTGCAGGAAACCAATAAACTGCTGCACTGGGGTTATTATCTGGCTTTTCACCGCCAGAATCTTGCAGGAACGACGGATACTCTTTGCAAATATACATGGCAGGCTTATTTATACCTGGAAGCACGGGATATTGAAGGTTTCAGCACTTATCTGGCAATTTGTTTTTCCTATATCCTTGAAACGATCCGTGATTTTATTATACAGCATGGCCTGCAGGAAGCCGCAAAGCTTGCAACACCTTACAAGATACCAGATTTAAATATCAAATAAAAAAATAGACCTGCCCTAGGGCAGGTCTATTTTTGGGGAATATCTTCAAACAAGGCGGAGAGGGTTGCAATCTACCTTGCCGAAAATCGACTTCACAAATTTTAAATATTGCAATATTTAAATTCACAATATTTTAATTTATGTTATTATAGCACATTCCCATTTTTTTCAAAATAGTTTTTCAGAAATTTATTTTTAAATCAAAAAGCAGCTTCTCCATTATTAAGATGAGAAGCTGCTTTTACATTTTTCCAGGAATATTCCCTGCTGTTCTCACAGCATATTTTCATCAAATACGACAAAAACATTTTTGCCTTTTCCCTTGGCTTTATACAAAGCGCTGTCCGCTTTCTGATACAGGTCGTCAAAAGCAGCGCCGTCGTCAGATTCACAGAACACCATCCCGATACTGCAGGATATCTTCAGTCCTTCTTTTGCCGCGCCTTTAGTGTACAGACTGCAGATCTGCCCGGCTTTCACCAGGGCATTTTCCATACTGGTGATATCACACATCAGCACCGCAAATTCATCGCCGCCGATACGGCCCAGCAGATCCGAGCTGCGGAAGCTGCGCTCAAGATTGGCAGTAAGCTCACACAGCACCGTATCACCGAAGGCATGTCCCCTGCTGTCGTTAACATTTTTAAAATCATCAATATCCAGCAGGAAAAAGGCATGCTGCCGTTTCGAGCTGTCAGCTAAAACCTCATTGACATATTTTTCAAAAACAGCCCGGTTATAAATACCCGTCAAAGGATCACGCTCAGCCTTATGCTGCATCCGTGCAAATTTATTCTGCGTATCGTTGATATCCAGAACATTACCTAAAACACGCTTGATCTGCCGCTTATCATCAAATACCACCGCCATATAAAAACGATACCAGTGATAATCGCCATCAGAAGTATGCAGGCGCCCCTGAAAAACTGTCCTGCCGGCCCTTTGCAATTCTGTCAGAGCCTTCTGCACGGCACTGCTGCGGGAGAACACCCATCTTCTGGCACAGGAGGGAGAGCGCTATACCCTGACGCCGGATTTCCGGGTGCTGGACGAAAATGACGCAAAGCTCCTGCGCCAGCGCGTGCTGACCCGGGTACTGGAGCGGTTTTACGAGGAACTGGACGAGGGCGGCGCCCTGCTGGCGGATACGCTGGGCGCGGGCCGGGATGACAGCGCCCTGGAGGATCTGGTGCTGGAAACCTACGAAAAGCTGCAAAGCCACGCCGATCCCGAACACTGGCTCGCGGAAAATCGGACGATCTGGGAAAATCGGAGCGGGGACTTCGACGAAACGCCCTACGCCGCCGAGCTGCTGGCGGTCATCCGTCAAAAGGGGTTTCACTATATGGAAGCGCTGCGGCGGGCGGGACAGTCCACCGTGGGCGGGGATCTCTATAAGGGATACGGCGAAAAATTTCTGCGGGCCAGCCGCAGCTTCGCACCCTTGGCGGCAGCACAGAACTGGGAGGCCGCCCGCGTTTCTCTGGATGGACTGGAATTCCCCCGGCTCACCACGCCGAAGGGAATGGCGGATGATCCGGAGATCGTGAGACTGAAGGGGCTGTGGGAGAACGCCAAAACTGCCGCCAAAAAGCTGGCTCCCATGCTGGCGGTCAGCGATACGGAGGCCATGGAGGACCTTCAGACCATGGCCCCTGCCATGACAGCCCTTTTGAAGCTGACGGCAGACTTTTCCGACGCTTACCGGACGGAAAAGCTGCGGATGAACTGCGCCGACTTCTCCGATCAGGAGCATCTGGCCCTTCGCCTGCTGGTGGAGCGGAACGGCGCGCCTACGGAACTGGGCCGTCAGGTGGCGGGCCGCTACCGGGAGATCCTGGTGGACGAGTATCAGGATACCAACGAGGTGCAGAACGCCATTTTCCGGGCGGTGTCCCGTGAAGGCAAAAACCTCTTTACTGTAGGGGACGTAAAGCAGAGTATTTACCGGTTCCGGTTGGCGGACCCTACGATTTTTCTTGACAAGTACCGCAACTTCACACCTGCTGAAAATGCAGCGGAAGGGGAGGACCGCAAAATTCTGCTGTCCAAAAACTTCCGCTCTCGGGGAGAGATTTTGGACGCGGCCAATTTCGTCTTCTCCAACATCCTGTCGGCGGAGATGGGAGAGATGGAATACGGCGAGGACGAGTCCCTCCACTTCGGTGCGGAGTACTACCCGCCCCGGAAGGACTGCGAGACGGAATTCCACCTCATCTCCGCCCACCAGAAGTCGGCGGCAAATGAGCGCCCGGTGAAACGGCTGTTGGCGGAGGCCCGGTTCACGGCGCAGCGTATCCGTCAGCTTTTGGATGAGGGCTATCCCGTCACCGGGGAGGACGGTACGCTGCGGCCCTGCCGCCCGGAGGACATCGTGATCCTGATGCGCTCTCCGGGGAGCCGGTCCGCCGCCTTCGCTCAGGCGCTGGCGGAGCGGGATGTGCCCTGCTCCTTTGAGGAAAGCGGCGATTTCTACCAGACCCCGGAGATCTCCGTGACGCTGGCCCTGTTGGAGATCGTCGACAATCCCCGGCAGGATGTGCCGCTGATCGCCGTGCTCCGCTCCCCGGTGTTCGGCTTTACGCCGGACCGTCTGGCGGAGATCCGCAGCCGTGACCGGGAGGGAGACTTCTATGACGCTCTGCTGGCGGACGGCGGCGAGGACGTACAAGCGTTCCTGACGATGCTGACCGGACTGCGGGACGCGGCGGCAGACATGAGCGTGTGCCGCCTGCTGTGGCATATCTACAATACGCTGCATCTGCCGGGCATCTTCGGCGCTATGGACGAGGGCGGCGTCCGGCAGGAAAATCTGGTGGCCCTGACCCGCCATGCCGAGCGCTTTGAGAGCAGCGGCTACCGGGGGCTGTTCGCCTTCATCACACAGCTCCGGCGGCTCATTGACGCCGGACAAGCTCCCGCCGTGAAAACCGCTGGAGGGAGCGGCGGCGTTCAGATGATGAGTATTCACAAATCCAAGGGCCTGGAATTTCCCATCGTGTTCCTCTGCGATTTGGAGCACGCCTTTTCCCGGCAGGATTTCGATACGCCGGTGCTGGTGCACCCGGCACTGGGCCTTGGCCCTCTGTGCATCGACCTGAAGCGGAAGATCCGCTATCCCACCATGGCCCGGCTGGCGCTGGAAGAAAAGCTTCGCCGTGAAAATCTTGCGGAGGAACAGCGGATCCTGTATGTGGCCATGACCCGGCCAAAGGAAAAGCTGATTTTGGTAGACGCGCTGTACGGCGCGGAAAAGCGCCTTCAAAAGCTGACCGCCGCCGCGGCCTGTCCCGTCATGCCGGAGGTGGTGGCGGAGGGGAAGTGCTTCGGAGATTGGATCTTACTGCCGCTGCTGTGCCGCCCGGAGGCCGCGCCTTTGCGGGATATGGCCGGGGTGATGGCGGGCGGTCTGTATACCGGAGATACCGCCCCGTGGCAGGTGTTCGTCCATGACGGCGATGACTTCGGATGGGCGCCCGGAGTGGCCGTGTCCGACACGGAGAAGGATGCAGGAGAAACGCTCTTTGACCCGGCGCTGTTGACCTTCCGGTATCCCTATCAGCGGGAAACAACTCTCCCCGCCAAACTCACCGCCACGCAGCTAAAGGGCCGGGCGCTGGATCAGGAGATCGCGGAAGATGCCTACCACACGCCCTATATCCGGCCCCTTGTCCAGCCGAAATTCCGCCGGGAGAAAAAGGGACTGACACCGGCGGAGCGGGGCACCGCCACCCATCTTGTCTTGCAGTATCTGGATCTGCAAAATTTGGATGTGCCCGGACAGGTGGAAAAGCTGCGGCTGGAGGCCAAGCTGACGGCGGAGCAGGCGGCGGCTGTGGACATTTTCGCCCTGCGGCGCTTTTTGGGATCCCCGCTGGCTGAGGAAATGCGGCAGGCGGAAACGGCGGCGCGGGAGTATCGGTTCACGGTGCTGATGCTGGCCCGGGATTATGACCCGGCAGCCGCGGAGGAGGACAGCATCCTGCTGCAAGGCGTGGTGGATTGCTGGTTTGAAACGCCGGAGGGCATCACGGTGGTGGACTTTAAGACCGACTTCGTACAGACGGAGAAAGATGTGGCGCAGCACGCGGAGCTGTACCGGGGCCAGCTGGCGGCATACTCTCTGGCGCTGGAACGGGTGCTGGAAAAGGCGGTGACACGGAAGGCACTGTACTTCCTGCAAGCCGGGAAAACCGTGGAAATCTCGTGATTTCAAGCTTTTTCGCAAAAACCGGAAAAAATGCTTGCAATCTGTGTTCCGATGTGATATGCTTATTTAGCTTTTGTGGGGTGAAAGCTCCGTAGAGGTAGTTTTGTACCAGAAAGAGGTGAACGAGAGCAATGAAGGAAGGAATCCATCCCAATTATCAGCAGACTACGATTACTTGCGCCTGCGGTAATGTGATTGAGACAGGTTCTACCAAGAGTGATATCAAGGTGGAAGTCTGCTCGAAGTGTCACCCCTTCTTCACTGGCAAGCAGAAGCTGGTCGATACCGGCGGACGCGTGGCCAAGTTCAACAAGAAGTTCGGCCTGAACAAGTAAGCCTGTACACTTCGTCACATCCAGCAGTGGTCTGCATCCGCAGACCACTGCTTTTTTATTGCATTTTTTCAAAATTCGGATATACTGGACACATCAATGAAATGGGAAACCCATTTGACACGGGGCCTCCCAAACGCAAGGAGAGACACATTTGTTACCGAAAAAGGAAGAAATTCGAGATAAAGTTGTATTGGTGGGCCTGAACTCCCCGGTTTTGCGGGAGGACAGTGCCACCGAGGAAAGTATGGACGAGCTGTCCGCTCTGGTGGAGACCGCCGGCGGCGAGACTGCCGGCATCGTTCTCCAGAATCGGGCCACGCCGGATCCCCGGACCTTCATCGGGGAGGGCAAGGTGGCGGAGGTGCAGCTTTACGTTGAAAATGTAGGTGCTACCATGGTCATTTTCGACAATGACCTTTCCCCCTCCCAGCAGCGGGTGCTGACGGAGCTGCTGGGCGTTCAGGTTTTGGACCGCTGCGGCCTGATCCTGGATATTTTCGCTCAGCGGGCAAAAACCAAGGAGGGCCGCTTGCAGGTGGAGCTGGCCCAGTACCGCTATCTGCTGCCCCGGCTGATCGGTATGTGGAGCCATCTGGAGCGTCAGGGCGGCACCAGCGGCAAGGGGCCTATCGGCTCCAAGGGCCCCGGCGAGACGCAGCTGGAAACGGACCGCCGTCTGATCAACAAGAAGATCGACAAGATCCGGGCGGATCTGGAAGAGGTACGCCGTGTCCGGGCCACCCAGCGCCAGCAGCGGCAGAAGAACGAGATCCCGGTGGTGGCCATCGTTGGCTACACCAACGCGGGCAAATCCACCTTGCTGAACCAGCTTACCGGCGCTGCGATCCCGGCCAATAACCGGCTGTTCGACACGCTGGACACCACCAGCCGCTTGCTGACGGTCAGCGATACAATGGATGTGGTGGTGTCCGATACCGTTGGCTTCATCCGCAAGCTGCCCCATCAGCTGGTGGAGGCGTTCAAGGCCACGCTGGAGGAATTGGAGTATGCCGACCTGCTGCTTCATGTTATCGACGTGTCCAACCCGGAATGGCAGCATCAGGCGGAGGTTGTGGAGAAGCTGATCGTGGAGCTGGGAGCCAATGAGATCCCCCGCATCGACGTATTCAATAAGTGCGACCGTGTGGAGGCCGGTGACCTGCGGCCCCACGGCGCTGACATCTGCTCTATCTCCGCCCGGACCGGTGAGGGCGTGGACCGTCTGCTGGAAATGATCGACCGGCGGCTGGACAAGGGCACCCGCCGGGTGACCATCCACCTGCCGTATGACAAGGGCAGCCTGCTGGATATGCTGTACCGGGAGGCCAAGGTGGAATCCGTGGAATACAGCGAGACCATTGACATTGTGGCGGTGTGCCCGCCCAAGGTGCTGGGCCAGATCGGAGACTATACCCCGGACTGGACGCCGCCGAAAGAGGACTGGGAATGATCACGCTGAAAACGCGGCGGCTGCTCCTCGCCCCCTGGCGGGAGGAGGATGCCGAGGCATTGTACGCTCTGGCGTCGGACCCGGAGATCGGACCCATGTGCGGCTGGGAACCCCACGGAAGCGTGGAGGAAAGCCGGGAGGTCATCCGGGATGTGTTCAGCGCGCCGGAGGTCTGCGCGATTCTCAGCAGAGAGAGCGGCGCACTGCTGGGAGCGGTAGGCCTTCAGCCGTCATCGGAGATTTTTCCGGAACTGTCTGCCACAGAGCAGCGGGAGATGGGCTATTGGCTGGGACGGCCGTATTGGGGCCATGGCGTTATGACGGAGGCTGCAACAGAACTGCTGCGCTTCGGCTTTGAGACGCTGGGGCTGGAAGCTGTCTGGTGCTCGCATTATGACTGGAACAGCCGGTCTCGTCGAGTCATTGAGAAGTGCGGCTTCCGCTATCAGTTCACGAAAGAGACAACGAATGTCATCGGAATGACCAACAAAACGGTGTTTTACGCCTTGAAAAAGGAAGAATGGCTGGCTTTTTCCGGTGAAAAGGAGTTTGCATGACGGAGTACATCGTCCCCTATCAGAACGCCGAGAGCGAGTTTACGGAAAAGCGCTCCCGCTTCATCACCCACCTCTACAAGGTGGAGACGGAGGCGGAGGCCCGGGCCCGCATCGAGGAAATGAAAAAGAAATACTATGACGCCCGGCACAACTGCTGGTGCTACCTCCTGCAAGAGGGCGGCGTGGTCCGCTACTCCGATGACGGCGAGCCGCAGGGCACGGCGGGCCAGCCTATGCTGAACGTGTTCCAGCGGCAGGAGGTCTGGAATGTGTGCTGCGTTGTGACCCGGTACTTCGGCGGCGTACTGCTGGGAGCCGGGGGGCTGACCAGAGCCTACACCAAGGGAGCCGCTGATGCGCTGACCGCCGCCGGGATCGCCCGGATGGGGCTTTGGACGCTATGGGACGTGCCCTGCACTTATCCGCTGCTGGAGCGGATGAAGCTGGAGGTGGCCGCCGCCGGCGGCGTGGTCCGGGACGCGGAATACGGCGCGGACATCACCCTCCGGACGGCATTTCCCGCCGGGACTGCGGAAACGTTCCAGCTCCGGCTGACGGAGCTTTCCGCCGGGAGTCTGACCATGACGGCGGCAGGGGAGGAGTTTTTGCCGGGACCCCGGGAGGAAGCAAACTGACAACCGTTCCTTGACTTTTCGACGTTTCGGCTGAAAACGCCGGATTTTCCTTGCATTTTCTCCATAGCTTCTGTATAATGCCAATTTATGATAGATTTTTTCAGGAAGGACTGACAGCAATGGCTGACGAGATCAAGACCACGGCGGCGGAGGCCCCCGAAAGCCGCAATTTCATCCACACGTTTATTGAGGAGGATATTGCCCAGGGCGGACAGTTTGAAGGCATGACCGTCCACACCCGGTTTCCGCCGGAGCCCAACGGCTATCTGCATATCGGCCACTGCAAGGCCCTGACCATCGACTTCGGTACCGCTGAGAAGTTTGGCGGATTGTGCAACCTGCGGATGGATGACACCAACCCCACCAAAGAGGACGAGGAGTTCGTGGAGGCCATCAAGGAGGACATCCACTGGCTGGGCTTCGACTGGGGCGACCGCTTCTTCTACGGCTCCGATTATTTTGAGGAGGATTACAAGCAGGCTGTGGGCCTCATCAAGAAGGGCCTGGCCTATGTGTGCCAGCTGTCTCCCGAGGAGTTCCGGACCCACCGGGGTGACATCGGCGTTCCCGCCACGTCTCCCTACCGGGACCGTCCTGTGGAGGAGAGCCTGGACCTGTTTGCCCGGATGCGGGCAGGGGAGTTCCCCAACGGTTCCATGACCCTGCGGGCCAAGATCGACCTGACCAGCGGCAACTTCAATATGCGGGACCCCGTTATCTACCGGATCAACCACATGCACCATCACCGTCAGGGGGACAAGTGGTGCATCTATCCCATGTATGACTTCGCCCATCCCATTCAGGACGCGCTGGAGGGCATTACCCACAGCCTGTGCTCTCTGGAATTTGAGGCCCACCGTCCCCTGTACAACTGGGTCATCGAGCATTGCGACCTGCCTGCCCATCCCCGCCAGATCGAGTTCGCCCGTCTTGGCATCGACCACACGGTCATGAGCAAGCGCAAGCTCCGCAAACTGGTGGAGGAAGGCCGGGTCTCCGGTTGGGACGATCCCCGGATGCCCACCCTCTGCGGCCTGCGCCGCCGGGGCTACACCGCCCGTTCCATCCGTAATTTCTGCGACCGCATCGGCGTGGCCAAGTCCGCCAATGTGGTGGAATACGGCTTCCTGGAGCACTGCCTCCGGGAGGACCTGAATGAGACCGCCACCCGGGTCATGGCTGTGCTAGACCCGGTGAAGCTCACCGTCACCAACTATCCCCAGGGTCACTCTGAGACCTTCCAGGTGGAAAACAATCCGGTAGACCCCCAGTCCGGTACCCGGCCCCTCACCTTCTCCCGGGAGCTGTGGATTGAGCGGGAGGACTTTATGGAGGAAAAGGTGGGGAAATTCTTCCGCCTCTACCCTGGCAATGAAGTCCGGCTCAAGGGCGCCTACGTGGTCAAATGCACCGGCTGCGTCAAAGACGAGGCCGGGCGGGTCATCGAAATCCTGTGCACCTATGATCCCGACTCCCGGGGCGGCGACCCCGCCGACGGCCGGAAGGTCAAGAGCACCATCCATTGGGTGGATGCAGAAAACTGCTTCGACGCAGAGGTCCGCCTGTACAGCAATCTCTTCGACGACCCCGATCCCGATGCTGCCGGAAAGGACTTTCTGGCCTGCCTGAATCCCCACTCTTTGGAGATCCGGCAGGGCTGCAAAGTAGAGGCTTCCCTGGCTTCCGCCCAGCCGGCCAGCCGGTTCCAGTTCATGCGTCAGGGCTACTTCTGCGCCGACTCCAAGGACTCCCAGCCGGATCACCTGGTGTTCAACCGGGCCGTCAGCCTGAAGGACAGCTACAAGCCGGGGAAGTAAGGCTCCAGCCTCCTTCCCGCCAGGCCTGGTCCGGTGATTCCAAAGCAACAAACAACAAATCCAGCGGCCTCCCGCCCAAAAGCGGGAGGCTTTGTATATAAGCCGCCCCAAAGACGCACTTCCCGGCAGTCCCGCAAAACTCCCTTGTATTTTCTCATAGGGCCGGTCTATAATAGACCGAATCTGAAATCTTGGGAATGAGGTGTTCTTGATGTGTACAGATAAGCAATCGGTAGCCGCCTACTTTGATTGCCTGGCGGCA